>Ga0194053_10001994_pt1 | contig 12561 bp, 9 predicted proteins | sample SepL228m_MetaG_FD_161684 | JGI IMG/M metagenome (GOLD analysis project Ga0194053, IMG submission 161684) | Anoxic zone freshwater microbial communities from boreal shield lake in IISD Experimental Lakes Area, Ontario, Canada - Sep2016-L227-8m | ecosystem: Environmental > Aquatic > Freshwater >... | reverse complement strand
AACGATATCCATATCGTTTGGGCGGGTGGTGAGTTCCACCAGCTCGTCAATGTCGGTGCTTACCTGTTCCGTATCATATTCCCTTACCTTGGCGATCATGATTAGCGGATGATGGGTGGGCATTGTATTTTCCTGGAGGTTCAGGAGTTCCTCGTACAGTTTTTCACCCGGCCTCAGCCCGGTAAATTCGATCATGATATCCTTCCCGGCTTCCAGCCCTGAGAGCTGGATCATCCGCCTGGCAAGGTCGATGATGCGCACCGGTTTGCCCATGTCGAAAATAAAGATCTCACCGCCCTTGCCGATAGCCCCTGCTTCGAGCACAAGCCGGCAGGCTTCGGGAATGGTCATGAAATACCGTATCACATCGGGATGGGTTACCGTGACCGGACCGCCTTTTTCGATCTGCTGCCTGAACAGGGGAATAACCGAACCGTTGGAGCCAAGCACATTCCCGAAGCGTGTGGTTATAAAAGAAGTCCGGTTCAGCTTGTTCATGGCCTGGCAGTAGATCTCGGCTATTCGTTTGCTGGCCCCCATCACGCTGGTGGGGTTCACCGCCTTATCGGTCGAGATCATAATGAATTTCTTTACCCCGAACTTCATGGAAAGATCAGCCATGACCCGGGTTCCGTGGACATTCGTAAAGACGGCTTCGCCGGGATGGGCTTCCTGGACCGGAACATGCTTGTATGCCGCGGCATGAAAGACAATTTCGGGTTTGTAATGCTCAAAGAGAGATCTCATCCGCAGTACATTGCAAACGTTGCCCAGGATAAAGTCAATGGGAACGTTTTTATATGCTGCTTTGCAATCCAGCTCCAGGCTGTTCAAAGGCGTTTCGGCATAGTCGATGAGGATCATGCGGGCAGGCAGGAAGCCTGCAACCTGCCGAACGATCTCCGAACCTATCGAGCCTGCAGCGCCGGTGATCATCACCACTTTATTGTTCAGGTACCGGCTGATGTCGTCGGTGTCGAGTTCGATCACATCCCTCTCCAGCAAGTCTTCGATATTCACCTGCCTGATCTGGGAAAAGCTGAGCTGTCCGTTGACCCAGGCAATAGCCGGGGGAACCGCCAGGACTTTCGTATCATATTTCAGGCAGAGGTCTACAAGTTCCTGCCTGTAAGCCGTATCGACCGGGTGGTAGGCGAGGACCAGCTGTGCAATGGTACGGTCTTTAAGAAGGGATTCCAGCCTGGAAGGCGGGTAAATATCCGCCCCTTCAAGTTTTTTATACTGTTTGGCCTTGTCGTCGTCGATGAAAGCCATCACCTTATAACGCGTAGCCGCATCGCGGTCCATCACATGCTTGGCGCTGATGCCTTCCTCCCCGGCACCGTAAATGATCACGTCAACCCTTTGTCCGCCGGGGTTCTGGAATTCCAGCCAGGCGATCTTCACGCTGGTCCTGAAAATTATCATCCCTACGGTGGTGATCAGGAATTCGAGCATGATGATTGTCGTAGGTATCATGAACCAGTGCATGGTAAACCAGGTTACAAGGTTCGTCAGGCCAAGCACCAGGCTCCCGGCAAGAAGTGTGAGCACAACTCTTTGTCCGTCGGCAGTACTGGTATATCGTATTAACCCTGCATGGGTGCGTGAAATCAAAAAGCTTGCCCCCCTTACGGCAAGTATCCATGGGATTATGACAGGGAATGGCTTGATCTCGCTGGCCGGGATGTCGAAGTTGAACCTCAGAAGGTAAGCGAGGATGATGCTTCCCATTACGATCAGCATATCGATGAGCCAGATGATGCCCCTGGGGGTGTTCCTGCGTAGGGATAAAATGTTCATAGCGGTCTCAAAATTAAGGAATCCTTGCTTAAGTTCTGTTTTTAGCCTGAAATGAATTTCCTGTTCAATTATGAACAATCTTCCAAATATTTGAACAGGCCCGGGAAAGCTTGGGGATTTTCCCTAACTTTGCTTTTTCCTCCGACATTTCAAAAATCGCTATAATGAAAAACACAGCTTTTACCAAGTTCCATGAGGCCATGGGCGCCAAGATGGTGGAATTTGCAGGATATTACATGCCCCTGCAGTACGAGGGAGTTATTGCAGAACACGAAACAGTGCGCAAAGGCGTAGGCGTTTTCGATGTTTCCCATATGGGAGAGTTCTGGGTGAAAGGCCCCAAGGCCCTCGACTTCGTGCAATGGGTCACCTCCAACGATGCTTCCAAACTCGTCCCGGGCAAGGTACAGTACAGCTGCTTTCCCAACGGTCAGGGCGGTATTGTGGATGACCTCCTGGTTTATAAAGTCGATGACGTAACCTACCTGCTCGTCGTGAATGCCGCGAACATTGATAAGGACTGGGCCTGGTGCGTTAAAAACAATAAAATGGGAGCCGATCTTTATAATGCTTCGGATGAGATCGCCCAGCTTGCCATACAGGGTCCGAAAGCCCTGGAAGCAATGCAGAAGCTGACCGATACCAAGGTCACCGACATGGAGTATTATACATTCAAAAAACTCACGTTTGCAGGAGTGAAGGATGTGATCTTCGCCACCACGGGTTACACCGGTTCAGGCGGATGCGAGATCTATATGGCCAATGAAGATGCCCCTAAAATTTTCGAAGCCGTTTTTGAAGCAGGGAAAGAATACGGCATCAAGCCAATAGGCCTGGCTGCCCGCGACACCCTCCGCCTTGAAATGGGTTATTGCCTTTACGGGAACGATATATGCGACACAACCTCCCCGATTGAAGCCGGTTTGGGATGGATCACCAAATTCACCGACACCAAGGACTTCATCGATAAGGCATACCTTTTGAAACAGAAGAGCGAAGGGGTAAAACACCGGCTGGTGGGCTTCGTGATGGACGATAAAGGTATCGCTCGCCACGGTTACGATATCACCGACGCTTCGGGCAACAAGATAGGGGAGGTCACCTCCGGGTCCATGGGACCAACGGTAAAAATACCTGTCGGCATGGGGTATGTTCCTTCGGAATTATCCAAAGAGGGATCAACGATTTACGTGAAAGTACGCGACAAAGTGCTTAAAGCCCACGTGGTAAAGTTCCCTTTCTATAAAGGATAGATATACTAAGTGAGTTTAAGAAACGTTATTATCAGGATGCAGGATGCAAGATGCAGGATATCCCGAATCCCTTATCCCGCATCCCGTTATCAAAAAAGTAAATAAACATGACACAACCAATGAATAAACTAAAAACTATCAGGTGGTCATCAGTCATTGTGATGATCGCAATTATCGCGATGGGCCTCGGAACCGAGAGCTGCAAATCAACGGGCAAAATGTCCAAAAAAGAACGTAAGGCCCAGATTGAGATCGCGAAAAAGCAACTGGCGTCAATTATAGACGGCACAAGCACACTTTCGCTGGCCGACCAGGAAAAGCAGGTAAATGATATCATCAATAAGAAACTCAACGACCCGACTGTCAACGACCTGATCATCCAGGCCCAGCAGGCAATAAAAAAAGCCTATGCAAATAACGAGAAACTGCATGCGCAAAAAGTGGATGCGGCGAAGGCGGCCCTGCTCGACATGCTGCTGAACAATGAAGGAAAATCAGCTTCCGAGCTTCAAAAGCAACTCGATGTGATCAAATCACAGAATCTTGGAGATTCAGAGGTCAATGACCTGATATACAAGGTCCAGAACAAGATAGACGGGATGCGCAACAAACCTGCACTCCCTGTAAAGACACAGCTTGAGAACGCTTTCCAGGGTATTGCCGATGCCGCCAAGGCTGGCAACCCAACCGAAGCCGACAACCTCATCAAAAACACCCTGCAGTATTTCTCAGATCCTGATGCCCCGGTTCTCATTATTATTTATCGCCAGGGCAACACGGTCGACTACGACAAACCCACCACCATACAGCGCTATCTCAACTTCTGCAAAGACCAGAAGAAAAGCGCCAATGCAGTGGATGCCATTCAGCAGGATGCCAGCGGAAAAATCAAAGAACTTGACCTGATCAAAAAGTAAGAAAGACCATGAAGAAGCTATTAGCCTTAACAATATTCGCATGCCTGTTCGGAACAGGATTATATGCCCAAACGCAGGTTCCCCCTGTTGAGATCACACCTGACCGTAAACATGCTATCGACAGCCTGGCACTTGAGAAAGTGAGGGATCTTTCGAAATACATCAGCATTATCGGCGATAAAACCACACCCTGGAGCGATGCCCATAGGGTGATCGAACGCGCCTGCGAACTTTTCATGGACGGAGCAGAAATGGGAGTAAGTTCCATCAACCGTCCCGAACAGATCACGAATTACAAGGTGCGCGAATACTTCGACCGCCTGATGCAGTTAAACTACAGCAAAGTTGTAATCGACTGGTACAAAATCCAGTATGTGAGCGACCTCGAACGCCAGCCCGACGGCACTTTCGTGGGTGTTATCACTGTTTACCAGAAATTCCAGGGATATGACAAGGAAAAAGGACTGGTTTACGAAGACACTACGAAAAAAGACATCACGATCTACGTTAAGCGCAAGGAAACACAGATCGGCGGACGGCTTATCGGGTTCTGGGATGTGATGCTCGGCGATATCAGGGTGAAAGAAACTTGCAAAAAGTAAGGCTCTGAAACCATTGGCTTTCAAGAAACCTGCTAAAACCAAAGTTCTGCGAACACTGGCTTTCAAGAAACCTGTTAAAACCAAAGCTCTGCGAACACTGGCTTTTATTTTCCTGGCTTTTCTGGCCCCGCTTTGCGCAAGACCGCAAGGCAGCATTGGCGGAATTGCCGGCGACGAAACCGTGTTCTACGCCCAGACCAAGCAGGTAAACCAGTTCTTCCGCCGCTTTAACGGGGAGGAAGACGTGAGCGGAACCAGACTCTACCCCGGGCAAACCGCTTACCACGACCTCAAACTCAGGCGCAAATACATGAACATGCTGTTCGACAAGGACAGCCCTTTGGTAAACAACGACCAGAAAACCGTTTTCATAGAGGAAGTCCTTAATAAGAAAGCCCCGGTACTGCTCGATTTCCATGCCAAAGACTGGTTCTGCGAGGTCGCTACTACCTTCACCTGGAAGAAGCAAACGGTAAACATCATCCTTTACCTGAGGATAGAACAGCAGAACGGGGGATACAAATGGGTGCTTTCAAACTGTTTCTGCGACAAGTTTAATACGTATTTCACTCATCTTGGCGATACTACGAATCTTAAATTTTTCCTCCACCCCATGAGCCACGAGATCGATTTTATGAACATCCATAAGGCCCTGGATGATCCGAAGAATATCGACTTCTACCTCGACAGGAACTATGTTCCCGACTACCTGGCCCTCTTCGTTTCGGAACTGAAGGAAGGAAACCTTAAATTTGTATCGGTCAACAACGAAAAATTCCATGTCTTCCAGGTTCCCAACTGGTATTTCGAGATATCCTTCTTTAACCGCAACAACTACAACAGCGGCTGGCTTATCTCAAACCTCGTCAGGCTGTCGCCCGGAGACAAAAATGAATTGCTCAAGCATTACACACATAGTTATTAGTTTCATGAGAACCCGGTTTCACACAATAGCGGTCATTATTTTAATTATCGCCTTCGGCGGATTTGTATGCAACAAGGCCCAGGCCCAGGCCAAGAAAACAAGCAGCACGCAAACTAAATCCGCAACCAAAAGCGGCAGCAAGACTGCCGCAAAGCCCGCAAGCAAGGGTACAAAAACCGGGATACAGAAATCAGGATCCTCTAAGACCTCCCCGGGAAAAGCGCTTGATAAGAACGCCCCTAAACCCGGGGCTCTGCCTGCCGACAAGATCGATCCCTTAAAAGAACAGGCCAACGGCATAGTGAAATTCTTTGAAAGCACCCTGAATTTCCTGGCCGATAAGAAGAACACAGTCCAGGACAAGCAGGTGATCATCAACGACAGTTATTTAAAGTTTTTCTGGGACAGCGAAGTGCAGATCGAAGACGACCTCGATACCCATATGGTGCCGATGTACAAGGATGTGCAGAGCTACCTCACCGATGTGGACTTCTTCTTCAAACAGGCTAAGTTTACTTATAACGTTCAGGACATCAGCGTGATGACCAATGAACTGGGGAATACTTTTTTCAAAATAACATGCAACCGCAACCTTAGCGGTGTCAACCTCAACGATGTGAGTATTAATAACAACCTGGTGAGGTACATCGAGATCAATTACGACGAAAAGAACCAGCAGCTTAAGATCGTAAGCGTATATACCACCAAGCTCAATGAAAAAGACGATATGAGGCGTTGGTGGAACGGCCTGTCGCAGGGATGGCAGGCAACCCTGGGAAAGGATATGCAGCTTGGGGGAGGCGTGAACCTCGGCTCTGTGGCTTCATACAACGATACCGTTGCAATGGTGGCAGGGCAACAGGTCGCCATAGACCAGAATGCCTACTATAACGCACTTACCCAGATCATGAGGTTGAAAAAGATAGACCTTTCGGGGAATGTGACCATCTCTGACCTGAGCCCTTTAAGCAAACTCAGCGACCTCCTTGAAGTCAACCTGGCCCGCACCCCGGTGAGCGACCTCATGCCCCTGAGGAACCTGAACCATCTCGGGATCCTCAATATCTCCAACACCGCTGTGAACAGCCTGGAGCCCCTGCATTATTGCACCCATATCAGGCAGCTGTTCCTGAAGGGAAGCGGGATACAGGACCTGGGACTGCTTGTAAATTTTCCGGGATTGTCGGACCTCGATATCAGCAATACTAAGGTTTCATCGCTGGCGCCCATAAGCTCACTCGATTCCCTTGACGACCTCAGGCTGAGCAATACGCCCGTAAGCGATCTTTCTCCCATTGCCACACTGGTGAACCTTGAGCTGCTCAATATCTCATCCACCCGCATAAAAAGTATCGATGCGCTTCAGAACCTGAGCAAGCTGAGGATATTGCAGGCCGACAGCACCGGGATAACCAGCCTCAAAGCCTTGGACAACTTACCCGCCCTGCAGAGGATCTATTGCGATTATACCCCATTGCCGAAGCAGGAAGCCATTGCATTTATGATCAGGCATCCTAAAGCCTTCTTAGTGTTTGAATCGGCCGAACTCGCCAAATGGTGGTCAGTCCTGAACACCGACTGGCAGAACATCTTGAGCCATTTTACCGAACTCAGCAATCCGCCTTCAAAAGAGCAGCTTCACAAGCTCATCCTCGTCGACAGTGTTAATGTTGTGGGGCGGATGAACATTAAAAGCCTGGAACCCGCTGCCATGCTTTCATTACTGAGGGTGTTATACGCATCCAGTACAGCTGTGACCGATATTTCTCCCCTGAAGAACCTGGTCAACCTGCAAACCCTGTACCTTAACAATACTTCGGTAAGCAGCCTGCAGGCCCTGGGCACCCTCGCCAACCTTAAGGTCATCAGCATCGAAAATACACAGGTTGCCGATCTAAGCCCTCTTTACGGCATGAAGGACCTGCAATTCGTGTTTGCCGACAACAGCCAGGTTGTGCTGAAGGAAGCCAATGCTTTCCTTGACAAGGATCCCGGATGCCTGCTTCTTTTCCAGACGTTTGAAAATAATAACTGGTGGAAAGGGCTTAGCAAAGCCTGGCAGGATGTCCTTATGGCTGCAGAAGAGCTCAAAGGACAGCCCGACAAGCTGCAACTGCAAAGAATCGCCAATATGGATGAGCTCAGCATTGCCGAAAACTTTTCGATAAACGATCTAACGCCTGTACTAAAGCTTACAAGGCTTAAGGATTTTACCTTTACCGGTACAACGGTGAACAGCCTGGAGCCCCTTAGGAATATGACCAAACTTGAAAGCCTTCATTGCGGGAAGAACCCTGTTACCGACCTCAGTCCGATCACAGGGCTCCCAAAACTTAAAGACCTCGATTTCAGCAACAGCCAGGTGGAGGAACTGATGCCCATACAGAACATGACCCAGCTTGAGAGCCTGAAGTTCAGCGGGACCCCGGTAAAGAGGCTGAAATACCTTGTGAACCTTCACAACCTGAAAATACTGGAGCTATACAATACCAAGGTAAGCAGCCTCGACGAGCTGGATAACATCAGGAGCCTCGAAAACCTCAAGATCTTTAACACCAAGATCTCGGCCAAGAAAGTGGAGAAGTTTAAGGCTGCACATCCTAAGTGCGAGGTGGTGTTTTACTAGATAACTGGATGACTGGATAGCTGGATAGCTGGATAGCTGGATAGCTGGATAGCTGGATAGCTGGATAACTGGATAGCTGGATAACTGGATAACTGGATAGCTGGATAACTGGATAGCTGGATAACTGGATAGGAAGAATCGGCGCGCAGCGCCATTATCAAGAACCAATGAACAAAACCATAGAAGTCTGCTTTACGCCCAAGCTCTTCGCGGATATCACCACCAAAGACGATTATATCGTTGTTCTTGCCGATATCCTGCGTGCCACCACCAGCATATGTGCTGCATTTCAGAACGGGGTTAAGGAGATCATACCGGTAGCCTCACTGGAGCAGGCCATGGAGCTTAAATCGGAAGGCTACCTGGTTGCCAGCGAGCAGGACGGGAAAAAACTCGATTGGGCCGACTTCGGGAATTCGGCTTTCAATTTCACCCCTGAGGCCATAGGAGGGAAGACCCTGGTTTATTGCACGACTAACGGAACGCGGGCCATTGAGACCGCCAGGCATGCGCGGAAGATCGCCATGGGTGCTTTCGTGAACATCACCGCTTTAAGTGAATGGCTGGTTAAGGAGAATAAAAACATTGTGATCTTATGTTCGGGCTGGAAAAACAAGTTCTGCCTTGAGGATTCGCTCTTTGCCGGGGCCCTGTCAGAAAAGCTGCTGAAGCATCCCGGTTTTGAAACATTCTGCGACAGCGCCCATGCTTCGATGGACCTTTGGAATATCGCGAAGACCGATCTGCCGGCTTATCTCGAAAAAGCGGCCCACCGTCACCGCTTGAAGAAGCTGGGTCTCGACGATGTGATCCCATACAGCCTCACAGCCGATTCAACTTCGGTAATCCCAGTCTTTGAAGGAGGAGTAATTCTTGATAAAGGGTAGGGCCCGGTCATAAGCCATAAGCCATGAGCCATGAGCCGGCAGTCACCAGTCACTTTTTAACAGTCACCATTACTGGTTAGTCCCTGACGCAGCGGATTGATAAACCGAAAGTAGTTGAAAATCTGTTGCTATACATACTATTTTTATCGCTGGTCATACGTATCATCCAAGATTCATCCGCCTGGTAATAGGTTGATGTCCACCAGTTCCCGGCATAGAAGATCTCCGAGAAGGCACTCTGCACGTTACGCCATCCGCCCGGAAGGGCTGTAAAGCCTGATTCGTTTGTTGCCCCGGTATTACCGCTGTCCCAGTGGAGTGTACCGGCTTCTTTAAGTTTTGCTGCTGCAATGGTCTCGCCTCCAAGGTAATCTATCATTATATACCATTCAAAATAATTGGGAATATGCCAGCCTGCCGGGGAAAGGGGGATATTTTGAACTACATACCAATTGTACAACCTCCCGTACGTGCCTGATTTGACCGGATCGTTTTCGTAATCACAATATGCTCCAATTTGAAACTGGTTAAGCTGGCCCCATTGAACTGGATCTGTAACATTGGGTATCGGAACCCCGTTGCGTGAGGATGTCACTTTCAGGTTTTCGGCCATCCACACCTGGGTGCCGATCTGGACAATATGGTAATAATTGCCCTGAACATCGGCGATGGTTGAATCAATGGTTGTGAGGTTAAATGTACTGCCGTATCCAGTTCCGTTTGTATTTGTTGCATAGGCCCTTACGTAATATAAACTCTGTCCATGCATTCGTTTTATCGTTCCTGTATAAGAACCGGCCCCGCTCCCGCATACTACAGTGTCGTTCTGTATTGTCGGGTTCTGGTTGGAATTACTCCAGCAGAACCCGCGTTTTGTTACATAACTTCCCCCGTCGCTTGTTACATTCCCAGTAAAATCAGCTGTGTTAAGCAGCACGTTACTATATTCCACCGTGGTTATAACCGGTACAGGCCCGGTCAGCGGTGTATCATCGGTTTTCTTTTTACAAGCCTGACTTAACATCATGACTATAATCAGGGTCGCCAGGGTGGAAACTGTAGCAAATACTTTCATGCGTTTTTAATTTCGGTAAAAATAAGTATAAATTTATTTTATATAGTAAGATGGCCTGACATTGTTTAAAATATCTGCTTTCAAAGGATAAAACAGTGCAGATCATCCGTAAGATATCAATCCCCTGATTGCAAAGGCTACTGTACCAGCTTAGTCACGAACGCAACGTAAAGAGGCCCCGGCCTTTATATATAAAACAGAATTGAGAAACATGGCATTATTATAGGTAAGCTGCATAAACCAGGCATTACTCGAGCCATAATCAGTAGAAAGCCAGCATGTAGTTCCTCCTCCTTTCCCCCCGAACGATCCGGTTTCACTGCGGTAACCGCCGGCAAGGGCAGTAAACCCTGTCTCATTGGTTGCTCCTGTATTGGGGCTGTCCCAATGGGTTGTACCCGGCTCTTTAAGTTTCCCGCCGGCAACATCCTTCCCTCCCAGGTAAGTCAGCAGGACTGTGAATTCGTCGTGGGACGGTACGTGCCAGCCCACAGGGGCGATGTTTCGGCTGTCGTTTACGGCATACCAGTTATACAGCATCCCATAAACACTCGCGTTGGCGGAAGAGTTGTCATATTCGCAGTAAGCGCCTGCAGTGCGCTGGCTCCATTCCGTTGCATCATAAACATTGGGCAGGGGATTCCCGTTGCTGTACTTTGTCGTTTTCAGGTTCTCAGCCATCCAGACCTGGGTCCCGATCTGTACAATGCGGTAATTATTATTGTCTATGTCGGAGATCGTTGAATCGAGGGTCGATAAGGTCAGTATCGACCCATAGCCCGTTCCGTTGCTGTTTGTTGCAAAGGCACGTACATAAAACACAGACTGGCCTTTAAGGTTGGTCATTGTGGCCGAGAAAACTCCGGCCCCGTTCCCGGCAATGACCGTATCGTCCTGTATATTGGGGTTCTGGTTGGTATGGCTCCAGCAGAACCCTCTTTTTACAACAAAAGTACCCCCGTCACTGGTAATATTTCCGGTACATTTAGCTGTTGTCAGCAGGATATTGCTGAAACCCGACGTAAGCAGGACCGGGACCGGCCCGGCTGCAGGAGTATCCTCGCTTTTCTTTTTACAGGAAGAAACAAGTATTAAACATGAGATTAGGATTGGCAGTAAAGCAAGCTTATTAATTAGTTTCATCAGTTTAAATTTTTTGCAAGGTAAGGTAAAGAAATGATTAATTTTGAGATGCTTTCAAGACATCAAGCATATGAAACGCAATGTTTCCGGATAAAGTACTAAACAATTACAACAAGACATGAACCAGAACAGCAAACAACCGTACCAGGCCTGCATCCTGTTTCTAATTATTCTTGGAACCATTTTAAGCCTGAACCTGCGGGCCCAGGACACAATCAAGATTAAGCCTGTAAAGAAAAAGATCAGCATGAAAGACACCCTTGATCATAAGCTCGACATGAGCGACTACCTGATCAACATGCATGGCTTTGTTCCCTGGCCGGTGATCATCAGCGAACCCTCCCTGGGGAGCTTCGGGCTGGCCCTGGCAATCGTATTCATCAGTCCGAAGAAAACCGCGAAAAAAGAAGAGCAGTTCCATTTTCCCGACATCACGGGGATTGCAGGCATGTGGACCCTGAACAACACCTGGGGGGTAGGGGCGATGAGGCAGGGAAGCTTCCCCAGGATAGGCATGAGGTACAATATTGCCGCGGCCTATGCCCCCATCAATATAAACTTTTACCGGAACTTCACCTACCTCGGGGAGAAGGATGTTCTTTTCAAGCTTACGACCATACTCGGCGTTTTGGATATCAGTGAGAATTTATTCAAAAACAAGCTCTTTGCCGGGATCAACTATACCTATGCCAATGTGAATGTCTCCACCAAACTGAGCGACACAGTCAATTACATTTTTAATAAAGTATTCAACCAGCAACCCGAAATGACTAAAAACACCGGACTGCTCGGCTTCTATCTTGAATGGGATTCACGCAACAGCATCTTCACCCCCGACAGGGGCATACGCAGTAAGGCTTCGTTCGGCATTGGCAGGCAGTGGACCGCCAGCGATTTCGACTATGAGAAAAGTGAAGTCTATATCAACGGCTTTATTCCTTTTACAAAATGGTGGGTTTGCGGTTTGAGGGCCGACTGGCAGTGGGCCGGGGGCACGACCCCCTTTTACCTGCTTCCTTACATCAAAATGAGAGGCATAGGAGCCATGGTTTACCAGGGAGACCAGGTGTTGCAGCTGGAGACCGAGCAACGCTTCGACCTTGGCCTGAGGTGGAGTTTACTCGGGTTCGCGGGGGTTGGCAAGACCTTCAGCAGTTCCAGGTTCCTCGAGGACCCTACCTGGCATGTGGCCGGGGGCGCGGGTTTTCGTTACCTCCTTTCCAGGATCTTTCGGATGAGGATGGGTATTGACCTGGCCGTAGGACCCAATCAGTTTGCATATTACATCGTACTGGGGCATTACTGGAACTAAGCGTGAACAGTGGCTGGT
>Ga0194053_10001993_pt1 | contig 12561 bp, 15 predicted proteins | sample SepL228m_MetaG_FD_161684 | JGI IMG/M metagenome (GOLD analysis project Ga0194053, IMG submission 161684) | Anoxic zone freshwater microbial communities from boreal shield lake in IISD Experimental Lakes Area, Ontario, Canada - Sep2016-L227-8m | ecosystem: Environmental > Aquatic > Freshwater >... | reverse complement strand
TGGCGGGCTGGATGCACTTTGTTTCGAACACCTTTTAGCCTGGCTTGAACAGTTAAGACAAGCTTTTGAGGAGAGCAACAGTTCGTGATCGAGCTAAACTATATCTAGAGATTTAATTTTTAATACTTTTATAACGCTTTGAAGTTTATCAAAAGAGACATTAACCTCACCCCGCTCAATCTGAGCGTAGTAGCTGACATTAATTTCCGCCTGATTAGCGACTTCCGCCTGAGTCATTCCGGCTTTCTCTCTGGCTTTGCGGATTTTCTCGCCCAGCTCAATTCTTCCATTTTCATTTTTCTTGATATTCATAAGGCGATTGTAGCATAAATATCAAAATATTCATAGTTTTTGTCATCTCTCTACTTCCTCAAATACCCGTATTAGTTCTTTTTCAATTTTGCGGGCATTCCCATGTTCCAGTATTCCTAAATAAGATTGGCATGTTTCATTTTTAGGATTATCAATAACCCGTCGAAATATTCTTCGTTTGGTTGATTTTCGCAAAACTCGATGATCGGCAAAGTGAACCCAGCCCAAAAAATCAACACCAGAAGCTAGAGTTTTGATATAAACTTTGTCAGGGTGAAGTTCGAGTTCTAATTTATCTTTCAAAAATTCGTCAATCTTCAACAGCAAATTTTCTAATTCAGCTTTGTTTTCCGAAAACAACACAAAATCATCGGCATAGCGGATATAATACCTGACTTTCAACTCTCTTTTGACAGATTGATCAAATTCATTCATGTAAATGTTAACTAGTAATTGGCTAGTCAGATTGCCAAGAGGTAAGCCGACACCAACTTTGTCGCCAGTTTCAAAACTATCAATAATCTGGCTAAGCAACCACAGCACATCGAGATCGCCGATATATACGGCTAGAATATCCTTCAAAATCTGATGGTCGATATTGGCGAAAAACTTACGAATATCACACTTTAAAATCCAGACGGTTCGGGTCTTATTTTTCGAGACTTTCAGACCAAAATCACGAAACCGATTCATAGCTTTGTGTGTGCCTTTATCAATTCGGCAAGAGTACGAATCATAGATAAATTTACGGTCAAAATACGGATACAAAACTCTATAAATCGCGTGATGTAAAAGTCGGTCACGGACACTGGCTTTGTGAATTTCTCGCGGTTTCGGGTCGTTAATTCTGAAAGCCTCGTAGCCACCATGAATATAAGTTTTATTTTTCAAATCATCATGTAGCAAGACAATATTGTCCATAAAATTTAACGAAAACTCGGCCACATCTTGGCGTTTTCGCTTACCATTTAGAAATTCACCCCATGAAACGAGCAAATTTTCGAAAGATATGATATCATTATAAGCATGAAACATACATCTTCGGCGAGGCCATCGTCTCTCTCTCTCCCTCTCTCTCTCTCTCTCTCTCTCTCGAGTTCCGCTTCGATTTTGATTCGAATCAAAGAGGGATATTTGATTTGGATTGATTTCGTGCCTCATATGACAAAAAGTTCTCGTTTTACGATTGGTACTAGGATTGAAAACCGATTTCTTGATTTATTAGAACTCGCTCACACTACTTATTTTACCGATAAAGACAAAAAGGCTGAAAAAATTACTGAGTGTATTCTACTTTTAGATACGCTGAAATTTTTGATCTCGGTCGCTTGGGAAGGTAAAATCATTCCCAACCACAAATTCGAAGAAATAGCCAAGAAGCTCGAAGAAACCGGTCGAATGTTTGGCGGTTGGAAGAAAAATTTGGATAATCCTGAAAAGAAAAACCGCACCTTGTAAGCGATTTGCATCACCACACAGTGCGGTAAAGAAATACTTTCGAAGACGGAACATTAACTCATTGTCGAGATTCCACTTGTTAGTAGGATTCGTCCAATTGTTGTTGAGCCACAAACCATTGTCGTTGTGTTCGAGGTTGAACACGTTAGGGTTGCCGTTCCGGTCTGTAATATGCAATTTGCCATCTTTACCACCGCCCATGTAGTCCGCCTAGGACAGAAGACATCAGGCTGTATCTAATTTGGGATCAACCCCCACACCTAATTTAATGAATCTTTTATTCTCCGTTTCAGTTGAGCCAACGCATTTGCACGAAGTTTCAAATTATGTTCACGCTCACGACAATCTTTTTCTGATTTATAGGCTTCATAGTACACAATTTCAAATGGAATTCTTGATTTGGTCGACAAGACCATACCAGAATTATGCTCCTTAAAACGTCTTTTTAGATCGTTCGTCGAGCCTGTGTACAAATCATCATCTTTTTTACTACGAAGAATGTAAACGTAAAACATACTCATTGAATTAGGTGTGGGGGTGAAAATCCGCCAGCAAACCGCACCAAGTTTCTCTTTTATATGGGACAAAATACAAATCTCTATCGGAAGTCGTAACCGCCGACACTTTAACTTATATTCGCCGAAAAGGTCTCAAAAAACTTACTCGCCAAGCGCGATCTTTAGCCGTTTGATAGAACCAATCTGATTTTATTATAATTCCAAAAGAATTTCCGCGCAAATTTCAATTTGCCATAGCAAAAAAATACGTCGAGCGGCTACGCCGCAAAAGGGTCAAAGGTTCAAAAAGCCAAAGAATCAAAAGAAAACAAAGAAATTAAGAGTTTAAGATTCTTGAGAAACTTGACGAAGACGGAACACTAACTCACGGCCGAGATTCCACTCGCCAGTAGGATCCGTCCAAGCGCTGTCGAGCCACAAACCATCGTCGTTGTGCCCGAGGCGGAACACGTCAGGGTAGCCGTCCCGGTCCGTAAACTGTTTCATCGCAATACTATACCAATTATTCATTGGTTGATCGGCATCTTTTAATCTTTGATAGGGAGCAAGTTCGTCTGGACAAAGATCTAATCCTAGTTCTTTGGCTCTGGCATAAATTTGATCGGTAGTCGGATTACTCGTAAAACCAAGATCACCAACCTTTAAGCGAACTGTTTGAATATTTTCTGGATTTTGAGCAAACTTTTTAAATTCTTCACTTTCGTACATCTTGTCTAGCATATCTTGAGCGTAAGAACTGATATTTGTTTCGCCATTAGCTCTTTTGCAGACTTTGTTAAGCTTCAATTGCAACTGATCTTTATCTAAACCACCAATTTCCACTTCGCCACGACTGATTTTGCCTTCAGGAAATGAGGTATAAATATGTTCGAGACTAACTAATTGCTGGAAAACACCAGGCACAAGCGGGCCGACATAGGCTTTGGTATTTTGATCGACTTGCTCGGGTGTTCTGGCGATTTGTGAAGGGTCGCAATCAAACAAAATGGGTAAATCAGCCTCTAAATTTCGGCCGTTTCGTAACTCCTTGATGCGGGGATCATCGACATAGCCAAAACCTTGAATCTTCGAATCTACTTCGTAAAGAAACGTTAAGTCTTCTTTATCTAATGCTTGACCAGACTTAGTTTTGTTTTTAATCACAGTTAGCCATGCCATGTCACTTTCTTTCTTAAGAAATTGATCTTTATCTGGAAATTCTTCTAGTTTGTCTTTTAATACATCGCCGATAAACGGATCAAGGTTTTGTTTTTTAGCAATCCCACGAACTTCAGCGATATTGTCACCTTTCTTCCTAATGGCAATGCGCGGAATACTCGACTGTCCGTCTTGATTTTTGGAGTAGTAGACATAAAAATCGCCCATTTCCAACTGGGTTTTGGCTGTGTTAACGCCAGCGGTGCACCAGCCAGTGCCTTTACCACGAATTGATTGGACTAGAGGCATTGGGTCAGAATTTTGATTGTATTTAACCCAGTCGCCATCGGTCGTTTGCAACAGTTCTTCATCAATCGGATTAATATTTTCGATCGCCCAAGCGTAGAGTTTAGCAAAATTTTCATTTTTGAGAAAAGACTGGAAGCGCGTCTTTTCATCTTCCTGAATATCATAAGGAATTTCGGGTGATTGGTTTTGGTACTTCAGATTGATATTGTCTAGAACATAACTTAAGGCTTCATAGTTAAGATCGGGAAACATTTTGAGTGTACCTTTGGATCGTTGTGGGAAACGACCTTCACCCTTTCGCTGACCAGTCTCTTTGTCGATTTCTGGTTTTTCATAATCCTGAAGATTAGCAATGCTGCGAAAAGCCCAGTACTTGAGCCATGTTGGGTACATGGCGTCGTCAGACGACAAATAGTCTACCCAAGTCTCCAGTGAGTCTTTTTGGTCAGACAACAAACCTTCGACATTGCTTTGGCGAATCTGAACTTTTTCTTGATCGGAGGCACGATCCCAATCACCGCGTTCACCATGTTCTTCGATGACATTAATAATAAAATCATCGTAACTAGCCGGCACATTTTCAGGTTTGGTGATTAATAAATCAAAAAGTTTGTTTTTCAAAAAGCTAACTTTGCGTTCGCGTTTTTGCGGATCTTCATCTTCAAAAAAACCTTCGAGTCTCTCAAGATACGCCCCGATTTTTTCATCGGGTGAGTTCAGATTTTCACCTGACTCGTTTGACACAAAATTAGCCGAACGCTGAACCTCGGGTGCATTGTGTAAGTCATACTTTTCTTTTAGAAATTGTGGACCTGGGCTAAATTCGGACATAATTATTTCTCCTTGATATGAGAATTAGCGATTGATTTACTTTTATCTTACCTCAATCATAGAACAAAATCAAAAATGCAATCGGCAGATCTCAGCTTTTCAGTTTATTATTGTTGCCTTGCCTTCGCCCAGGCGTCTAACGAGGTTTGGATCGATAATAGACGATTGTCAAAATTAAAATAAAAAATTTCAGTAAGTAGCTTCTTTAATTCACTGATTCCCAAATATCGCCAGTGGCGCTATGTTCTTTTAATTTTTCAATATTTGTAAATTGGATATGAAGATTATCCGGGTTGTTCTCGTCTTCAAGCAGTTTTTTCGTCATTCGCTTGGTGTAGATCATCGTTGCTAGCGTCGGACAGATAATCATGATAACTGGAAAAATTTTGTCGATTTCATCCCATTCATAACCATTGTAGAGTTCGATCAAGTCTCTGATTCTTTTTCTGATCGAATATTGTGGTAGTGTCGGAGCTATAATTGTAAGAAGGAAATAAGTCGAGCTCGTTCGTTTACCGTTTTTCTTCTTCTTAAGTCTTTTGATGACGAGATCAATATTGTATTCGGTTAAGAAATTAAAGCGGTAATCAGGATTAGCTAATTCAGTAGTAGTGGCAATCAGATACAAAAGCTCATTTTCCTCTTTTTTGTCATGGCTTTTATCTGCGGCCGTCTTCAGATCAAGGACAAACTGGCCGATTGATATGCACTTATCGATAAAATCGTTCGACCGGTCTTTAAGTCGGTAAAACTTTCTTATCAATTCGATCGGATACTCATTTTGCGCTTTTAAATATCTAATACCGTTTAATGCTAGGAAGTATATTGCCGGTTTGGTATTCTCTCCGAATTTATTTGAATAGATCCGATTGATGTATTCTTTCTGATTTAAGTCTTTTAGCCAGTCATTGATTCTCTTGTGATATTTGTGATTTAAGAATGCTTGGATTTGTTTTCTATCCAGGAATTTGTATTTGTAGAGATGTTGAAGTATTTGTTTTTGTTTTGAAGTTATTTTATTAGTCATGGTTTTTTGAAGTTAGTTGTTTATTTTTTTTCGAGTTTACTGTTACTACCTATACCGACCAAACCTTTATTTGTATAGATAGATAACACAAATATTTTATTTTTAATCTCAAATTTACTATATTTTTGTATCAGACCTCTGATACAATTAAACATCTAATAATTTAGCTTGTCAATACGATTTAATGTTGTAAAATGCCTCTTGACAATGTGGTTATATCCATAGTACACTATGTATATAACCACAGTAGGAGGGTATACGATGACATCTCAATCACAGCTAATCGATTGGCAAAACATGCCTGTTGTGAAGGCGCAAGCAACACAGCCTTTTATCGATTTTCCAGTCGATAGAGAAAAATTAGTAAACCCTATAATGCAGTACGGGAAAACCTTTGAAACCGCCTTGCAACATATCTTCCCGGCCAAGCAGGAAGAAACTCGGATTCAGAAAGCGAGGCTTATTATGGGTGACGATGTTAAAGACTTATCGGACGAAGATTTGGATGTTTATTTAACTAATTTTCAATATCTGATTGATTCGTGGCTGGATGAGTACGAGAAACAGATCTTTGATAACAAAACATTAAAAGAAATATTAAAGGAGGGCTAAATGGAACTTACACCAACGGGCAAAATCGAGCAGCGATCGGATAAAGCAATTGTTTATATTCGCGTCTCGACCGAAGAACAGGTTGAAAACTATTCGCTTGGGACTCAGGAGGACATCTGTCGCAAAGAAGCCGAGCGACGAGGAATGACCGTGACACAGGTTTTTCGCGAAGAGGGACGATCGGCCAAGACGATTACGGGTCGACCAGTATTGGTTGAAATGTTGGAATATTGCCGAAAACACAAGCGCGAAATCGGTTCGGTCATCGTTTATAGATTAGATCGTGTTTCACGACAAACTTCCGATTATTTGGTTATCAGAAAGAAACTGACCGAATGTGATATCAAACTAATCTCCGCGACCGAGCCGACCGGCAACAGCCCGACCGAAAAATTCGTCGAAACCATGCTGGCAGGATTTGCGCAAATGGATAACGATATACGCAGTGAACGCGCCAGGAACGGCCTGAAAGCAAGATTCCTAAACGGGCTGACAAGTTATGTCACCATGGGTTTTATTAATCAAAACGGTTATACAATAAAAGACCCAGCAACTTTTGATAAACTACAAGAAACCTGGTATCTGATGGCGACTGGCACTAAAACCTTGAGAAACATCGCCGATGTCCTGACCGAACAGGGCGTAGCTCAAAGGCACAAAGGCGGACGAATGTTACCGCAACAGGTTAACAGAATGTTTCGTAATAAATTCTACGCTGGTTATGTCGTTTCTAAAAAGTACGGCCGTGAAATCCGAGGCCAACATCCGCCGATGGTCACAGAGGAGCTGTTTTATCAAGTCCAAGCCGTTTTGGACGGTAGAAACCACAGCGTATCGGGGCCGCTGGCGATCAGGCATCGAGACAATCCCGACTTTCCTTTGCGTCGAATTGTTAAATGCAAAATATGTGGAACTTCTTTTACGGGTGGCAAAAGCAAAGGGAAACGCGAGTACTTCGGCTATTATTTTTGTCGACATCGATGTAATGGCTCGAATGTTACCACCAGCAAACTGATTGGTGATACCGTTAAATATTTGTACGATTTTTCTGCGACAGGCAAAACCGCTAAATTGTTTAACGCATTTCTGCGTCGGACATACTTCAAAAGAGCCGCCGATTTACAGGAAAGGCGTGAACAGGCCGACACCGACTTAAAAAAACAGTACGAGATGCGTCAGGCGCTTATAGAGAAGAATTTATCGGGTGTTTATTCCGATGAGATCTTTAAAGAACAAAATAATATGTTGGAGGAAAAAATAAAGACTATACAGTTTAGCAAAAATGACGAACTGCTTGAAAAATATAACTTAGAGCTGATCAATAAATTCGTAGAAATAAAGCTTACAGACCTACCTAAAATGTTCGAAGACTCGTTGAAAAGTGAGCCGGAAATAAAACTAAAACAGATTCAAACACTCTTGTGTTCGATATTCCCCTCTGGAATGCTATATGGCAAAAACGGCTATTCGAACACCGAGATTAGCCCGTTTTTCAGAGCAATTTTGGACTTACAGCCTAAAAATCCTGATCTTATCTCATTTGGCGGAGAGAGTGGGATTCGAACCCACGAGACCTTTCGGCCTGGCTGTTTTCAAGACAGCTGCACTCGACCACTATGCGACCTCTCCGAACAGAGATATAATATCAGAAAAGAAGCGCTTTATCAATAAACGGAGGTCAGAGATGGGCAGAGGAATGCATACAAGCTATTCGAAGGGGACACCGTTACACATAATTCTCAAAGACGGTTCAATAATCGAGGGTAAATTCTCCGATCACAAGAGCGGCAAAGTTTTGCTTGAAGATGGTCGTGGAATCAAACTAGATCAAGTACGCTCTATGTCAATTCGTAAGCTCGAAGCAACTACGACAAGTGATGACTCTGTGCCAAAAATTAAATGGCGAATTTGACTCTCTCATCTCTGGACTTTAGGGAAGAAATAGGCCCTATCTACTTAGCTGCATTATTCAGAAATAAAACAGTTGCAATAACCACAACAAGAAAAACTAGCACCACGATTACAGTTGTCAAAGATTTGTTGCTTTCTTTCTTTCCAAAAAAATCCTCATGAACTTTGGCCAGCTCCTCGATCGGACGCTCAGGCACTTTTTCTTCCACCTGGATAGGCGCGATGTGATTTATCGTAACCACATCTTCTGTTGGTGCCGAAATACGTGCCTGATTGTTCAGTTCCTCTTTTAGATTCAAGCCTTTTTCAATCAGGAGCTTCTGAGTCGATTGCATATCTCCAACACTGCTTGTGAGCGTGGTTATTTGCCCACGTAGGCTATCAAGGGTTTCTTTGTCGATCATGATGTAGCCATCTGGAATGTAGCTGGCTGGTTTTGCATTTTGTTTCGCGGTTTGCTCAACTGCTTTCACTCTGGCCTCTTCCTCAACAGGATCAACGCCTTTGAGCTTATAAATTACGTCTTTCTTGATTAGGCTCTTACCGTTCACTTCTTTTGCCTTTATTTGATCAGTTTTTATATATCGTTGAATTGTCCGGATGCTGACGCCAAGTATTTCGCCAGCTTCTTTGGTACTAAGTAAATCGCTCATCAATATTCCCTCACATTAAATTAAATATAATGAATTGGATCCCAGCTTTCGCTGGGATGACGCGCCGAACGCGTCAGATTATATTAAACTAAAAAACCTGTCGCTTGGTCAAGCGACAGGTTGTCGACAACTTACTCTATGCAGCAATCTATGGCTTTCTTTACGAGCTTACCAAGTTTGCCAAAAATTCCTTTCTTCTCAGTATCTTTGATGTCCATTTTGTCTTCATCAATTTTTTTCACCGCGCCCATGTCTACAACTTTTAAATTGATTCCCCAAAAGAGTGAGTAGAGATTATATGCTTTTTCAAACATTTCCTTTGCGTCCTCTTTTTTCCCACGGCCTAGCGCCTTCGTACCGACCTCCATTAGTCGCATTGACGATGCCAGCAAATGCTTAGAAATACACCAAACTTCGCCTTCATATTCTTTGATAATTTTCTTGAGCAAATCTTTGCGCATGTCGCGAACTTCTTTGAGCAGGTCGAAATATTTGTCGTCGCCAGTTTTCTGCGCGGTGAAGAAGAAATGTTCTTCGATTGAGACAAGATTCATGATCGCGATCGATAGATCTTCGTCTGAGGATAAATCGAGCTTATTGTCCTTCTTTGAATCGTTTACTTTTTGGATAAACTTATCGATGTTGTCTATAGCCATATAAAACCTTTTTTAATGAATATCATTGATCGTAATGTAGTAAAAAATTAATGAAAGTATTGCGATGGGCAGGATTGGCCAAAGGGCTTTTTGAAATGGAAACCAAGCATGTCCGCCATTTTTTTCTTTGATAATCCGGTACCACCAGTCTCCGAGATAGAAGAAAATACTGCCGATCACAACACCGACAAGAGTCTTATCCATACCCCAGATTTCTTTGAGCGGATTTCCGACAATATGCTGATAGTAGAGGGGAAGAAATGTGCCAACATAGAAAAGCGCGAAAACTCCGACATTGATTGCCCAGTGGTATTTCCATTTTCGAAGCCAGTCGATAGTCATGATCGAGCAGAGCACTAGTGCTCCACCAATCCAAAGGCCAGAAATGACATTGTCGATGCCGAACCTCTCCATAAGCGTGAGTGTGCCAGCAACTACGATTGGACAGACCACTTGGCAAATCGCATAGGCCTTCACAGGCGCAGCAATAGCAAGGAGAGTAACGATAAGTAAAAGTCCATAAAAATAGGATTTATTTCTCATAAATTCTGAAACCTCATAGTTTAATTAATTATATTATTACTGTTTTTTTTCCAATTATCAACCGATATGCTGTCGTCCCAGCCTGTGAGCTTGAGAGGTGGGATCTAGGAAGTTTTTTCCAAATTATATTCGCCTGGATCCCAGCCTGCGCTGGGATAACGCAACAGTATTTTCTGCCGTCTAGAATTTGACAAAATATTATGTTAAAATATCGATGTTCACTTGAGAGAGATATGGAAGCCCATATCATTTAAATTTTGTTGTGTGATTTAGTCATGGAAGGTTACCCAAGTGGCTTACGGGAGCGGTTTGCTAAACCGCCGGTGGTCTAAAAGCCGCCACGAGGGTTCGAATCCCTCACCTTCCGCCAAACGACATTGCATGAATCTCAGGTTAAATATTGCGCAAAGCAAAAATTAAGTCGGGATTCGAACAGGGATGGGGTTGGGAAACGGTAGTTTCCCGCGGAGGAAAGTAATGAAAACCGTGGGTTGAGATAAGCGAGAGGGTTGCGACCGCTCAAGATCCCTCACCTTCCGCCACGCTTAGCGTGACAAAAGGGACGCTCAGCGTCCCGCCAACACAAAAAGTATTTGCATCGTTCGATTTAGAATAATCAACGTTCGTAATGAAACATGAAAGGTGGGGAAAATGAGTGAAAAACTGAACCTTAAAAAGAGAATAGTCATTCCTGATATCCAAAATACTGCACCTACTTTATCTTGGGAATCACCTGATTTTGTGCTTCATCCACGAAGCGCCAAGTCTTATGTGATTATCGTTGGTGGCGCACTTCTGATCTCAGGATTTATGTATGTTCAGCAGATATGGACGGGTCTTGCTCTTGTGCTTTTTGCATTGGTCTACATTGTTTTCACAGGACGTCAGAAGCCAAAAAACGTCACGTGCGCGCTTTATGATGAGGGCGTAGTTGTAGATGGTAAAGTTTATGCGTATGAAGAGTTCAAATCATTTTGGACTGCATATGGGGATATCCCTAAGATCAAGCTGCAGTTGGTAGGACGATTCGCAGGGCAGGTCACAATGCCAGTATCTGAGCATGATCTGACTGTGGTTGGCCAATTTCTTACCGAGCACTTGCCCGAAGAAGAAGACAAAGGTGAAGATCTTGTAGACATCATCAACAGGTTGATTAAATTTTAGTATATAATTCGAATTATATTTTGCCCCTTTAGCTCAGTGGATAGAGCGCACGGTTGCGGTCCGTGAGGCCAGAGGTCCGATCCCTCTAAGGGGTACCATTTGAATTATTATAATTTTTATATACACATGCGAGACATAGAATTCAAAAAAATCATCTTGGAAAACAACATTCGGCTTATTTTGGTGCCCGACAGCGCCAAGCAGGTTGTGACAAGTATGATTCTTTTTGGTGTTGGCAGTCGCTACGAAGAAGAGGAATATGCAGGTATTTCTCATGTTCTCGAGCACATGTTTTACAAAGGATCGCAGAAGCGCCCTACAGCCTTAGACGTTTCAGAGTTTATCGAAAATATTGGCGGTGAGCACAATGCTTTTACTAGTAAAGAATACACTGGATATTATACAAAAGTTGCCTACAAACACGTTAAAAAAGCGATTGATTTTCTCTCTGATCTTGTTTCAAATCCCCTTTTTCCAGCTGCTGAGCTTGAGCGAGAGAAGAACGTAATCCTCCAGGAAGTCGATATGTATGAAGATTTGCCGATGGAGGTCGCTGCTAGCAATCTCGAAAAGGCACTTTTTGGCGATAATGCTCTCGGCCGAGATGTAATTGGCACAAAAAAGAGCATCCAAGATGTCAAAAGAGAAGACTTGGTAAACTATCGTGGCAAATACTATTCAGGCTCAAACACAGTCATAGTTTTGGCTGGAAATTTTAATAAAATGACCGAAAAAGAAATAGTTGATCTCGTCGAGAAATCATTTGACATCAAAGAAGGTAAAAAATCCGAATATCCACTAGTGAAGCTCACTCTCAAAAAAGCTTCGAGTGTTGTCGAAAAACCGACTGAACAGTCCCACTTGCTAATCGGCTTCCGTGGCGTTTCATATGATGATGCTGATAGACACAAATTACGTGTCCTTGCTTTAATCTTAGGCGGATCGATGAGCTCGCGTATGTTTACTGAGATACGTGAAAAACGGGGTCTCGCATATTCTGTCCATACTTCGAGCTCAAATTATCAGGACACGGGCGTGCTCGATACTTATGCTGGTGTTCCACATGCTCGTGTTGAAGAAGCAATCGCCGCGATTATCAACGAATATAGCCGAGTCAAGCTTGACGTGACAGAAAATGAGCTTACGAGAGCCAAGGAAATTATATTTGGACGAATGCTGATTGGTAGTGAAGATTCAAGTGAGCTTGCAAGCATGTATGCGATGAACGAGCTCCTTACAGGCAAGATTATGACCATCAAGCAAATTACTGAAATATACGAAAAGATTACTATTGCTGATGTGATGCAAGTCGCCAAGAAATATTTAATCGACGAGAGAATGGCGCTTAGCTTCGTAGGGCCAAAAATTGATAAAAAAATGCTAAATAAAGTATTTAAGATATAGGAGAAATATGGACAAAAAGGTAAATC
>Ga0194053_10001986_pt1 | contig 12578 bp, 9 predicted proteins | sample SepL228m_MetaG_FD_161684 | JGI IMG/M metagenome (GOLD analysis project Ga0194053, IMG submission 161684) | Anoxic zone freshwater microbial communities from boreal shield lake in IISD Experimental Lakes Area, Ontario, Canada - Sep2016-L227-8m | ecosystem: Environmental > Aquatic > Freshwater >... | reverse complement strand
CTCATCTTTCTCAGGCACGGCCAAGCCAGTGACATTCTCCTCGATGGCCTCGATGAGGCCGGACTGACGGGAAACGACGGCCGGCTTACCGCAGAGGGCGGCCTCGACCACGGCGATGCCGAAACCTTCGCAATCGCCGTTCTCCAAGGTGCGACTGGTCATGACGAAGAGGTCGCAGGCGTTGAGCCACCGCAAGGTTTTCCCGTGTGACAATCGACCCAGAAAATGCACCTGTTCAACAACGCCGAGGTCCGCGGCCAATTGGGTCAATTGAGGCTGCAACGTGGGAAGGCCTATCATGAGGTAATGGGTGTCGGGCATCTTCTCCAGAATGTGCGGCAGGGCACGGATCACAATTTCCTGGCCTTTGCGCTCACTGACATGGCCGACCGTGAGCAGCAGCGGTCCGCCGTTGAAACCTGATTGCACCCGGAAGGAGGTGCAGTCCGCCGCGGGAATGGCGGGGAACCGGTCAGGGTCGGCAGCATTGGTGATCACCTCCAGGCGTCGGGGCTGAATGCCGGCATTCTGCAGGAGGCCAGCGGTGAAACGGCTGACGGCAACCACCGCATTCATTTTATCGAAGGCCCGCCGGTTGACCGCCCCCACAACTCCAGGGACAGCCAGTTCAGAACCATGCGCAATTGCAAGCGAAGGCAACCTGGTGATGGCGGCGGTGGCTGCGGTCACCCAGACGCCGCTCAGGCCGGTGGCCAGCAAAGCATCCGGCTGCTCTTCCCGGACTAGGCGATGAGCGGATCGCACCCGATTTAGCAGTTCGCGGAACCGGCCGCGTCCGGAAGGGACACGGACGATCCTAAACGGCTGGGAGGAGTTGAAGCTCACGATTTCAGGAGCTGTCACGTAATCCTGAGGCGACAGCACTGTGATCCGCCAACCCAAACGGTGGAGGTTGAGGGCGAGCTGCCACGCATGATTGGCAATGCCACCCGGGCCGGGCGGAAACTCGCTGGCGATCATGAGAAGGCGCATTTTCAGAGAACGGAGGACGGAAGGCAGTGGTCAGCGGTCAGTGTTCGGTAGTGCGCGGTCAAGCCTTGGTATCTGGGGGAACTCGGTGGCCATTTCGGCGGCCTGTCGGGTGCGCTCCCGAAGGCGAGCAACTGATTGAGGAAGAAAGACTGTGCTCACCACCACCTTGGCAAGCCGCTTTCCGAACCTGCCATGAATGCTGAAGGTGCCCAGAACACTTTTCCAAAACATCTCACGCGCATGAGCTGGCGGGAAGTAGCGCCCGGCAAGATAGAACTCGCTGGCGCTGGCCACCGCGCGGGAGAACAAACTGCTCCGGCTGGCAGCATAAGTCATCGTGCGGGCCTTGTGCTTCCGCAGCCCGCCTGAGGGGGCGTGATGGTGAAGCACGGAAATGGCCGGGTTGAGAATCATGATGGCGCCGGCCAGAAAGACGCGCATGCCAAGGTCGCCGTCGGCGCGCTGCCGGCGATCGTATGCAAGGTCGAACAAGCCCGAGCGCAGCAATACGTCGCGGCGGATCATCGTGTTGTTGGTGGGGAAGACATCGCTGGCGCGGAGAAAGCAAAAATCGGGAGGCAAAGCGCCCGCACCCACTTCGTCCGCCACGCCCGAGGAAACCTCGGCATGGAAATGCGCCAGGTTCCGCAGGTGCTTTTCAATGAGGTCCGGTTGGACTTCGTCGTCATCGTCAATGAAGAGGATGTAATCGCCGCGAGCGATCTGGAGCCCTACGTTGCGCGAGGTGCACTGGCCTGGTTCGTCCTGAAAAATCACTTGCAATGGCAAATCGGCGAACTCCGCTGCCAGTTTGTCCTGGCGCCGTTCCCGCTCCGTCTGGTCCACGATGATGATTTCCAGGGGGGGAATGGTCTGCTGACGGAGTTGCTCCAGGAGGACACCGAGGTAGGGGTAACGGTCCACGGTCGGAATGAGCACTGACACTGCGGGGACTGCAGGACCACCGGTCAACGGGGCAACGCGGTTGCTGGCTGGCACAGATCTGACCCCTGACCTCTGACTCCTGAACCCTGGCGACTGACCACAGACTACCGACCTCATACTACTGACATCCGAGGAGCGCAATGGGGGCGGCTCCGCGGGGCGAGGGGTGGACATGACCTCCCGCCAGGCGCGAAGTGCGGAGGACAAAGAGACGTAGCGGGTCATTACGGCACGAAACACGGCCCAAGCGGCCCATTTTCGGCCCGAGCGGTAGTAGGCGAAGCGGACTTCGTCTGAGAAAGGAAAGTGGATTGGAGATGGGGGATGGGGGATGGGAGAGTTCCCATCTTCGATCTTCGATCTCCGATCTTCGACCAACCCGGGCACATGCCGCATAAGCGCGCCGCGGCGGATCCATCGGTGGCCCATTTCGAGGGCGGCGGCTGCGAGGGTTTCGAACTCCGGGCGAGGGCCGCCTAGCTTGCGGAGGACATCGGATCTAACCAGGCAGGCGCGCAATGATAATCGCCAGGAAGTAGCCTCGACGTCGCAGTGCGGATCACAGGCCAGCATCCAAGTGGGGGAGATGAAGTCCAAAATGCCGGGCAAGCCGCCCATGCCCAGCCGCAGGCCAGCGTGCCAGCAATCAACAGGTGAGCCAACCAATTCCTGAACCAGGCCCCGATTCGGTGCTCCCAGCGAACCATCCCAGAACAGAACGGCGTCGGCCTGTGAGCTATAACTCTGCTCACCAAGGGACGCTGCTGAGGAGGAAATGGAGGACTCGACCAATCGGACCTTGCCCACTGGCCAGACCGGGGCCGGAACACCTCCCGAAAGCCACAGCAAATCAACTATGAAGCCCATCAGGTATTGCGCTTAGTCGGCTGCCCGATAAACTGTCCAACTGTCGCCCTCGTCAACCTTCGCCAGGAAATCCACAGCGTCCCACAACGGTCTGCAACTGACACGAGAGTTCTTGGACCAAACGTAGGCTACAAGCACATCCCTCCCTCGCCAGAATTCACGGATCCGTGCAATCAACTTCTTCGTTACGGGCGCTTCAAACGGCTCATACAGGTAAAAGACCAGATTTCCCGTTGGCGGCCTAAACTCAAGCGCATCTGCATTAACAAGCTCTACCTCTGAGATGCGCAAGTGAGCCGGGTAGCAGTCCAAGTTCCGACGTGCTATCTCGTGCAGTTCCCGGGCAAACTCAACGCCAATGACCTTCTTAAATGGATAAGCGGCTGCCCTGAGCAGCACCAGCCCCTTTCCTGAGCCGTAGTCGATAAATGTATAATCCTCGTGCCGGATGGACAGGTGGTCGAGTATTTGTGCCAGGATCGCAAAATCGGTAGGACGATAATAAATGGCATATTGGTAATTCGGGCTGGTGATATCCAATCCGTGGAGTTTTACGTTCTCGGCCGTATCCGTCCCGTACTGCTTGTCCAAGACATTGCTTTTCCGTGGCCTGGCAGGACCTAACCGCTCCAGAAGAATTCCCCGGACAGCCTCCAAAGCAAACCGTGTGCCAGCCAGCACCCCGCAGTTGTGAGAAACACTGGCGGTTTCCTTGGCTATCAACCCCGCGACGCGTGCTTTACGCTTCAGGATCTCCAGATTTCGGCTCGGGGACATCTGGGTCAAAACAGAAAGCTGCAATTTGCAATCTGAAACACGGACTACTGACTGCTTGCTACGGACCGGTAGAGCTTTTCAAAGTCGGTGATCTGATCCTGGATCCTGAATCTGGAGCGAACTCTGCGCCGGCCGGCCTCGCCCATTTGGGCCCGCAGCGACGGGGAGAGCGCCAGGCGCTGGAGCCTCTCGGCCAACGCGTTTGCATCACGGCGGGGAACGACGAATCCGGTCTCACCGTCCACCACGTTTTCCGGCAAGCCGCCCGCATCGGAGCAGACCACCGGCAGGCCCATCGCCTGGGCTTCGAGGACTGCGTTGCAGAATCCTTCGGATACGCTCGGGTGCAGGAATACGTCCGCCCCGCCCATTGCCTCGCGGACTCTGGTTGCCGGCAAGGCGCCAGCAAACTGCACATGTTCGGTCTGTCCCAGTTGGTGCCGAACAAACGCTAATGCCTCGAGAGCCGGCCCATCGCCCACGATCTGGAGTGCGCATCTGACTCCTCGACACTGCAGCAAGCCGAGCGCCTGAATGCCATACTCGTGTCCCTTCTCCCATCTGAGCCGCCCGACGCTTAGAATTCGCAGTGGCCGATCCAGCACCGAGGTTCTAGAGCCGCCGTTGTCCGGGGCGAATGAATCCGCATCTATCGCCGGCGGGATCAAGACGTGGGCCTTTTCGGAAGGACAGCCCCGTTCCTGCGCCCGCTTCCAGAGCCCTTCCCCGAGCAGGTGCAGGGCATCAGCTTGCGCCCAAATTTCCTGAAAATAGTCCCGCTTTTCCACCCCGCTCAGGTTCATGTCATACCCACGAAAGCTGACAACGACTTTGCATCCCAGAAGTTCCTTCAGGTGCATCCTGTCCACTGCCAGGGCGCCGAATTCAAAATGAACGAGGTCCGGCCTTAGCGCCACCAGAGCGGCATCCAAATACAGCCGCCGGAGCACGTCCCAGCCAAATCTTCGCGTCCCACGCATCAAATAGCGCCAAGTGCCGGCCGGGTTGCGCCAGAAACAGACGATTACGGCCGCGGGCATCAACACCGCTGCCAGCCACCGCGGGCGATGCGGCCAATTTACCCTGACCCTTTCGGAAGCCTTCGCGACCTTTGTGTTCTTTTGTGTTAATTTCGGCCGCGGTCCCGCAGCCAGTAGTTCCGTTGTCTCATCCTCGGGATGCCTCTCCGGGTGAGGGAAGTTCTGCCATTGGCTCCTGTCCGACTCACTGCAGATGACGTGCACGTCCCAGCCGCGATCCAGGAGGCCTAGGAACTTGCTGACAATGAATGTTTCCGAGAGCTTGGGGAAAGCCGGAACAACCAGAGCCACTCTCATTTCCCGCAATCCATCCGCCTGCTGTTTTCTGTCATCTGTCCTCCCGTAGTCCATAGTCAGCAGTCCCGTAGTCCGTAGTCCGTGGTCCGTGGTTCATAGTGAGCAGGGACGTATACACCTCCGCCGTTTCTTGCGCCATACGTTCGGCGTTGAAAAGGGTTTCCACTCGCTTGCGTGCATTGAAGGACAGTTGGTGGCCGAGTTCCGGATTTTTCATCAGGGCGCGGATCGCCTCGGCATACCGGCCAACCTCACCGGGAGGCACTAACAAGCCCGAAACCTGATCCTCTACGATCTCCTTCGGTCCTTCAATTGCCGGCGCGATCACCGGCAGGCTCACCGCCATCGCCTCGATCAGCACCATCCCGAACGCCTCCGTGTCCGCGGTATGAAGCAGGACATCCGATTGTCCCATCAAATCCAGCACATCCCGCCGCGGTCCGAGGAAACTCACGAGGCCATCCAACTGCTCCCTGCGCACCAATTGTTTGAGATCCTGAAGGTACGCTGGGTCAACAACTGCGCCTGCAATTCGCAACTCGAGTCCTGGCAGATCCGCCCTGAGGCAGGCCACGGCCCGGATGCCGTCCTCGAACCGCTTCAGTCGCGCCACATGCCCCACCATCAGGATGCGGAAAGGGCGCCGGACGGATGAGGCCGACTCTCGCCAGGGTATTAAATCGGTGTCAATCCCGGGATGAATTCTGATCAGCCGGGCCGAAGGACTGAGTTCCCGCATGAACTGCAGGACTGCATCGGAGACGCAGAACACTGCTCCGGCTAAACTTGCCTTGGCTTTCAGCATCAGACGTGAACCGTTCCGGTTCATGTTTCTCTGGCTAAACAGATAGACACCAGCTTGTCGCCGCGACATCAGCGCTTCAAAAGGCGACGACGTGAAATCCATCGAGTGCTGCAGGTCAAATGGACCGAATTCCCTCAAAGACCGGGAATCTTTCAAAGCTCCTACAAACCGGCGGACTCCCCACCCCCGCGACCGAAACCGCGACACGAAGCACTGCACTCCCATTTCGTTGAGCAGAGGACGGGATTCCTCCACGCCGTCCCGGCGCAGGGCGCATATCGTCAGCCGGAACCGGTCTCGGGGCAAGTACTTCGCCAGGCCTATCGCCTCCCGCCAAGGCGAGGCGTTGGAAACAAGATTCGGCACCGTCAGCAGAATTCTGAACGCCACATCAACCTTTCATCATGCTCACGTTCCCATCTCCTATCTGCCATCTTGGGTAGCAGTTCAAAGACGGCGGACGGAAGGCGGGACACCGGCGCAGACGCTCGATTTTCGAAGCCGAGGATATGTCGGACCAGGTGACGGTGAAAGGCGCCAAAGGCCAGCTTCGCTTCCCAGAGCTTCCGGCACCGTCGTTTCAGCTCTGCTAAACCGCTCGACCCGTGGGCAGAGAAGTGGCCGGCAACGGCCTTGGGCAAGTTGGCCAGTTCCCCCGCCGGAACCCTCACGATATAGTCACCCCATTTGAGCACAGACTCGAAGGGCAGAAGGCAATCTGTGTCCACCAGCACGGGAATTCGGCCCATGGCGAGCGTCTCGTAGAAGCGCTTCGAAAAATTGCCGCCGCCGCGCACGCACAGGGTGTAATCGGTGCTGGCAATATTTGCGTAAAATTCAGTGGCGGTTCGTTCCAGCGTATCGGTATCGTTGGCACCGGCACGGTATTGAGATCGGGCGATGAAGCGGGTCACAACAAGCGGCGACCGCGCCAGGACCCGCATTGCCCGAGCTCGCAAAAGGGATGTTGGATAGAACGGCTGGGGCTGGTGCAATCGCCAGCCGGCGTAGTATGAGAGGTTACGCAGGCACGCACGGAGGACATCCGCAATAAGTTTCAGAGCGTTGACGCTAGCCTGACCGCAAAAACCGATACTTGGGACACAATTGACCACCGGCCACTGGCTGCTGACTACTGATCTCTGCCCCTCGCCCTCTGCCATCTCAGGGTAGTGCTTGAGCGGGTCGTCGAAGAAGACCGGTTGGGAAAGCTGGCGGTTGGTGCTACGACTGCGGCGGCCGCTGGCCCGGATGACATAGACATCCCCAAAACCGAGCGGCACGGTTACCCCTTCATCGCCACTGACATAGCTCAGGACCGGACGCCCCACCCGCTGGGCGGCGTGGATGAAGGCGACTGCCCGCTGAAGCTCTCCGCGGTTAAGGTAATGGTTCCAGGTCATGGGCAAGACGGCAATATCCGCCTGGACAGGTTTATCCACGAGGCAAAAGTCTTCGGCTGATAAACCATACATCTTGCCCCTTTGCTCGTCGCTAATGGGCGCGTCTTTCCAATACGGCCGGAGGATGTCCGCCAGCTGCGCACGTTGCTCACGCGAGTAGTGCGTTCGCTCGGAATAAAGCCTGATAGGGTGAACCACGGGACGACGGGACTACTGACTACGGACCATAGGACTACTGGACTACTGGACTACTGGACTACTGGCAGGTTCCACTTCTGCCTGGTTGACGGAGAGTGGGATCATGTCCACTGATGTTTGTCGGCCTAGCACAGACTGAAAGAGTGCCAGCCACTGCTCGACTTGGCGTTTCAGGACAAAATCACGCACTATGCGCGCGCGGGCGGCATGGCCCATGCGTTGGCGCAAGCCGGGATCAGCGGCCAACTTCAGGAGGGCTGCGGACATGGCCTGCGCATCGCGAACCGGCACGACAAAACCTTCGACACCGTCAGTGACGGCTTCGCGCATACCGCCGCAATCGGTGGTAACCACAGGCAGTCCGCAGGCCATGGCTTCGAGGACGGCATTGGAGATGCCTTCACTGAGACTTGATAGCAGGAAGGCATCAGCTTGCTGGACCTGTGCCAGAACTTCTGGCGGGGGTAACTTGCCCAGCCATTGCACCCGGTCCTCCAAACCGAGGTCAGCGATGGTGTAGAGCACGCGTTGCCGGTCTGGCCCGTCGCCGATGATCTGGAAGCGGACGTTGACGCCCTGATCGGCCACCGTTCGGATCGCTTGCAGAGCCCACTCATGCCCTTTGACCCAGATTAGCCTCCCGACCGTGACCACTCGTAAGTCGTCGTTAGCGTTTGGACGCGAGCTGGCAGGTCGAAATTGCTCTGGGTCAACGGCCGGTCGAATGACCCTGACTTTGGCGGGGTCGAGCCCGAGCTGGCAGGCGTCTTTGAGCGTCGCCTCCGAGACGCAATGGACGGCGGCAGCGCATTGAAAAGTTCCCCGCAGACCCAGACCGAACTCAGCTCGTCCAGGGTTATGTGGAGCGACGCTGACCTGGGTGCCGCGGCAACTCAGCAGGATGGGAGATGGAAGATCGTAGATGGGGAGATGCGACACGGCGACTGAATTCCAGGGAAAGTAGATAATGTCCCAGTGCCGTCCGGCATAGGGCAGAAGCTGGTTCCAGGCGCGAAGCCGCGCGGCAGCGCCCGGAACTTTCTCCACATGAGCTTTGAGCAGTTTCAAATCACTGCGAGCGGCGACCTGCGCTCGCATCATCATCCAAAACAGCCGGGCTAAGCGTGCTGGAAGGGGGGCATCCCATGATGGGGTCGGCAGCCATGTGAACTGGGGTTCGTCCGGATTTTGGGCCGAACCAACTGTCACCTCCACTCCCTCATTGATTAGTCCGTCAATCAAGCGGCGGAGGAAGGTTTCCGGGGGCCAGTTGAGGCCGGTGATCAATAAACGCATGAGAGGTCGGAGGTCGGAGGTCAGGAACAGACCAATCATTAATCACTGCCCCAAAACAGCTTCATGGCAAGCTCGTAACCCTTCTTGTAAACGACCAGATCTTTTGCTGATTTGATTTGCATCTTCTGACCTCTGGATCAACCGCTCCAGCCATGCCGAAAATGTCAGCAGCATCGAGACGGTGTAGCCGCAGCCATCTTGCAGGGGATGTAGCTTGAACGAGTGCAAGAGCCTCTGGATTTTGTCCTTCGGGACCAATTGGTGCAAACGCAGGCCGGGACGCAGGAGCCAACGGTTCAGGCTCGCCTCCCCTTGTTCGCCTCCAAATTGCACTTCCCAGTTACGCTCCACCACCTTTTTCCCCGCCAGCACCCGCCAAATCTTTTGGACCGACCGTTTGGGCAACCGCCAGGCATTGCAGTTCTCGTAGTCGTATAGGTTGGCATCGTGCGGCTGCCACTTAACCCGGGCGAGGTCGGGCGCCGACTCTTTCAGGAAATCGATCTGCAGTCGGCGTCCGGTGAGGTATTCGGAGGGGACGGTGCAGAAAAAGTCGGCCAGCCGAGTGTCGTAGAACGGCAGGCGTGGGAAAGCGGCCGCCTGGAACATGCGGATGCTGGCCAAAGTCCAACGGAATGACCAGTTGTCCGTCTTGAACGCCTTCACCCGGAAATCGGGGTCCTCGATATGCTGGAGCGAGTTCATGCCCTCGCTTGCGAACTGCCGCAACAGGTCTTCCGGTTGCACCTTGCCCAAGTGCGGAGCACAAACATTCTCCAGCAACCACGCTCTCCCCCGCTTTAACATCTTCCCCAGCGCATGATCTAATACAATTTCGGATTTCGCATTTCGGATTTCGGATTTCTTGCCGCTCGGGGCAAGCCCCATGTCATCCAGCCACACATCGCCCCAGTGAGCGGCAATAACGTAATCGGCGTGCTGCCGGAGCTCGTCGCCGATGAACGCCTGGCGGCATTGGGTGATGTCCTGGAAACCCTCCACCGCGCCGAGCACCTGACCGATTTGACCGAAGAGGTAAGGTTTGATGGTGAACTGCTTGAAGGGTAAGCCCCGCACCGCCGCCACCTGCCGGGCAATCCGTGTCTCAACCGAATCATCACTATACCCGTAGCTGTAGGCCCAGATGTGCCTGGACAACGGGACTAGAGGACCACTGACTACGTTACCACCATTCCCCGGACCTCTGCCCCCTGACCTTTGGTCCCGTGATCCCGCTGTCCCGTAGTCCCATAGTCTCGACACAGCCGCTACGGTGGAGCGAGAGTCGAGGCCGCCGGAGATGGGAATCGCGATGCGGCTTGCTGGACTACTGACTTCGGAGGTCCACGGTCCGTGGTCCGTGGTCCGTAGTCCCGCTGGGTCCAGCATCTCCGACATGACCCGCACAAAAAGCTCGCCAAACTGCGCAACCGTATCTTCGTAGCTCCGGTTTCGGTCGGGTTCGTGGTGCCATTCCCAGTATCGCCTAGCGCTGAGCTGCTCCCCTCTTTCGCTGAAGATATAATGCGTGGCGGGGCGGAGTATGCGGACGTCGTCGTGGAACGTGAGGTCATCCGGGAAGAAGCCGAACCCGAAGAAGCCGGTTAGGGCGGTCCAGTCGAGCTGGCGTTGGGAAGCGATCTGGGCGACGGCAGGGAAGCTGCTGCCGATGGCGGCAGAGTTGCCGGAGCGGGCGTAGTAGGCGTGGAGGGTGCCGAACCGGTCGGTCCAGGCATTCCACTGCCGTTGCGGTTCGTCCCAGGCGAGCAGGAGAGCGTGTCCGTTCAATTGCGCGGCCGGACGAGTGCCTCGGACGATTTCGGAGAGAAACTGGTTGAGCGGCTGGCTGGAGGTCATCTGTCCATAAAGCTCGCCGATCAACCAAACGTGCCAGCCTGAATCCCGGAAAGAGGCCACGGGATATCCGCTCCAGTCTAGTCCCGGAGCCTGTTCCCAGAGGTTCCAGCCAGGGCTCGCGGCTTGGGTGACCCAAGGTGACGCCCCACGACCCTCGACCGGACTTCCGGTCCCGAAGCCAATCACCAAGTCACCGGTGAACGCGCGTTGGCCTCGGGACTGTGACCTCTGACCTCTGACCTCCGCTATCTTTCCTCCGTCAGTCATGTGATCTCAAGGACTTCAGCATACAGCGCCTCGTGAGCGGCGACTTCTTTTTCGATGGTGAAATGGTCGAGCACGCGTTGGCGTGCAGCCTGGCCGAGGCGGTGGCGCAGGTCCGGAGAGGCCGCGAGCTGCTGGAGGCTGGCGGCCAGGGCATCCGAATCCTCGGCCGGCACGAGCAAACCGCTATTTCCGTTTTCGATGAGGTCCCGCGATCCCGGAATGTCCGTAGCCACGCAAGCCTTGCCGCAGGACATCGCCTCAAGCAAGGAGACCGGGCATCCCTCCATGCGCCACTTGGCCCAGGTCGGCAGAACGGCAATGTCGAGTTCATTGAGCAGGGCTGGCACATCCTGCACCGGCCCCAGGAAATGAACCCGGTCGGTGATTTTAAGCTCAGCAGCGATTTGGTTTAACGAAGCAACGTAATCCTGGTCCATCGGCTTCCCGGCCAGCACTAATCGGGCCTCGGGCACCTTTGCGAGGGCGTGAAGGAGCGTGGGGTGTCCTTTGACGGGCACAAGGTGGGCCACGCAACCAATCAGAATATCGGCGTTACGGCAGCCGACTCTCGCACGGCTTTGCAACCTCGATGGGAGACCCGGCGCGTATTGCTCAGTCGGAATTCCATGATGGATCACCCTCACTTTCGTGCGCAGTCCAGGTCGATCAAACATCAACTCAAGCATCTGGTTATTATCGGCCACGATTCGGCTTGCCAGATAGCTCCGGACCTTCCAGGCGCGCGACCCCCAGCCCATCGCCTTTTTCGTATACACCCAGGCATTAGCGCCGGCAAACCGGGAGATGAGAGCTTCCGAATAGTCATCCGCGTAGTGAAATGAATGCCAGATGACACACTTTAGCGACCGAAAGGGTTGCGCAGCACGCCAGCACCTCAACAACAGCGTGAGATAGGGCCGGGGCGGCACTGTGAAGGGGCGCTCGAGAAAGGGTATGTTTAGTGCTTCCACTTCGGCATCCAGCGCACCTCCCTTGCGGCCCACGCAGACAGCAGGTGCAAATCGCTTTCGGTCCAACCGCTCGACAATGTTCATCATGACCCGACCAGAGCCGGCGGTGACGAAATTGGGGATGGTGAAAAGGATGGGTGTGGGCGCCGACATATATGCGTATTTTACAGCGGGGACTGGCTGGTCGCATGGCATCTGCGACGCGGTGCGAGCACACCCCTGGAGTGACGACACGGGGGCAAATTACCCACCTGCAACCCTGCCTCTCGGAGAGACTGCCGTCCTAACAACATTTTGGTCTCGATCGCCATCCCACACCCCACTGATTAAGGTCTGCTCCGCCGCACATGGCGTAGTGTCGAGCGTTGAGTGATCAAAGCTGACCGGCTTTGCCTCGGCTGCTGCGGCATCTTCATCGCAACCCGCGCAACTGCAGCTTGAGCTTGGCCTGGGAGCCGCCGGGAGAAACGCGCGGTAGGAGAAAGCGGTTGGAGCCCGGTTGGATCAAACCCGGCCGGGTGCTGAACGCCAGTTCGTAGCCAGCCTCTTCAACTTCAGGCGCCGAGTGTTCACAGTAGTCGCCGTTCGGGAAGGCGAAGAACCGGCACGGCCTCCCGATCTGCCGCTCGATCTCCTTCTTGGATTCTACCAGCTCCCGCCGCCGCACTTCAGGGTTCTGGGCGGCATGGTGGATTTCATGATCGATCCCGTGGCTGCCGATTTCCACGCCGGCACCGACAAGTTGCCGCAGCTCGGCCCAAGTGAGCATTTGGAATGACGGGAACTGTTCCAGCAGGCGTTCCGTTTCGTCACGAGGAAACTGCATGCGGATCGCATCCATGACCGCCCTCCGAGGTAGTGC
>Ga0194053_10001983_pt1 | contig 12589 bp, 11 predicted proteins | sample SepL228m_MetaG_FD_161684 | JGI IMG/M metagenome (GOLD analysis project Ga0194053, IMG submission 161684) | Anoxic zone freshwater microbial communities from boreal shield lake in IISD Experimental Lakes Area, Ontario, Canada - Sep2016-L227-8m | ecosystem: Environmental > Aquatic > Freshwater >... | reverse complement strand
AAATCCGGTTGCAACGCACCATCTTTGATCATCAGTTCCAGCAGCGATGTCAGGTTCTTCGAGTACAGCTCGCTGGCGTGTTCGGGCATGGTGGCAGGCAGGTTCAGTGGCGAGGCGATGGTGACTCCATGCTTGACCACGGTCTGGCCCGGTTCGGTGAGCTCGCAGTTGCCGCCGGTCTCGCCGGCGAGGTCAACCACCACACTGCCGGGCTTCATCCCCCGCACCGCGGCGGCGGTCACCAACCGTGGCGCCGGGCGGCCGGGCACCAGCGCAGTGGTGATCACCACGTCGAAGCCACCGATGGCCTCCTCGAGTTTCTTCTGCTGCGAAGCCCGCTCCTCCTCGGTGAGCTCACGGGCATACCCGCCCTCGCCCGCGGCATCGATCCCGATATTGAGCCACTGCGCCCCGACCGAACGAACCTGGTCGGCCACCTCGGGACGGACGTCATAACCGGTGGTCCTGCCGCCCAGCCGCTTGGCGGTGGCCAGCGCCTGCAGCCCGGCCACGCCGACGCCGAGCACCAGCACACTGGCCGGCTTCACCGTGCCGGCGGCAGTGGTCAACATCGGGAAGAACCGGGTCGATTCGCTTGCCGCAAGAATGACGGCCTTGTACCCGGCCACGTTGGCCTGGGAGGACAGCGCGTCCATCGCCTGGGCGCGGGAAATGCGCGGGATCGCCTCAACCGCGAACGCCTGCACCCCGGCCGCCTTGAGCGCGCCGATCTGGGTGTCGGCGTTACGGGGGGCAAGAAAGCCGATCAGTGTCTGGCCGGACCGGAGGCGGGCCACTTCACCCGCGCTCGGCGGGGCGACCTTCAACACGATGTCAGCGCCCCAGGCATCGCCGATCGTCGCGCCGGCCGAGGTGTACAGCTCGTCGGGCAGCAGAGCGGCGTCGCCGGCGCCGGATTCGACCACCACGGCGACACCGCTGTTCACCAGTGCCGTGACCGCCTTGGGTACCAGCGCCACCCGGCGTTCGTCGGACGCCGACTCGGCGACGACGCCAACAGTCGTCTTGGTATCTGTCATGACCTTTGCTTTTGCTTCCTAGGACACTCGGGGGACACTCGGGGGACACTCGGGTTCTGCCCCGACGCTCGTGACACCCTAACCGCTTCTCACAGTTCACCCGTTTGGGGTGGGCGTGGGCGTGCCACAATCGGGCCATGAACGCAACCGAGGTCTATGACACCGTCGTCATTGGGGCAGGTTTCGCCGGGCTGGTGGCCGCGCGCGACCTGATCGAAGCAGGACGCACCGTGGTGGTCCTAGAGGCTCGGGACCGGCCAGGGGGGCGCACATACTCCACCACATTCCCCGGCACGGACGTGGTGATCGACCTGGGCGCCGAGTGGTTCGACCCGGCGCGGCATCACTTCCTGGCAGCCGAGGTGGCCCGCTACGGCGCGAAGTTCGTCGAAGCGGACAAGGGCGGGGCCAGCCGCTGGTTCCTCGATGGCCGGCACTCCGACGGTGACGAGCCCGACGGGCTGATCGATATGAATGAACTGGAGGATGTCCTCAACCGCCTGCGGGCCGATATCACTCAGGTCGTCTTCGCCGAGGGCTTCACCCAGACCAACACCGCTGCCCTGGACATCCCGTTCAACGAGTATCTGGACAAACTCGACGCTCCACCGGCAATCGCCGATCTGCTTCGCGCCCAGTCCTACACGCTCACCGGCGCTCTGCCCAATGAGTTCTCGGCCCTGGTCTACCTTCGCGAGATCGCGGGTTTCGACCACAACCCCGACTACTCGTTCTTCGCCTCCCTGGCCCGCGTTGACATCGGCAGCGGCGGACTGGCGCAGCGCGTTGCCGACGAGATCGCCGATCACATCCGGTTGGGCGAACCGGTCACCTCGGTGACCGAATCATCCGACCGGGTCGACGTGGTCACGGCAACCGGAAAGCGCTACTCGGCTCGCCGGATCATCCTCGCCGCCCCGCTGAACACCCTCGGCGATATCGAGTTCACCCCGGGCCTCCCGCCCGCCCTGGCCCAGTTGGTGCGCGAGGGCCACACCGGTCGGTGCATCAAGGTCTGGTCCAAGTTGGCCGGCTCCAAGCACGTGTTCGCGATGGGCTGGCCGGGGATTGTCGAGTGCACGGTCAAGGGCACGGTGAGCGAACCGGACGGGGAGCGGGCCATCATGGCCTCCTTCGGCCTTGCTCCGGATCTGGCCATTGACCGGCCCGACCTCCTGCAGGCCGGCCTCGATGACCTCAAACTGGAAGCCACCGTCGAAGAGGTCTACGGCCACGACTGGATCGGTGATCCCTACTCGAAGGGCACCTGGCTGGCGTTGCGACCAGGACAGCCGCCCATCCACGGCCGTGTCGAGAGTCATTGGGGCGCAATCCATCTGGCCGGGGCCGACTTCTCCGGCGTCTGGTCGGGTTGGGTCGACGGGGCTATCGAGTCAGGTCGCGACGCGGCCCGGTCGGTCGACGCGGCTCTGGCCTAGTCGGTCAAAAAACCGGGTCCGCCGATCGGGGGACACCCGATTCCCCCCGCGGAGGGTCCGTTCGGTGGACGGCTCCGGGCGTCTGGCGGCGCGATAGTCGTATCAGGCCGGAGTTACCGGCCCCGAATACGTAGGGAGCCGAAAATGAACCGCAACGTCACCCGCCGCATCACCACCGCCCTGGCCGGAACCATCGCCGCGGCCGGAATCTTCGCGGGCAGTCTGGTCATGGGCGCGACCCAAGCCGGTGCACAGCCCGCGACCAACGCCGGGTGCAGCAGTATGGCCATGCCGGGCAGCCAGGCCGATGCCGACAATCTCAACCCGTTGACCCGCGCCGGACAGGTCGGCGCCGCGGGCAATACCGGCACCCCGGGCGGCAGTGGCGCCCCGATGGACTGCCAGCCGGTCGGTCACGGCTGAGGCCGTGACATATGGTGAAACCGGACCCCAGTGGAAGGGAATCACCGTGGATTTCGCTCTGTCCGCCAAGGCGGCTGACTACCACAAACGCCTCACCGAATTCATGGCCGACCATGTGTTGCCGGCCGAGAAGTCCTACGACGAGTACCGCGCCGCAGCCGGCCCGACAGACTTCACCGTTCCCCCGGTCGTCGAAGAACTCAAGAAGATGGCCAGGGAACGCGGACTGTGGAACCTGTTCCTGCCCGCCGAATCCGGATTGACGAACCTGGAGTACGCCCCGCTCGCGGAGCTGTCCGGATGGAGTCCCGAGATCGGCCCGGAGGCCATCAACTGCGCCGCCCCGGACACCGGCAATATGGAAGTGCTGCACATGTTCGGCACCCCTGACCAGAAGAAGCAGTGGCTCGAGCCGCTACTGGCCGGTGAGATCCGCAGCGCGTTCTCGATGACCGAACCGGCGGTGGCCTCCAGCGACGCCCGCAATATCCAGACCGAGATCACCCGCGACGGCGACGACTACATCATCAACGGACGCAAGTGGTGGAGTTCCGGCGCCAATGACCCGCGCTGCAAGGTGCTCATCGTGATGGGCCGCACCAACCCTGAGGCCGCGTCCCACCAGCAGCAGTCGATGATCCTGGTTCCCAAAGACACCCCCGGCGTGAATCTCCTGCGCTCCACCACAGTGTTCGGCTTTCACGACCAGCACGGCCACGCCGAGATCGTCTTTGACAACGTCCGGGTTCCGGCCGCCAACCTGCTTGCCGAGGAGGGCATGGGGTTCGCGATCGCTCAGGCCCGCCTGGGCCCTGGCCGCATCCACCACTGCATGCGCGCGATCGGGGTGGCTGAGCGAGCGCTTGCGCTGATGACCGAGCGGGCCCGCACCCGGATCGCCTTCGGCAAGCCGCTGGCCGAGCAGGGCATGGTCCAGCAGCAGATCGCACTGTCCCGCAACGAGATCGATCAGGCCCGGCTGCTGTGCGAGAAGGCAGCCTGGACGATCGACCAGCACGGCAACCGGGCGGCCTTCTCCCTGGTCTCGCAGATCAAGGCGGTGGCTCCGCTGATGGCCTGCACTGTGATCGACCGCGCCATCCAGGTGCACGGTGGCGCGGGCGTCACCGACGACTTCCCGCTGGCCCGGATGTACAGCCTGCATCGCGCCATGCGGATCTTCGACGGCCCCGACGAGGTGCACATCCGCACGGTTGCGCGCGCGGAACTCGGCCGGGAGAAGAGCCTGATGGCCGCTGCGGTGACCGGCGGGTGAGCTCACCCAACCAGGCCGGACACGAGAAGCTTTCCGGGGCCTGGAATTTCCGCGATGTCGCACAGACGGCCGGTGTGTTCCCCGGATTACTGTTCCGGTCCAGCGAGCTGAGCAAGCTCGATGAGTCCGGCCGCGCCGCTCTCACCGAGCTCGGCGTGACCGATGTGGCTGATCTGCGATCCCCTGCCGAGTTGCAGCGCCGCGGTACCGGCGCGGTGCCCGATGACGTTGTCATCCATCATCTTCCGTTTCCGGAGGTGTCGCACACACACGCGGATTCCGAGGGCGCCGAAGCGCCGCACGAGAGTGCCTGGCAGAAGATGATGACGGAATACTCCGATGAGGAACCCGCCGAAGCGGGTCAGCGGTGGATGACGGGCGAGTACGAGCGGTTCCCCACGTTGGGCGGGGCGCAGCGGGCGGTGAAAAAGATCATCACGCTGCTGGCTGACGGCAGACCGACCCTGGTGCACTGTTTCGCGGGCAAGGACCGGACCGGGTTCGCCGTGGCGATCGCACTCGAGGCGGCCGGGATCGACCAGGACGAGATTCTCACCGATTACCTGCACAGCAACTCCGCGACCGCCCAACTGCGCAACCAGATCCTGCAGACGACGCGCAACCGCGAGGGAGTGACCGACGAGGTGGTGTCGTTCATGGAGTCGCGGCTGACCGATGAGGTGCTCGGGGTGCGAGAGCAGTACCTGAGCACCGCACGACGGGTTGTCGAGGAGAACTACGGCGGGTTGGCCGCTTACCTGCGGGCTGCCGCGGTGACCGAAGACGACGTCGCCCGACTGCGCACCCAGCTAGTGGGTTAGCAGTAACCCGACGACCCATGCGGCGGTGGCGACGAGACCGCCGGCCAGTTCCACCCCCGTCGACAGCGCCACGCCTTTCACCGCGTGCACCGTCGATGCCCACGCCCGACGATGATCACGTCGTTGAAGTAGTTCGGCGAGGTACACCCCGAGGACGAATCCGATGATCATGCCGACGACCGGGATTACGAAGAAACCGATCACCGAAGCCACCGCGCCGGCGGCCAGGGTCCGGCCACTGATATCGGCCGCGCGCATGCGGCGCACCGGCCACAGATACTTCACCAGCAGGCTCCCACCGAGTACCGCGGTGACCACACCCAACACCACCCAGGCGACAGTGCCGCGCACCACGAACGCCCACACCACGATCGCGGCGTAGACCAGCAGCGTGCCCGGAAGGATCGGGACGATGATGCCCGCCAGTCCGACGGCGATGGCCACCGCAATCAGGATCAGGCCGCCGGTGGTCACGGCTCCAGAATAGCCTTGCCGTACACCTCGCCGGCCGCGAGCGCCTCGAGCGCGGCACGGCCCTCGGCCAGCGGATAGCGTTGTGGCGCAGGAGGTCTGAGCCCGCCTGCGACCAATGCGCCCACGCCGCGCCCGTACTCCGCCTGCGCATCAGGGTTCGCCATGAGAAACTCGCGCCAGCCCACGCCGAGCACCCCGGCATTGCGCAGCAGTAGGCGGTTGACCTTGACACTGGGGATACCGCCCGCGGCGAAACCCAGAACCAGCAGGCGGCCCTCGATGGCCAATGCGCGGACGGCCTCGTCGAATGGTTCACCACCGACCGGGTCAACCACCACGTCTGCGCCGCGACCGCCGGTGTGCTCGCGCACCACCTTCGACCATCCGTCGGTCATCGGCAGCACGATGTCCGCGCCCAGGCTCGCGACGAAGTCGTGCGCCTCGGCCCGGTGCACGACCGCGACCACATGCGCACCCATCGCCTTGGCCACCTGGATAGCCGCCGTCCCGACGCCGCCACCCGAACCGAGCACCAGCACCGTCTCTCCGGGCTGCAGTGCCGCACGGCGTTGGAGTGCGAAGTACATGGTGAGGTAATTGACAAGCAGCGAAACCGCCTGTCCATCATCGATTTCCGGTGGCGTGGGCATCACGCTGGTCAGCGGAATCGCAGCCTGTTCGGCGAAACCGCCGAGCATCACCGGACCGAACACCCGATCGCCGGGTGCCAATGTCGAACCCTCCGGCGCGGAACGCACCACGCCCGCGACCTCGGTGCCCGGGATGAATGGCGGATCAATTTTCAGCTGGTACTGCCCACTGATCAGCAGCAGATCCGGAAAGCAGACACCCGCAGCGCGCACATCGATGAGCACCGAGTCCGGCGAGGGTGCCGGATCCGGAACTTGCGTGTAGATCAAGCCCGAGGGCCCACAGAGCTCTTGGGCGACAAGAGCTTTCACGCGTTACAGCTTGAACGCAGCTGGCTTGGGCGCCGAGAGGTCGTCGATCTGGGACCAGTTGGCGGCCACGTCATCCACGGTCGGCACATCTTCGAAGGTCACGCCGTCATTCTGGAAGAGTGCGGCGCGTTGAACCTTGCCGCCGCCCACGATGAACACCGACGCACTGTCCGGCACCTCTTCGGTGCACAGGTAGGCCACTACCGGGGCAACATATTCGGGAGTGAGCTTCTTGAGGATCTCCGGCGGCATGATGTCCTCGGTCATCCGGGTAGCCGCGATCGGCGCGACGGCGTTGGCCTTGATGTTGTACTTGGCGCCCTCCTGGGCGAGGGTGTTGATCAGTCCGACCAGTCCGAGCTTGGCGGCGCTGTAGTTGGCCTGACCGAAGTTGCCGAACAGTCCGCTGGTGGAGGTGGCGACGACGATGCGGCCGTAGCTCTGCTCACGGAAGTGCGGCCAGGCCGCGCGGATGACGTTGTATCCGCCGTAGAGGTGCACCTTGAGGACGGAGTCCCAGGCCTCATCGGTCATCTTGTGGAAGGTGCCGTCGCGCAGGATGCCGGCGTTGCTCACCACACCGTGGATGGCACCGAACTCATCCAGGGCGGTCTTGACGATGTTGGCCGCACCGGCGGCATCGGCGACGGAGTCGTAGTTGGCGACCGCGCGTCCACCGGCCGCCTTGATCTCGGCCACCACCTGATCGGCCATCGCCGAGCCGGCACCGGTGCCGTCACGTGCGCCGCCGAGGTCGTTGACGACAACGCTGGCGCCCTCGCCGGCCAGGGTCAGGGCGTACTCACGTCCCAGTCCGCCTCCGGCGCCGGTGACGACGACGACTCGATCCTGTACTCCTGGCATGGGGTATCCCTTCGTTCGACTGATGCGGGCAATCGTAACCAGTGCCGTTCGAGGGCCCGCGCGCTCACCGACCCCCGGTGCGCTCCGCGGTGACGAAGGTGGAGAACGCGTCCTGCTCCTCGGCGCCGGCGAACTCGATGTATCGGTCGAGCCGACGCATCTCGTCGGTGGACTTGGCTCCCGTTGCGTTCCAGCCGTGGGCGTCCAGCCACTCGACGACATCCGCGCGGTGCGGGTCGTTGTAGATCAGATCGGAGACATCGACGGGGCGCTCCAGTCCGATCTCATCGGCCATCTTCTCCCAGCGCATCCGCATCTGCTCGCGGCGTTCCTCGTCGCGGTGACCGATCGCCTCGGCCGACACCCGGCTACCCGGCGCGCTCAGTTCGGTGATCTGGGTGAACAGACTGTCCTGGGCCTCGGCCGGCAGATACATCAGCAGGCCCTCGGCCAACCATGCCGTCGGCGCGTTCGGATCAAAACCCGCCGCGATCAATGCGGCCGGCCAATCCTGGCGAAGGTCGATGCCCACCTCGTGGCGCGCGACCACCGACTCGACTCCATGGGTGGCCAGGGTCGCCGACTTGTACTCGAGAACCTTGGGTTGATCGATCTCGAAGACGACGGTGCCGGCCGGCCACTGCAGACGGTAGGCCCGCGCATCGAGTCCGGACGCCAGGATCACCACCTGTCGGATGCCGGCGGCGGCGGCGTCAGCGAAGAACGCATCGAAGAAGTGCGTCCGCACTGCCTGGTAGGCGAGCATGTTCTCGAACACCGCGGCGGCCTCGGGGTCAGCCGTCTTGATCCGCTCCGCCACGGACTCGTCCATGAAGTTCTCCCACATCCCGGTGCCGGCACCATCGACCAGGATGCGGGCATACGGATCGGAGATCAGCGGCTGGGCGCTCTCGGTCTCGCGAGCCCGGGCCGCGGCCACCATCACCGCCGTCGATCCGACGCTGGTGGCGATGTCCCAGGTGTCGTCGTTGCTGCGAAGTTTGCCCATAGGGCTGAACCCTAGAGCAGGCGGCGCAGGATCTTCATCGCCCGATCGGTATAGGGCGGGTACAGCAGGCTCGGATCCGGTTTGGCCGGCTTGGCCAGCACGGCCCGACGGTGGCTGAGCGCCTCGAAACCCCACTGCCCGTGGTACGCACCCATCCCGCTGGCCCCGACACCGCCGAACGGCAGCTGGGGCACCAGGCAGTGCATGGCGATGTGGTTGATGACGGCCCCACCCGATGGCATCCGGTCGATCAGGTCGCGTCCCTTCTGCTGTGACGAGGTGAACACATACAGCGCCAGCGGCTTGGGCCGAGAGTTGACGAAGGCCACCGCCTCATCGGTCGATCCGACGGTGATGATCGGCAGGATCGGTCCGAAGATCTCGTCGGCCATCACCGAGTCGTCGGGGCCCGGGTCGACGACCACGGTGGGCTCGATGGATAACGTCGCACGATCGGAACCGCCGCCGGTGACCACGGTGCCCTCGGTCGCGCTGAGAATCGAGACGAGCCGGTCGAACTGACGCTCATTGACGATCCGCAGCGACGGATCCGCTTGGTCCGCACGGAATTTGGCAATCGTGGCCACGATCTTGTCGGTGAGCTCCTTGGCGATGGAGCGATCCGCCAGGATGTAGTCCGGCGCGATGCACGTCTGCCCGGAGTTGAGCAGCTTGGTCCACGCGATCCGTCGTGCCGTCACGTCGAGGTCGGCGTCGGCGAGCACCAGTACCGGGCTCTTGCCGCCGAGTTCCAGCGTGACCGGAGTCAGCGTCGGCGCGGCGGCGGCCATGATCTTGCGTCCGATCTCGGTGCCACCGGTGAACAGCGCGTGGTCGAATCCCTGTGACATCAGGTCCTGCGTGACGTCAGCGGCGCCCTCCACCACTCGGACGGCTTCGGGATCCAGGTACAGCGGAACCAGTCGGGCCATCAGTTCGGAGGTGGCGGGTGCCAACTCGGAGGGCTTGACCACCACGGCGTTGCCGGCGGCGACGGCGGCGATCACCGGCGACATGCACAGGAAGAACGGGTAGTTCCACGGCCCGATGACCAGGACGACACCGAGTGGGTCGTACTGCACCCACGCCCGGCCGGGCATCTGCGCCAAGGGCAGGCTCTGGCGGCGCGGCTTCATCCACTTCCGGAAGTGCTTGCGGGCGAAGACCGCTTCGGCCTTGGTCGAGGCGATGTCGCCGAGCCACGCCTCGAACGTCGAGCGGCCCAGGTCGCGGGTCAACGCCTCGGAGATCTCGGCCTCGCGTTCTTCACACATCCGCTCAATGGCCCGCAACTGGTCCTCACGCCACTGCACCGAACGGGTGCGGCCGGTGTTGAACACGGTGCGAACCTCGGCAAGCACTCCCGCGGAGCCGCCCTGGGTGGCGTGATCGGTGGTCATCTGGATCGTCATACGCAACAGTTTGCCGCATCTCGGGCCGGGAGCCTTACTGTTTGACCATGGCAATCGTCGCCGCCAGGGAGGCGTACTTCGAGACGGGCCTGGAAATCCTTGCCGACCTCGGCCTCGGCAAGCTCAAACTGGCGGAGGTGTGCGGCCGCCTCGGGGTGACGACGGGCTCGTTTTATCACTACTTCACCAGCTGGGGCGCCTACACCAGCGGGTTGATCGCGTACTGGCGGGAAGACCGAACGGTCAGACTCGCCGACATGCTCCGACGGGAATCCGATCCACGCAGGCGGATGCAGTACATCATCGAAGCCGCCCTGTCGCTCCCGCACGGAGCCGAAGCCGCGATCCGGGCCTGGAGTTCGGTCGACGCCGATGTGCACGCGGTGCAGGTGGAGGTCGACCGTGATCGCTTCACCCTCTGCTACGAGTACGCCATGGATATCGTCGGCGACACCCGCCAGGCCGAGGTGTTCGCCGACTGGGCGATCTACCTTCTTGTGGGTTACGAGCAGTCGACACTTGAGCGCGCCCCGCAGGTCTATGAATGGATCAGCAACCAGATGCTCGACCATCTCGAATCGGGACGTTTCGCCACTGTGCCGCCGCGATGATCGCGCGGCTGCTCCACCAACTGCGCCAGCGTGACCCTGAGCGCGATGCCGCGCGCAAAGCTCTGCGCGCTGCCATCTTCATGCCGATCGCCGCGGCGGCGAGTTTCGCGGTTGCCGGTGACACCCAGACACCGATATTCACCATGTTGGGTGCGATCGCCCTGCTGATCGCCGCGGACTTCCCCGGCAGTGCCGGCACCCGGGCGCTGGGGTACGCCGGTCTGGCCTTCAACGGTGTCGTGCTGATCACGGTGGGAACGTTGGCCGCGCCGCACCCGTGGGTGGCGGTACCGCTGTGCTTCGGGGTCGGCGTGCTGGTGAGCTTCCTCGGCCTGCTCAGCGAGGTGGTCGCGGCGGGACAGCGCGCGACATTGATGATCTTCATCCTACCGGTGTGCATCAAACCCGTTGCGCCACTGGGTGATCGGCTCTTCGGCTGGGTGATCGCGCTGCTGATCTGCGTGCCCGCCGCCCTGTTTATACTTCCGCCCCGCTATGACAGCGAACTGCGGCGTCAAGCCACCAGGGTATGCGCGGCATTGGCCGATCGAATCGAGGGCACCTGCTCGGCCAACGAAGTCAGCGCCGCCATGGATGCGTTCCGGGCCGGGTTCTTCAATGGCGCGGTCCGGCCGGTCGCCATGACAGCCGGCAGCCGGGCCCTGGCACGGGTGGCTCCCGAACTGCAATGGTTGTGTGACCGGGTGGACTCCGACACCGGCGCGCTACTGGGGCCGATGACGGCACCGGCAACCCGGGTGCTGCGGGCCTGCGCCGTCGTCCTGAGTTCCGACGATCCCGCCGAGGCCCAGATCGAACTCGATAACGCCCTTGCCGCGCATCGGACAGTCGCCATCAGTCTGTACCGCGATGACGTCGCTGCGATCCTGGCCGACCCCGACGACACCGCGGCCGTGCACCGCAGCCGCACCGTGTTGAGCCGGCGGACATTGATCGGCAGCATCGGCTTGACCGGTCGGATCATTGTCGCCGCCGTCGCCGCCGACGCCCGGCCGCTGTGGGCCCGCGTGCTTGGACGGCAGCTCCCCGAAACCGGGATCGCCGATCGGGTGTACACCAAGCGGGCCGCCATCGCTTCGCTCGGCGGCTATCTCAGCACCGGATCGGTCACGGTGCTCAACAGCCTGCGGACCGGATTGGCACTGGCGCTGGCTGTGGTGGTCACCATCGTCTTTCCGATCCAGAACGGACTGTGGGTGGTGCTCGGTGCGCTATCGGTGCTGCGCAGTAGCGCCGCATCGACCGGAACCACGGCGGTGCGGGCAATCATCGGCACCGTGATCGGATTCCTGGTCGGCGCCGTCGTCATCGGACTGCTGGGCGTGGATCCGACAGTGATGTGGTTGCTCCTACCGGTGGTGGCGTTCGGCTCCACCTACGTGTCGCAGGTCGGTTCGTTCCTGGCCGGCCAGGCCATGTTCACCATGATGGTGTTCATCGTCTTCAACCTGATCCAGCCCACCGGCTGGAAGGTAGGTCTGATCCGGATCGAGGACATCGTCCTGGGGGCGATGGTCGGCCTGACCGCATCGGTACTGCTGTGGCCACGCAGCGCGGACGGATCGGTGCGGCGCGCCATCGACGCGGCCCTGCAGGTTGGTTCGCGCTATCTCAATGCCGCGGTGACCCGGATCATCAAGGGCTCCTCGGAACAGTCAGACGAAGCGGTCGTCGAGCTGAGCCGAGAAACCCTTACCGCGGTGCGGACTTACGGCGACGCGGTCCGCAATTACCTGTCGGAAGCTGCCGGCGTCGTCGATACTGCCGTGCTCGACTCCGACAGTCGCATCCCGCGCATCCGCACCACCGCGGATCTTATTGCCGATACCGTGCCGCCGCCCCTCAACGTGTACCCGCAGGCGCGAAAAGTGTTGGAGGAGCACACCACCGCGATCTGCTCCCTGCTCGCCGGCAACCAACCGATCAGGTCGCTACCGCCGATCACTGACGACTTCGTCCTCGTATTGCGAGCTGAGGTGTACCGCGACGGGCTCGATATGGCCGCGGCTCTGCCATTGGTGACCACCGCCGCCAATATCGGTGAACTGGAGTTGACCTACCCCGCGATGGCGAAGGAACCGGTCGGCTAGCTTCGGCGCTCGGCCATCACTCGGCAGTGCCGGTCGGCCACGCGCGTTCGTCGGCGCCGCGGCATCATGGCACCGCGGTTGGCCGAACCGGATTGCGGCCGTGACAGATTGAGCGTTCCCGTGGGTCGGCACAGTGTCGGTACGAGC
>Ga0194053_10001979_pt1 | contig 12611 bp, 9 predicted proteins | sample SepL228m_MetaG_FD_161684 | JGI IMG/M metagenome (GOLD analysis project Ga0194053, IMG submission 161684) | Anoxic zone freshwater microbial communities from boreal shield lake in IISD Experimental Lakes Area, Ontario, Canada - Sep2016-L227-8m | ecosystem: Environmental > Aquatic > Freshwater >... | reverse complement strand
TTCGCTGCGGCCCCCCGGCGGCGGTTCACGATTGTCGGCATCGAAGTTCCACCGGCCGCCTGCGGGCTCTTCGCCGTCCATCAGAACACCGAACTGCTTGCGCTGCTCGCGGTAGAAGTCCTCGAGGCGGAAGCGCTTGCGGCCCTGCGCCCAGAGTGCGAAGTGCTCGCGGGAGCGGACGAACCCGGGTGTGGGAAGGATCTCGGTGACGCGCCCCTGATCACGCAGGCGCGCGACGAATCGCTCGGCTGCGAACGATGTCGGCTCGTACACCATGACGGGGCCGGAGTAGTCGTGCAAAGCCTGCGAGTAGGTGGGCGCCGCGATCAGTGTGGCGCGCTCGCCGAGACCGGCTTTCGCGTGCCGCAGTGCAGAGAGGACGAGGTGAAGCTTCTGGCGGTGATAGCGCCGTCTGGTGAGCGCGGAGGAGGCTTCGACCAGGAGAACGGGGCGATGCGCATGCTCGCCGCCGTGAAAGTGCGGACCCAGCTGATCAGCGAACAGCCACAACGGTGTCGCCTCGGTCGCCATCGACGCGATACTACGGCGAGGGGTCTCGTCAGCCGGATCGCGGATCAGTACCGGCGCGCAACACCTCGGCGAGCGTTGCGGCGCGGCGATCGGTGAAGACGTCCTCCAGCAGGATCGGCGAGCCGTCCGGTCCCGACAGCGGCACCCGCCAGTTCGGATACTCGTCGGTCGTGCCGGGCTGGTTCTGGGTCCGCCGCTCACCCACGGCGTCGGTCAGGGCCAATGCCAGCAGCCGCGAGGGCGTGCGGCACAGGTAGCGGTGCAGTGCCACCGTGAGGGCTTCCTCATCGGCCTCGACACCGAGTACGCCGACGCGCCGCAGTTCGGCCTTCCACGCCTCCTGAACAGCCCGGTGGTCGGCGAGTTCGTCCTCGGCCGGCCTGGTCAGCAGACCCAGCTCGGCGCGCAACCGCACATGCTCGCCGTCGAGGTAACCCGGTGTCGGCGGGAGGTCGTGGGTGGTCACCGAGGACAGACACAGTTCCCGCCAGTGATCGGCGGCGAGCGGCCCACGGCCGCCCTGCTCGACCTCGAACCACAGGATCGAAGTGCCCAGCAGTCCCCGCTCACGCAGGTAGTCACGGGCCCACGGCTCGACTGTGCCCAGATCTTCGCCGACGACCACTGCGCCGGCCCGGTGCGCCTCCAGTGCGACGATCCCGATCATCGCGTCGTGGTTGTAGCGCACGTAGGTGCCCGAGGTCGGGGGAGCGCCGTCGGGAATCCACCACAGCCGGAATAGACCGATGATGTGGTCGATGCGTACTCCGCCGGCGTGCCGCAGTACCGCCTGGATCAGTGTCCGTAACGGTTGGTAGCCGAGTTCCTCCAGACGGTCGGGCCGCCACGGCGGCTGGGACCAGTCCTGACCGAGCTGGTTGAACTCATCCGGCGGAGCGCCGGCGGTGACCCCCAGGGCAAGAACGTCCTGTAGCGCCCAGGAGTCTGCGCCGTTGGGGTGCACTCCGACCGCAAGATCGGCCATGATTCCCAGCCCCATGCCGGCACCGAGCGCCTGGGACTGAGCACGGGCGAGTTGTTCATCGAGTTGCCACTGCAACCAGCGGTGGAAGTCGACCGCGCGGTGATGCTTCGCGGCGAAGTCGGCGACCGCCTGATTCTCCGGATGCTGAAGCTCTGTCGGCCAGTCGCGCCAGTTACCACCGTGCTTCTCGGCGAGGGCACACCACGTCGCGAAGTTGTCCAGGGCGACACCCTCGCGCTCCTTGAAAGAGTCGAACGCGAGTTGGCGGCCGGCGGAACGATCAACGCCGTACACCAGTTTCAGGGCACTGCGCTTGGCCGACCAGATCGCATCACGATCGATGATCGAGGATTTACGAGCACGCGACTGAATCCCGCGCCGCAGTTTCGTGACGCGGCCGCGTTTGGGAAGGAAGGCGAACTCCGGTATCGCCTCGACGCGAAGGTAAAGCGGATTGACGAAACGCCGCGATGTCGGCAGGGAGGGGGAAGGCTCCATGGGGCTGGTCGGCGCCGCGGCGTGAAGCGGGTTGATCAGGACGTATCCGGCGTGATGGCGGGAGCCTGCCCACACCGCGAGTTCGGCGAGGTCGGCGAGATCCCCGAAACCCCACGATCCCTTGGATCGGACGCTGTAGAGCTGGGTGGCCAGACCCCACGCACGTCGGGATCCCATCCGGGCGGGAAGTCCCAGCCACGCCGGGGTGACGATGAGCGCGGTGTCGAACTCCTGACCTCCGGAGCGCAGGTGGAGGCGGTGGTAACCCAGCGGCAGATCGGCGGGGACCATGAAAGTGGCTTCGCCGACCAGTCGATCGCCCATGTCGAACGGGGCGGTGAAGTTATCGGCCTGCCGCACCCCGGTGCGCACGGCACCGTCCTCGAGCCGGATCCACAGGTGTGCCGGTTCGCCGTGGGTGACGTGCACCCAGAACCCCGTCTCAGTACCCGATCGCGCCACGATGGTGGGCGGAAGTGGGCGTGACCAGTGGCGCCTGTCGAGCTCGGCCAGTGATGCCGCACAGTCACCTTCGGTTTCAGCATCGACACCGAGCGCTGCCAGAACTGCGATCACGGTGTCTGGATCGACGGTGAGAAAGTTGCCCGCCCAGTCGTGGTAGGCGCACGCCACGCCCATCCGGTCGGCGAGGGCGGTGAGTGCCGGGTCAGCCATGACCCCTATCCTGCGCCATGGTCAGGTGACCGCGCCGGACAATTCGATGGTGAGAACACCGGCGATGATCAGCGCGATACCCAGCAGCATCAGCGGTGTGAGCCGCTCGGCGAACAACAGCCGGGCCAGCAGCGCCACCAGTGCGACGCCGCATGCCGACCAGACGCCGTAGGCGATGCCGACCGGCATGCCCAGGTGCAGCGCGAGCCACACCAGACTGAACGAGCAGACGTAACCAACGAGCACCGGCGCGATCCATCGGCGTTTGCGGAATCCGTCGGATGCCCGCAACCCCAGGGTGGACAACACCTCCAGCAGGATCCCGCCGAATAGCGCCAGCCAGCTCATTCGGCGGCCACCTGAGCCCCGTGCGATCCGTCCCCTCGCGATCCGAGTTCGACGAGCAGCACGCCGGAGATGATCAGCGCGATCCCGAGAACGACCGGACCGGTGAACGGGTCACCGAAGATGACAGCCGCCATCACCGCGGTGATCGCGGTTCCGAGCGCTCCCCAGATTCCGTAGGCGACACCCACCGGCATGCCGGCCCGCAACACCCCGGTCAGCAGCAAGAACGAGCTCGCGTAGCCGGCCGCCACCAGCAGCAGCCACAGTCGATCGTCCTGCGATGCGCGCAGCGACAGAGTGGCCGTCACCTCGGTCAGGATTGCGCCCAGCAAAAAGCACCAGGTGCGCAGCGCCGTGGTTCGTCTCATCGCTCAGCAGACTAAACTCTCAGGCGTGCTGCCCCCGCCAATGCGCGATCCGGTGCTGTTCGCGGTGCCGTTCTTCCTCGTCCTACTCATTGTCGAGTGGACCGCGGCGCGCAAGCTAGAACGGCTGGAGCCCGGGCCGGCGAGCGAAGAGTCGCTTGCACGCGGCAGCTACCTGGCTCGGGATGCGTGGGCATCCATCTCGATGGGGTTGGTGTCGGTCTTCACGATGGGGGCCTGGAAGTTCATCGGGTTGCTCGGCTACGCCGCGCTGTACGCCTACGTCGCGCCGTGGCACCTGTCCGCCCGGCACTGGTACACCTGGGTCATCGCCCTGGTCGGTGTTGATCTGTTGTTCTACGCCTATCACCGGCTCGCACACCGAGTTCGCCTGATCTGGGCCACCCACCAGGCCCACCACTCCAGCCGCTACTTCAACTTCGCCACCGCGCTGCGACAGAAGTGGAACAACAGCGGTGAACTGATCATGTGGGCGCCACTGCCTATGCTTGGCGTGCCACCGTGGATGGTGTTCACCAGTTTCTCGATCAGCCTCGTCTACCAGTTCTGGATTCACACCGAGCGGATCGGCCGGTTGCCGCGACCAATCGAGTTCGTCTTCAACACCCCGTCACACCATCGTGTCCACCACGGCACGGACCCGGATTACCTCGATCGCAACTACGGCGGCATCCTCATCATCTGGGACCGGCTGTTCGGCACGTTCGCACCCGAGACCCATCGCCCGCACTACGGCCTGACCAAACCCGTCGACACCTTCAACATCGTCACACTCGAGACCCACGAGTACGTGGCGATCGCCCGCGACGTCCGCTCAGCCACATCCTGGCGAGACCGCCTCGGCTATGTCGTCGGCCCACCGGGATGGGCACCGGCTCCCGCGGGCCACTGATCGCCCGCTTCACCCGCTGACTCTGGCACCATAGGGCCATGGGTCGGCCTCGGACCACCTTCGACCATCCGGTCGACGAGCATCTCATCAGCCGCGCGCTGGCATCGGCCTCTGCGGGGTCGATGTGGTTCGATCCCGCACTGCTCGACAGCCCGCGCGAGTATCCGGCACTGACCGCGCCGCTGAGCTGCGACCTACTCGTCGTCGGCGGTGGATACACCGGGCTGTGGACCGCTCTGCACGCTGCCGAACGGCGGCCGGGGGATCGGGTGGTGCTCATCGAGGCGGAACGTCTCGGCTGGGCGGCATCGGGGCGCAACGGCGGCTTCGTGGAGGCGAGCATCACCCACGGCGCGGCGAACGGGAAGTCCCGCTGGCCCAGAGAGTTCGAGGAACTCGAACGCATGGGAGTTGCCAATCTTGCGGGCATGGCCGCCGACATCGACGCCTACGGGATGAAGGTGGAATGGGAGCCCACCGGAATGCTGACGGTGGCCACCGAGCCTTACCAGGTTCCGTCGCTACAGTGCGCGGCGCAGGCGGGAGAGGGCGAGTTCCTGGCAGCGGACGCTGTTCGTGCACAGGTGGATTCACCTACCTACCGTGCGGGGTTGTTCTCGTCGACATGCGCGATCGTCAACCCGACCCGTCTGGTCACCGAACTCGCCCGAGCGTGCTCCGAACTCGGGGTCGTGATCCACGAGCGCACCGCGGCCCGCGGGATCGATCACGATCGTGGGGGTGTGACGGTTCGAACGGACGCCGGAGCGATTCGCGCAGCCCAGGTTGTGCTGGCCACCAACGTCTTCCCGAGCCTGCTTCGCCGTAACCGGCTCTACACGGTCCCGGTCTATGACTACGTCCTGGGCACCGAACCGCTCACCGATGAGCAATTGGGACGTATCGGCTGGCGCGCGCGCCAGGGCATCGGCGACGCCGGCAATCAATTCCACTATTACCGATTGTCCAGCGACAACCGCATCCTGTGGGGCGGCTACGACGCCGTGTACCACTTCGGCCGTCGGGTCGATCCACGCTATGAAGATCGTCCGGAACTCTTCCGCAAGCTCGCCGCGCATTTCTTCCTGACTTTTCCCCAGCTGGACGATGTTCGTTTCAGCCACCGCTGGGCGGGGCCGATCGACACCAACACCCGGTTCTGCGCGCACTGGGGACTCGCCGGCCGTGGCCGGATCGCCTACGTCAACGGGTTCACCGGCCTTGGCGTGGGCGCATCCCGGTTCGCCGCAGACGTCTGTCTCGACCTGCTCGACGGCCGTGAGACCGAGCGGACCGAACTGGAGATGGTGCGCAAGCGGCCGCTGCCGTTCCCTCCCGAGCCGGTGGCCGGCATCGGCATCCAGGCCACCCGGTGGTCGCTGAACCGCGCCGACCACAACGGTGGCCGACGCAATCTGTTCCTGCGGATCCTCGACAGGTTGGGTCTGGGGTTCGACTCCTGAGGTGAGCCGAAGTTTGCGGGCTGGCTCGGGGGCGGTCAGAAATTTCCAGTAGGCTCGGCCACGCCCGCCCGGTACGAAGGCGGATTAGAGGAGGTAAGCACGGTCGTGGGAGACACACTCAACGCAGGACAGAAGCTCGGTCGGGGCGATTCGCTCACATCGAACAACGGCGCCTACACCCTGACGCTGCAGGAGGACGGGAATCTCGTCCTGGCGGTTCGCGGCAAGGCCGAATGGGCGACCGGCACCGACGGGTCCGGAGCGGACCGCGCCGAGGTCCAAAGCGACGGCAATTTCGTGATCTACGCCGGCGACAAGCCGGTGTGGGACACCAAGACCAAGGGCAAGAAGGACGTCCGGCTGGTCCTGCAGGACGACCGCAACCTGGTGCTCTACGCCGCCGACGGTGCGGCCTGGAACTCGCGCACCGAGACCGACGCCCCGCCGCCGGCGGAGGAGAAGGTCGAGATCGCGCCGGTCGCCAACGAGGTTCCGGCGCCGCGCACCCACACGGTGGCCTCCGGCGACACGCTGTTCAACATCGCCAAGCAGTACCTCGGAGACGGCAACCGCTACATGGAGCTGGCCAAGGCCAACAATATCGCCAACCCCGACCACATCGAGGTGGGCCAGGTCATCACCATCCCCTGAGCTGGGACTATCGCGGATCGGTAACGATTCGACCCGGCCGCCGATACATACCTCGACACGTTCACGCGGCCCTCAAGCGTCCAACGACTCTGAAGGGCCGCCGACCGATCGGGGTGCATGGTGGCCGCTTTGCTGCGATCCGTCGTCCTGGCCGCGGTGGCCGGGGCCGCTGTGACGTCATCGGTGTCACTGGCCCCGGTCGCCGCGGCCGATGGGGTGACCGTCTTTCCCGGCATGGAGATCCGTCAGGACTCCTCGATGTGCACGCTGGGCTACGTCGATCCGGTGGCCCGGGTGGGCTACTCGGCCGGACACTGCCGCGGCACCGGCGTGGTGACCGACCGCAACGGGCGCTTCATCGGTGTGGTGTCCACCGCGCGGGACAACACCCCCGACGGCGCCGTGGTCCGCACCGACCAGGTGATATCGGACTACCAGTCCATCAAGCTGGCCGATGACGTCACGATCAATCCGGTCCTTCCCGGCGGACGCCCCCTCGTCGCCGATCCGGCCGCCACGCTTGCCGCGGGTCAGCCGGTCTGTCACTTCGGCGTTGTGACGGGGGAGAGTTGCGGCACGGTCGAACGCATCAACAACGGCTGGTTCACCATGGACAACGGTGTCGTCAGCCAGAAGGGTGACTCCGGGGGTCCGGTTTACACCCTCGATGGCAGCGGCCGGGCGATCCTGGTCGGACTGTTCAACAGCACCTGGGGCCGGTTGCCCGCAGCGGTCTCCTGGCAGGCCACCGGACAGCAGGTCCGCGAAGACCTGGCGATGGCGGCCACCGTCATCAACGTCGCCGCCGCGCGCGCAAACTAGAACACGTTCTCGCCAGTCCGCGGGGCCGGGGATATCCTTTCGGCCATGAGTGGCCTCGACATCCCCCCGGTGCTCGACGCAGCCGACGTGACCGAATGGTCCGACGACGTCGATGTGGTGGTGATCGGCTTCGGCATCGGCGGCGGCTGCGCCGCCGTCACTGCCGCAGCTCAGGGAGCGCGCGTCCTGGTCCTGGAACGCGCCGCCGTGGCCGGTGGCACCACCGCACTGGCCGGCGGGCACTTCTATCTCGGCGGCGGCACCGCTGTTCAGCAGGCCACCGGGCATGCCGACAGCGCCGAGGAGATGTACAAGTACCTCGTCGCGATGTCGCGTGAGCCCGAGCACGACAAGATCCGCGCCTACTGCGAGGGCAGCGTCGAGCACTTCAACTGGCTCGAAGACCTCGGCGTCCACTTCGAGCGCAGCTACTACCCGGAGAAGGCGGTCATTCAGCCCAACACCGAGGGCCTGATGTTCACCGGCAACGAGAAGGTGTGGCCGTACAAGGACATGGCGGTGCCCGCGCCGCGCGGACACAAGGTCCCCGTTCCCGGCGACACCCAGGGCGCGGCCATGGTGATTGAACTGTTGGTCAAGCGTGCCGCCGAACTGGGCGTGGAGATCCGGTACGAGACGGGTGCGACGAACCTGGTGACCGACGGCGACGCCGTCGTGGGCGTCGCATGGAAACACTTCGGCCGCAGCGGGTTCGCACGCGCCGATGCGGTGGTGATCGCCGCAGGCGGCTTCGTGATGAACACCGAGATGGTGACGCGCTACACACCCAAACTCGCCGAGAAGCCGTTCGTCCTGGGCAACACCTACGACGACGGTCTCGGCATCAGGCTGGGGGTCTCCGCCGGCGGCGACACCAAGCACATGGACCAGGCCTTCATCACCGCGCCGGTCTACCCGCCGGCGGTGCTGCTGACGGGGATCATCGTCAACAACCTCGGGCAACGATTCGTCGCCGAGGACTCCTACCATTCACGCACGTCGGGATATGTGATGGACCAACCTGACAGTGCGGCGTTCCTCATCGTCGACGAGGATCACCTACAGCGACCGGACTTCCCGCTGATCAAATTCATCGACGGCTTCGAGAGCGTCGAGGAGATGGAGTCCGCTCTGGGAATTCCCGAAGGGAATCTGGTGGCCACCCTGAACCGCTACAACGAGTACGCCGCGCGGGGTGAGGATCCGGACTTCCACAAGCAGCCGGAATACCTTGCCGTGCAGGACAAAGGGCCGTGGGCGGCGTTCGATCTGTCACTCGGCAAAGCGATGTACTCCGGATTCACCGTCGGCGGTCTGGCCACCGACGTCGACGGCGAGGTGCTGCGCCCGGACGGCACCGTGATCGCCGGTCTGTTCGCCGCCGGTGCGTCAGCGTCCAACCTCGCCCAGGACGGCAAGGGCTATTCCAGCGGCACCCAGTTGGGTTCGGGTTCCTTCTTCGGACGGCGGGCGGGGGCGAAGGCGGCCGCGCGCGCCAAAGCCGTTTAGATCCCGGCGGGTTCGGCTTCGGGCTGCAGTTCCCAGCGGCCGTCGCCGAGCAGGCGCAGGTGCATCCCGTGATGCTGGCGCACCGTGTCACGGTGGGTCACCGACACCACGATGCTCTCCGGCAGGCGGGTTCGGATCAGGCGGTACAGGCTGTACTCATTGCCCTCGTCGAGCGCGGAGGTCGACTCGTCGAGGAAGATGACCCGGGGCTTGTGCAGAAGCACCCGCGCGAACGCGATCCGCTGCTGCTCACCGGGCGAGAGGGTCTTCGACCAGTCCTGCGTCTCGTTGAGACGCGCGGTCAGGTGGCCAAGGGCGACGTCCTCGAGCGCCGCGACGAGTTCCTCGTCGCTGATGGACGCCTCCGGATCCGGGTAGCTCAGCACTGCCCGCAGATCACCGAGCGGAAGGTAGGGCACCTGGGAGAGGAACATGGCGTCGCCGTCTCCGTCGGGCTGATGCACCGTACCGGTCGCATACGGCCACAACCGGGCGATGCTGCGGAGCAGGGTGGTCCGGCCGCACCCCGAGGGGCCGGTGATGACCAGTGACTCCCCGGGCTCCAGGCGAAGGCTGAGCGGTTCGAGCAATTGCCGGCCCGCTGGATTCCGGATCTCGACATCGCGCAGTTCGATGCTGCCGTCGCCGCTGTGCTCCGCCTCCAGCCGGGGCAGATCCCTGGCCTCCTGGTTGGCCTCGACAAGTCCTTCGAGCCGGATGATGGTGGCGCGGTAGGCCGCGAAGGAGTCATACACCGCCCGGAAGAACGACAGGGAATCATGCACGTTGTTGAATGCAGACGCCGACTGCGTCACATCGCCGAAACTGATCTGCCCCTTGAACAACCGCTGCGCCTGGATGACAAGGGGCAGCGGGTTGATGATCTGGCTGATGGTCTGGTTCCAGCCGAGCAACGCGAGGCTGCGCACCACGAATCGCCGATAGTTGGCGATGATCGCATCAAATCGAGTTCGCAGGACCGACCTCTCGGCGCCCTCACCGCGATAGAAACTGACCGATTCAGCCGCATCGCGCAGGCGCACGAGCGCGTAGCGGAAGGCGGCGTTGGTCAACTCGTTGCGGAAACTGAATCGGATCAGCGGATGGCCGATCCAGAACGCGATGACAGTGGTGGCGAACACGTACACCAGCGCGATCCAGAACAGAGCGTGGTTGATCGTGATCCCGAACAAGGTGAGCGGGCCGGACAGTCCCCACAGGATGGGCGTGAAGGCCACGACCGACACCATGGAGTTGATTCCCCCGAATAGCAGCGTCGTCGTCGTACCGACCGTCGGCGTATTGGTTCCCTGGCCGGTGCAGGTGGTGAAGGCGTCGATGTCGAGCTGGATTCGCTGGTCGGGATTGTCGATCGGGGTGTCGATGAACCGGCCGCGGTAGAAGGCTTCGTCGCCGAGCCAGTCCCCGGTCAACCTCTCGGTCAGCCACACCCGCCAGCGGATGATGAACCGCTGGGTGAGGTAGATGTCGATGATCTGGCGGCTGACGTAGAGCGCAGCGATCAGCGCGAAGGTGACGATGGCCGTCCAGAAACCCCCGACGCCGGAGTCGCGCACCGCGGTGTTGCCCGCGCCGGCGCCTTCGAACGCCGTCTGCAGTGACGAATACAGATCATTGCTGAAGTAACTCAGCAGCACCTCGAGGCGAACGGCGATCAGGGTGGAGAACAACAGGACACCCAGCCAGACCCAGACCACGACCGATTCGCGGCCTGTGAAGTATCCGCCGGTGACACGCCAGAACTGGCGGCCCCAGGCGGTGTATCTGGCGAGCAACACCAGGATCAGCACAGTGACCACCGAGGTGATCAGCCACGCTTTTCCTGTCCAGAGCAGCGAATGCGGGATCTCGTTCGCCCAGTCCAGCGAAGGTTTGAACATCTCCACGCGGGCAAGCTTGTCAGCTAGGTCCTGCCCAGGTCTAGCTCACCGGGCCGCCCGCCTCCGGTGCGGCCGAGGCGCCAGCCGCCTTCGCCGAGCAGCTCCAAATGCCTCTCATGGTGCCGGTCGACGCTGGGCCGGTGACTCACGCTGACCACGATGGTGTTCGGCAACTCGGTACGCATGGCGTCATAGAGCGCGTACTCCAGGCCCTCGTCCAGTGCGGAGGTGGCCTCATCGAGGAACACCGCTCGGGGCCTGGTGAGCAGGACTCGCGCGAAGGCGATGCGCTGCTGCTCGCCCGGCGAGAGCACCTTGGCCCAGTCCTCGACCTCGTTGAGCCGTCCGATCAGGTGTGACAGCGACACCCGACCCAGGACCGCCTGCAGTTGTTCGTCGGGAACCTCACCGGAATGAGCCGGGTAGGACAGCACGGTACGCAGATCGCCGAGCGGCACGTAGGGGAGCTGCGAGAGGAACATCGTCTCGTGACCCTCCACGGGCCGCCGCACCGTGCCCGAGGTGTACGGCCACATCTGAGCGAGACTGCGCAGCAGCGTGGTCTTGCCGGCTCCCGATCGGCCTGTCACCACCAGCGCCTCGCCAGGATCGAGCCGCAGGTCAAGCGGATCCACCAACTGGCCGCCCGACGGTGTGCGGACCTCCACCGCAGTCAGTTCGACCGAGCCGTCGGTGCTGGCCACCGTCTCCAGACTCGGCATGTCGCGTGCGGTCTCGTTGGTCTCGACCAGTCCGTACAGACGGATGATCGCGGCGCGGTAGGCCGCGAACTGGTCATAGGCGTTTCGGAAGAACGACAGCGAGTCGGCGATGTTGCCGAACGCGCTGGAGGACTGGCTGACGTCGCCGAACGTCATCTCGCCGCGGAAGAGCCGTTGCGCCTGCACCGCAAGTGGCAACGGGCTCAGCAGCTGACTCAGGGTCAGGTTCCATCCGGTCAAACCGATGGTCCTTCGGACATAGGCCCGGTAGTTGGCGATGATGTCGGTGAACCGGTTGTGCAGCAAGCCGCGCTCGGCGTTCTCGCCTCGGTAGAAACCGACGGCTTCGGCAGCGTCACGCAGACGGACCAGCGCGTACCGGAAGGCGGCGTTGGTGAGCTCGTTGCGGAAACTCAGCCGGATCAGCGGGCGGCCGATCCAGAACGCGCCGATCGTCGCGAAAAGCACGTAGACGAACGCGATCCAGAACAGCGCGCGGGGCAGCGTGACGCCGAAGAAGGTCAGCGGTCCGGAGAGGTGCCACAGAATCGGCACGAACGACACCACGGTGGAAACCGAGTTCACGGCGCCGAACAACAACGTCGACCCGGTGCCCACCTGCGGCTGATTGGGTAATCCGCCGATGCCGGTGGTGAAGACATCGACATCGAGCTGGATGCGCTGATCCGGGTTGTCGGTGTTGGTGTCGGTGAATCGGGCGCGGTAGTAGGCGCGGTCGGAGAGCCAGTCGCCGGTGAGTTTCGCGGTGAGCCAGGTGCGCCAACGGATGATGAAGCGCTGTGTCAGGTACAGATCGAGCATCACCTGCGTCACGTAGATGGTGGCCAGCACACCGAACACCCCGAGGGAGCCCCAGAAGCCCTTGATCGCCGCACGGCGACCCGAGTCGTCACCCTCCCCGCCGGCGGTGAACGCCATTTGCAGCGACTCCATCAGGTCGTTGCCCTGATAGCTGAGCAGGACGGTGATCCGCACCGAGATCATCACCGAAAGCAGCAGCACGCCCAGCCAGGCCCACACGACCACGGAATCGCGGCCCTTGAAGTAGTCCCGGGTGATCCGCCAGTACTGCCTGCCCCACACGGTGAACCTCGCGATCAGCACGAGCACCAGCAGGGTCACCGCGGCGGTCAGTACCCACGCCCGGGCGATCCACCACAGCGAGGGGCCCAACTCGTGCGCCCAGTCCAGCGACGGCGTGAACGCG
>Ga0194053_10001978_pt1 | contig 12613 bp, 13 predicted proteins | sample SepL228m_MetaG_FD_161684 | JGI IMG/M metagenome (GOLD analysis project Ga0194053, IMG submission 161684) | Anoxic zone freshwater microbial communities from boreal shield lake in IISD Experimental Lakes Area, Ontario, Canada - Sep2016-L227-8m | ecosystem: Environmental > Aquatic > Freshwater >... | reverse complement strand
ACGCCAACATCGGCAATCCGGGCGACGGACGGGCCGAGACCGACGCCGCCAGTTTCAACACGAACCCGCCCAACGCGCTCCCGGGCGCGGCCACGCCCTTCTGGAAGAACATCCTCCTCAGTGATCTGAACACCACCGGCACGACCGGCGCTAACAATGTCATCTGGGGACTGCCGCTCGCCAGCACCAGCACCACGCCCGACGGTTATTTCTCGAATGTCGTGCTCAACAACGTTTCGCTTGACAAGAACCTCGACATCATCGACGCCTACGACGTGCAGTGCCTCGGCTCGACCAGCCTGCCGCTCTTCACCTACAACGCCCTCGTCATCACCTCGCAGCCGCTCAGCACCGCGGTCAATCCGGGTGCCGGCACGTCCTTCACCGTGGCCACTGCGGGCACGAGCGGCGTGGCCGCCGTCCAGTCGCCGGCCATCCAGTGGTATTTCAACGGAAACGCGCTCACCGACGGAACGCAAGCCGACGGAACCACCGTTGCCGGCGCAACGACCACCACGCTCACCTTGGGCAATGTGCAGCCCGGCGCTGCGGGCAGCTATGCCGCCAAGGCGAGCAACAGTCTCGATTCCTACGCCAGCAGCCTCGTTGCGCACAACTATGCCGTGTCCTCCACGAGCCAGCCGGCCCTGCTCACGGTCAACCTCGGCTTCAGCGGCTGGGCGGCGCAGTGGGGCCTCACTGGCCTGCAGGCCGGCCCGGCGGCGAACCCCGCTGGCGACGGCATTGTGAATCTCGTGAAGTTCGCGCTCGGGCTCAACCCCACCGTCAACGCCTCGACGGACCTGACCGCGCTTAATCAGGAAAACGGCCAGTATGTCTTCCGCTTCACGCGGCCGCTTCACCTGGGCGGCATCACCTACACCGTGCAGTCCTCGACCGACCTGGTTAACTGGACCAGCACATTTGCGGCCACCGTCGAGTCGTCCACCACGACGACCGAGACGCTCGTCGCGATGCTGCCCGCCACCGGCCCGAGGCTCTTCGTTCGCCTGCAGGTGACCCAGCCGTAGGGTAATTTCAGACTGACTCCCGCATGAAAACGCCCTGGTGCCATTCACGGCCGGGGCGCCCATGCACCCTGTCTCAGCGAGACCCGGCGGCGATTTTATGCGTTTGCCCTTCGAAAAATCCCTTGCACCCGCGACCGCCCACCAGCACGTTCGGCGGCGGTGCGAATCCCGACCACGATTTTTCTGATTTTGTTCGCCGCCATCCAGGCGGCCTCCGCGCAGTGGAATATTACCCTGCACGAGGGGCGCCGCTATGTCCCGATCGAGGACGTGACCACATTCTACAAACTGAATCCCCCGCAGATCGATGGCAATTCCTTCACGCTGACCGGCCAGGGAAGAACGATCCGGGGGAGCGCTGGCGGCCGGGAGGTTCTCATCAACAACGTCAAATACGTGCTCTGCTTCGACATGGTGTCCAAAGGCGGGAAGTTCCTGATCTCGGCGATGGATGTGACCAAGATCATCGAGCCCGTGATGCGTCCGGGAAAAATCAAGGATGCGGCTGCCGTGCGCACGGTGATCCTCGATGCCGGCCACGGCGGGCATGACAGCGGGGCGAAGGGCCCGCTCGGAGCCGAGAAGGACGCGGTGCTCGACGTGGTCCTCCGCGCGAAAAAGCTCCTCGAGGAAAACGGCTACAACGTCCGCCTGACCCGCATGACCGACGTGTTCATCCCGCTGGAAAACCGCCCGGCCATGGCAAACAAATACCCGAACGCGGTTTTTGTGAGCGTCCATTTCAACAAGAGCAACGTGGGAGGAGCCTCCGGCATCGAGACGTATGCCCTGGCGCCGAGGGGCGTGCCATCGATGGACGAGGAGCACCTCAGCTACAGCGATTACAAACCCTATCCCGGCCACCAGCGGGACTCCGAAAACATCGCGCTCGCCACGGCCATGCACTCCTCGCTGCTGCGGCACCTGCGTCTTTACGATCGAGGGATCAAGCGGGCGCGCTTCGTGGTGATCCGCGATATTGATATTCCCGGCGTGCTGCTGGAAGGTGGTTTCATGAACCACCCGTTGGATTCCCGGCAGATTGCGGGCGCCGCCTACCGCGACGCCTTCGCGAGCGCCATCCTCGAAGGAGTCAACCGCTACAGGAGCGCGGTGGCCGGACAGATGCAGTATTTCAAGCCCTCAGCCGTCGTCGCGGCCACGGATTCCACCACCGCCCCGGTGCTCAAAAAGGACCCTGCACCTGCCGCCCCAGTCGGATCAAAAACCGATATCGGGCAGGCTATCAACCAAGCAGCCAGCGCGCTGTCCACCCCACCCTGAAATCCTGATATGCCAGAAGAAACCAATCCCAGCCTTGACCCGATCGGCGTTTTTGATTCCGGAATCGGCGGGCTCACCGTCGTGGCCGCCCTCCAGGAGTTGCTGCCCTGCGAGACCATTTTTTACATCGGGGACACGGCGCGCGTCCCTTATGGGGGCAAAAGCCGGAAAACCGTCGAGCGCTACAGCGTCGAGATCGGCGGACTCCTGCTTGCGGAGCAGGCCAAGATCCTCGTGGTCGCCTGCAATACGGCCTCCGCGCTGGCAGTGCCCAGGATGCAGAATATTTTCAAGGTCCCTGTGCAGGGTGTTGTCACACCCGGAGCTGCGGCGGCCGTCAAGGCCACGAAGAACAAGCGCATCGGCGTCATCGGAACCCGTGCCACCATCGCCAGCGGCGCGTATGAGCACGCGATTTCCACCCAGGACCCGGAGGCCCTGGTCTTCAGCGAAGCCTGCCCGCTCCTGGTTCCGCTGATCGAGGAAGGGATGTTCGACGACCCGGTGACGGACCAGATGCTCGGCCGCTACCTCGCTCCGCTGCTCGACCGGGGAATTGATACCCTGGTGCTGGGTTGCACGCATTACCCTCTCCTCCGCGAGGCCATCGCGCGCGCGGCAGGACCCGGCGTCACGCTGGTGGACTCGGCAAGAAATTGCGCGCTCGCGGTCCGGGAACTTCTCGCTTCCAACGGTATCGCCGCTCCGCGGGAGAGGCTGGGCCACCTACATGTGGCGCTGACCGATTCGACAGAGGGCTTCTTGCGGACCGCCGAAAAGGCGCTCGGCCTGGATATCGGGGACGTCGAGCTCCGCGCGGTCCAGATCGGCGACTAGGGAGTCGCCGTTGCCGTCGCAGTGGCTGTGGGCGTTGCGGTTGCAGTTGCGGTCGCGGTCGCGCTCGGAGAGGGGGAGGCGGTCGGCTGGGCTACCACACCGCGGTTCTTGAGGACCTCTGTCAGCAGGTTGATCGCCGTCGAGGAATCGAGCCGCTTGTCGTTGGCTTCTTTTGTCAAACCGGATTGATATTTCGCCGCGACCTTGCTTGTGCCCGCGAAACCGTAGGTGATCGTCGTGACGTTGTTGGTATCCGTGGAGACCGATTCCGCCGCCGAGGCGATGAGGTATCCCTGGAGCTTGCGCGCGATGCTCAGGCTGTTGCCATCCCCGATATCCACTTGGTCGCTGGTCTTTCCAAGAATCTGAAATGCGACGGTGTCGGCTGTTCCGCCGGAGCCGGACGTGGAGTTGATGACGGCGTATTCCTGGTTCGATCCCTCGCTCGCCAGCTCCATGTATGTTCCGGATAAAACGCCCGTCGTGTAATAGAGGAGATCGGTTGTCGGGTCGGTCTGGGTGACAATCGATGACACGGCGTTGGAGCCGGCATCCACAACCAGGTAGCCCCCCTGGAGAAAGGAGTAGTTCACGCTGGGGCCGGAGGTGTTGAAAGAGAGATCGTAAATCAGCACTTCGGCACTGGCCGTAATGATCGAAAAAACTGCCGCTAAAGCGAGTAGCAGGATCGTTTTCATGATGGGAAACACTAATCGAAACCAGCTCACTGTCCAAGCTTCTCTTGAGGTGACCAGCGGTTCCGAAAGATTGGACATGGGAGTTGGTTTTTCCGCTTATTGACAGAGATTTGAGAGGGAGGCGGTGGTGCCGGAAGGAGCCAGCAGATTCGCGGGGGGGGATGAGAGCGGGATTTTTTCGCCTCTGCACCGGCAAAAGCGACGGCTCTGGAATGGCGGCCGCGGCGGTTGCGCATCAAGAGTCGGGAGTGAAGAAGGCAGGGGGCTCTCAGGAAGGCGCGGGTCGGAGGTCGTCGAGGAGCAGGTCGGCGGCCAACTGGCGGGCGAAGTGGAATTTGGACAGAGCCCGATGGGCGGGCGACTTCAGATTGCCCGTCCAGAAGCTGTGGAAGAGGGCGTGGGCGGTGAAGAGGATGAGCCAGAGGGCGGTGATGGGCACCGGGTGGTGGTGGAAGTAATGGTCGGAGTGCCAGTGGTTGGAGAGTTCGTTGAAGCCCTCGTTTTCAATCTGCCAGCGCCCGTGGCCGTATTGGACGGCGACCCGCGCCGTTGGAGCCAGCGCCTTGGGAAGAGTGGTTGCCCACCACCAATCGGTGACGTTTTCCTCATCGACCCACTTGCGGGCGATGCGTTTGCGCTCTTGGGTGGTTTCCAGGGAGCGGACCACGCGCAGGGGGTTCTTATACCAGTCGGTGCGGAAGCCTTCGATGTCCCATCGCTCCAATTGCTTGTTGAGGACTCGCTCAACAACCGGGGGTTGACAGCAACAGAGCCCCTCGGCATCGCGAAGCAGATCGGCATTGTTTTCCTTGAGGGTGGCGACCAGATATTTTCCGTGGGCATCGAGCAGACCGAGCGTGGAGGCGCGCAGGTAGATCGCGTCGGCGCTGAGCACATCAAAACAGCGGGGATGCTCTTTGAGCACGCGGGCGAGCAGGCGCAGCGCGGCTGCGACTTCGTCCTCCTCCGGGAGCACCAGTTCGCAGTCCACCATCAGGCGCAACTTTCCACCCACCAGTTCGAGGGCCACAATGCGGTGATAATACTGGATGCGTTCCTTTCCTCCGACCTGGAGACGCCGTTGAAGGCAGTGCTCACAGCAGCGATGGTAGCTGCAGTTGATCTCATGGCCGTCGATGATGGCCAACTGCAAGCCTCCGGGCGTCTTGAGGGCCTTGTTGCGCTGGAGTTTTCCGTAGAGGGAAAAGAGCCCGGCGCGCAGATCTCCGAGATTGAGCCGCTCGGCGACATAGGCGCACTCGTCGGCGCAGGGAAGCTCCTGCCCGCACCACCGCTTCCAGATCGGGCGCTTGCGGTGGGCTTCCAGCTCGTTGAGGCTGGGCAGCCGGCACAGGAACATCAAAAAGAACGCTGCCGGAAAAATCGCGGTCTTGATTTGCCCTTGGGGGCGAGTGTCCCGGATCAGCCCCCATTGTTCCCGCAGGCCGAAGATCTTTTCTCCGTAAGCCAGAACCCGCCTCAGGATGGGGATCCCTTCTCCTTTCGTGCGGGGGTTTTCTTTTTCGCGAGCAGCTTCTGCCAGCTCAGTTGGCTCAAGGCTTCCAGAGAGGCGCGTGCCTTCTGGAAGTTCTCCGCCCACCGGCGCACTTGATCCTGGGACTCGCGCGGCAGGCACTTCATGCGCGGGGCTCCCTTCTGGTGCTGGGAGAGATAGAGGGAGCGGTGCTTTTCCCCCTTCAAAAAGCAGCGGCAATTCGGGTTGCCGCAGCAGCGTTTCATTTCAATGAGGCTGCCGCGGATAAAGGCGTCGGCATTGTCCAGCAGACGATGAAGCTCGCTGCGCAGGCGGCGCTCTTCCGGGGAAAGGCCCATGCGGTGTCGCATGCAATGACTGATACACGTAAGTATATCATAGTCAAGCGGAATTTTTCGCCATGATCCGAATGCGAAAATGCCCGGCGCGATTTCAGGCAGCGGCAACAGCCGCTTTTCCTCTCTCTGAGGCGCTCAGCGGCTCAGCAGATTTCTATCTTTCGGAACCGTTGTGAGGTGACTGCGGGCTGAAGAGCTCGCTTTCCGAGTAGGGGGTGGTCCGCGGCTCACCGGCCAGATAGCCTTGGACGTAGCCCACGCCCATTTTGGTCAGCAGATCGAAGACCGGCCGCGATTCCACATACTCCGCGACGACGGGAATTTTCAAAGCGAAGGCCAAAGCCTGCACGGCCCGGACGACGGCCTGGTTGAAGGGATCGACGTCGAGACGGCGCACGAAGGTGCCCTCGACCTTGATCATATCGATGGGGAGGGACTTGAGGTAGTTCAGCGACGAGGTCCCGGTCCCGAAGTCATCCAGCGCGAAACGGAACCCGCGCTTGCGGAGCGCGGTCATCACCGTCTGCGCCTGGAGAAGGTTCGAGATCACCTCGTTCTCGGTGAGTTCGAAGATGATCCGCTCAGGCCCCACGGAATGCGCCGCAAGGGTGTCCTCCACGAAATCCGCAAAGTCCTCGCTCGCAAACGAGCTGCCGGAGATGTTGATGGAAAGGTGGGCTTCCGGCCGTGCAACAAGGGACTCCACGGCGCGAGCGATGACAAACCGGTCGAGTTTCGCCGTCTGGCCGGACCTCTGGACCGCGCTCATGAATGCGGCCGGATGCACGGGGGCGCTGTCCGGGCGGTCCAGGAGGCGGAGCAAAACCTCATGGCACAAAATCGTGTGGCCGACGGTCGAGACGACCGGCTGGAAATAGATCCCGAGCGTCCCGGCTTTCATGGCATTCTTGATCCGCGACGACCAGTCGTGATCGGCGACCAGGGTCTCCAAGGCGCCGCCGGTCTCGCGGTAAAGTTCCACGCGGTTCCGGCCCCCGGCTTTTGCGGCGTAACAGGCGGCATCCGCTACGCCGAGGACATCCGAAGATTCCCTCGAACCGTCGATGGGGACGATGCCGATCGAGGCGCCGACACGGAACGTCCGCCCCTCCTCGGCAAACACAAGGTTCTCGATGTTCTCGCGAAGCCCCTCCCCGATATTGATCGCGTCCGGGACCGTGCAGTCCGGAAGGACGATCACAAATTCATCTCCGCCGAACCGCACCAGAATATCCTCCGCCCGGACCGTTTTGCGGAGGACGTCCGCCACGTTGAGCAGGAGGCGGTCGCCGGACTCGTGGCCCAGGGTGTCGTTCACGACCTTGAAATTGTCGAGGTCGATATAAAGCAGTGCGCCCGGGCACCCGTTCCGCGCGTCGGCCACCGCAGCTCCCACGGCCAGCGGGAGCCTCCGCCGGTTGAAGAGCTTTGTCAGCGGGTCGTGGTCGGCGAGGAATTCCAGGTCGTTTTCCAACTGGCGGCGTTCCGCGATGTCTTTGACGGCGGCCTCGGCGACAGCCAGGCGGACATCGAGAAGCCCCGGATGATACGGCTTCCCGATATAATCGTCCGCGCCGGCATCCAGGATCTCCTTGAGGTCATCCGGGCGGTTGTTTCCCGTTCCGGCAAGGATGTAGTAATATTTTCCTTGCGGGTGGTTGCGCAGGAGGCGGCTGAAATCCAGGCCGTTCATTCCGGGAAGCTGGATATCCAGGACGATGAGCGGAAAAAACGTTTTGCCGAGAAGGTCGCGGGCCTGTTCGGCGGACTCGCAGCCATGGACGTCGTGCCCGCGTCCACGGATCATCCGTTCGAGGAGGAGCCTCGTCGGCCGGTCATCCTCCACCACCAGCACTTTGAGGGAAGCCCCCGGGAGATCGGAAGGATCGGCCAAATCAAGTGAGTCCGTTGGGTCAACCGGATGAATCATCGCGCGAAGCATCTTCTCCGCGACGACAAAAAGCAAGTGCGTTACCCCTCGGAAAGAAAGCGCATTGAAAATCGCGGGGCGGACGTTACCTTGCAAAAGATGTCACTCGAACGCACCCTGCTGGCCACGCAGGGTTACATTGAGCTGGAAATGCCAGCCGAGGCCCTTGCCGAGCTGGATTCTCTCGCGATGAAGGACCAGCGGCGCGAGGAGGTTCTCCAGCTCCGGCTCTTCGTGCTCATGCGCGGGCGCCAGTGGTCCCGGGCCCTGGACGTCTGCGAGCAGTTGCGGCGGCTTTTCCCCGAGGGTTCGACGGGATACATCCACGGCGCGTTTTGTCTGCACGAGCTCGGGCGCACGGCAGAGGCCAGGGACGTTCTGGTGAGCGGGCCGCCAGACCTCGCCCGCGAGGCCACATATTTTTATAACCTCGGGTGTTACAACGCCGTGCTTGGCGACCTCGAGGAGGCGGTCACATCGCTGCGAACGAGCTTCGAAATGGACGGCAAGTTTCGCGAGATCGCCAAATACGACCCCGACCTCAAGTCCGTGAGCGACCTCCTGTAACCTCGTGCCCGCGTCGTCCGCCTCACGCATTCAAGTGGCTTTCGAGGCCAACTTTTCTCAAGGCCGAGAAACCGGCGCCGCTCTCTCCGTCTGGCAGGACGGACAGGAAATTGTCTCCCTCTGCGGCGGGTTCCGCGATGCGGCCAAGCAGATTCCATGGCAGCAGGATACGCTGGTGCTGATCTGGTCTGCCACCAAGGGAATGGCCTCTGCCTGCGCGCTCCACGCGCTGGACGCCGCAGGGCTCGGGCTGGACGCGCGGGTTTCGGAGTTCTGGCCCGGGTTCGGACGGGGAGGGAAATCGAAAATCACCGTTGGGCAGGTTCTTTCCCACAGTGCGGGTTTGGGGGCCTTGGACCGGACGGATCTCTCGGTCCTCGACCATGCGGGAGTCGTCGGCGCGATCGAGGAACAGGTTCCGTTTCGGGAAGCGGTCGGCGGCCCCGGCTACGGTCCGCGCACATTTGGATTTCTTGCCGACGAGATCGTCCGGTGCCTGACCGGAGGCGTCCCGCTCGGGAGCTACTGGCGCAGTCATTTCGCGGAGCCGCTCGGGCTGGATCTCTGGATCGGCCTCCCCGCGGAACTCCACCACCGCGCCGCGTCGGTGCTCCCGGCAAGAGCGGTGGCCCCCGACGGCAAAGATGCGTTTCTTGAAGCCATGAAAACACCCGGCTCCCTGACGAAGAAAGCTTTCTCCTCGCCGGGTGGCCTGCTGGCCGCTTCTGCCATGAACACGCCCGCCGCGAGGTCCGCTTCCATTCCTTCGATGGGCGGGATCGGCACCGCCTCCGCCCTGGCAAAATTCTACGCCATGCTCGCTCTCGGCGGAGTTTGGCGGGGTCGGAAGTTTCTCGGCGGGGACACCCGCGCCTGGATGACCGCCCGCCTATCGCAGGGTTTCGACGTGGTGCTCCAACTCGATACCTCGTTCTCCGCGGGCTTTATGATGGACCCGCTCGATTCCTCCGGAAAAAAAATCCGGTCGTTGCTGGGGCCGTCGCTCAGCGCCTTCGGCCATCCGGGTGCCGGCGGAAGCCTCGGTTTCGCGGATCCCGAAAACGGGATCGGATTCGGATACGTCATGAATCAGATGGAAGCCGGCGTGTTGCCGGGTATAAGGGCCGGCTCCATCGTGGAGAGCCTCTACGCGCCTGCCTGATCCTGGAGGGAAACGCTTCGCCGTTTCCGTCAAATAAATCAGCAACGACAAAGCGTTGCCCTCCAGAATGCGAGTATTTTTCGGTCCGCGGCCAGGCGCGGAACGGTTTCCGTCCCTCAGGCCGGAAATTCAGATCTTTGCGGGAGACCCGGCCGAAATACCCATCATCAACATCGCCGATCCGCTGAAGAGCGACTGGATCCCGTAAAGGATCCCGAGGATCCCGGCGGAGTCGAGCGGCCACTTGGCGTAGATCATTCCTCCGAGGAGCAATGCCACGATGCCGTTGAGCAGGAGCCAGATCCAGGCAGGGTTCGAGCGCATTTGGAACGAGGTCACAAGGCACACGATGCCTTCCGTCAGGAAAATAGCCGCCACGATCAGCGTGAGCGCGGCCAGGCCGGCGACCGGAAAAAACAGAAGCGCCGACCCCGCCGCGATGCGGATGATCGCGGAGAGCGTGGAAAGAAAACAGTGCGGGCTGTTTTTTCCGAACAGCGCCTGGAAGATCGCGACGACGCCGGTGACCAGGCACAGGGCGCCGATCAACTGCGTGAGGACGAACGAAAAAAGACCGGGGGCGGCAATCGCGAAAACGCCGACCAGCAGGGAGAGGATCCCCCCGAAAACAAGCCATGTCCGGCTGCGCGAATAACCGCCAAGCGATGCGGTCATGGGATCAATCCTCCAGGGTGAAGCCGACTTTGATCGTTACCTGCCAGTGGGCGATGCGGTCGTTCTCGATTTGTCCGCGCGTCTCGACCACCTCGAACCAGCGCAGGTTGCGGAGCGACTTGGAGGCTTTCGCCAGCGCGTTTTGGACCGCTTCTTCAATGCTGTTCGGGGAGGATCCGACGAGCTCGATTTTTTTGTAGATGTGGTTGCTCATTGCTTTGAGCCTACCAAATTGTCCGGTGGCCCGGAAGGGAAATCGCGGGCTGTTGGCGATACCAAAAAATTCCGCTTGTTTTCCCCTCACTTCCGCGCGGATGTTAACGCGAGATGAGTTCCACCCCGACTGCCCAAGGATACGCGATGCCCGCCGAATGGGAGCGCCACGAGGCCACATGGCTCTCCTGGCCCCAGCCGGGCTGCAACAGCTTTCCGGGTTCCTACGACCGCGTCGTCCCGACATTCGTCCAGATGGTCGCCGCGCTCGCGGAATCGGAACCCGTGAGAATCAACGTCCTGGATTCGGAGCAGGAAAAATCCGTCCGGCATCTCCTTCGCGGAGTTCCCGCGGAGCGCGTGGAGTATTTTCGCATTCCGACCAACGAGCCCTGGTGCCGGGACCACGGGCCGATTTTCGTGCGCCGCAAAAATGCCCCGCGTCTCGCCGTGCTCGATTTCGAGTTCAACGCTTGGGGGTGGAAGCTCTCTCCGTTCGAAGACGATGATGAGGTCCCGAAAAAGGTCGCGGCGAAGCTCGGCCTGCCCGTGATGAACCACAGCGGGTTCGTCCTCGAAGGCGGATCGATCGACGTCAACGGAGCCGGTTCCGTGCTCACCACCGAGAGCTGCCTGCTAAACCCGAACCGCAACCCGAAACTCACGCGCCACCAGATAGAAAAGAAACTGCACGAGACGCTCGGGGTCCGCCAGGTCCTCTGGCTCGGCGACGGGATCGAGGGGGACGACACCGACGGGCACGTCGATGACATCGCCCGGTTTGTCTCCAAGGCGGTGGTGGTCACGGTGACGGAGGAGAATGAAAATGACCCGAATTTCGAGCCGCTCCGCATGAACCTCGAGCGGCTGCGGGAGATGCGCCTTCCGGACGGCGAACCGCTCCATGTGCTCACCCTGCCCATGCCCCGGCGCATCGTGCGCGAGGGGATCCGGCTTCCGGCGAGCTACGCCAATTTTTACATCGCGAACGAAATTGTCCTCCTCCCGTTCTATGGCGAAAGCAACGACGCCTGGGCGGAATCCGTGCTCCGCGAGGCTTTCCCGACGCGCAAAATCGTGGGCATCGACTGCCGCGAGCTGATCTGGGGGCTCGGAGCCTTGCACTGCCTGACCCAGCAGCAACCAGCGGTATGAAGCCCGTGAAATTCCGCCGCAACGTCGCCTTCATTCTCACCAAACCGGGAGGGGAAATCCTGGTCTGCGAGCGCAGTGATTTCAGAGGCTCCTGGCAGTTTCCCCAGGGGGGGGCCCGCGATGAGGAGTCGGACCTCGAAGCCCTGCAGCGCGAGGTCCAAGAGGAAATCTCGCTGCCGCCGGAATCTTACCGCGTCATTCTTCAAAACGGACCCTACCGGTATGTCTTCCGCTCCGGGTGCCGGAAGGAGGGCTGCGACGGGCAGGAGCAATTCTACTTCCAGGCCGAGTGGCTCGGCGACTGGGAGATCGCGGTCGATAAAAAAGAATTCCGAAACTTCCGGTGGATCAAACCGGAGACGTTCCGGATCGAGTGGGTTCCGCCAGTCAAACGCGACGTTTACCGGAGGGTTTTTCGCGATTTTTTCCAGATCGAGCTGTCTTGAATTTCGCAGGACCTGCGGAATTTTATTGACTCCGGGCAGAAAACTTGGGATTCCCCCCGCCGCTGCCTATGCTTACATTTTCTGCCTTCACCGTGCTCTCGGCCACGCTCCTCGGATGCGTCTGGTGGGTGAGCCGCGATGATCAGGGGGTCTCCTGATTGCATCTTTGCGTCCCGCGGCGCATATTCATGGTTCTATGATTTCCTGGCTCTGTTTTGAATGGAAGACAAGCGGTCTTCCGAAAGATGAGGTTTACTTCGAACCTTTCACCATCCGTGTCGCGGAGAAGTCCGAGCAGGATGGCATCTTCAAAGCTATCAAGAGCGCGTTCTCGATGGACTCGGTGTGGGGGGATGTCAGCCGCCCCCTGACAGAGAAAATCGGCATTGACCTCGATGCGGGATTTTCACTTCCGGAACCATCCTGCGTGGTCCTCGTGCATGGATCGCGCGTCATCGGGGCGTCGGTGCTGGATATCAATCCCGGCGCCGAAAACCATCTCTCGAGCGGCCCCTGCATCCTCCACGAATACCGGAACCGCGGGCTTGCCAGCGGCTTGCTGGGGGCCTCTCTGGCCTTCCTGCAAAAAAAGGACATCCCGGTGGTGAGGGGATTGACCCGCGCGAATTCGATCACCGCGCGCTTCATCTACCCCAAGTTTGGCGGCGTTTCCCACCCCGTCGAGGGCGACCCTTTGAAACCGAAGGCCGACTGATACGGCCCCGGGGAGTCTGGCTTGAAGTCCAAGGAAGCCGATAAGGAAAAGGCTTCGTGCGGGTCAA
>Ga0194053_10001976_pt1 | contig 12626 bp, 9 predicted proteins | sample SepL228m_MetaG_FD_161684 | JGI IMG/M metagenome (GOLD analysis project Ga0194053, IMG submission 161684) | Anoxic zone freshwater microbial communities from boreal shield lake in IISD Experimental Lakes Area, Ontario, Canada - Sep2016-L227-8m | ecosystem: Environmental > Aquatic > Freshwater >... | reverse complement strand
GGCCGGACTCCCGCAGTCGAGCCGCCCACCGCGCGCTGGTACGCACGCGCCTCGCACCGTCCGGCGGTCGACCTCGACCACGTGCCGGGTGTGTGGCGGGCCGACGAGTGGCCGACCCCGCGCTCGGTCGAGCGGATCTGGCCACTGTCATCGAAGCCGCCGTATGACGTGGTCGCCGATATCGGACTCACCGCCTGGCTCTCCTGCAGCGGACACCTGCCGTGGGGCCAGCCCGATGATCAACGCACCGATGACATCCGGGCGCTGACGTGGGACTGGCCGCTGGCAGATGGACTGGAGATCGCCGGCTACCCGCATGCGCGGCTGCGGATTTCCGTTTCCAAGCCGGTCGCCAGCGTCGCGCTGCGACTGTGCGACGTGGCACCCGACGGCACCTCCACACTGGTGTCCCGCGGCTTTCTGAACCTGACCCGCCGCGCAGGTATGTCGACGGCGACACCATTGATACCCGGTGAGGTTTACGACGTTGACGTCGAGATCGAGGCGACCGCCTGGCAGTGGGCGCCGGGGCATATGCTGCGGCTCGCGCTGGCCGGGGCAGACTGGCCCAACGTCATCGCGCCGCCGACGTCGGTGTCGCTGACCATCCACGGCGGTGAGTTGGTGCTGCCGACCTACGATGCGACGACAAGTCCTTATCCGTCACCGGTTTTCACACCCGGCGACGATGTGGCCGCCGAGGACCCGGCCGGGGTCACCTGGCGGACCTGGCGCGACGTTCTGGCTCGGGTCACCGGTGCGGTAGTCGATCACGGCGGTGATCCCTATGACACCCCGTACGGTCGCATGGGCGAGCACTACTTCGGCGAGGTGCGCGTGCAGACCGATACATTCACCCAATCGGCGCGGTCCGATGTGACGTTCGCCCTGCATTTCGATGACGATGGATCGGGTGCACCCGTTGACTGCGTCGTCACGTCGCGATTGCACGTCGAGGCCGACCAGACCGACCTCGACGTGACGATCACCATGTCCTGTACCGAGACCGGCTCGTCGGGCGAGCGTGTTGTCGGCGAGCGATCATGGCAGCGGCGGTTCGCTCGCGACCTGGCCTGAGCTCAGCGCCTGCGCGCCTGCAACGTATACGTCAACGGCACGCGCTCCGGTCGCGTGTTCAGGCGCCACTCCCCCTGCGCATCACCGATCATATTGCCGGGCAGCGCCTCCCACGGGACGCTGCGATGCTCCTCCAACGCGGTGATCTCCATCCCGGCCTCGAGCAGTGCGGTAATGATCTCGGCCAGCCCGTGGTTCCAGGTGTGAGTCGTGGTGTGCCTGAACACGGTATCGGTCTCGACATAGGTGCCCGCATCCTCGAAGACATCCGGTTCGGGCATCTCGAAGTACGGATAGTTGACAACAAGCAGTTGGTCGCCGCGTTCTTCATCGAGGCTCCACAACACTGGATGGCCCTCCCTGATGAACAGCCGCCCGCCGGGCCGCAGCAGACCGGACACGGTTTGTGCCCAACGCCTGATATCCGGCAACCAACACAGTGCACCGACACCGGTGTAGACGAAATCGAAGCCACTCTCGCCGAGCACCGACTCCGCGTCATAGACGTCGGCCTGCACGAATTCCACCTGCGCCCCGGCCAGTTCCGCTATCCGCCGCGCCTCGGCGAGGGCCCCGGGTGAGAAGTCGAGTCCGGTCATCCGGGCGCCGAGTCGGGCCAGCGAGATGGTGTCGGTGCCGATGTGGCACTGCAGGTGAACTCCACGCAGTCCGGTGATGTCGCCGAGTCGCGGAACGTCGAACTGCACCACGTAACTCAGAAAGGCCGGATCCTGGACGAATCGGTCGACATGGTATCCGGGCGAGGCAGCGTGCGCGGGGGCGCGCTCGTCCCAGTTGAGTCGATTTATCTCTGCGGAATCCACGATCTCATCGTGGCATAAACCGCTGAGTGGATCAGACCATCCAGTTGGCTGCATATGACGGATCGGTCAGCGCTGCGCGGTCGAACCGGAAGGCCGACAGGTCATAGCTGCTGGCGCCGTCAATCGCCATATCGGTCAGCAGGCGTCCGAACAGCGCCGCGAACTTGAACCCGTGCCCCGCGCCCAGCCCGACGGTGACGCCGGGGTGTCCAGGCAGTCGATCAATCACGAAGTCGCGGTCGGGTGTCAATGTGTACAGACACCGCTTGGAACGGATCGGACCACCCGATTCGGGAAACACACCGCGCATGAATGCCGAGAGCCGTTCCAGCATCGCCTCATCGAGCGCGCCGCTTCGGTCATCCGCTGTCACGGTGGGGCCGCCACAGTCCTGCGCGGCTTTGACGGTCGCCTCACCGTAGGTGGGGAAACCGTAGTAGGACGGCTCGTCCATCCAGATCCACACCGGGAACACCTCGGGGCTGAACTTCGATGGTTCCGGCGGCGCGAAGTAGGTGAGTTGTTCCTCGGTCACGGTCAGCGGCAGGTCCACACCGAGCGGAGCCAGCAGACCAGCCGTCCATGCGTCGGCGGTGACGACGACCCGCCCCGCGCTGACGACGCCGTCGGCGGTGACCAGTTCCACACTGTCGGAGCCGGGCACGATCGCCTCGACCCGGGTGTTGTCCTGGATCGTCGCGCCGAGTTCTCGGGCACGGCGCGTCATCGCGGCAGTGCCTGCGGCGGCGGGCACGATGCCAGTGCGCGCCTGATGGATGGCGGTCGTACCGTCCGGCAGCACGAAAGCCGGCCAGCGATCGTGAACCGCGGCGGGATCCAGAACGTCGTAGGCGATGCGGTGGGCATCCATCGACAAGAGGTAGTCGTCCATCGCAATGTGCGCATCTGGCGGGTACAGATCGAGCCCACCGGTTATCGTCACGAACTGCTGGCCGGTCTCGTCCTCGAGGCGAGCCCAGTCGTCGTAAGCGCCGAAGGTCAGGGCCACATACTCCGGTGTGTGATAGCTATGCCGGATGATTCGAGACGTGTCATGCGAGGCACCGCGCTCGTGACCGAGCCCGAAGGCCTCGAGGCCGAGAACGCTCAGACCTCGACTGGCGGCATGCCAGGCGGTGGAACTTCCGAGCCCGCCGAGTCCGATGACGGCCAAGTCATAGGTCGCCCCGTTATAGGCTTTCGCCACCGGTATCACCTCCATGTCGCTCGAGCCGGGGAAGCAGCCAGCGCCGGATATCGAGTGCTGCGTCCTCCATCGGCGCGAACCAGCCCTGAGAGTAGTACCGAGAGCTCATGCCGCGTTGCACGGATTCGCAGATCGCCCAGTCCTGCCGGTTGATCAGATCCCAGAGATCGGCGGCGTCACTAGGGTCGAATTCCGGCTTCGTGATTTCGTCAGGGGCGAAAAGCAGCTCGCAGGTGACGTCGGTGCGATCAACCGCGGTGGGTCGCAGGATAAAGGCGGCGACATGTTCAGCCGCCAGCGACAGCAGCAGGTTCGGATAGACCAATTCGCCTTTGTGCCGGACCCGTTCGGCGTCATCGAGATCCGGGAACGGAGCGCGATCACTGGTACCGGACAGCGTGAACGTCCAGGCGCCGTCGCGATGCGGGACGCCGTCCTCCCACTCCAGGCCGGCACCACCACCGGCGAACGCGGGCACCAACCGGGACAGTTCCGGGTGCACAGGGCCGCAGTGGTAGCACTCGTTGTAGTTCTCGGCCAGCACCTTCCAGTTCGCCGCGACCGAATACTCCAAGCGTTTGCCCACCACCAGTGTGTCCAGCGGGTAGCGGCGAACTCGGTCCGGTACGGGCGACAGTGCGTCAACGACCCGGGGTGCCTGAAGATCATCGGTGAGCCAGAGAAATCCACCCCAGGCATCGGCCCGCAGTGGGTTCAGCCCGAAGGCCGAATGGTCGACCCCGACATCATCGGTATGCGGCGCATGAAGCAGGCGGCCGTCGAGTCCATAGGTCCACGAGTGATACGGGCAGCGCAGTGACTTGGCGTCACAGGCATCAGGCGGCGCAGTCGACTCGACCGGAACCAGTTGGGAACCTCGGTGCCGACACACATTGGCGAACGCGTGCAGCGATCCGGCGTCGTCGGCGGTAATGATGATCGACTCATTGGAAAAATCAACGACAGCGCGGCGCTGCGGGAGCACCCGGCCGGACCGCGCAAGGCCGAGTTCATCAAGCCGGCCGATGCAGGTCCACTCGCGGCGCAGCATCTCGGACTCGCGCTGGAAGGACATCGCATCGACGTAATGGCGTCGATCCAGGGCAGGTTGCAGTGCCCGCCCGGATACGCCCGACACCACACCACCTCCTGTGTTTCAGCACACTCAGTATCGCGCAGCCCGACGCTATCGGTGTGCATTGGCCTCGACAAGATGGCAGGCAGCGGTATGGCCGACTCCAGGCACGTCGGCCGCGATAACGGGTAGCCCGACGGTTCGGCATAGCTCATCGACGCGGGCGGCGGCAGCCGTGCCGTCAGCGAGTGCGGGGCAACGGGTGTGGAACCGGCAACCGGCGGGGATCCGGGTGGGGTCGGGCGTCTCACCGGTGAGCACAATCGGCTCGAGGCGCGCCACCTCCGGCACCACCGAGAGCAGCGCCTGAGTATAGGGATGCTGTGGTGCGGCAAGGATCTGCTCGGTGGGACCGATCTCGATGATGCGGCCGAGGTACATCACCGCCACCCGGTCGGCGATGTTCCACGCCAGCCCGAGGTCATGGGTGACAACGAGCAATGTCAGGCCGAGCTCGTCGCGTAACCGCAGCAGCAGGGCCAGGATCTCCCCTCGCACCGACGCATCGAGGCTGGAGACCGGCTCGTCGGCAACGATGACCTCCGGGTCGAGCACGAGCGCACCGGCGATCACCACCCGCTGGCGCTGTCCACCGGACAGCTCGTGCGGATATCTGAGATAGAACCGCTCGGGCGGACGCAGCCCCGCCCGAGCGAGGGCGTCGGCCACCTTGGCCTCCTCACCCTCGTGCAGACCGTGCACACGCAAGCCCTCGGCCACGGCCTCGTACACGGTGTGCCTCGGGTTCAGCGCTCCGGATGGATCCTGGAGGATCAATTGCGCTCGCCGCCGGTAGGCCTTCAGGTCGCGCGCCCGGTAGGAGAGTTTCTCTCCGCCGACATACACCGCTCCCGCTGCAGGCCTTTGTAGGCCGAGAATCGTTCGAGCCAGTGTGGTTTTACCACAGCCACTTTCGCCGACCAGTGCGAGAATCTCTCCCCGGTGAACCGCCAGGTTGACACCGTCCACGGCACGCGCGACGTCACCGCTACGGGTACGGAACTCGACTTCTAATGCGCGCGTCTCAAGCGCTGGCGCAGCGGCGTCGCGGGTCGCGATCACACCAACCCCTCGCCCACCCGGTGGCACGCCGCTTCGCGGTCGCCGTACCTGCTCAGCAGTGGCTCGGCAGTCGAGCATGCCTCGACGGCGATCGGACACCGCGGGTGCAGCGGACAACCCGGCGGAAGGTCACCGGGGAACGGCGGGTCACCGGGCAAACCGGCCGGGGCATACCGGAACGCCTGGTCGCCGATCCGGGGAAATGCACCGGCCAGTGCCTTCGCATACGGATGCAGTGGCCGGGCGAATACGTCGCTCGCAGCGCCTTCCTCGACGATCCGGCCCGCGTACATCACCGCGACCCGATCGCAGGCACCGGCGAGAACGGACAGATCATGGCTGATCAACATCACGCCCAGGCCGAACTGCCTGACCAACGACGCAAGCAGGTCCAGAACCTGGGCCTGGACCATGACGTCAAGCGCAGTCGTGGGTTCGTCGGCGATCAGCAGGCTGGGCCGGCAGGCCAGGGCCATGGCGATCATGACCCGTTGCTTCTGCCCACCGGATAGCTGGTGCGGGTAGTCACCGGCCCTGGTGGCCGGCAGGCCTACCTGCTCCAACAATTCACCCACTCGCACCCGCGCTGCCTGAACGCCGACGTCCTCGTGCAGCAGGATCGGCTCGGCCAGTTGCGTCTCGATCCGCTGCACAGGGTTCAGCGCATGCATCGCACCCTGGAAGACCACCGCGGCCTTCGCCCATCGGGCAGCGCGCAACTGACCGAACGACATGGCCATCACATCTTCTCCGTCGAGCCGAATGTGACCACTGACCTGAGCGGATTTCGGTAGTAGGCGCAGTACCGAATCGGCCAATGTCGTCTTACCGCAGCCGGATTCACCCGCAATGCCCAGGGTCTGCCCCAGCGGAAGGCTCAGCGATAAATTGCGCACTGCGGGGACCAGACCGTGGCGGGCCTGGTAGGTGATACTCACATCGTCGAACTCCAGGAGCGTCATTGCGGGGCCTCCCGCGGATCGAGAATGTCTTCGAGTGCCCGCCCGACGAGATTGAAGGCCAGCACGACGAGCACGACGCAGACACCCGGTGCCGCCAGGTACCACCACGCGCCCGCCGAGATCGCGCCGGTGGAGAAGGCGTCGTCGAGGATCGTCCCCCAGGACACCGCCGTCGGGTCTCCGAGGCCGAGGAAGGACAGCGTCGTCTCCGACAGGATGGAGATCGACACCGCTAGCGTGGTGTTCGCCAGCACCAACGGCATGACATTGGGCAGCACGTGCCGCGTCATCTGATGCAGGTCGCCCGAACCCAGTGCCTTGGCACGTTCAAGGTAGGGCCGACCTTCCACTGACAATGTTTGAGCCCGGATCAGCCGCGCGGTAGCAGGCCAGGACGTCACCCCGATCACGATGATGATGTTGAGCAGGCTCTTGCCGAGCACGGTGGCCAGCACGATTGCCAGCGGCAGAAAAGGTATGACGAGGAACCAGTCGATGACGCGGTCGAGGACTCCACCGATCACACCACGGAAGTGCCCGGACGCGATACCGACGGCGGTGCCGATGCACATCGACAGAACGGTGGCGCACAAACCCACCAGCAGCGAGATGCGGGCACCCCACACGACGAGGGCCAGGACATTGCGGCCCGCGTCATCGGTACCGAGCCAGTACCGGGCCGTCGGTGATTCGTAGACCCCGCCGGTCGCCTTGGTGACGTCGAGTTGGGAGGAGTCGAACAGCAGTGGCGCGGCGAGCGCGAGGGTGGCGAACGTGACGAAGATCGCCAGACCCAGGATCCCGGTGCGGGACCGCCGGAACTGCTCCCCCAGTTGTTTCCAGGATCGACGCCGGCGCGCCCAGACGATCGAGCGAGTCGAGACCGAGGTCATGTCCGCACCCGCGGATCAAGCCGGGCGTACAGCAGGTCGGCGACCAGGTTGGCGATGATCACAGCTGCCGAGAACAACAGGAACAGCGTCTGCAGCAGGGGGATGTCCGGCCCACGCAGAGCCAGCACGGTCAGCGAACCAAGCCCGGCGACCGAGAACACGTATTCAATGGTGATGGCTCCACCGACCACGAAGCCGAGGTTGAGGAAGATCAGCGTCGTCGTCGGTAGCAACGCATTCGGTACTGCATGTCGGCGCCGGACGTCGGCCTCCCGCAACCCCTTGGCCCGCGCGGTCCGCAGATAGTCCGCACCCATCTCGTCGATGAGTGAAGCACGCATGACGAGCGAATACTCGGCGAGGTAGATGACGGTCAGCGTGAAGACCGGCAGGGCGAGATGCCATGCGACGTCAGCTGTTCCGGCGAAGGTGGCGATGTTAACGCCCGGGGTGGACAGACCGCCGACCGGAAAGATGCCCGGGATGCCGAAGACGCCCACCGAGAACACGATCAGCAGGATCATCCCGAACCAGAACTCCGGCATCGAATACAGCACCAGTGTCACGGTGGTGGCAATCTTGTCAAAACGCTGACCGCGCTTCCAGGCGCTGCGAATACCCAGCCACACACCGAACACGGTGGCCAGCACCGTCGCCGTGCCGACGAGCAGCAGGGTCGGCCAGATCCGCGGGCCGATGACATCCCAGACCGGGGCGCTGAATCGCTGCGACGGCAACTCGGGCACGAAGGGATTCCTGATATAGGCGAAGAACTGCTCAGCGATCGGTGCGTTGAACCTGGCCTGCAATTGCCGTTTGATCTCCGGATCGACATCCCGTCCGCGGGTGTAGAGCGAGATCGGATCACCGGGCAGCAATCGGAACAGGAAGAAATTGAACAGGATCACAAAGATGAAAGTCCCAACCGCTGACAACACCCGGGATAACCCATAGCGCACGCCCGGTGCCAGGACTCCCCTCCGACCGGACGCCGACGAGCGAGGCGCAGTGTCCGGTCCGCTGATCAGTGACATACCGACGTCACTCGCGGTCGTCGGCTCCCGCGGTGCGATTCCGCCGCAGCAACAGCAGCGCCAAACCGCCGAGAACCGCTACGGCGGCCACGATTCCACCGATCACCGCCGGCGACGAGCCACCGCCGGCCTGTCCTGAGTCGGCGGCCTGTACGGGCTTGAGGTTCTCGTAGGTCCAGGTTCCATACTGGAAGAGATACGACCCGTCCGGTGCAGGCTGCGGTATGAAGCCCTCGAACCTGTCACTGCGATAGGCGACCAGGTTGTCGTAGTAGTAGTTGATGGCGTAGGGCCAGTCGTCATAGAGGATCTGTTGCATCTGCTTGACGATCTCGATGCGCTTAGCGGGATCGGTCTCGGTGCTCTGTGCGGCGAAGAGCGCGTCATACTCAGGATTGCAGTAGAACGAGTCGGAGAGGTTGGCCACGATGCTGCCGCCGTCTTCGTAGGACCTCTTGTCACAGGTGAAGGTAGACAGCTGGTAACCGGGGTCCGGTTCGACGACCCAGCCCCACTCAAACATGTCGAACTGGCCCTGACCGATCTTCTCGGTCAGCGCGTCCTCGGCGATCAGCGTCACCGTCGTCTCAATGCCGACATCAGCGAGGTAGTTCTTGATGAACTCGACAGCCTTCTTCGATGTCGCCTTATCCGATCGGCCGAAGAGTCGGAACTTCAGTGGCGCGCCGGTCGCATCCTGGCGGATGCCGTCCGGTCCGACCCGGTATCCGGCGGCATCCAGCAGTGATCGGGCCTTATCGGGGTCATAGCTGACCTCATTAGGTGGCGACAGATGCCAATCCGCGTACATCGGCGGAATCAGCGTCGAGCCGACGCTGCCGTGTCCACCCAACACCTTCTCGACGAGGGCCTTGCGATCGATCGACCAGCCGATGGCCTCGCGCAGGCGCTTGTCCTTGAGCAGTGGATTGCCGTCTCCGATCGGCTTGTTGTCCGTGGTTGCGGCACCGGTGTTGAAGGCCAACTCGTTGAACCCCGAATAAACTGCCGACAGGCGTTTGATATTTGGCACGTCGGCCAGCGAATCGAAGACGTTCGCCTCCAGACTGTCGGCGTAATCAATCTCACCCTTGCGTAGCGCCTGACCGAGCGCATCGGGGTTGGCGTAGAACTTGAAGACAACCTCGTCGACAGCGGGCTTGCCGCGATAGAAGTTGGGGTTGGCGACCATCCGGGTGAACTGTCCGACTTGACGCTCCGCGGTCAGATACGGCCCGGCGCCGACGACGGGCTTGCCGTCGGTCGGCTCGTCTTTGAAACTCTGGATGGCGGTCTCGTCGATCGTGGAGTAGACGTGCTCGGGCAGAATGTAGACCGCAAGCTTCTCCATGATCGGTGAGGGCTTATCGACCCGAAGGATCAGCGTGGTGTCATCCGGGGCCTCGGCCTTGGTGATATTGCCGACGTAGTTGCCGTAATTGACCTTCTCGAACGCGCCGTTGATGATCCGGTTGAAGGTGTACGCAGCATCCTTGGCCGTCAACGGGACGCCATCACTCCATTTCAGCCCGGGCCTGATCTTGTAGGTCCAGAACGTCTTGTCCGGGGACTCCGTCCATGACTCAGCTAAACCGGGCTGAATGCTGAAATCCTTGGCCCCGTACTCGGTCAGGGTCGGATAGACCATCTGGAAGATCTCATAGGCAGCGACGGTGACTCCGACGAACGGGTTCAGGGAGTCGACGTCCTGGGTTACGCCCACGGCGAACACCGACTTGGCCGGCTCCGCTCCGGCGGGTACCCCGGCGGGCAGTAGCAGGCCAAGGACGAACAGGATCACGGCGACCAGGCGTGCGGGTCGATATGCCATCACGGCCCCCTTCGGTGGCGGGTTCAGCGATTCACTTGACTGACGGATCACACCACCATGGCAGCAATTTCGGACCCAGTCCGGCGATCTGGCCTAATCCGCCGACTGGAGTGGGGTGGCTCAGGTGCGCCGCAGTATCGTTTGCAGCAACTCTGGCTCGCCTTCGAATCCCTGCGGAGGTTACGTGGCACCCGATATCGGCTCCAGTCCCGAGCCACCCACGGCGCGCATCGGACACGACCGGCGCGACCCGTACGGCTGGATCGCCGAGCCGACCGCGGAGTTGATCGGCCTACTCGATGCCGAGCGTGCCTATTACGAATCCCGGACCGCACCGCTGGCCGAACTGCGCGCAGTGCTCGCCGCGGAGATGACCGCGCGGGTGCCGGACCGCTCCGAATCGGCGCCGTGGCGGGACGGGGTTTTCACCTACCGAAACGTGCACGAGGCCGGCGCCGAGTTCCCCGCCCTGATTCGGCTGGCCGGGGACGGCCCACACCAAACAGTGATCGACCTACAAACAATCGCCGACAACCATCCCGGCGCCGAGTTCCACCCCGGCGAGCTACAGGTGAGTCCGGACGGATCAACGCTGGCCTGGTCGTGCGATGTCGTCGGCGACGAACGGTATCGCCTGCGGTTCCGGGATCTGCGGACCGGAACCGCCCTCTCCACAGTGATCGAGGCGACCATTCCATCTGGCGGCTGGAGCGCCGACGGGTCAACGTATCTGTATCTGCGCACCGACGCCGTGAATCGGCCACACCAGGTATGGGCGCACCTACTGGGCACCGACCCCACGACGGACAGACTGGTATTCACCGAGCCCGACGAGCGGTTCGATGTCTGTGTCGACGTCACCCGCTCGGGGGCATGGTTCGTAATCACCGCGTGGTCGCGAACCACCTCTGAGGTTCACTTGCTGTCGACCGCGAACCCCTTTGGCGCACCCGTCTTGGTCCGGCCGCGGGAACATCTCGTCGAGTACCGCGTCGAACATGCGCCCGGGCCAGAGGGCGACCGTCTCCTCATTGTGACCAACCTCAATGCTGAATCGTTCCGTATCGCCACCGCACCGGTCGACACGCCCGGTGATTGGAGCGACTACGTGGCCGAAGATCCGGCGACACGCGTCCACCGTGTGGACGCCTTCGGTTCGGCGGTTGTCATATCGGCCAGACGCGACGGAGTCGGCATGATGACGGTGCGGCCTTACGCTGGCGCACCATACGACATTTGGCCGGATGTTCCCGGCGGCCTGGTGACACCGGGCCGCAACGAGATATTCGATGCCGACTTCGTGACCGTTGTCCAGCAGTCGTTCATCAAGCCCACCCGTCACGAAGATATCGACATTGCATCCGGTTCCCGCAGTCTTCGTCACACAGAGCAGATCGTTGGTCTCGACTCAGGCGCCTACACCCAGGAACGCCACCTCGCCCCGGCGCCCGACGGCACCCAGGTACCCGTCGTCGTCGTACGACGGCACGATGTCGAACTCGACGGTGCCGCACCACTGTTCCTCTACGGCTACGGCTCCTACGAAGTGTGCACCGACCCCGACTTCGGCTACGACTGGTGGCGCTCGCTGCCCTCACTGCTGGACCGCGGCGCTGTGTGCGCATTCGGCCAACCCCGCGGTGGTGGCGAGATGGGCCGACGCTGGTGGCTGGACGGACATCTGCGGGGCAAACCCAACACCTTCGATGATCAGGCAGCCGTTGCCGATTTCCTTGCCCGCGGTCTCATCGACGGCACCCGGATCGTGACCCGTGGGTTGTCCGCCGGCGGCTTGCTGCAGGGCGCGCTGTACTCCCGGCGGCCGGAACGTTTCGCAGGTGTGGTCGCCGAAGTGCCCTTCGTCGACGTGGTTACTTCGATGCTGAATCCCTCACTGCCGCTGACCATTCCAGAATGGGAGGAATGGGGCAACCCCGCCGACCCCGATGACTACGCCGTGTTGATGTCATATTCGCCGGTTGACAATCCGCCCGCGGTCCAGGCGCGGCCGGCGCTACTCGTCACCGGAGCCGTGCATGACACCAGGGTCTTAGTCCGAGAGCCCGCGAAGTGGGTCGCGACGCTTCGAGCAAGTGATCCTGACCGCGGTGTAGGTGTGGTTCCCAACTCACCGGTATCCCGGCGCACGGTTCTCTTTCGCGCCGAGACCGGTTCGGGCGCCCATGCCGGACCGGTCGGGCGCTATTCCCAACTCCATTACGAGGCCGAGATCTATGCCTGGGTACTCACCTGTTTCGGAGATGACAACCACACGGGGTACTACCGCCTGCGCTGACGTGCGATCTCGGCCAGAACGACACCGGCGGCGACCGAGGCGTTGAGTGATTCCGTCGGACCGGCCATTGGAATCGACACCACCGCGTCGCAATTCTGGCGCACCAGCCGCGAAAGACCTTTACCCTCCGAGCCGACGACTAACACCATCGGACCACCGGCATCGAACCCATCAATCGTGGTGTCCCCGTCGGCATCGAGTCCGACGACCCGAACACCGGCCTCGGCCCACTGAATGAGTGTGCGGTTGAGGTTAGTGGCACGGGCCACCGGCACCCGTGCCGCCGCGCCAGCGCTGGTGCGCCA
>Ga0194053_10001974_pt1 | contig 12645 bp, 10 predicted proteins | sample SepL228m_MetaG_FD_161684 | JGI IMG/M metagenome (GOLD analysis project Ga0194053, IMG submission 161684) | Anoxic zone freshwater microbial communities from boreal shield lake in IISD Experimental Lakes Area, Ontario, Canada - Sep2016-L227-8m | ecosystem: Environmental > Aquatic > Freshwater >... | reverse complement strand
GGAGAGAGGGGCCGGGGTGGGAGGAGGGTTCAGGGGGATCGTGGGCTCGATCCGCATCTGCCCGAGCCGGGCGAGATAGGCCTTCTCCATCATGTCGCAGCGGGCCGTGAGATCCTTGTCCGCCTTTTTCATCTTTTTGAACAAAAGCCGATAATATTCGCGGAGAGCCGCGCGCTCGTCCTCAAAAGTTTTGGCGGTTTTCGACTGCTCCATCAAGGAATGCACGGCGGGATCCTTTTCCACCTGGATTCTCACCTCCTGGTAGCGGATCTTGAGTTTGCGCTCGATCTCCTGCGCGCTAGGTCCCGCGAGGTTCGGTGCGCCGCCTGGGCCGGAGTCGCTGGGAATGACGGCGTTCGGGTCGGCGAATGCCGAATCATTCAGAGGTTCGCCGGGTGCGGGCTTGGTGACTTTCGGGACTTCGGTCTCGGAAACCATCGGCGTCTCGGCCGCTCCGGATTGCGGGGGAAGCGGGATGATGTCTTCGCCTGCTGCCGGGGAAGCTGCGGGGCTCGCGGCGGGTGACGGCGAGGCCTGAGGGTCCGGGGAAGCAGACGGAGAAGCCGTTGGGGCAGGCTCCGCGAGAGGAGGCGGCGTGGCATCGGTGGCGGGAGTTACAGCCACTGTCGGAGATGGCGAAGCCTCTCCCGATGACGTTCCCATTTGAGCCATCAGAGGCGCGGTCATCAAGGCAAGCAGGATAAGAAAGTAATACATCGGTTGGTCGGCAAAAGAGGCGAACTTGAAATCACAGCAATTTTCAACTCTCTTGGCAAGACCATGAATCAAGTCACTGAGGATAGGGAAGGCCCGGTGGCGGCTGCACGCGCCGGAAAAGACGATTCCGGCACCGTTTTTCTGGATTCCGGAATGACCCCGAATGGGGTTTCGATCTTGGCAGCGAAACCGGATCTTGTGCTGTCTGGCGGTGATTGGGGCCGGCTGGAACGGGAGTTGAGTTCGAGGCGGCGAGACGGCCCGGGATACCCGGACGGGGCGGCCATCGGATTTGTATCCTTCGACGGAACCCACCACTTTGCGTTTTACAACAGCCTGCATGTATTTTTCCATGGGAACAGCCACTGGAGAAACCGTCCGCGCGATTTCGACACAAGCGCCACCCGCGAGGCGGCGCACATTCCGTTCGCTCCCCGAATGCCGAAGGAGGAGTTTCTCGGAATAGTCGGGCGGGCCGGAGAATACATTGCCGCTGGAGACATCTACCAGGTTTGTCTCGCCCATCCTTTTGTCGCCGAAGCGGAGGATCAGCAGGCATGGAGTTTTTTCGAGCGGCTCCGCCGCCTCTCCCCGTCCCCGTATTCCGCCTACATGAATTTTGGCGGGGTAAGGGTTGCCTCATCATCCCCCGAATGCTTCCTGCGCATGAGCGGACGGCAGATCTGGACACGGCCGATCAAAGGCACCCGCCCGCGAAAATCCGATCCGGGGAGCGACCAACTCAGCGCCCGCGACCTGGCCTCCTCCTCCAAAGAAATCGCGGAGCTCATCATGATCACCGACCTCGAGCGCAACGACCTGGGCCGGGTCTGTGAGTATGGCAGCGTGCATGTGACCGACCTCCTCCGCCTCGAAACCTACGAGCAGGTTTTCCATCTGGTCTCGACCGTGGAGGGACAGCTCCGCGAAGGAGTCAGCCACGTGCGGGCGCTGCGCGAATGCTTTCCCGGCGGCTCGATCTCCGGGGCACCGAAAAAGAGGGCGCTGGAAATCATCCGCGAACTCGAGCCGTATCCGCGCGGGATTTACACCGGGGCGATCGGGTATTTCGGATACAACGGAGAAAGCCAGTTCTCGATCGCCATCCGCACAGCGATCTTCGAAAAGGAAAGCGCCTCGTTTCACGTCGGGGCTGGAATCGTCGCCGATTCGATCCCGGAAAAGGAATGGCAGGAAACCCACGACAAGGCCGCAGGGTTGCTCCTGGCGGCCAGCGGTTGACGGGAACTCCGACCTCCTCCTACCGCGCCGGCTTGCCCGCCATGGCGGCGGCGGTCTGGATCGCCACTTTGCCGATGTCGGTGGCGTATGGCCAATCCATCTTCCCCGACGCGTCGGTGGTGTGGTGGTAGCCTTTGCGGAAGAAGTTTTCGAGCCGGTTGATGTGCTCGTTAAAGTAAACGACCGGATAGCCGGCCTCGGAAAAGATCAGTCCGTCGGTGTTGTAGAGGTAGCTCCGTGGGTCGTAGCGGGTGCGCAGAACCGGCTGGAAACGGGTGGTGCCGGCTGAGGCATCGATGGCAATTTTCACCATGCGCAGGGAGGCATCGTCATCCGCCGCGTTGACTTGAAAAACCATGTCTCCCGCGCTCTCGCGGTGGCCGATCATGTCCATGAGCACCAGTCCCCCGATGTCCTGGTGGTCGCGCAACAGACGCCCCACGAAATAGCGTGCGCCCAAATCGTCGGCAGGGAACTCTTCGCCGGTCAGATGCACGAGCCAGATGTCGTTCTGGAATTTTCTGCCGCGCAGCACTTCCGCGGCACGCAGCAGCACCGCCGTGGCGGAAATGTTGTCGTCGGCCCCCGGTGCCGAGACCCGTTGCCCGTTTTTGTCGAACACATCTTCGCAGAACGCGGTGTCGAAGTGGTCGGCCATCACGACCGGCTTGCGCGAGGCGTCTTTGGCGGCGCCGGGAATGACCGCGATGAGGTTGGCCTGCGGGATGCCGCGCCAGGCGAATTCCTGACGGCAGGTTTTTAGCCCGAGCTGGCGGTAGCGCTCCTCTAGGAAGGAGACCGCATCACGCAGTTGGTTGTCCGGCTCGACGCTGTTCTTCCTGACAAGCCTCTCCGTGCGGCGGCTCAGGGGGAACACCGCCTCTTTCTCGCCATCCAACGCGAGGACATCGCTCCGGTAATTCGCAAGGAAATCGCGGGGCCACGAGCGGATCGCCGGAGGGACCGCAGCCGCTGCTGGCAAATTTGTGCGGGCCCGTTTCCACTGGATCTCACCCGGCCATTTCACGCCGGAGGAATCTACGGTGACAACGAGCGTTGCAGGACGGCCATTCCAGCGTGCGGGCTGCGGCAGGCCCCGGCACTCCGGAACATTTTGCCCGTGCTTGATACGCCGGGTCAAATTCGTGCGCCAGGAGTCCATGTCTTTCACCGGGAGCCAGGCCACGACGGCAGCGTCATGACGCCCGGGGTCGGTCCAGATGCAATCGGCAAAGATCGGCTTGTCATAAAGTTCGTTGAGCTTCAGAACATCGTCGAAAACCAAAGCGAAGTTCTTCTTGTTTCTCAGGTCGAGAGAGACCGGGAGAAACGGGGCCGTGCGGGTTGTGGAGCCGGAGGGAAACATCGCCGCATCCAGCCACCGCCAGCTCGCATCGCCTTTCGGGCGCCAGCGGGCATAGGCCCAGTTCGGCTCCCCGAGGTCGTCGCGGACCGGCCAGGCTTCAAACTCCACCGCCCCGGACGCGCGGATTTTGCCCGATCCGACCAGCGCCTGGCGCAGCCCGCGCGTCTGCTCCTTGAGCCGTCCGCGCAGCGAATCGACCAGGCGGAGTTTGCCGCCGTCCGCCGGCTGCAGTTTCAGCACGATTTCCCTCGGGGTCGCCCCGAGATAGACGGGCTGGCGCTGCTCGGAATTCGCCGGCGCATGGAGCCAAGGCTGAGGGTCGCGGACAAACCGCGCCAGCGAGTCCGGGCGGTCAGAGGGACCCGGGGCTTTGAGTGAAGGCCCACCGGCGCAACCGGACCAAGCCAGGCACAAAATTCCCACAAGCAAGATCCGCCGGAATATTTTCTGATCCCTCATGACCAGCTCCAGTATAAAGATCCCGGCCGGCCCCTCAAGAACACACGGCAGGCATTTTGGATGGGAAAACCCTCGCGGCTCGTGTATTCGATCATGTGATCCCAATGCCTCAGTCCCCCCGGCTCCCCCTTGCCATCATGGCCGCGATCATCCTTCCCGCATGGAATGGCGACGCCCGCGCGGACAATCTTTTTCAGCGCCTGTCGGCCCTGAGGCTTCTGCAATTGCAGTCGAACCTTTGGAATCCTGCGGAAAAACACGGCCTGACGCTGAGCGGGAGCGTCGAGGGCCGCTACACCACGAACGCGGCCCTTGCCAGCGGCGGGACCAGCGACTGGTATCTGGCCCCGACCGTCTCGATCTCAGGCGGACACAAATTGACCGATGAATGGACCGTTTCCGCCGGAGCGGATGTCGGCGGGTTCCGCTACCTCCGGCAGACCGATCTGGGATCTTCCTACGCGGATGCGTGGGGGAGCGTCGCCCGTGACTTTCAGGTCGGCCCAGTCGAGGCGAGCCTTTATCTGACAACCACCCAGCAGTGGAACCAGTTCAAGAATTTTTCGAAAAGCGGATCCTCGACCGAAGTCATCGCGGGAGCGAATGCGGACTGGAAAATCTGGCCCGGCCACACTCTCGCCTTCAATCCGGCCGCCTCCATGACCGCCTATTCCTCGCCATGGGATGCGGGGTATCGATCCTGCGGCGCGACGATCTCCTACGACTGGGAGTTGAATGCCAGCCTGGAGATCTCCGTTTATTACAACGGCTACCTGACCTCCTACTTCAACGGCCAGATCGACTACACCCAGTATGTCGGCGCCGGCATCACCTGGAGCCCGTGCGAGAATTTCTCCCTCTCCGCATCGGTGACCCAGACGTGGAACTCCAGCACGGATGCCGACAGCATATACTCCGCCACGGATGTGGGGGGGATGCTGGGATTGCAGTGGAAGCTCTGAACAGAACCCGGCGGCGCAGAATTCCCGCTCGTCACCGGCAGGGGTTCCTTCGTATAGAGAAGCCACACATGAAAAATTCCCGAACGCTCCCGCTCCGGCTGCCCCACCCTGCCCTGCTCCTGCTCGTCGTCTGGATGGCCGCGCTCGCCGGCGCGCAAGCGGATTCGCCCTTGGAGAAATCCATGCAGCAAATGAAAAAAGCCTACAAAGACCTGGGCGCCGGCCTCGACAAGCCGCTCGAAAGCAACAAGGACACCTACCTTTCTCTGGCAGAAACCATCAAATCCTCGGCGCTGACAGCCCGCGACCTCGTCCCGGAATTAGCCGGCAAACTCCCTCCGGATCAGAAGGCTGCCATGGTGAAATCCTACCGCGAAAGCATGGATGATCTTGTGGGCGCAATCGATGCCCTCATCAAAAATATCCAGAATGCCAAATGGGATGAAGCCCGGAAAGACCTCTCGCTCCTCAAAAGCGACATGAAGGACGGCCACCGGGAATTCCGGAGAGAAGATTAGCGCTGGCCCCATCGATGAAAAATGACAACCGCCCGGCCACGATGAACAAAGACGATTGGACAGTTCTGTTTGTGAGAGTCGTCGGGCTCTACCTCGTGGCCACCCACCTTGCCACGTTCACCACGACGACCGCCTCGCTGATCATCGCCCTGACTCAATCCGCGCAGGGAGCCCACCCTCCCGTCGCCATCTATCTCTGGCAGGGACCGGTGGTCTCCGGTCTCGTGCTCGTGATCGGTCTGTTCCTGATTCTCAGAGCCTCGGCAGTCAGCAAGGCGATCCAAAAAAACGACAAGCCCTGAGCGGGCATCATTGGTCGGCCGAGGGGCAGATGTCGCGGAGCTCGCAACCCTCGCAGTCGGGCTTGCGGGCCTGGCAGCGTCGGCGGCCGTGGAAGATGAGCCAGTGGCTTAGGTCGGCCCAATGGCGGCGGGGAAACAGCTTGATCAGATCCCGCTCGATACGGACAGGGTCGCTGGATTTTGTGAGTCCAAGCCGCCGGGAGAGCCGGGCGACATGGGTGTCCACGACAACGCCTTCATTCAGGCCGAAGGCGTTTCCGAGGACGACGTTGGCGGTTTTGCGGCCGACACCGGGCAGGGCCGCGAGTTCATCCAGCGTTTCCGGCACTTCTCCGCCGTGTTTTGCGAGGAGCTCGGCGGCCATGTTGCGGATGTTCTTTGCCTTGTTCCGGAAAAACCCGGTGGAGCGGACAAGCCCCTCCAGTTCCGGCAGCGGGATGTCCGCAAAGTCCCGCGTGGACCGGCAGCGCCTGAACAGCTCTTTGGCGACGAGGTTCACGCGCTTGTCCGTGCACTGAGCGGACAGGATCGTGGCCACGAGGAGCTCGAGCGGATTCGAATAAACGAGCTCGCAATGCGCGTCAGGATAAATCTCTGGCAGGCGCCGGAGCAACTCAACTGCCCGCTCTTTCCGGTTCACTTGACCCCGAGAGCAGTCAGCCGTTCCTTGGCTTTCGGAACATACGGGCTGTCCGGAAAATCTTTGACGAGCTGCTGGTAGAACGTCTTCGCCCGGTCCAGTTGCTGCGCCTTGAATTTCGCCTCCTTCGGATCCGAGCTGGCGTTGGCCTGCTCCTCGAGCAGTTGGCTGCTCTGCCAGAGCCCTTCTGTTGCGGCCAGCGGAACGCCGGAAAACAACTGGGCGATCTTCGCGTAGAAATCGATCGCCTGACCCCGGAATTCCACTTTTTTCTTGGGATCGGTGGCGGCATCGGACTTCTGCTTCATGATCGAGCCGGCGAGCAGAAACGCGTTTGCGCGGAGATCCGCGCTCCCGTTCTGCGCCCGGATGATCGCCGGAAGGAGCTGCAGGGCCTCATCCAGCTTGCCCTCGGCGCGAAGCGATTCCGCGATCCCGTAATCGGCCTCAAGAACTTTTGGCGACCACGGATACAATGCCTTCAGCTGCTGGAAGAGCTTGCCCGCCTCGGCGGTTTGCTTGGCTTTCTGGGCGACCCGGCCGAGCCCGAAAATAGAGATGGCCTGAGCCTCCTGAACGGTCGGAGGAGCGGTCGCGGCGGTTGTGCCGGGAGGGTTGGGGAAATTCTCGGCGAGCTTCTTGAAGACCGCGGTGGCCTGATCGGGTTTGTTGTCGTCCACCAGAGCAAGACCGTAGATATCGAGATCTTTGGGGGAGTAGACCACCGTGGCATCGTAGGCTTCGTTCATCTTCGCAAGCGCACGCGCCTTGTCCTTCGCGGAAATGAAGCCGGCGAGGGTGAAGAGGATTTTGCTCTTGGCGCCGGCATCGGACGTGTTCCCGGCGAGCTGCTGGAAATACTCCTCGACCTGGGCATCGGTCTTCAGTTCCGCACGGAGAAGCATGCTCTGCGAGGCCATGAGGGATTGGAGGCCGGATGCGAGATCCGGGCTGGCAGGATATTTGGTCAACATCTCCTCGGCGGTCGCGACGGCGGCTGCGACGGCATCGGTCCACTTGGTCCGGTCCGCCTCGTTGAGCGACGAGTAGTTCGCGGCGAGCTTGTCGGCATTCCCGCGCTGGAGTTCCGCGATCTTGTAAAGCGCTTCAGCCGCCTTGGCGTTCTCGGGGTAATCCTGCTTGAACTCCGTATATGTGGCGATCGCCTCCTCCGGCTTGGCGGCTCTGGCGGCATTTTGTCCGATCGAGTCGAAGGCAAAGAAAATCTGGGCGTCCTGGGGGTATTTCTTGATAAACTGGCGCATCAGCTTGTTAACCTCCTCAATATTCTGGGACGCCGCCGCGAGCTGGGCGCGGATGAAATAGGTTTGGGGAGCGGCCGGGCTGTCGGGGAATTTTTCCGACAGGGTGACGAGGGTGGCCGCGCCTTCGTCTTTTTTCCCGATGGTGATCTGGGCCGCGCCGAGGTAGTAGAGGGCGGGCGGGGTCATCGGGTGGTTCGCATTGGCCTTGATGAACGCCTCCCAGAGCGGAATCGCCCCCGCGTTGTCGCCCTTCTGCTGGGTGGCAAATGCGATCCAGAAATCCGACTCGAGCGCCTGCGGGGTGCCGGGGAATTTCTCCTTCACGACTTTGTAGGCGGCGATTGCATCGTCCCATTTCCCGGTGTCTTTGTTGATGCCGGCGAGCCCGTATTGGGCGATGACCGCCACATCGGGAGCCGGGTTCTTGGCAAGGTAACTCTGGAACGTTTTCAGCGCCTCCTCGTAGTTTTTCAGGCCCGCCTGGGCCTGGGCTTTGCTGACGACAGAATGGCCGATCACCCGGCCCTTGGGATACTGGGCGATGGACTCGTCGAAATACTTGATCGCCTCGGTCGGGTTGCCTTGGCCCAGATACATGTTGCCCATGGCGAACGGCAGGCTGTCGGCGATGGCGTTGCCTTTGTAGGCTGCAGTGAAATCCTGGTAGCCTTGGACGGCCTTGTCCACGGCATTCTGGATCACGTAGCCCATCGTCTTGTAGTAAAGCGAACGCATCTTCTCGTCGTCGGAGGAGAGAAACGGCGTCACGTGGGTGATAACGACCCGCGACTCGTTGTATTTCCGGGCGTTGAAAAATATCTCTCCCATCTTGAGCATCGCGGTCGCGATCTGGTCAGGCTTGGAGCTGATCTCCGCGAGCTTCTTGAGTTCGCGCTCGTTGTCCTTGTCGAGCTGCTTTTTCAAGGGGAAATTTTTTGCGGTGAGGGCGGCGGCCTTCAGCGAGGGGAAGGCCTTGATTTTGTCCGTCTGGAGCCGGATGATTTCCTCTTGCGGAAGAATCGAAGCGTAGGCTTCGAGGGCCTGCTGGTAAATCGGGGGCCGGTCAGCTTCCGGGCTGAATGCCGCGCGGGTGAAGAGGATCTCGCCGATCTGGAACCAGGCATCGTTGATGAGAGCGATATCCTTTTTGTCGGCGATGATCTGCCGCAGGATGTCCTCTGCCTGCTTGAGCTGGGCCATCCCTTTGGCCTTGTCCCCTCCCTCTTTCGTCAGCTCACCGCTACCGAGCGTGGCGAGCGCAAGCGCGAGAACATTTTTACTGGTCGGCAGGGTCCCACTGTTGGGAAACTTCTGGATGTTCAACTGCATGTCCTCGACGACCTTGTCATAATTCCCAATTTGAAAATTGTCCACGGCGCGCCCGTAGATGGCGGATTCCACATCCGGGGACTGGGGGTATTTCGTGACGAACTCCGTGAACTTTGCGATCGCCTCCTCGAAGGCCGGCTTGCGTTTGGGATCCGTGGCGGCCAGGGCGGAGGCTTTCGAGGAGAGGATCTGCGGGAGGAAGCTGCTCCCGATCTGGATCAGCTCGGGCGCCAGCCCGGGAAAGGACGTGGCCTTGTTCAACGTGCTCAGCGCCTGGTCATATTGGCCGAGAAAATATTGCGAGAATGCCAGTTGGATCGTGGCGATCTGGACGATCGGATCTGTCGGGTAATCCTTGATCACCTTTTCGTAGGCTGCCGCGGCGGACGTGTAGTCGCCGGTCGAGTAGAGGTTGTAAGCCGCCTCGTTGGCCGCCGCCGCGCCGGTTGACTGGGCGCGTAGCGGATGCGAACACAAGACGACGGTCAGAACTACAATGAGGAGACGGACGGGGAGCGCTTTCATGAAAGGTGTTCCATTCATAAATGAGACAGCCCGATGTTTCCATCGCAAAATTGGGGCGGACTGCAAGCCCGGCTCCAAATCGAGGGCGATGCGCCGAGAGCACCGATTCGATCTTCCCCATCAAAAAGCGCGGCGGCACGGCGCCCCCCCATCCAGGCTGAGATGATGCCATCCGGCTCAGGCAAGCCCGGAACGCAGAACAGAGACGACGCGGCCGATTTCCTCGAGCGAGTTGTAGTAATGCGGGCTGAACCGGATCCATTGGGAACCGTCGCGGAGCGACCGCAGCGAGGCGACAACCCCGGCTGCCTCCAGCTTGGAAAAGAGGGCGGCGGAATCCTTCGCGGAGTGCCGGCATGTGAGGATGCCGGACCGCAGTGGCTCCGTTTCGCCAGGCGAGAGAAACTCGAATCCCAGCTCGCGCAGTTGGCGCTCGAGCGAGTCGCGCACTTGCAGGATCGAGAGCCGGACATTTCCGAGGCCGGCCGCGAGGAGCATTTCCAGCGAAGCCTTCATGCCATACATCCCGGTGATGTTCAGAACCCCCGGCTCATACCGCCTGGCGGTTTCTTCGAAAACGATCTCCTCCTGCGCCACAAACTCGGGCGAGCGGACATTCCATGCCCCGAGCAGCGTCGGGCGGCAGATCTCAAAATTGCGCTTCGCCACATACACGATCCCGATCGCGAGCGGGCCGAGCATCCACTTGTGTGCGTCCGCGCTCAGAAAATCCACGCACTCGACGCTGAACGGACCCGCCCCGACGGTCTGGATCGCATCCACGGAAAAAAGAATCCCGCGGGAATGCAGCAGCTTTCCAATCGCGTCCACATCGATCCGCCACCCGCTCAGAAAATGCGCGGATGCGAGGGCGACAAGCTTGGTCCTGCCGGTCAGCGCTACCTCCACCACGTCAGGCGTGATCCGCCCGGGAACTTCCGGATGGACATGCCGGATCACGACCCCCTGCCGGGCGAGAGCGGTCCACGGATAGACATTCGAAGGGTAGTCGTCCGCGTAGCAGACAAGCTCGTCTCCGGGCTTCCAGTCCAGACCGTTGGCAAACAGGCTCAGGCCCAGCGACGTGGGGCCCAGCAGCGCGATCTCGTCGGTGTGTGCGCCGATCGCTTTCGCGCAGACCCCGCGCGTGCGCGCCACATCGCGCAGGACATCACCAAATTCCTGGTGGTGCGCGCAGCTTGCCTCGACATGGTTGCGCATGGCATCTGCCGCGCAGCGCGGCAGGGCCGTGACTCCCGCGTGGGCGAGGAAGATCCTCTCCCGCGCGACCGGGAACGATTCCAGCCTCAGCTTCTCGTCAGTGAACCAGCTCACTTCCTGGACTCCTCCGCCTCGTGGATCAGTGTCCAAAAGTCTTTCGTTCCCGCCAGCCCGCCATCCTCGTCGTCGAGCGGGAGATTCGAGCGGAAAAGAAAATCGCGGATCGTGTTTTTATGGAGCACCCGGTGGATCAGCAACCCCTCGGGATGACGCTCGAAATAAATCCGGTAATCCCTGGCGCGGTAGCGGTGGAGGGTCCGCCCCTCGCGCGTCACCTGCCCGAAACCCTCCTTGTCGAGCGGATCGGACTCCTCGGGCAGAAAATGAAACTCCGAGAGCAGCTCGAGTTGGAGATCTTTCGGCAGCGCCGCCATTTCGGCTGCGCTGATTTTGTTAAAAATGACCTGGAACACCCCTCCATCTTTCGCGCGGATCGGGCGCGGATGGCAAGCAGGGAAAATAGTTTCTGCTGGCGAATGCCTCAGCAGGTGGTATCAGTTTGAAAATATTTAAAACCATGAGCGTTCTTGTTGGAAAACCTGCACCCGATTTCAAAGCCGAAGCCGTCCACCTCGGACAATTCACCGAAACCGTGCTCTCGAGCTACAGGGGGTTCAAATACGTCGTCCTGTTTTTCTACCCGCTGGACTTCACGTTCGTCTGCCCGACCGAGCTCCACGCGTTTCAGGAGAGGCTCGAGGAATTCCACAAGCGCAACGTCGAGATCATCGGCTGCAGCATCGACAGCAAGTTTTCGCACCTCGCCTGGCTGACCACCCCGAAAAAGCAGGGCGGCATCGAAGGGGTCCAATATCCGATCGTCTCCGATCTCCAGCGCACGATCTCGCGGGATTACGATGTGCTTTCGCCCGATGGCGTCGCCTTCCGAGGGCTCTTCCTGATCGACCGCGAGGGCATTGTCCGCCACCAACTCGTGAACGATCTTCCACTCGGCCGCAGCGTGGACGAGGCGATCCGCATGGTGGATGCCCTCCAGCACTTTGAAAAGCACGGCGAGGTCTGCCCGGCGAATTGGTCGCACGGCAAAGATGCCATGAAGGCGACGAAAGACGGCACCGCGGATTATCTCAGCAGCCATTAGCGGAGGCGGTTCACTCCCTCTCTGTAAAGCCGCCCGCGGATAACGTTTCGCAGGCGACGACAATTTCTGGACGACAAGGCCGGGAAGGTGCAGTTTCTTGCGACTGCCGTTTCAAACGGCCAACGTTGTCTCTGCCGCCTGTGTAACAATAACTTTTTTAATCCGCATGTCGTCTCCCAAACCACCTCCGAGAGCTTTCCCTCCAAGCGGTGCTCCGGCGGCGGGATTTGTTGCGGGTGCCACGGCTGAGGCCCAGAGGAAACTCGTAGAAATCTGCGGGAAGTCCGCCGGCGAGGCGCTGGAGAGCATGGGTGCGGAAGCTGGCGGCCTCACCGCGGAGCAGGTGGAAAAGGCGTTTGAAGAGTTCGGCCCAAACGATCTTTCCCACCGGAAGGAATTGGGGTTTTTCGGAGAGATTCTCCAGCGGTGCCGCAACCCGCTCGTCATCCAGTTGCTGGTCATCTGCGCTGTTTCGATCGGCATGGGCGACCTTCGCATGGCGACCGTTGTCGGGGCCATGGTGGTCCTGAGCGTGGGCCTGGCCTACTTTCAGGAACACCGGTCCGGCAAAGCGGTCGAGAAGCTCCGCGAAATGGTTCAGACCCAGTGTCTGGTCACGCGCGACGGCTCCGAGGTCGAGATCCCCGCCTCGGAAATCGTCCCAGGCGACATCATCACCCTCCAGGCCGGAGCGATCATCCCCGCCGACCTCCGCCTCATCACCGCCAAAGACTTTTTCGTGAGCCAGTCGTCGCTGACCGGCGAATCGATGCCGGTGGAAAAAAGTGCGGAGCCCGCGAGCATGGCAGGCCGGGGAGTCATCGAGCTTCCCAACGCCTGCTTCCAGGGGAGCAACGTGCTGAGCGGTTCCGCGCGCGGCGTCGTGGTGAATACCGGGATTCGGACGCACTTCGGCTCGATCTCCGAAAAGCTCTCC
>Ga0194053_10001966_pt1 | contig 12671 bp, 11 predicted proteins | sample SepL228m_MetaG_FD_161684 | JGI IMG/M metagenome (GOLD analysis project Ga0194053, IMG submission 161684) | Anoxic zone freshwater microbial communities from boreal shield lake in IISD Experimental Lakes Area, Ontario, Canada - Sep2016-L227-8m | ecosystem: Environmental > Aquatic > Freshwater >... | reverse complement strand
GGTTTTGATTTGGTCGCGCGTGAGCGGTCCGCGGAGGTAGCTCATCACCCAGCGGGACTCGAAGACGACCGGGGAGTCTTCGTGCACGTTGTTCAAAAGGAATTTCCGGCTCCCCAGCCCGGCGAGCAGTTTTTCGAGGTCGGGTTTGGAAAGCTTCGACGAGCTCCCGAGAAGGCCCTCGATCACGCGGGCTTTGTCGCGCTCGGTTTGCAGGCGTCCGATGAACCACGTGCCGGTGTTCGCGAGCGCTTTGTAGTCCAGATCCACGGGGTTCTGCGTGGCGAGCACGACCCCGACCCCGAACGCCCTCGCCTGCTTGAGAAGAGTCAGCATCGGAAGTTTGGACGGAGGGTTTGCGACCGGCGGCAGGTAGCCAAAAATCTCGTCCATGTAGACGATCGCCCGCAGGCTCGTCGTCCCGCTCTGACGGCGCATCCACGAGACAACCTCGTTGAGAAGCAGCGAGACAAAAAACATCCGCTGGGCATCATTGAGGTGCGCGATCGAAAAAATCGCGTGGCGCGGACGGCCGTCCTCGGTGCGGAGGAATTTGGCGATGTCCAGTTGTTCGCCCGCGTTCCAGGACGCGAATCCGGGCGATGCCAGAAGCGTGTTCAGGGCCAGCACCATCGAAAACCGTTCCTTCGCCGGGTAGAACGATTCGATCTCCATGACGCCGATCTTTTCGAACGGCGGCTGCTGGATCTTCGTAATGATCGCGCCGAGATCGAGATCGTGGCCGGCCTTCCACTCGTGCGTGAAGATGGCCCCCAGGAACGCGCCCTCGCGGCTTTTCGCGGGGTCCGCGGTGATGCCGATCAGGCCAAGCAGCCCGGCGACAGCCGTCTGCATGCGCTCGGCCAGCGCCTCGTCATCCGGCTGGTCCGCCGGGGCGTGAAAGGCGTCCACCAGATTCACCTGCAATCCCGCCGTGCTCCCCGGCGTGTAGATCGCAAAATCCGCCTTCGCCTTCATGGCCCGGATCCGTTCGCCATCCTGCCCCCAGGACGCCAGTCCGTCAGCCCAGAGCTTCGCCTGCCGGGCAGCCCATTCATCCGGCGTCACGCCCTTGCGGGCCGCGTCATCTTCCACGATCCACGGCCGGAAGTCCTGCGGCTGCAAATCCGGGAACGCCAGCAGGAGGTTTCCGAGGTCGCCCTTCGGATCGATGATGATCGCCGGCACGCCGTCCATCGCGGCCTCCTCGAGGAGCGCGAGGCAGAGCCCGGTCTTGCCGCTGCCGGTCATGCCGACGCAGACCGCGTGCGTGACGAGGTCGCGGGAGTCGTAGAGAAGCGGTTGGTTTTCCGGCCCGTCCACCGGCTTCCCGAGATAGAACGCGCCGAGCTTTTCAAAGTCAGATGTTGCTGGAGGCATAGACCGCATGCTTGCGAAAATTTGCGGGCTCATCCAGCCGAATGTGCTTGAACTTCTCCCCGCAGCGCGAATCTTGATCCCATGTTTCGCACGCTTCTTCTGATTCTTCTGGCCGGGTCCCTGACCGCCGGCGCCGCCGTCCAAAAGGAATACATCCTCGTCAGCGGCGGCCCGTCGCTCATCGAATGGGAAAAATACAAAGCCTCGCCCCACGACCGCTGGTGGGGGAACTTCGTCCGGGCCGCGCGCGTCCGCATCGAGGAGATCCGTAAAACGGAGGGGCCCGACGCCCAGATCACCTGGATGGTTTACAAGCGCGGCTACGCCCGCCGGGCCGAGCGCCAGGACAAATCCGACCTCATCGGCAACATCCTATCCGTGCGCGACAAATACCACGTCAACCTCGTCTGGATCAATTCGGGCGACGATGTCATCAACTACCTGAACTCCGGCCGCCCGCGTTCCGAGGTGAAGATTGCCGACTTCGAATTCTACGGCCACTCGAACCGCGCGTGTTTCATGTTCGACTATAGCAACGAGGTGGACAGCGGCTCGAAAAGCTGGCTCCACGAGAAGGAGCTCAATAAAATCCACCGCGGCCTCTTCACCCGTGACGCCTTCATCAAGAGCTGGAGCTGCCACACCGGCGAAAGCATGAGCAAGCTCTGGCGCGCCGCCACCGGCAAAAAAATGATCGGGGCCATCGGCAAGACCGACTACGCCAACGGCGACCAGCGTAACTGGACCCCCGCCCTCAGCGAAGGCGCCCACTGGGGCGGATAAAGATCAGAAATAAGTCGGACCGGACGGCGCCGGTCCCTCCAGCGATCCGGAAGCGAAGTCTGCGCCGACCTAGCTGCGGCGGCGTTTGACTCGGACTAGAGCGAGGGATTTTTGGAGCGAGGCTTTGACGGTGGCGTATTCCTCGTCGTCCAATTTGCTGTCCTTTATCGCTTCCTCGGCACGGCGGACGGCCTCTTCGGCGGCCAACCCGTCGATCTCGGTTTCCTTGACCGCCATGTCCGTGAGGACAGCGACCTTGTCGGCGCTGATCTCGACGAACCCTTCGCCGACAGCCAGGCAGAGTTCTTCTCCGCCCTTGAGCACACGGAGTTCGCCGGGCAGAAGCTGCGTCATCAAAGGAACGTGCTGCGGGAGCACTCCCAGTTCGCCCTCGACGCCGGGAATCACCACCGAATCCACATCGTCGGAGTAGATTTTCTGCTCGGGAGTGACAATTTCCAGGTGAAGCATAGGAGCGGGTGTTAAGGCTTAAGCCTCTTTCACCATGTCGATGCTGCCCTTCATGTAGAAATTGCCCTCGGGCACATCGTCGTGCTTGCCTTCGAGGATTTCCGTGAAGCCGCGGATCGTTTCGCTGATCGGGACGTATTGGCCTTTTGTTCCCGTGAAGATTTCGGCCACATGGAACGGCTGCGACAGGAAGCGCTGGATCTTGCGGGCGCGATAGACCGTCAATTTGTCGTCCGGAGAAAGTTCGTCCATGCCCAGGATGGCGATGATGTCCTGAAGATCCTTGTAGCGCTGGAGCACGGTCTGCACGCCGCGCGCAACCTTGTAGTGCTCCTCGCCGATGATGTCCGCGGAAAGCGCCTTGGATGTCGAGGCGAGCGGATCCACCGCCGGGTAGATGCCGAGCTCGGCGATCGAGCGCTCGAGCACGATCGTGGAATCGAGGTGCGCGAAAGTGTTCGCCGGTGCCGGGTCGGTGAGATCGTCCGCAGGCACATAGACCGCCTGGAAGGACGTGATCGAACCCTTCGTCGTCGAGGTGATCCGTTCCTGCAGGTCGCCCATTTCCGCGGCGAGCGTCGGCTGGTATCCGACCGCGCTCGGCGTGCGGCCGAGAAGCGCCGACACCTCGGAGCCGGCCTGCGAGAACCGGAAGATGTTGTCGATGAAGAGCAGCACGTCCTGGTTCTTTTCGTCGCGGAAATATTCCGCCATCGAGAGCGCGCTAAGAGCAACGCGCAGGCGGGCGCCGGGAGGTTCGTTCATCTGCCCGTAAACCAGTGCAACTTTCGATTTTGAGAGGTCCTTCTGGTCGATGACGCCGGACTCGCTCATCTCCGCGTAAAGATCGTTTCCCTCACGGGTGCGCTCGCCGACACCGGCAAAAACCGAATAGCCGCCATGGCCCTTGGCGATGTTGTTGATGAGCTCCATGATGACGACCGTCTTGCCGACGCCCGCACCGCCGAAGGCGCCGACTTTGCCGCCCTTGGTGAACGGGCAGATCAGATCGATGACTTTGATGCCCGTCTCAAGAATTTTGGCCTTCGTATCCTGCTCGATCAGCGGGGGTGCCTTGCGGTGGATCGGGTATTTTTTCTCGAACTTCACCGGCCCGCGCTCGTCGGTGGGGTCGCCGGTGACATTGAAAATCCGGCCCAGAACGCATTCGCCCACCGGGACCGAAATTGGTGCTCCCGTATTGAGGACCTCCATGCCGCGGGAAAGCCCCTCCGTCGAGCTCATGGCGATTGATCGCACCCAATTCTCGCCGAGGTGCTGCTGCACTTCGAGCGTCAGGCGGGTGGGTTGTCCAGCCGCTTCGAAGGCCACTTCCAGCGCATCGTAGATTTTTGGCAGGGAGCCTTCGGACGGGTTGAACTCGACGTCCACAACGGCGCCGATGACTTGAACGATTTTTCCTTTGTTACTCATGGGAATGGGTTTGCTGACCTCCGTGGTCTGGGGAGCCACGACACATACCTGTGACCCACGTCATAGACAACAGGATTTTTACATAATTTTCCTCCAGCCTGCCCGACTTGGGGGCGCGCCGTCCGCCAAATACTTCCATGTGATGGCGCTCTCCGATGGAGGATACCCGCTGCAACCGCATCTTCCGGTCCCGCCGGACACCCTCCCGCCGCAGATGCTGAAGCTGATTGAACGATCGGTCGCCCAACTCAACCGCGGCAGGGTGCCGGCATCGGGCCGGGGGCGACCCGACTCTCTTGAAAGAATCGCACGGAGGGGATAGCTTTCCCGCCATGCACCCCTCTAAAAGCGCGTTGGCATGGCGGGTTGTCCTTTACGGATTGGTTGCAGCCCAACTGATCGCGATTCTTGCGTTTCTCCTGGCGGTCTTCAGGCCGGATTTGGATCGCCAGGCATCCTTCATTTACATGATGTTCGGCCTCACGTCGTTTATCGGTTTGCTCTTGTGGAGCGTGGAGTCTGTGATTCCCCGTCCGGCGTTAACGCGCTTCGCACTCCGTGCCGTGCTACTTACCTGCACATTTTGGGCGATGTCCCCTTTGATTTACCTGCTGAAGCCCAACAAGCGGTTGATCCAAGAGAGAGCTGACGTGAGCAGTATTTTCCAGCAAATGGTCGCTGAAGGGGAAGTCGCCCGGCCACCATCGCCACCCGCAGACTTTACAGTGGGGCGGAAGGGGCCTTGTTTTGTCATCTCCTACAAGATCCAGGATCATGAACAGCGCTATTATGTCAGCGACAAATGCGAGCGTTTTTGGGTCTTTCGAAATTTGAGCGACAGGTCGGAAATCAAGAAGCCGCAACGAGCCCAATAACAAAGCAATGGATCCGGCTAACCCATTTGCCATACTTTGGGATCGTCCCCGATCGCAAACATTTTGCAAAAAGAAAAACAATGCTCAGAGCTAAACTGATCTATTTTCTGCTGTCGGTGATGATCGCTTCAATTGTTCCGATGATGGCGGCCGAGGAGTCCATGGATCAGCCCGATCAGATTTCCCAGATGCTCTTCGACGCCTACATTGCACGGCGTGGGATGATCAACTGGTCCACAATTGCGGCCGCCTCGCACATCGTTGCCGAGCGCGGGCGCAATTCCGGGTTTTGGAAGATCGTCTTCAGCGAACTCCAGCGAGGAAAGGAAGACAGTGAAATCGGCTGCGTTCGCGTATTGGGCATGATGCTCGCCATCGACGCTCTTGCACGCGACAGAATCAGATGGGAAAAAGAAACGGGGCAAGTCGGGCAATGGGTGGCATCCGTTTGTCTTGGTCCTGAGGTTGTGAAGGAACTGATAGACCGAGGCAGGGCGGCAAACCGGCTGCGTGTCGATGATTATGCCATTGCCTTGATGCGTGCGAGAGTCCCAGAGACGACTGAATTCTTCCGGACGATTCTTCGCGACGACACAGGCCTACATTATATGGATGAGACCGAGTTTTACGCAGCCGTTGGATTGGCCCAACTCGGCGAAGCGGACGGTTTCACTTGGCTGATCAAAAACAGCGAAAATCAGCTCCCGACGATTTCAAAGGCATGGCCTAGTGGAGTTTCGAACCACAACCTTGATACGTGTTCGGTTGCAGCGCTGCGGGATCTCTCGGGAGAGAAGAATCTGAAATCCAAAAAGGAGTGGGAATCCTGGTGGAAGGGCGTAGACAGGAAGAGCCTTCCAAAAGCCCACATGAGCGTGGAAGATTCATAGGACCGCCAATCGAACGGAAACAAGCCGAGCCGTGAAATATGGGTTCGGACGGAGCCTCACCCTTGTCGCTGGCAATTCGGGCCCGGATCAGGGCGTCGAATGTCCGCTTGCGAAACCCGGACTGTTCCCGCATGTTATGCCCGCTTTCGGCTGAGGGGAAAATTTCCGGCCGCAGTTTTATCACGAACCACATGAATACTTCACTCGCCGCTCGTCCGAACGAAGCGCTGATTGACCAAAACTACGAACTCTGGCTGAAGGACCGTGGATCGGTGGGCGCGGATTGGGCCGCATTTTTCGAGGGGTTCGAGCTCGGGTATGCGCGGAGCCAGAAGATGGGCGAGACCCTGCCCGATGCGCCTGCGGATGGTGCCGTGGCCCCCTCGCTGCAGACGCGGGTGGACGCGCTGGTTTACGCTTATCGGTCGATGGGGCATTCGGTGGCGCACCTGGACCCCCTCGAAGCGGCCCCGAGGGAAAACCCGCTGCTCAGCTTGCGCGAATTGGGATTTTCCGAGAAAGATCTGGACCTTCAGGTTTCCTCGCGATTCTTCCGCGAAGACCGGAAAATGCGGCTGCGCGAGATGATTGCGGACCTCCAGTCGATCTACTGCGCCACGGTCGGCGTCGAGTTCAACCATATCCAGAATCCCAGGATCCGGAACTGGGTGAGGGACCGCATCGAGAACCGGCAGCGGGCCAAACTGCTCGGTCCAGCCGTCCACCGGGACATCCTGCGCAAGCTCTACGAGGCGGAGACGTTCGAGTCGTTCATCCACACGAAGTATGTCGGCCAGAAACGGTTTTCTCTCGAGGGCGGCGAGTCGCTGATCCTGGCGCTGGGCGCGATTGTGGAAACCTGCGATGTGCGGGGCGTGGAAGAACTGGTGATGGGAATGGCCCACCGCGGGCGCTTGAACGTCCTCGCCAATATCCTGAACAAGCCGCTCCGTGTGATTTTCAACGAGTTCCAAGACAATTTCATCTCCGAACTCGTGGGCGGGAATGGAGACGTGAAATACCACCTCGGCTACCAGACGACCCGAGAGCTTCCAGGCGGCCACAAGGTCGAAATCCGGCTCGCGGCAAACCCCAGCCACCTCGAGGCGGTGGATCCGGTGGTGCAGGGCAAGGCGCGCGCGCGCCAGCGTATTGTCGGGGACACGGCGGAACGGAAAAAAGTCGTGCCGCTCCTGATCCACGGTGACGCGGCGTTCATCGGGCAGGGGATCGTGGCCGAGGTGTTCAACATGTCCCAGCTCCCGGGGTATCGCACCGGCGGGACGGTCCACATCGTAGTCAACAACCAGATCGGGTTCACGACCACGCCGGGGGAAGGGCGCTCGACGATGTATTGCACCGACATCGCGAAGATGATCGAGGCCCCGATCTTCCACGTGAACGGCGAGGACCCGCTCACGGTGATCGAGGTGGCGCAGATGGCGCTCGAATTCCGGCAGGAATTCGGCCGCGACGTGATCATCGACATCTACTGCTACCGCCGCCACGGCCACAACGAGACCGACGAACCGACGTTCACGCACCCTAATCTCTACCACACCATCAAGAACCATCCGTTGCTGAGCGAGAAGTTTGCCGCGGAGGCGGCCGCCATCGGCACGGTGGCTCTGGAGGAAGCCGCAGCAATCAAAGCCGAGTCGCTCGCCGAGCTGGAAGCCGCGCTCGCCGAAGCAAAAAAGCCGCTGGATTCCAAAAAGAACGAGTTCGCCGGATCGACCGCGATTTTCCAGCCGCCCTACACGCACGAGCCTGCGGACACCGCGATTTCCGCTTCCGATCTGGAACTGCTGGTGAAGGCGCTGACAACCGTCCCGGACGATTTTCACGTCGTCCCGAAAATCCGTCGCACCGTGCTGGAGCGCCGGCTCCAAGTCTGGAAGGCTGGCGGGCCGTATGACTGGGGGCTTGCGGAGCTTCTGGCATTCGGGTCCCTGATGATCGAAGGCGTGCCGGTCCGGCTATCCGGGCAGGACAGCCGCCGCGGCACGTTCAGCCACCGCAACTCGGTCCTCTTCGACGAGACGAACCCGAAACGGAGCTACGTCCCGCTGATGCACATCGCCCCGAAGCAGGAAAGATTTTGCGTCTATAACAGCCCGCTCTCGGAATATGCCGTGCTGGGTTTCGACTACGGATACTCGATGGATTTTCCGTCGATGCTCTGCATCTGGGAAGCCCAGTTCGGCGACTTCACGAACGGCGCCCAGATCATCGTGGACCAATTCATCGCGTCCGCCGAGTCGAAGTGGCGGCGGCCGAGCTCTATCGTGATGCTTCTACCGCACGGCTACGAGGGCCAGGGGCCGGAGCACTCGAGCGCGAGGCTCGAGCGGTTCCTGCAGCTCTGCGCAGAGGACAACATGCAGGTCTGCAACCTGACCACCCCGGCCCAGTATTTCCATGCGCTCCGTCGCCAGATCCATCGGGGGTTCCGGAAGCCGCTGGTCATCATGACCCCGAAAAGCCTGCTGCGTTCCGAGGACGCGACCTCGCGGGGCGAGGACTTCACGAACTCCCGGCTTTTCGAAATCCTCGATGACCCCGGAATCAAGGATCCGAAAAAAATCACGCGTCTGATCTTTTGCTCGGGCAAGGTCTATTACGATCTCCTGCGCGGGCGCGAGGCGGCGGGGCAGACCGGCACCACCGCGCTCGTCAGGATCGAGCAGCTTTATCCGCTCTACGGGGAGAAGCTGCAGCGTATCGCCAAGCGCTACCCGAAGGTCGCGCGCTATGTCTGGTGCCAGGAAGAACCGGAAAACATGGGCGCATGGAATTTCATTGCGCCAAAAATCGCCGGGCTCGTCGGCTCGCTCATCGGCTACGCCGGTCGCCCGGAAAGCGCCAGCACGGCAGCCGGTTCGCTCGGCACGCACAAAGCCCAGCAAGCCGCGCTGGTCAAACAGGCATTCGAGGTATAAAAAACCGACCTATTCCCATGAATATCGAAGTGAAAGTCCCAGCCGTTGGAGAATCGATTTCTTCCGGCATCCTCTCCGTCTGGCACAAAAAGGACGGGGAACATATCCGCAAAGACGATGTCCTTTTCACCCTCGAAACCGACAAGGTCTCGCAGGAAGTCGCCGCCCCGGAGGCGGGAATTGTCCACCTGAAAGTCCAGGAGGGGGATGAAGTGAAAATCGGCCAGGTCGTCGCCGAAATCGCGCCGTCGGGGATCCCGTCCGCCACGACCACCCCCACAAAAAAAACCGCATCTTCGAAACCGGCGGCTCCCGTTCTCCCGCCGGCACCCGCTGAGCCGGCCCCGATCCCGTCGCCGTCATCGCCGGCAGTTCCGGCCGCAACCTTTTCGTCCATGGCCCCCTCGACGCCGTCCGGGGCGAATTCCCGCGCGGTCCGGAAAAAGCTGTCCCCGCTCCGCCGGAAGATCGCGGCGCAGCTCGTCATGGCCCAGCACACGGCAGCCATCCTCACCACCTTTAACGAGTGCGACATGAGCGCGGTGATGCGGCTCCGCAAGGATCTCCAGGAGGTCTTCCAAAAAAAATACGGGGTCAAGCTCGGCTTCATGAGCTTCTTCATCAAGGCGGTCGTGGATTCGCTCCAGGCCGTGCCTGCCATCAATTCGAAGATCGACGGCGACGACCTCATTTTGAACAACACGTTCGATATCGGGGTTGCGGTGGGCACCGAGCGCGGGCTCATCGTGCCGGTGCTGCGCGACTGCGAAAAGCTGTCGTTCGCCGACATTGAAAACCAGCTCGCCCACTACGCGGTGAAGGCCCGCGAGGGAAAAGTCTCTCTCGAGGATCTCCAGGGCGGGGTCTTCACAATTTCCAACGGCGGCATCTACGGATCGCTCCTGAGCACCCCGATCCTGAACCCGCCGCAGAGCGGGATCCTCGGCATGCACAAAATCCAGGAACGCGCGGTCGTGATCAACGGCCAGATCGTCGCCCGCCCGATGATGTATCTCGCCCTCAGCTACGACCACCGGCTGGTGGACGGCAAGGAAGCGGTCGGTTTTCTCATACGCGTGAAGGACTGCATCGAAAATCCAGCGAGGCTCCTGCTCGACGCCTAAATAAAATTTGAAATGCGGGCCGGGGAATGCGAAATGAAAAGAACCTCTCCAGGCGCAGAATTCAAAATTTCAAATTCTCCTATGAACGTTCTTGGCATCGATATCGGTGGAACGGGCATCAAAGGTGCCCCCGTGAATGTGGAAACCGGCGAGTTGCTCGCCGAGCGCTTCCGGATCCCGACCCCGCAGCCCGCGCTCCCGAACGCGGTGGCGGATGTCGTCGAGCAAATCGCCAAGCACTTCGATTATTCCGGTCCGGCCGGGATCACGTTTCCGGCCATCATCAAAAAGGGCGTGGTTTACTCGGCCACGAACGTGGACAAGTCCTGGATCGGCACCGATGCGGCGGAACTCTTCCGCAGCCACCTCGACGGTCCGGTCACCGTGGTCAACGACGCCGATGCGGCAGGCATCGCCGAGATGCATTTCGGCGCCGGGCGCGGCAGGAGCGGGGTCGTCATCCTCCTGACGTTCGGGACCGGGATCGGCTCCGCGATTTTCCACGACGGAAAACTTTTGCCGAACTCCGAGTTTGGCCACATCAAAATCCGCGGAAAGGACGCCGAAAAGCGCGCGTCGGAAAAGGTCCGGGAGGACAAAGGGCTGAGCTGGAAAAAATGGGCCGGGCGGGTCAGCGACTACCTCGCTTACCTCGAAGAACTTTTCTCGCCCGACCTCTTCATCATCGGCGGCGGGGTGAGCAATAAGTCGGAAAAATTCCTGCCCTTCCTGGCATCCAGCACCGAGGTCGTCGTGGAAGCCGCGCAGATGCGCAACGAGGCGGGCATCATCGGTGCCGCCTGCCTGGCGGTCCACCCGGACGGTCCGGGTAATGCCAACCGCCCGGCGTAGCGGGCAAAATACCACGGCGGTTTCGGCGAAACCGCCCTACCACCAAGCGGTAGATGGTTCGCCGAACCGTCCGTCGATTCCACCCGCTTCGGTGCCATCAAGAGCGCGGACCTGCCTGAAAAAGATTGCGATCACGTCATCTGGCGCGAAGCACGAGGGATTCGGCACCGGTCCGCACTTTGAGCGGAAAACAAAATACATCCGCACGCGCGCAGAAGCCCACATCTGCGGGCGCGTAGAGCGGGCTCGCGGGATCGAGGAAAGTGGCGGCCGCAACGGACTCGCGGACGCGGTCAAGGTAAGGCTCAACCGGCGGCCGGTTTCCGCGAAGAAGCCCAACCATCCACTCCGCGCAGGCAAGGTCCTCGTCCGCGCTGCCGTAATGGACGGTGCCGGTGATGACGAATGCCACGCGTTTGGCGCCTGAGGCTTGGAGTGCGGCGACGGTCGCCGAACCCACAAGGAAGCTCGCGGCCCAGAGCGAAGGTGAGGCAGCGCAAGTCACGAGCCCGCGCGTTCCGGCGGTTGTGCGCTGGACGGCCCGGCGTCCCGCGAAATCGAACGCGGCGGCGTCAACCGGGGAATTGCCCAGGTCGAATCCCGGAATCGGCCGGCAGTCGGTTTCGCCCATCAGGACAAGTTCCGGCTCGCGGGCCCGTCGTTCGAAGGCCTCCGCGACGTCGAGCACAGGATAAATTTCCACCGCGCCGCGCCCGATGGCCACAGCCGCCGTGCTGAACGCGCGCAGCACATCGATCACGACAACCGCATCGGCATCCGGAGTGCCCGACAAGTCCCTTAAATCCTCAATTTTTATTTCCATCATCCTTGATCCGTGCGGGCAGATCCATGCTTTCATGGAGAACCGTGATAACGCCGACCGTTCCGCGAGAAAGTTCCCGGAAAAATATGTAGTGGTGTTCGTGCCTGACGAACCATACCCCGGCAAGAGTCTTGTCGGGAACCCTCCGCCAGAGGTGACGGTTGCCACCGAGCGAGTGGATCGCCGCTACCAGCCCCCGAACATAGGCATCCGCCTGTTTCTCTCCCCACTTTTCCAGCGTGTAGTCCCAGATTTCGATCAGCCGCGCTTCGGCGGCCGCGTAGATTTTAGCGGGCATGCGATGCCCTGCGGGCCTTGGCTTTCCGGAGGACCGTCTCCGCATCGAGCGGGACGAATTGCTTTTCGTCCGCCACGGCACCCGCTTTCAACTCGTCACGCAGCCAGCTCCATTTGCGTTTTTCCTCCCGCTCATAATCCCGCCGCACAAGATCGCGGATGTATTCGCTGGCGGAACCGTAAAGCCCCTTGGCCCCGGCCCGCTCGTGGATGAACTGTTGCAGGGCCCCTGCAAATCTGACGTTGATTCCTTCGGCCATGGGTAATTATTGGTTGGGAGGCAGGCTACATTCCGTCCCACAATATGTCAACTCTGTGGGACGCAATCCTTACTCAGTCGATGAACCTTCTGGTGATGTCGCCGTAGGCGTCGATGCGGCGGTCGCGCAGGAATGGCCAGTGCGTGCGCTGGGTATCCACGGCGTCGAGGTCGGCTTCTACGACGAGGACTTCCTCGCGGTCCACAGAAGCTTTCGCGAGGATCTGTCCGGACGGGTCGCACACGAAACTCTGGCCCCAGAACTCGATACCGTCGCCGCCGTCCGGGGCCTCGTGACCGATGCGGTTCGGGACGACGACGTAACATCCGTTCGCGATCGCGTGGCCGCGCTGGACGGTTTCCCACGACGAATGCTGCCGGGTGCCGTATTTCGCTTTTTCCTTCGGATGCCATCCGATCGCGGTCGGGTAGAATAGGATCTGAGCGCCCTGAAGCGCAGTCAGGCGGGCGGCCTCCGGATACCATTGGTCCCAGCAGATGCAGACGCCGAGCTTGCCGAACTTCGTCTGCCATGCCCGGAAAC
>Ga0194053_10001965_pt1 | contig 12671 bp, 11 predicted proteins | sample SepL228m_MetaG_FD_161684 | JGI IMG/M metagenome (GOLD analysis project Ga0194053, IMG submission 161684) | Anoxic zone freshwater microbial communities from boreal shield lake in IISD Experimental Lakes Area, Ontario, Canada - Sep2016-L227-8m | ecosystem: Environmental > Aquatic > Freshwater >... | reverse complement strand
GGTGACAAATTCCGTGTCGAGTTTTTTCTCCTGCCCTCCTACCCCGGCCAACCGCACATCCTCCTCAACGAGTGGCAGATCGCCCGCGCGATCGGATAAGAATCCCGCGCTATCCGGGCACCGTGGCCAGGCGGAATTCCATGATGTTGATGGGCGGAACGTTGAGCGCGCAGAACGATTTTTCCGCCAGCTCGAACAGGTGGTCTTCGTCGCAGAGCTGCGTTGAGAGCTGGTAGGCGATGAACCGCGCGTCGTCGTCCATCGCCCCGGCAATGCACTCCAGGATCCTGCTGCGCTCGGACTTTTCAATGACGGAAAACGGGATCCCGGAGACGACGTAATCGCAGCTCGCGTGGCCGAGTTCCCGCAGGGCCTCGCGGATGTGCAGCGCGTCGGTTTGAAGGACGGTCACCCGCGCGTCTTTGCGGAACTGCTTTTTCAGGTGGGTGACAAATTCCGTGTCGAGTTCGAAGAGGATCAGGCGCGAGTCGGCATCCATCCGCTTCACGATCTGCCGGGTGTGGCAGCCTTCGCCCGGACCCAGCTCGACGACCACGCGCGGCCGCGAAAAATCCAGGCGCATGGCGGTCTGGCGGGTCAGAAACGGCGAGCTCGGCACGATGTAGCCGACCCTCAGCGGGTTCGCCAGGACACGTTTAAAAAAGAGAAAGCTCATTGAAAAATGGAGAATGCAAAATGGAGAATGCGAAATCCCGGAATGGGCGGGAGCGCACGCATCTTGCGTGTAGGACATCCGGCATCTTGCCGGATGCCCCTGCCGAACGCCCCGCCGGACGCCCAAATTCTGTCAGGGGATTTTTGCAAGGATCTCCTTTGCGCCGGCCTGTTCGTAGGCGTCGGCGATTCCGAGCAGGCGGGTTTCGTCGAGCGGTTTTCCGAGGAACTGGAGTCCGACCGGGAGGGGTTTTCCGTCCTCCTCGACGAGTCCGCACGGGACGCTGATCCCGCAGATGCCCGCGAGGTTGGCGGCGATCGTGAAGATGTCGGCGAGATACATGCGGAGCGGGTCGTTGACGCGCTCGCCGATTTTGAACGCGAGGTCCGGGGATGTCGGGCACACGAGGGCGTCCACTTTTTCGAAGGCGCTGGTGAAATCCCGGCGGATGAGCGTGCGCACCTTCTGGGCGCGGAGGTAGTAGGCGTCGTAGTATCCGCTCGAGAGGACGTAGGTGCCGAGGATGATCCGGCGCTTCACCTCGCTGCCGAACCCTTCCTCGCGCGTGCGGCGGTAATGGTCGAGGAGGTCGGTGGGATTCTTCGCGCGGTGGCCGTAGCGGACGCCGTCGAAGCGGGCCAGGTTCGCGGAGGCCTCGGCCGTGGCGATGATATAATAGACGCCGATCGCGTATTCGGTGTGCGGGAGCGAAACCTCGACGAGCTCGGCACCCAGCGCTTCGCACTGCCGGATCGCGGCCTCGACCTTTTCGCGCACCCGCACGTCCATGCCGTCCACAAAATACTCTTTGGGAATTCCGAGCCGGACGCCTTTGAGCCCGCGCCCGAGGCCGGCGGTGAAATCTTCCGGCGGCAGATCGAGCGACGTCGAGTCGCGGGGATCCTTCCCGGCGATCGCGTTCAAGATCGCGGCGCAATCGCGCGTGCTGCGGGCAAACGGTCCGATCTGGTCGAGCGAGCTGGCGAAGGCGACGAGCCCGTAGCGCGAGACCCTGCCGTAGCTCGGCTTGAGCCCGACCACGCCGCAGAGGGCGGCCGGCTGCCGGATCGAGCCGCCGGTATCGCTTCCGAGCGTGGCGAACGCCTCGCGAGCGGATACCGCCGCTGCGGAGCCGCCGCTCGAGCCCCCGGGAATCCGCGTCGTGTCCCACGGGTTGTGCGTGATCTGATACGCGGAGTTTTCGGTGGACGAACCCATCGCGAACTCGTCCATGTTGAGCCGTCCAAACGGGATCGCCCCGGCCGCGCGCAGCTTCGTGATCACGGTCGCGTCGTAGGGCGCCCGGTATCCGGCAAGAATTTTTGACCCGCACGTGCACTGTTCCCCGAGGACATTGATCACGTCCTTGATCCCGATCGGCACGCCGCCGAGCGGGAGCGACACGTCGGCATTTTCCGCCGCCGCGAGGGCGGAATCAAAATCCCGGGCGAGGTAGGCGCGGATCTGCGGATCGACGGTCTTGATCCGATCCTCGAGTGCCCGCACGGCATCGGCCGGCGCGAACGCCCCGCTGCGGAAACCGCTTTGGAGTTCGGAGATCGTGAGGCGGGAAAGATCGCTCATGGCTATTCGATGACTTTGGTCACGACGACGAGGTTGTTTGCCGTGTGCGGGGCATTCGCGAGCACGGCCGCGCGGTCGAGCCCCGGACGGACGATGTCCTCGCGGAAGACGTTGAACACCGGATTCGCGTGCGCTGTCGGCTCGACCCCCGAGACGTCCAGCCGCCCGAGCTGCTCGACATATTCGAGGACGCTACCCAGCTGGGACTGGAATGTGGCGGCTTCTTCGTCGTTCAGCTCGATGCGCGCCAGGCGGGCGACATCGCGGACATCAAGGTTCGGGCTGCTCATGTGCGCCCTTTGGTAGATTCCCCGCGCCCGTTTGTCCAGCGCGCGGTCAACCCGGCCGCCACGCAGGGCGCATCTCTGATGGCAGAGCACAGGGAGAACGGACGTCCCGCCCGTTCCTTTTCTATGGTAATCTGTGATGACTCCTGCATTTGGGGCGAGTTTGGGGCAACCAATCGGTATGGCGAAGAAGAAAAAGGCGCGGGTGTTGGAAACGAAGGGGGTATGGCTGGCCTCGATGAAGAAAAACACGAGCCGGACAAAACACAACTGCCGCAAGGCGATCCGCGCACTCTTCCGGTTCGGGAGGAAAAAACTACCTGCCCAGAGAGGCGAAGAGCGAAGCGGAATTCACCGCCAGCTACGACTTGGGGAGTGAAGATATTGTTTGAGTTACAGGGAACTGGTCATCGAGGCTGCAGCGAAGAAACGGTTCGCGATCATGCCCGCCAAGGAGAGGTTGAAGGAAATCCGTGACGCTATCGCAGATGGCCTCTGAGAGCTTCAAATCTGCCGGGCCACTCTGGTCGCGCTGACCGCTTTGATGGGATTTCACGTTGTTTTGCACGTCTGCACGGATCCCTTGACTTGGACGCCCGCATATCAAGGCGGCATCAACTTTAATCCCGAGAACCGTTTTTCTCCGCGAGTTCCGCATCTTGCGTGAGGAATCGCCGGCTCCGGGTTAATGTCGCCTGCCCTGATGGTTTTACCCGAGCGTCGGTTTTCAGCGGGAACAGAATTTCCAAATATCAATAAAAAATGCCAGACCCCTTTGTCCTTTTCAGTGCAAATGTCAAAGAGCAAGGACCCCTTTGATCTACTCTTGCCGCTGGCTCATGGACTCCGATAGCGCAGAGTCAGGGGGGGCAAAAAAACTTCCCAGCGGAGCGCTCAGCACAGTCACGGATTCCGGTTCTGGACTGCGCACGGTGATCGTAAACGACTCTGCCACCCTGACGGGCACCGGCAGTCGCTTTTATCGCATCAGAATTACTTCGCCCTGACGCCTCAAGCTGGCGCGGCGCGTGCGGTAGAAAAACACAATAGGATCGCTTGGTTTCGTTCATTTTTGCCTAACTGGGATCCTGCCGAGGATGTGGCGAGGTGCTGATGGGAACTGGGGTCAAAGATATCTGACAATTCTTGCGCGATCAGATCATCGGAGCGATTGAGCAATGTCCGGTTGACTTGGGCCACCGCAAGTGGGATTATCCCACGATGACAACGACGGCGGACAGCAAGAAGCGGATTGTGTTGCCGGTGGCGAGGCCGGGCGATGTGTTCGACATTCAACGTCAGGGGGATGGTCGGTTTGTGCTCCTGCGGCTGGCCCGACCGGAACCAGAAGCGAGATTGACCCGTGCGCAGTGCCTGCGGGCGATTGACGCCGCACCACTGCACCCGAAGATGGACTGGGGGACACTCCGTGAACTGACTCGCGAGCCATGATGTTGCTGGACACGAATGTGCTGATCTACGCATCCGACGCGAAGTCGAGCCACTGCCGTTGGGCTCGGCGCATGATTGCCGAGAGCGTTTCCGGTGCGGGGGCCGCAGTCAACGCGGTCAGCCTGGCCGAGGTGTGCGTGGGGGATGCCGAGCCGCAAACCGTGGCCGACCGGATCCGGAGTTGGGGCGTGGCCGTGCTGGACATTCCGGCTGCCGCCTCGGAGGTGTGCGCACGTGCCTATCTGAGTTACCGGGTGCGCCGCAAGGCCGACTCCGGCAAGGATGCGCCCGCGTTGCCTCTCCCCGATTTTTTCATAGGCGCCCATGCGCAAATCATGGGTTGGCCGCTGGCGACCGCTGACGAGAGTCGGTTCAAAACGTATTTCCCGGCCGTGCCGCTGAGAACGCCTTAGCGATGCGGTGAGGAGAATGGCTCAGAGCACGCCAAGGAAGGAAATGGACTCCCCGCTTCATCCAGTGGAGGGGAAGATTCGGGGTCAGGGAAGTCAAAGATTTCTGAGAATTCTTGCGCGATCAGGTCATCGAAGCGAATGAGCCATGTCCGACGGGTCGCCGACCACGAGGCCTCAGATTAACCACGGCTTGCGACAATGACGTGGCGCTCAGAGATCCTTGACGAAGGATTCCAAGTCCGCATACCGGATGGCCGCGCCGCCCTTCATTCGGGCAAAAGCTTCCAGTGCCATTTCCCGCGCGATCGTGTGACTGACGACAGGGCGCGGATAATGGTCTCCGACGTCGGCGGCGCGCAGGATTTCCGCCGGCGCTTTGTGCGGTTGATGCAGCCATTTGTCAGGAAGTTTTGCGAGTTCGGGGCACCACTTGCGGACGTAGCGGCCGCGGGGATCGAACTTCTCGCCTTGGGTGGCCGGATTAAAAACCCGGAAGTAGGGTGCGGCATCCGCCCCGCAGCCGGCCGTCCATTGCCAGCCCATGGTGTTCTGCGCGAGGTCGGCATCCACCAGCGTGTCCCAAAACCACCGTGCGCCCTCCTGCCAGGGCAGCAGCAGATCCTTCACAAGAAAACTCGCGGCGATCATGCGCACGCGATTGTGCATCCAGCCGGTCGCCCGCAACTCGCGCATCCCGGCGTCCACGATGGGAAACCCGGTGCGGCCTTCCTGCCACGCGAGAAGCAAGGCGGCGTCATTGCGCCACGGAAAACTTTTGAAAGCCGCGCGCAGGGGTTCGGCGGGCGTGTGCGGAAAGTGAAAAAGCAGGTGGTGAGCGAACTCGCGCCAGCCGATTTCGGCGAGGAATTGCGAGCCGCGCCATTGACAGGCCGGCAGGCCGCGCTTCGCCGCGAGCCGCCGCAGGCCGTGCCACACCTGGCGCGGGCTGATTTCGCCGAAGTGCAGGTGCGGCGACAAGCGCGACGTGCCGGCGACATCCGGGCGATTGCGGTGGTCGGAGTAGTCGTCGAAGGCTTTGGAAAGAAAGCGGCTCAGGTTGGCGGCCGCGCCCGCCTCGCCCGGCTGCCACGCGGCGCGAAGCCCGTCCGGCCAAGGGAGTTTCGGCTCAAGTTTCAGTTCATCGAGCGCGAGCAACGCCGGCCACTTCGCGGGTGCGGGCAAATGGGAGGGTGCGCGCAAAGGCGCGTCCGGGTCGGGCTTCGCGAGGCAGTGTTTCCAAAACGGCGTGAAGACCTGGAACGGCTTCCTGCTTTGGTTCTGAACCGTCCAGGGTTCGTGCAGCAGCGCGGCATTGAAGCTTTCGGCGGCGAGCCCGTCGCCGCGCAGGGCTTCCTTCGCGTGATGATCGCGCGCCATGACGGCCGGCTCGTAGCGGCGGTTCCAGAAAACCGCGCCGGCACCGGTCTCCTTCGCGACCGCGCGCAGCATGGCAAGCGCCGGCCCGCGACGGATCACCAACCGCGAGCCGACCTCCCGTAGCCGGGCGTCGAGCGCCGCGAGCGATTGGTGCAACCACCAGCGCGATGCGCCCCCCGGCTGCCACGGGGCTTCCTCCCCGGGTGCGTCAATGAACAGGGGGATGACCGCGCCCCCTCGTTTCTTTGCGGCGTGAAGCGCCGGATTGTCGGCGAGGCGGAGGTCGTGGCGAAACCAGACGATGGAGGGTTTCATGGGAGGAACGGGCTCACACGAGCTTTTCAAATTCTTTGATGAAGGGGCGCATGTCGCGGAGCAGCACGGCGTCGGGCTTGCAGCGCAGCACCATGCCGTCGAGATACATCAGGCTGCGGATGATGGCGAAGATGCCTTTCTCGAACACCATCCCCGAATGTACGCCGAGCTTGATGGTCCGCATCATTTGCCGGGTGAGGCTGACCTGCGCCACCGTGGCGCCGTCGAAGCCGGCGTAGAGCTCCACGAAGCGACCCTGGAACGCGTCAAATTCCGCGCCTGTGATTTGGCGTTCGGACATCCGGTTCAGCGCGGCGGCGCATCGCGGGTAATCGTATTCGGAAAGCGCGGCGAAGAAATCAAACAGGCCGCGCCGGATTTTCGGGCCGACGTGGCCGATATACCCCGTGTCGATGAAGCAGAGCTTGCCGTCCGCGAGCAGCACGTTGCCCGGGTGCATGTCGCCGTGGAACGTGCCCGCGCAGAACATGTAGAAGCCGTGGATGTGAAACAGCTCAAGGAGGCGCTCGTAGCCGAGGTCGCCGGCCTCCAGCAGCTCATCGAAGCTGCGGCCGGGAACGAACCCGGAAACCATCACGTTCTCGTTCGACAGCGGCTCGTCCACACGCGCGAAAACCAAGCCGGAAAGATCGAAGGTGTCGCGGTGCTGCTCGTAAATCGCGCGCAAGGATTTTTGACCGGCCACCTCATGGCGCAAATCGAGCTCGCTCAGCGTGTATTCCTCGATGTCTCCAAGGATCCCCTCGGGATCGCCGACCTGGCGGAGCTTGGGATAAACCAGGGTCGCCAGACGAAACAAACGCCTGAGGCTGGCGACATCGGCGATGAACCCGGCGCGCAGATCGCGCTTGATGGCTTTGATGACGACAGCTTCGCCCGTTTTCAACCGCGCGCGATGCACCTGGCCGACAGAGGCCGAGGCGAGCGCGGCCGGCTCGATGCTCTCGAAGCGGTCGAAAAATCCCGGGACGACGGACGCGCGCAGCAGGCCCAGAAAATCTTCCTCTGCGAGGACCGTGTTGCGGCGGTAAAGGCGGGCGAGGTGCGCGCATTTTTCCGGATCCAGGAAATCAATCCTCAGCGCGTGGACCTGGCCAAGCTTCACCGCGAGCAGGCCGAGTCCCTCGATCCACTCGAGATCCGGCAGCTTGCCGCCCCGCCCGTAGATCGAGTGGATGAGACGGCCGAATTGAAGCCAGTTCATGGCGCCGGCAGGTTCAGACCCGCGTGTTCTTGGAGACGAACTCCACGCCGTGCCGGCGCGCGATGAGATTTGCCGCGATGCGGCCGGACTCGTAAATGGTCGGCAGGCCGCTGCCGGGATGCGTGCCGCCGCCGACAAGATAGCAGTTGTCGAGCTCCTCGAACTTGTTGCGCGGCCGGAAATAAAGCATCTGGTTCAGCGAGTGCGCGAGGTTGAAGGTCGCGCCGAACTGGATGTTCATGTCCTGCCACGTCTCCGGCGTGTAAACGATTTCCTCCCGGATGTGGCTCCGGAGGCCCGCCATGCCAGCACGCATTTCCATCGCCGCGATCACGCGGTCGCGGAACGCGCTCTTCTCCTTCTCCCAATCCACCTTCGCCGTCCGGTTGGGCGCCGGCACGAGGACGTAAACCGCGGAATGTCCGGCCGGCGCGAGCGAGGGGTCGGTCACGCTCGCATTGCGGATGTAAAACGAAAGGTCGTCGGACAAAACCTTGCGCTGAAAGATGTCGCGGATGTTCGCCTTGTAATCCCGGGCGAAAAAAATCGTGTGGTGCGGGAGGTCGTAAATTTTGTCGAGGCCGAGATAAAGCATGAACGTCGAGCACGAATACTCGCGGGCGTCCACTTTCTCCGGGCTGTATTTTTTCAGTGCGCCCGGCGGCACGAGATGCTTCATCGCATATCCGAAGTCCGCGTTCAGCACCGTCTCGTCCGCCAGCACCCGCTCGCCGTCCGCCAGCTCCACGCCTCGCACGCTGCGACCTTCGAGCACAAGCTGCTTCACGGGCGTGGCGAGCCGGAAATTCACCCCCAGTTCGCGGCAGACCTTCGCCATGGCCTCCGGGATTTCACTCAGGCCGCCCATGACGTGATACACGCCGAACGCGTGCTCGACGTAAGGCAGGATGGCGAACGCGCCCGGGCATTCCCATGCCGACATGCCGAGGTATTTCGATTGGAACGTGAACGAGACTTTGAGTTTTTCCTCCTTGAAGTAATCGCCGAGCACGCCGAGCAGCGAGCGGCCGAGTGAAAGGTTCGGCATCGCCCTGAGCAAATCGCGCGTGAAATACTGCCAGATGGTGGAGTAGTCCTTTTGCAGGCACGGATACATCAGCCGGAAGCGCCGCTTCTCCACCGCCATGAACTTGTCGTAGCCCGCGCGGTTGCCGGGAAAATGCTCGTCCAATTGCTGCAGCATCGCCTCGCGATCCGTCGTCGGTTCCAGCCGCACATCCTCGAACTGCAACCGATACATCGGCTCAAGCTGTACGCACTTCAGGTAGTCGTCGATGTGCCGCCCGGCCTCCTCGAACACCTCGTCGAGGATGAACTTCATCATCAGGAATGTCGGGCCGGTGTCGTGCTTGTAGCCGTTGCTCACGATCGCGGCGTTGCGCCCGCCGACATGCGGCTCCTTTTCGAAGACGGTGACCTGGAACCCGCGCGCCGCCAGCAGCATGGCCGCAGTCAGGCCACCCGGCCCCGCGCCGACGACGATGATGTGCTTTTGTCCGCCTTCAGTTTTCACAACAAGTCGCAGTATCGCAGGAAACGAACCTTTTCACCAAGCTCTCTTTCAACCGCCCGTTTTCCTTCCCTTCAGGCAAGCCCGGCGGAGCCGCATCATTTTTGATGAGCCGGTGCTCAAGAACCTCAAAGCGCACCGCCCGTGCGGCGGCAGCGGCCTCCGCGTCGGATGCGGCGTGGATCCAGAGGAGTGGCTCGCCTTTCACGACGCGCTCCCCGGTTTTCCGGATGCCGGAAAATCCGACGGCGGGGTTGATCGGGTCGGTCGTCCGGTGGCGCCCCGCGCCCAATTGCACGGCCGCCGCGCCGATCGAGCCCGCGTCCATTTTCCCGAGCACCCCATCGCGCGGGCAAACGAGAGGGCTCACGACCGGCGCGGAATGGGAATCCTCCCGCCTTTCAAAGGCCCGCGCATCGCCGCCCTGCGCCTCGACGAGCTCGAGAAATTTCCGCCAGGCTGAACCGTCGCTGAGCCGCGCGGCGAGGGCCTCGCGCGGCGAGTCGGAGACAGCGGCCGCAAGGTCGAGCGTGAGCGCGAGGAGATCCTCCGGGCCCTTGCCTTGGAGGGTTTCGACCGCCTCGCGCACCTCCAGCGCGTTGCCGACCGTGCGCCCGAGCGGCTCGTCCATCGGCGAAAGGCGGACCGATGTCCGGACGCCTCCGGCATTTCCCGCCGCAGCGAGCCCGGCCGCGAGCGGCTCCGCCTCCCCTCGGGATTTCATGAAGGCACCGCCACCAAATTTCACATCGAGCACCAGCCGGTCGAGCGACTCGGCGAGTTTTTTCGACATGATGCTGGCGATGATCAGCGGGCGCGAGGGCACGGTGGCGGTGACGTCCCGCAGCGCATAGAGCCGCTTGTCCGCCGGGCAGAAGTCGTCCGTTTGACCGGCCATGAACACGCCGATTTTTTCGATCTGGCGCAGGCAGGCGGCCTCGTCGAGGTGGACGTTGAACCCCGGGATGCTCTCGAGCTTGTCGAGCGTGCCGCCGGTGATCCCGAGCCCGCGCCCGGAGACCATCGGAACCCAGAGGCCGTCGCAGGCCAGGAGCGGCGCCAGGACGAGGGAAACCTTATCGCCGATCCCGCCGGTCGAGTGCTTGTCCACCTTCGGAGGCGAGCCCTCCGGCCAGCGGAACACGCGCCCGCTGTCTCGCATCGCCGCCGTCAGGGCCGCCGTCTCCCCGTCCGTCATCCCGCGGAAAAAAACCGCCATCGCAAATGCGCTCATCTGGTAGTCCGGCACCTCGCCTCGGCAATATGCGGAGATCAGGCCCGCGATCTCCCCGGCGTCCAGGGATCCGCCGTCGCGTTTTTTTTCGATGAGGGACGGGACGTGCATGCTCGGGTAAACATACCATGCCGGGGCGGAACGCGGAAGCCGGAATCCGCGTGAGCATCCGGGATTTGTTGCCGGCGCGCCCCGGCGGATGCGGGGCTGCCATCGTCGGCCGTTAAAACAGATGGCTATGTTTGACCTCGCTCGGGGGCCGGGCATGATGCCGGGGTGCTCACGGATCTGAGGTTGCGGGACTTCCGATGTTTTGACGCCCTGGAGTTTTTTCCCGGGCGCGGGCGAACATTTGTTTCCGGGGCAAACGCGCAGGGGAAGACCTCGATCCTCGAGGCGATCTGCATTCTCCTGCGCCTGCAATCCCCGCGCACAACCGCCACGGGCGAGGCGATCCGGTTCGGGAGCTCCGGGTTTTCTCTCGACGGGCACTGCGCGGACGCCCACCTGCTCTGCCGTCACTCGTCCGACGGCCGCGAGATCGCGCTCGACTCGAAACCGCAGTCCCGGACGGACGACTACCTGGATGTCGCGCGGGTTGCGTGGTTCGCCAACGCCGACATCGAACTCGTGCGCGGGGGGGGAGGCGTCCGCCGCCGGTATCTGGATTTCCTCGGGACGCAGTGCCTCCCCGGATACCGGAAATCCCTGCGTGCGTTCGAGCGGGCGCTGCGCTCGCGGAACGCCTTGCTCAAGGACAACCGCCCGCGGCGAGAGATCGAGGCCTTCGACCAGCCGCTCGTTGAGGCAGGGGAGATCCTTCTCGCTTCGCGCGCCTCGCTCGTCGCGGATCTCGCGCCGCTCGCCTGCCAAGCATGCATCGAGATCAGCGGCGGGAACGACGCGCTGGAGATCGCGTATCGGCCCGGCGCCTCCGGCCCGCTCGCGGACGCGCTCGCCGCCTCGCGGACGGAGGAACAACGCCTGCGCCAGACGATCACCGGCCCGCACCGCGACGATCTGGGAATCTCCCTCAACCGGCTCGATGCCGCCGGATTTTCCTCGGAGGGCCAGCAGCGCGGGATCGCCCTCGCCCTCAAGCTCGCCCAGGCCCGCCACCTGGAAGCCGTCCAGCACCGCGCGCCCATCCTTCTCCTCGATGACATTTTCGGCGAGCTCGACCGGCCGCGCCGCAACCGCCTCCTCGAGTCCCTGCCCGCTCGGAGCCAGGCGATTATTACCACGACGTTTCTCGACTGGGCCGACCGTTCGGGCGGTGATGCCGTTTTCCTCCTCGATGCGGGGCGGTTGGTGGGGTGAGATCTTTTTCGTTTCTCACGCGGTATCGGGTGATACGTTGATCCCATGTCCCTGCGCTTTTTCCGCGAGTTTTTAAAATCCCCCGGCTCGGTGGGGGCGGTCTGGCCGTCGTCGCCGGCGCTGGCGAGGACGATCGTGAAGGCGGCGAATGTCGCGGCGGCGGATTTTGTTCTGGAGATCGGGCCGGGGAGCGGGGCGTTCACGGGCGAAATTTTGCGGTGCCTCCGGCCGGGCGCGCGGTTCGTGGCAATCGAGAAGAGCCCGGATCTCGCGCGGTCGGTTGCTGGGAGATTTCCTGCTGTGCGGGTCGTCGCCGGTTGCGCCACCGGGCTGTCGGCCCACCTCGACGGGCAAGGGCCGCCGGATTCCGTCGTGTCCGGGCTGCCGTGGGCGGCGTTCGGCGGGCCGCTGCAGGACGCGATTCTTGGACAGATCACCGCCGCGCTGCACCCGGACGGAACGTTCGCCACGTTCGCCTACTTTGGCCCGCACTGGATGAAGGCCGGGCGCGGGTTCCGAAAAAAATTGGGGAACCACTTCCGCGAAATCCGGCGCACGCCGGTCGTCGTCGCGAATCTCCCGCCCGCCTTCGTTTACTTTTGCCGCAAATAGCGGTTTCATTTCCTAATGCCATCGCTCGACTGCCCGGAAAAGGAGACCCTCGAAGAGGCCGGCTTGGATGAGCCGTGGAACGTCGTCGTTCACAACGATCCCGTGAACCTGATGAGCTACGTCGCGCTGATCTTCCGGAGGGTGTTCGGCTTCTCTCAGGAGAAGGCCGATGCGCACATGCTCGAAGTGCATCACAAGGGCCGCTCGATCGTCTGGACCGGCACGCGAGAAAAGGCGGAACTTTACGTCCAGCAGCTCCACGCCCACCTCCTGCTCGCCACGCTCGAACCCGCTCCGCAGCAATGAAACTCCATGCCGCCGATGACGGAGCCCTGCTCCTGGAGGAAATTCCTCCGTTTTTGTTCCGGCTCCTCGGAGAGATCGCCGTCCGGGCGGCGTCCGACCACCCGCGCGTCGAGGCGAGATTTTTCCCCGACCCGGCATCCGACGACGAGCTCATCGAGGATTGGAAATCGCTCGTCCAGCCGGAGCTCCAGGTGTTGTTTCAGTCCGCTCGCGAGACCGTGCAGGCGGATCTGCACCGGGCCTCCGAACACAAGAAGGGGGTTTCGATGCGCATCCCGAAGACGCACGGCGACGCCTGGATGAGCGCGCTCAACCAGGCGTCGCCGTGCGTCTTCGGGA
>Ga0194053_10001964_pt1 | contig 12678 bp, 8 predicted proteins | sample SepL228m_MetaG_FD_161684 | JGI IMG/M metagenome (GOLD analysis project Ga0194053, IMG submission 161684) | Anoxic zone freshwater microbial communities from boreal shield lake in IISD Experimental Lakes Area, Ontario, Canada - Sep2016-L227-8m | ecosystem: Environmental > Aquatic > Freshwater >... | reverse complement strand
TGGCTACACTGTGCCGCTGGCTCTTTATTTTACATTGGAAAGAATGGTTAAAGAAAAACGAATGACCTTCCAGCAGGCTTTTAATGAGTTGCAAACCAAAAACCGAATTCAAATAAACAATAAAAATGTTAGTTTCAATCTAAATGAAGAAAGACGAGATTAATCTTGTATTGATTCCTAAATAATTAACTCTTTCCCAAAAAAATATTGATAATTCTTGGAATTCTTGACCAGGTGTTTTTGTAAACTTGAATAAATCCCTCCAGAAGCGTAAAATAAAGCTAATGAATTTGCAAAAAGAAATTACAAAACTAATTTCTCATTTAGCTTGGACATTTGCCAAAACCATGCCGGAAATTCCGCATGAATATGTTGTTATCGATGATTATCCAGACAAATCAGACGAAATAAAAATGTTCGTAAGAGAAATAGATTCAAATGGTTACATTAAGCCATTTTATGACAAAGAATATAAATACTTAGAGATTGCTGGCTATAAATATTGGGTCATTGAAAATATTATTAATCGGGCGAAAATTGAGGAATAAAATATGAAAGCAGTAGAAACAAGTCTAACGAAATTTTTACAAGGCACGAAACAATTTATTATACCTATTTACCAGAGAACCTATAGCTGGACGACTAAACAATGCGATGAACTCTGGAGCGACATCTTGCGCGCGGTAAAAAGTGAAGAAACCGGCGGTCATTTTATTGGATCGATCGTTTATATTGAAAATGGACTATATCAGGTCGCAGCTGTTTCTAAACTTCTAGTGATTGACGGCCAGCAAAGGCTAACCACCCTTTCTTTATTGATGATGGCAATCCGTGATTCTATCGCAGATCAAGATGAAACCTCGGATATGTCAAAAAGAAAAATAAATAACTACTATTTGATTAATAGTGAAGAAGAAGGCGACCTAAAATACAGATTAATGTTAACCAAAAGCGACAGAGAAGCTTTTATTAATTTGCTTGAAGGTAGAAGCGCTGTAGAAAATCAATCTGGCAGAATAAATGAAAATTATAATTTTTTTATAAACAAAATAAAAGAATTGAATATTGATGTTGAAGAATTATACAAGGGAATCAGCAAGCTAATTATCGTGGATATAGCTCTTGATAGGGATAGAGACAATCCACAATTAATATTTGAAAGTCTCAATTCAACTGGACTAGATTTATCCCAAGCTGATTTAATTCGTAATTATGTTTTAATGGGACTTGAACAAGATGATCAAGTGGAAGTGTATGAAAAGTCATGGTACCCGATGGAACAAAGTTTTGGTCACGCTGAATATTCAGTTCTTTTTGATAGATTTATGCGCGATTATTTAACAATCAAAACTGGAAGAATTCCTAATATAAACCAAATTTATGAAAATTTTAAAGTTTACGCTAGTAGTTGTAAATTAACGATTTCCGAGATAGTTGCCGATGTCTATCATCACTCCAAGCGTTTTGTTGAACTTGCATTTGAGAGAGTTAACGATACTGAAATAAGGGGTACGATTAAAGACATTAATACGCTAAAGGTTGATGTTGCGTATCCATTTCTAATGGTGGTCTTAGAAGATTATGATCAAAATAGAATTATAAAAGAAGAGCTAATCGAGATATTGCGTTTAGTCGAATCGTATGTGTTTAGACGTGGAGTTTGTGGTATCCCAACAAATTCAATGAATAAAACTTTCGGCAATTTGGCCAAGTTTATTGATCGAGATAATTATTTAGAAAGCGTTAAGGCGGTATTGCTGGCGAAAGATTCCTACCGGAGATTCCCAAATGACGAAGAATTTATGAGCGAACTTCTTATAAAAGATGTATATAACTTTTCTAGACGCAATTATCTTTTAGACAAATTAGAAAATTTTGGCCGAAAAGAAAAGGTATCTGTCGATACCTTCACAATTGAACATATAATGCCACAAAATCCGAAGTTATCAAGCGAGTGGCAGGCCAATTTGGGTGATAATTGGAAAGAGATTCAGGAGAAGTATCTTCATACGATCGGAAACCTAACATTGACAGGCTATAATCCCGAACTGAGCGACAAAGCTTTTGCGGATAAACAATCGATGGAGGGAGGATTCAAAGATAGCCCTATTAGATTGAATTATTCATTAGCAAATTTGCCGTCATGGAACGAAGAAGAGATTACCAAAAGAGGTAAAGAACTCGCGGTGAAAGCGGTGAAAATTTGGATTGCCCCATCCTTGCCAAGTGAAATTATTCAAAAATATAAGCAAGTCGATACTGATGAAACGGAACAAATATATACACTAGATATTTATAAGGAATATTTGCAAGGAAATATTTTGGATCTTTTTAATAAACTGAGACAGCGTATATTAAACATTGATTCTTCTGTAAAAGAGGTTATAAAAGCCAAGTATATTGCTTACAAAAATAGTACGAATTTTGTCGACATTATACCGCAGAAAAACCAATTAAAGGTTTGTATGAACATGGATTATAACGAAATTATCGATCCGGAGAAGATGTCTTATGATGTAACTGGTCTTGGCCATTGGGGTAATGGCAATGTAGAAGCAAAAATTAATTCCGAAACTCAAATTGATTATTTGATGACTTTAATAGAACAATCTTTTCAAAAAAATAGGGAATCAGACGAAATAAGTGAGGAATAAAAATGGCAAAAGATAATTCATTTTCAGAGGATTCTAGAGTAAAGATTCCATCGTTACTTCATTTTACTCGTTTAGGCTACAAATACTTCTCTCTGAAAGACAAAAATTATAATATTGATCCCGAAACAAGTATTATTGTGAATGAGTTTCGTGATCAGTTTAATAAAATAAATAACATCACAGACTCGCAAAATGGTGAGTTCGATGGATTTTTTTCTGATGTAAAGCAATCTCTTGGCAATGATGACTTGGGGCGAGAATTTTACAAAAAACTCATCGGCACGGACGGAGGAAATTATAAGCTAGTAGATTTTGAAAATCCAGAAAAAAACTCATATCTTGTTACGACCGAACTCGCCAATAAAAATGGAGAAGATGAGTTCCGACCAGATATCACAATCTTTATTAACGGTTTGCCGCTGGCTTTCATAGAGGTGAAGAAACCAAACAACCCAGAAGGTATCAAGGCTGAGCGTGACCGTATCAACATGCGGTTTGCAAACGAAAAGTTTCGTAAGTTTATCAATATTACCCAATTGCTCGTATTTTCAAACAATATGGAATACGACGATACAACTGCCGATCAGCTTCAGGGTGCATTCTACGCGACTACTGCCAAGAACTCTCGTGCAAAGTTTAACAATTTTCGCGAAGAACGAAAGAGCGAGATTATTGATGAAATTCACAACCTCGACGAAGTAGTCGAAGATTTTGTATTAAGAGACACTAATCTCGAAGTTATAAAACACTCGCCAGAGTTTATCAGTAATAAAGATATTGATGCTCCAACCAATCGAGTTATTAGCTCTTTATTCGAAAAGAAACGTCTCATCATGATTCTTCGATATGGTATCGCGTATGTTGATGAGATTGACGAAATAACCGGCGAGACGGTTATTCAAAAGCACATTATGCGCTACCCGCAATTTTTTGCAACAAAAGCTATTGCACGCTATTTGGACGCAGGCAATGATCGCGGTATTATATGGCACACCCAAGGATCTGGAAAAACCGCTTTGAGTTACTATGGTGTTAAATATTTGACCGATTACTACGCCAAAAAAGGTGTTATTTCAAAATTCTATTTTATAGTTGACCGCCTAGATTTAGCAAAACAAGCTCGCAATGAATTTAGAAAGCGCGGTCTTGAAGTACAGACTATCGACAACAAAGAATCACTAGTGCGTGATTTTGCCTCAAACACTACTACAGCCGGTATTACGGTCGTGAATATACAAAAATTTAAAGATGACACTACCGCATTTAACAATTCTGGCTATGATATTAATGTTCAACGTATATTTTTTATCGATGAAGCCCATCGAAGCTATGATCCAAAAGGATCATTTCTCGCTAATCTATATAATTCCGACAAATCAGCTGTTAAAATTGCGCTTACCGGTACACCGCTAATAGTTTACGGTGAACATAAAGAAGATGACGAAGAGCTAAGTGATAAGCAAGATGTAAGAACTACTCGCAATATTTTTGGTAACTACATTCATAAATATTATTATAATAATTCGATCAAAGATGGATATACTTTAAAGCTACTGCGCGAAGAAATTGAAACGAGTTACAAGGCCAAGTTAAACGAGATTGTTCATGAAATAGAAACTAAACTCGGTTCGATTGATCGTAAAGAAATACGATCTCATAGTAACTTTGTCGATCCAATGCTCGAATACATTATTAAGGATTTCAAAAATTCTCGCATTCGTTTCGGGGACAAAACTATTGGGGGTATGGTTGTAGCAGATAGCTCTGATCAAGCGCGCGAAATGTTTCGACAGTTTAATGAAAAATCTAGTGAACATGGTCTTAAAGCAGCCCTTATTCTCCATGATGAAGATGATAAAGAAACACGCGAAACGGAAATCAAAGACTTTAAAGACGGTAAACTGGATTTATTGTTTGTATATTCAATGCTTCTAACCGGTTTTGATGCTCCAAGACTTAAGAAACTCTATCTCGGTAGAAAAATACGCGCCCATAATCTATTACAGACACTCACACGCGTCAACCGACCATACCGTGATTTTCGCATTGGCTATGTAGTGGATTTTGCTGATATCAGCAAAGAGTTCGAAGTCACCAACCAGGCCTACTTTGACGAATTGAATCGTGAATATAGCGAAGGTATGGATGAAAACGATGATCCAAACAACATTTTTGGTTCACTTTTTATGAGTAAGTCTGAAATTGATGAAGAGATCGCTATTGTTTTAAGTATGCTTTCCGAATTCTCAACAGATAATCTTGAAACCTTCAGTCGTCAAATAAGTGCAATTAACGACAAAGAAACAATAAATCAATTAAAGAAATCGCTAGAGTCGGCACGCGATATATATAATATTGCGAGGCTGCTAGGTTACACAGAAATCCTTGAAAAAATTGATTTTAAACTCATTGCCAAATTGCTTACCGAAGTTAGTAATCGCTTGAAGCTCCTCAATTTAAAGGATGCTACAAATGATATTAATAGTAAGGAACTACTCAATACTGCTATCGAGGGAGTAATTTTTGAATTTACTAAGACTGGCGAAGAAGAGTTAAAGCTGTTGGCAAATGATTTACAGGAGATTGCCCGGAACACTCGCTTGGAACTGGATAGGAACTATAATCAGAAAGACCCAGAATGGGTAACCTTATACGAGGAATTCACTCGCCTGCTTTCTGAATACAATGAAAGTGAAGCTAGTGGCAATAAAGAAAAGATGGAATATGCTTCAACCGAGTTAAAACACATTTACGATCGAATCCGAGAGCTAAACCGCAAGAATCAAGTCGTACTTGAGAAATTTGACGGTGACCGTAAGTATGCCCGCACCTTCAAATTGCTTGAACCGACTGGTCGTGTCAACCAAAATCAGCCTTTGTTCGATGTGCTATCAGATATTAAAAAATTGATAGCCGAGAAACTTGGTAAAAACAAAAACTTGGTTGATAATGATGGTTATTTCTCTAATTTTATCGGTCAGGCTACAGTCGATAGTTTTGAGAATTCACAAGTCCCAGTTCTTGATGTCGCAAATGCAGGCCGGATAAGAGATATTCTGGCTGATGAGTATACTAGCGAATATAAAGGAGAAAACTAATGGAAACAGAGTATAACAATAAAACGAAACAATTAGTTGATGATATAAAGGCTATTTGTGCTCACAATGGTCTTGGTGGTGATGCGAATGAATATAAAATTGTAACGCAATGTTTCCTCTACAAGTTTTTAAACGATAGATTCATTTACGAAGTTTCAAAAATTGATTCATCGCTTCAAACATATGATGACTTAAAAAAGCTGAGTAATAATGAATACGGTTTGTTATTAATGAAACTTGGAAACAATTCAGCCCATTTAAAACCGGAACATCTGCTATCTTATCTTTTTAAACATCAAGAAGACTCTGATTTTGCTAAAAAATTTGACGATACGCTCAACGATATTGCTGTAACTAACTCCGCAGTTTTCTCAGTTCATACAGATGGCAAAACAGAGATTCGTTTGTTTGAAGAACAGCTCATACAGAGTGCTGTTTCCGATCGTTCAAAACACAACGCTGTTGCAAAATCCATTATCAACAAACTGGCCGACAGCAAGTTTAACTTTGATGACATTTTTTCAGCTGGCTTCGATTTCTTCTCAACGCTTTTTGAGTATATGATTAAGGACTATAACAAGGACGGCGGCGGCAAATATGCCGAATATTTCACCCCTCATTCAGTCGCTAAAGTTATGGCGGAAATTCTTGTAGGTAATTCAAAGCCAACAAATGTGAAGGTTTACGACCCAGGTGCCGGCTCTGGAACACTGCTTATGAATATTGCGAGTAAAATCGGCACAGATAAAAGCACGATTTACAGCCAAGACATCAGCCAGAAATCATCAAACCTTTTACGGTTAAACCTGATTCTAAATGGTCTCAGCCATAGTATCAACAATATTGTGCAAGGTAACACAATTCTTAACAATCGCCATCCACAGAAGATGGATTTCATTGTAAGCAATCCGCCTTTCAAATTGGACTTCTCGGATTGGCGTGATGATCTAGAATCACTGCCACAGTTTAATGAGCGTTTTTTTGCCGGCATACCGAATACCCCAAATAAAGACAAAGACAAAATGTCAATTTATTTACTGTTTATTCAACACATTATGCGGAGCCTGAATGATACCGGAAAAGCGGCCATTGTTGTGCCTACCGGCTTTATTACCGCGCAGAGCGGGATTGAAAAAAAGATTCGTGAGAAATTAGTAGAAAAGAAATGGCTTAAGGGTGTTGTTTCGATGCCATCGAATATATTTGCGACTACCGGTACGAATGTGTCCATTCTTTTTATCGACAAAACTAACACTGATAAAGTTGTGCTAGTCGATGCTTCGAAACTTGGGAAAAAAGTAAAAGATGGCAAAAATCAGAAAACTCTACTTAGCTGTGAAGATGAATCAAAAATTATTTCTGCTTTCAAGACTAAAGAGCCAATCGAAAATTTTTCTGTTGTTATTGAATATAGCGAGATTAAAGAAAAGAATTATTCGTTATCAGCCGGGCAATATTTTGATGTCAAAATTGAGTATGTAGATATCACACCAGAACAATTTTCTAGTAAGATCGATGACTATAAAAAGAATTTGAATGAGCTTTTCACCGACTCAAAAAATCTAGAATCTGAAATTAAAAAACAGTTAAATGGATTAAAATATGACTAGAGTGGGTTTCAAAACCAAGCTTTCAAATGTTGCTCTTGTAGTGCAAGGGCAATCGCCAGAATCTATTTATTATTCTGATTTTGAAGGTGTTCCATTTTTACAAGGAAACAGAACATTCGGTATTTTATATCCTAGCTTCGACACATATACAAAAAAGGTTACAAAACTTGCAAATAAAGGTGACGTTTTAATGAGCGTGAGAGCACCGGTAGGCGATCTCAATTTTGCTCCTTGTGATTTATGTATAGGTCGCGGCTTGGCAGGTCTTAAGGCAAAAACCGGAAATAATAAGTTTTTATACTATGCTCTAAAATATAATGTTGGGAATTTACTAAAACAGGGTGCTGCGACAACATTCGACTCTGTCAACAAGGATACTATAAATGATTTTGAGCTGATTATTCCTGAAGATGAGACACATAGAAATGCAGTTGGGTCTGTTCTTTCTGCTATCGACTTAAAAATCGAAATCAACAATCGTATAAATATCGAGTTAGAGCAAATGGCAAAAACTCTGTATGACTATTGGTTTGTTCAATTTGATTTTCCTGACGAAAATGGCAAGCATTATAAAACAAGTGGCGGGAAAATGGTTTGGAACGAGGAGCTGAAAAGAGAAATTCCAGATGGATGGGAAGTTGATATATTGAAAAATCATATAAGCATCGAAAGAGGAATCTCATACTCTGGAGCTGATCTGCGAGATGTTGGGGTGCCGATGGTAAACCTGAACTCATTTTACTTAGATGGTCGCTACAAAGCCGATGGTATCAAATATTATGTAGGGTCAGTAAATCCTAATAAAGTAATTAGACCTGGTGAACTAATAATTGCTACAACTGATGTTACAAGGAATGCTTATGTTATTGGTAAATCGTTCATATTACCCGATTTATATAATAGTCATGTAATTGCTTCTTGTGATATTGCCAAAGTGAATATTGGCAATAAGCTGGATAAATATTTTCTCAATATGTTATTTAACTCTGATGATTATCACCGATATATTAAAGGTTTTGCGAGCGGCACGCTGGTTTTGCATTTAGATACCAAAGGGATTGATTGGTATAAATGTTTAATACCTCCTAAATATTTATTAAATAAATATGCAGAGCTTAAGGCAAATATTGATGGAAAAAAGACTTTAACACTAAAAGAAAATAAAAAACTTTCTGAGCTCCGTGATTGGCTTTTGCCTATGTTAATGAATGGACAAGTAAAGGTAATGGAACTAGTACGCTAAATGAAAAAAATGTATGACACAGCAAACAGATAATAGCGAAAAATTTATCGAAATTTTAACTTCCGCTGCTTCAAGAGTTTGTGTCTTGGCTGGGCCAGGAAGTGGCAAGACTAAAGGTATATTAATCCCAAAAGCGAAAGATATTGTTGCCGACCTTTCAGTTGACCCACGTGAAGTACTAATTTTGTCATTCTCCCGTTTGTCGGCGCTTGATTTAAAGAAAAAGATTATAGAAATGGAAAGAGCCCCGAAAGCACTAACGCTTCACGCTCTATGTTTATCATTTCTATTATCCGAAGATAACCACGATATAAGAGATCGAATTAATTCTGTAATACTCGATTTTGAAAAAGATGCGTTGATTTCAGATTTAAAAGTAAAACTCACTCGTATAGATAAACGTCAGATCAGAAAGATGCTAAATGAATTCAGCGCAGGTTGGGCAATAAATCCACACGATCAGGTGTTTACTGAATCAGAAGAAAAGCAAGAATTTAAGCGTACTTTATTAAGATGGCTTGAGGAACATAAGGCCTCGATGATGGAAGAAATTGTTTATTATGCTGTCGACTTAGCAAAAAAAATCGATTCTGATTTTATAAATGGCTATAAATACATTTTTATAGACGAGTATCAAGACTTGAATAAACTTGAACAAGAGTTTGTCGAAATATTAGCTAAAGACTCAGAATTATTACTGGTAGTCGGTGACCCAGATCAGTCAATCTATAGTTTTAAATATGCACACCCCGAAGGAATCGGCCAATTCGCTTCCGATCCTAGCACAGAAGATCACTCACTGCCGTTTACTGGACGTTGTGCAAAGAATATTCTCAAAATTGCAAACCAGGTATTATTGCAATCAGATCCACAGAGAAAAGATTTACTCAAACCAATTTCTTCCCAAATCGATGGCATAGCGCAGTTGAAACGCTTTAATACACAAGAAGAAGAGTATGATTTTGTTGTTGATTCAATTTCACAGAAGGTTGAGTCAGGAATAAAACCCGAAGAAATAATTGTTCTGGTTCCAAGAAAAAAACTAGGATCTGACTTTGTAAAATATGCAACCGAGAAAAGCCAATCCACTGACTATGTTTTCGCTTCAAAAAATGAGTTTTCACCAATAGAACAGGAAAAAATTCTTTTGTTTTCGATTTTAGTAAATCCACAGTCGGCTCTTCATATACGTTCGTATCTCGGATTGGGAGACGAAAATAATTATGCCCAAGAAATCGAAGAGGTTAAAAATAAATATGGTTGTGATACGCTTGGTCTACTGTCAGCCGTAAATTCTACTGATTTTTCAGCCAGAAGAACCAGAATGCATTTGCTTTGCGCAAAGATAGAACAACTTAATAGTTTTATTTCAGAACATCAGAATTACGATAACACAAGTGAGTTAATCGATGATCTCTTCCCTGAAAATTCCGGGGAATTATCATCTCTCCGCAATATTATTTTGTCACTAGCCGAAAACGGAGATTCAATTAATGATATTTATTTCAAACTTATTGATTATGCAAGGAATGCTAATATTCCAGACGACAAAATAAGAGTAATGACGTTGATAGCATCTAAGGGATTGGAAGCTGAATATGTTTATATAATTGGATGTAATGACGGCAATATCCCAGGTGCTAACAGGTCTGATTATCTGAATGATAGCAAGTATAAAGAGGAACAGAGAAGATTATTATATGTTGGGATAACAAGAGCCAAAAAGGAATTGCTGATTTCTTGGAGTCGAAATATCCCATTTGGTCAGGCAATGAATCAGGCAACATCAATTATAAGAACTGTGACTATTAACGGCAAATGTTATAGCCAGGTGGGAATATCTGAATTTATTCAAGATCTTGATTTTAGTTAGAAAGATTAAAATTATGCAATTATCAAAATCAGATTATATGTTATTTCTTCGGCATCCGGCGTGGATGTGGCTTAAGAAACACGATAAAAATAAGCTACCACCGATAAGCGAAGAAACGCAAGCCATTTTTGATACCGGCTATCTCTTTGAGTCGTATGCTGAACAGATTTTTCCTGACGCGGTAAGGTTGGGATTTGATAATTTTAACGAATATAGAACACTGACACCTAGAACTCAGGAAGCTTTGGCCTCTGGCGCCAAAACCATTTTTCAGGCTAAATTTGAAACTGAAGATTTAGTTTGTGTTTGTGATTGTCTGCAAGTGGTGGGTGAGAAAACTTTTGATTTGTTTGAAATAAAATCCACCACTCATGCTAAAGTCGATCACGAATACGATTTAGCTTTTCAGCGGGCAGTACTTGAGCGCGCCGGTTATAAAATCAGGAATGTATCCGTGGTTCATGCTAATAATGAATATGTGCGGGATGGTGCTGTAGACGCTAAAAAATTAGTCGCGATTACCGATATTACAGCCGAGGTATTTGCTAAACAAGTAGATACTGAAGCAAATATTAATAATGCACTATCTATCATGAACTCTAAAATGTGCCCGAATATTTCGCCATCACTAGTCGGCCTTAGCGCACTGGCTGATTGGCTGGAGGTTTATAAAACTTTAGTTAAGATTGAGGACTATTCAATTTACAGTCTTTGTACATTAAACGCGAAAAAAATTACTGAATTTGAGAAACTTGAAATTAAAAAGCTGGTTGATGTTCCCTATGACTTTCCCCTGACTGACAAACAACGCTTACAAGTTTTGGTGACGAAACAAAATGAGATTTCTATTGATAAAAACCAGATCAAAACTTTTCTAGACCAGATTAAATTCCCTTTGTACTTTTTAGACTACGAAACATTTACCGGTATTGTGCCACTGTTTGATGGCCTTAAGCCATACGAGCAAGTACCATTTCAGTATTCTCTGCATAAATTATCGGCTAATGGCAAGCTCGAACATTTTGAATATTTGCATCGGACAAATTCCAATCCGGCTATAGAAATAAGCAAATCATTAAAAGAAAATATCGGCGCCGAAGGAACGGTTCTGGCTTGGAACGATAGTTTTGAAAAGGGCTGTAATACTCGGCTCGGGCGATTAGTGATGGAATATGCGGACTTCTACGATGATTTAAATTCACGTATTTTAGATTTAATGACACCTTTTGCTCATGGTCACTACGCTCACAAGGATTTTGTCGGTAGTGCTTCAATCAAAAAGGTTTTGCCGGTGCTGATTCCGAAATTATCGTATAGTGAGCTGGACATCCATGATGGTGGCACAGCTCAAAGAATTTGGATGGAAGCAATCTTGGACGGTAAGCGCGACAATGAAAAAGAAAAAATCTTGGATAATCTTTTGGAGTATTGTAAGCTGGACACGTTAGCGATGGTTGAGATATATAAACATTTGGTGAAGACTATAAAAAGTTAGAGGGAAAAATGAAAAAAGATGATCGTTTAGATAAACTTGAAAAACAACTTAATCTACTTAATCTTAAACTGGATATTGTATATAGCAAAATCACTGATGACGATAGGTTTAATTCTTCAAATGTGGGAGTGGAAGACGAGCTATACGGAGAGGCAAAAGAAATCGTTGTCTTAGCGGGCAAAGCGTCTGCGTCATTAATACAGAGACGATTAAGGGTGGGTTATGCTCGTGCGGCAAGATTGCTTGATATGTTGGAAGAAGAAGGCATAATCGGACCGTCCGAAGGGGTAATGCCTAGAAATGTTTTAGTCGAAGAGAAATTTATATCAGGAATTTCTCCTGAGAATAAGATTGATATCGATCCGAATATGCAAGATGAATTCTATAGTGACGCTAAAAAGGTTGTTATTAAAGAAGGCAAAGCATCTTCGGCGATACTACAAAGGTATTTGCAGATTGGCTATGCTAGAGCTGCACGACTTTTAGATATTTTAGAATCAGAGGGTGTTATCGGCCCAGCCGATGGGGCGAAGCCAAGAGATATTTTGGTGGATAAGTAATAATATGAAAGCATATTTAGATATTGACGGTGTAATTTTAGCCAATGATAAACAAGTCGCAAACCATGCCGTAGAGTTTATAAAATATCTGGTCGGCAATCACGATGTCTATTGGCTGACAACTCATTGTAGTAGAGATGATAAC
>Ga0194053_10001961_pt1 | contig 12683 bp, 7 predicted proteins | sample SepL228m_MetaG_FD_161684 | JGI IMG/M metagenome (GOLD analysis project Ga0194053, IMG submission 161684) | Anoxic zone freshwater microbial communities from boreal shield lake in IISD Experimental Lakes Area, Ontario, Canada - Sep2016-L227-8m | ecosystem: Environmental > Aquatic > Freshwater >... | reverse complement strand
AAATGTCAAACGATTCGAATAGGATGTGTAGCACAAAGAATGGCGCGCGGTAGGATTGCCACCGATTCAAGCCACCCATCGCCACTCAACAACAGAAAAACCCCATGAGCAAAGAACAACTCATTCGCTGTACTGACGGCCAGCCCGGATTCAGGCCGCCGGCAAGTCGGTGCAAGTCAACTGCCGACGGGAAGAAGAGGAAGGCGAAATCGAGGTGCTGGCCAGACACCTCCGCCCCGAGGGTCTATTCCTTGTCACCGCCGCGCCCGACGAGGACGAAGCCCGTCGCACCGTGGACCGCGTGGCCAAGGCGTTCATGCGATAGCCCCGCGCACAAGCGGGGGCAGACTCGAATGGCACCTCAATTTAAGCCAGAGTAGAACAAGCGTCCCGCTTGTTTTACCCGGCAGGACGGCAATCGGGACGGTCGGGGCGAAATATGGAAAGGCATTGCATGGAAAAACTGGGGACAAATGAGCTGAAAATGCCGCGTAGAAACCATACCGTGGCATGGGCATCCTGCCCATGTCTTACTGGATTTGTTACGTATGGGCAGGATGCCCATGCCACGGGAGTTGGTCGATGATTCACGCCTTGGAGGTAAAGGAGTTCTCGCATAGAATAAGCCGCTTTGAGTGGTTCCCATCACAAGCCACCAGCTTTTCTGGAGGTTTCTAACTTAACAACAAAATTAAATGCTGAAAATCCTTTCACGGAATCAGGAAAAACATAAAAGGAAAACCATGAAAATAAAACACGAAGCCCCCCAATTTACTCCAGTCACGAGCCTTGACGGAGACGGCTGGCTCATTGCCACCGACAGCAAAAACAAAGGCCGCGATGAGAAGTGGTTCGCAGCCCCGAGGCCCGAAGCCATGACGGTGGCTGTTCCGAGCACTATCCAGGAGGCTTTTCCTGATTATCACGGGCTGGCCTGGTATTGGCGGAGCTTCACTGCCCCTGTCAATCCCGATCCCGAGGGGCGCACTCTGCTGCGTTTCTGGGCGGTGGATTACAAGGCCGACGTCTGGGTGAACGGAACGCTGGTCGGCAGCCACGAGGACGGCGAGGAGCCGTTCTCGTTGGACGTGACCGCCGCGGTCAAGCCGGGGAAAGAGAACCTCTTGGCCATCCGCGTCCTGAATCCGACCCATGAGCCAATCGACGGGATCGTCCTCAACGAGACGGCGAGGTGCGTTAAATCTCTGCCCCATGCCCCTGGCGCGCTATGGAATTTTGGCGGCGTTCTTGATTCCGTGGAGCTGTTGACTGTTCCCGCCGTCTCCATCGAGGAGGTGCATCTGCTGCCGGATTGGAAGACCGGCGAGATCAAGGTCGAGTCGACGGTTTTCAACGCCGGTTCCGTGGCTGTGCCGGTCCGGTTCGGGCTCGTAGCCGCCCACGCCGCCGGGGGTGAGACCGTGGCCTGGTCCGCCGTGGAGACAAGCGTGCCTACGGGCCGCAGCCAGGTCAACGGGAGTCTGACCATCCCGCAACATCGGCTGTGGGACTTGGATGCCCCGATTTTATACCGGGTGACGGCGCGGCTCCAAGCAACGGGGAGCCAGTCAATCGACGAGCGCTCGACGCGCTGCGGGTTCCGCCACTTTGATTTCGAGGACGGTTATTTCCGGCTCAATGGCCGGCGCATCTTCCTGCGCAGCGCGCACACCAGCAGGTGCAGTCCTATTACGATCATTTCCTGCCAGGATCTAACGTTACTTCGGAAAGACATTCTCTACGCCAAGACGATGGGCTTCAATCTGGTCCGCTTCCTGTTCACGGGAACCAGGGCACAGCTCGAGCTCTGCGACGAGCTGGGAATGATGGTTTCGCAGCAGTCATGCGCCTCATGGCTCATGCGCGATTCGCCAGCCATGCCGGAGCGCTTCGACCGCTCGCTCCTGGGCATCATCCGTCGCGACCGGAACCATCCGTGTATTGTGCTCTGGTATGTTTTCAACGAGTGTTTCGAAGGGCCTGTGTTTCGATACGTCGCGGAATCATTCCTTCCGAAGTTGCGCGCTCTTGACAGCAGCCGTCTCTGCCTGCTCAACAGCGGACGCTTTGACAAGGACCTTAGCATTAATAATCTCAGCCGCCCCGGTTCCAACACGTGGGACACCCCGCTGAATGACGTCCACAACTACATGCCTGTGCCGCACGGCGCCACCGAGATCGCCTGGCTTCGCGGCGGCGACGGCGTCTGGAAGGTTAACCCTGCTGACAGGGGCTTTCTGCAGGAGACGGACGACAGTTGGAATAAAGGGGCCACCTTTCTCTCCGAATACGGAGTCGCCAGCGCCGTTGATCTGGTGAGCCTCGCACGCCATTACGAGAGGCTGGGAGCTACCGAAAAGATGGATGCCATCTATTTCCGCGCGCAGTTGGACATGTTCATAACCGATTGGAAACAATTGCGCTTGGGCGAGGTCTTCGGACGCCCCGAGGACTACTTTAAAGCCTGTCAAGCCGCTAACTCGGAACACCGGCGGCTGGGAATGAACGCGCTCCGCGCCAATCCCAAGGTGGTCGGCTATAGCATGTCCACTTTGATCGATGCAGCTTGCACTGGCGAAGGCCCGATTACATTACTGCGTGATCTGAAGCCCGGCGTGGTGGATGCCATCCGCACGGGGTTCGCCCCGTTGAAATGGAACCTCTTCGTCGAGCCGTGGCACGCCTATTGCGGCGGGACGGTTCACGCCGAGGTTGTCCTCGCCAACGAGGATGTCCTGCCGCCGGGATGCTACCAAGTCGAGGTCGTGCTCTTCGGACCAAACCAAGAAGTGGTTCTGCGGGAGATTGTCCCGCTTCAGATCGCGGAGACCGAACAGCCCTTCGCTCTCTTAGTTTGGAAGAAGGACGTGAAGCTCGACGGTCCCGCCGGACGTCACCGGCTGACCGCTTCGTTCGTCTCGGGAGCGGCTGCCGTTGATGGCGAGGCTGTGTTCCAGGTGTCCGATCCGGCGCTGATGCCGGAGGTGAAAGCCGAAGTCGCATTGTGGGGCGATGACCCGGAGCTGGCCGCGTGGCTGAAGGCAACTGACATCGTCTGCCGTCCGTTCGCTCCCGGAGCATCTTCCGGCCGGGAAGTCATCGTGACCAGCGGCAACCGCTTAGTCTCCCGTTCGCTGTTTGCTGAGTTCTCACGGCGCGTCGAGCAAGGCGCCACGGCGGTCATGCTCACACCCCAGGCGGTATTCACCAACGACTCGGCCCGTATGCCCGCCCGATGGACAGTGTTTGAGAACTTTGCGAAAGACGCGCCGGAGCCGGAGCCCGGCCAGCTCACTAGCGTCCCGGAGACGTTCCAGCTTGGCGGACAAATCGGCAGACGTCATGAAGTCGAGGTCGGCGAGGACGGCGGTTGCCGGGACTTGATGCCGCTCTGGGGCGGGGTCAAGTCGTCGCCCCAGGGCACGGCCAAGGAGAATGCCGTTGTGTACATCTATGTCCCGTTCGAAATCCAGCTCGCCGGCTCCTACGAGATCAAGCTCGGCGCGGATTATTGGTATAAGGCGTGGCTGGACGGCAAGGCGGTGAGCGACACGCTTCGCACCGGTAACGAAGCCGGGGGGAACGCCGAATTCAACACCCGCGGCGCGCTTGTCGATCTCACGGAAGGCGCTCACTTGCTGGCGGTCAAGGTGATCAGCGGCGCCTGCGGGAGCCGGCTGCGTCTGTCGATCTGCGAGACGGACGGATTGACCCGCTTCCACTCGCCCAAACTGAACCGGGTTGACTGCGTCGCTGGCTTCTACCACCGGGACGACTGGGCGCGGCGGCATCCGATCTTCGACGGACTGCCGACCGGCCTGCTGGACTGGGCGTCTTACCGGAATATCGTCCCGCATCAAGGGATGTGCCTGAAGGATCTCGAGGATCCGGACGAGGTGGTCTGCGGCGCGATCCAAACCTGCTTCGGCTACAAATCCGGCCCCTACGTGGCGGTCTATCGGCACGGCGCGGGACGGATCGTCATGAATACACTGAACATCCGCGAGAACCTCGGAAAAGATCCTGTCGCTGAGCGCTTGTTACGCAATTTGCTCAACTACGCCGGCACACCTGCGGTTTGAAAGCTCGGCCGCGATCACGCCCCGGCAGAGCGGGAGATTGTTCATCAAATCAAAAGTAAAAATGGCGAGTAGAAACCATACCGTGGCATGGGCATCCTGCCCATGTCTTACTGGATTGCTACGCATGGGCAAGATGCCCATGCCACGGGAGTTGGTCGAGGATACCCGCCTGGAGACAAAGGCGTTCTCGCATAGAATAAGCCGCTTTGAGAGGCGCCCATCACAAGCCTCCGACTTTACCAGATGGTTCTGACTTAACAGAAAAATGACGGCCAAAAAAAGCCTTTGCGAAATTAAGAGAAAACTATGAATACACAAGAAATGATCGATAAGGTTTCCCAATATCTTAAGAAGAAATCTGCGGAAGGGAACATCGTCCAGACTGGCGTGTCTTTCCAAACCAGCGATGACGCCTTGCAGCGCCTCTTCGACATTGCCGAGGCGAAGGCGGCAGAAAATGTCGTGCAGTTTAATCCTGCGATGAAGGTCCTGGTCGAGGGGGGAGGGTTCCATGCTGCCTATCTCGAGACCCAACCGATGGGCGGAGAAATGTATGCCAAGCGAAACCTTGAAGTTGCCGTGCATAACCAGTTGGTTTTCATGCTCGGTCAGAGGGAGGATGGTCGTCTGCCGGGCTATGTCAACAATGCTGCTGCTGCCCGCAAGGGCAATTTCAAGAATGGCAAATGGGTGGAAGGTTTCGTCGAAGATCCCGCGCTGGGCCTGGTGTTCGACTACCGGATGATTCAGGGCTACTGCTTCCCGACCCCCGCATGGAAGCTGTATTTCTGGCTTGGCAAGGATCGGGAATATCTGGAGTTGCTGTATGCGGCGCTTGAGGCTTTTGACTCCTACCTGTGGAAAACCCGTGATTCCAACGGTGATGGCCTGCTCGAACTGTGGTGTACCTGGGACACGGGAGAGGACGGCGATCCGCGATGGACCACGCGGGGTGCGCCAACCTATTGGCCCTTCGATCAGCCGCCTGGAGCGGCAGGCCTTCCCAGTCCCCTGGATCCTGACGTCTATGCCAGCTATTGGATCGAACGATACCAGCAGGGATTTCCCGCACCCACACCAGCCGATGTGCTCGTGCCAATCGCCTCGCTCAATATCAACGGTTATAGCTTTAGCAGCCGGCTCATGCTGGCCGACATTTCACGGGAACTTGGGAACGGCCGCGAGTCATTCTGGCGACAGCAAGCCGAGGAGGTGCGCCAGCGTGTGACAGACAGTTTGTGGAGGCCTGACAAACAGGCCTTTTTCGATCGTGACCGAACCGGAGCGCGGGTGGACGTCCTTGTTTTACACAACAATGCGATTGGAATGTATTACGGATTGTTCACACAGCAAATGGCCGATGAGTTCATCCGGTGCCATCTGCTCAATCCCGACGAATTCTGGACTCCATTCGGCCTGGCATGCTTTGCTATCAACGAGCCATTTTATCAGCGCGTGGATATCCCTGGCTATTCCCAGGATGATGCCTACTGTCATGGTCTCATCCAGCAACGCGCGATCCGCGCCCTCGAAAACTACGGCCACTATGCGGAGGCTTCCATGCTTGGCGACAAGTTGCACAAGACCCTTGCGCGAAACGGGCACGCTTTCTTCGGGGGCGTTGGCATCAAGACCGGCGAGTCAACCACCTGGGGCGGTGGAAATTACGGCCCGATGCTCCTAACTGCTCTCGAATACCTTGCCCATCTCCATGGGATCCATATCGACGAAGACCGTGTCTGGTGGTCGGGCCTGCGACCCACAGGGCATGATTTCACCTGCACCCAGCGCTGGGGGGATCACACCTATCAGCTCACGTGTGAAGCCGGTCAACTCCACGGCCGCTTGAACGGCCGCGAGCTGTTCTCCTGCACAGCGGGGGTGCGCGTCGTGACAGATACCGACGGCAACGTATGCGAGGTGGTGGGGATTCATCCTGAGACTCAGCACGTCACACTCAGCTCGGGTGGAGTCAAACGGCAACTCGATGTTGTGCCGAACCACGTCTATGGTTTCGATGGCCAGGGGGTGAAGTTGTTGCGCTCCGCGCCGTTCGACTATGCCAATCGCCCGTTCTTCGGACCGCTGCCGCTGCCCGGCCCACCGAACGTATCCGATGATTTTCTGTGCTGGCTGATCACACCGGTGCTTCCTGGTGAGGAGATCGCCGATATGGCTCGACCGAATGCGAACGACCACCTGACGAACGAACGAACTTTCCCGGCCTCCTTCGTCAACAATCACGACACGTGGGAGGGGCAGAGCGGGCACGCCGCATTCTTTGGGCATGTCGATGCCGAAGAGGCGATGGACGTTGAAGTCAGGTTCGGTGAAGATGGACCGGTTCGCTTGTGGATCGGGGAGCAAGAGGTGCATACGAACCTGAAGGGCACCAATCCGGCATTACGCGATACACACCGCATACCGGTGCGACTGCCGGCAGGACGCACGCCAGTCACGATCCTGATGGCATTGAACGGCGGGAAAGCCTGCGGATTCTTCCTGCGCATGGCGCGCCCGTATGCCGAACCGGCTCCAATGATGCCACAACCCTGGAAATGATGATGTTCTTGTGCGATCTGAGCCGGCGCTCATTTACGGGCTTAATTGCATGTGTGGCTTATTGCATGTTGACTTTATTTACATTCCACATACGGTCGCCCGGTTCTTTGCTGAGCAGTTTTTCTTTCCTATGACAACGCCCCAAACTTATCGAGTCGGAACCCTCGAATACACCCTTCGCGGTATCTGCGTGCTTTTCTTCTGGTTGTTATGGGGGGATTTTGCAGCGAGCTTTTTTGGCGGTGTATTCGGCCCTTTTCTCACGATCTACCTCAAGGATTTGCAAGCCTCAAACGTCTTGATCGGGGTGATGATGGGCAGCATCGGGGGGGTCATCAACATCCTCTTCCTGCCAGGAATCAGCCGGAAGAGCGATGAATGTCGCAGCCGCTGGGGCCGGCGCATTCCGTTCCTGGCGATCTGCACCCCCATCAAGGTTTTCTCCCTGATCATGATCGGTTTCGCGCCGGAGGTCGGCGGCTGGATCTACACCCATGTGGTCCACCCGATCGCTCCCAGCATCACCGTCCAGGCAGTCTGCCTGAGCTGGCTGTGCATTTTTATTGTGGCTTTCCACTACCTGGGGATGGTTTTTAACAACGCCTTTACGTGGCTGATGCACGACGTGGTGCCCCAGTCGTTCATGGCGCAGTTTTTGTCGTGGTTCCGCTTCGTCGGTACCATCGCCGGCGTTGCGTTCAACTGGTATTTGTTCCCTTCCATCATGAGCCACCGCAAGGAGATTTGCGTGGGGCTCGGCCTCTTTTATCTCGTCGTTTTCCTGATGATGTGTTGGAAGGTCAAGGAAGGCGAATACCCCCCGGTGGTGCCGGCTAAGAAAAAGCCGAGCGTGCTTCAAGCCTATGGAGGCTACTTTCGCTCCTGCCTGTCGGTTCCCATGTACCGCAATATGTTCATCGCAGGCATGATCAACGGCTGCTTTGGCTGTGCTGGCACCTTCCTGATCCTTTTTTACCAAAAAACCCTCGGGATCAGCATGGAAGATTTAGGGAAGGTCTTCGCCATAACGGGCATCACCAGCCTCTGCGCTCTCGCGCCAATGGGCTGGCTGTGCAATAAATTTTCCGCGTTCTATGTGTCCCTCACCTGCGGGGTGGGAGGGATCATCATGACCATAATCTCCTACTTTTTTATCCACGACAAGCAGTCCCTGCTCACCATATTGATCATTGGGAACCTCATTGCTACAGCGGGGGCCATCAGCGGCGCCACGCTTGGAATGCAGATCTTCCCTCACGCAAAATTCGGCCAGTTCTCTGCCGCCGGCATGGTCTTCGGATGCGGGATCGGAGTTCTGGGCAACTACCTTGCAGGCACCTTCATGGACGCGATGCACAGCAACTATCGCATGGCTTATCCGTGGATGCTGCTCGGAGGGCTGCTGGGGCTCATTCCGACATTCTTTGTCTACCGGGATTGGAGGCGCTACGGCGGGCCGGACAACTATGTGCCCCCCGAGCCTCCGGAGTAGGTTCTCAATTCTATGAGCCCGCATCCACTTAACCTCAGCCACCTCTTCCGCGCCACGTTCGCCATCCGTCCCGCGTGGGCCAATCGCGTCCTGCCCGCAATGATTTCGAAGCTTCCTGCGTAATGGCCATTTTCCTTGGAGCGATCACCGCCTTTGCTGACGGGGGGGAGGAAATACAGCAGGCGCAGGCCTGGTCGGAACGGGCTTTTCGCGCAGAAGGCAAAGCCACCCAGGAGCCCGCTGCTCCGAATGTCATTTCGTCCGGTGTTCCATTTTCTTTTGTCTACGGGGGCGTCGCCTCAGCCGATTTGTTGAAAGATTGGCAGGTGAAAGTTGAGACCGAGAAGTCGGCCGGCGGCAAAAATCGGCGGGCGATCACTTACACCGATCCGAAGACGGGGTTGGAACTGCGTTGTGAGGTGACAAGCTTTGACGATTCCCCGGCGGTCGAATGGGTTCTGTATGCCACCAACAAAGGCAATGCCGATACCCCCATACTGGAAAAGCTCCTGCCGCTGAACCTCGATCTCAAGGTGCCGGAAGGGGAGGTGATCTTGCACCATTCCCACGGCAGCACAAGTGGCCCGCTCGATTTCCTTCCGGTGGATCAGGTCGTATGGCCCAAAGAAGGGATTGATCTGGCTCCGTTCGGGGGAAGATCCTCGGATGGCCGCATGCCGTTCTTTAACTTGGAATACTCCGGCGGCGGCGTGGTGGGCGCGATCGGCTGGACGGGCCAGTGGGCATTCCATCTGCAGCGGGATAAAAAAGAAGTGCTGCTCCAGGCGGGCCAACAAACGTTTTACATGAAACTGCATCCGGGCGAAACTGTTAGGTCACCTCGGATTCTGCTGGTTTTTTGGAAGGGCAAGGATTCGCTTCGGGGTCATAATTTATTGCGCCAATTGCTGCTCACTCACTACGTTCCGCGGATCAACGGCGAAATAGCCATACCCCCCACGGCGCTAAATACGTGGTTTGATTATAATAGCGGCAACCGGGTCAATGAGGAAAATCAAAAAGCGACAATCCCCATCGCCGCCCGGGCGGGGTTCGAGGCTTTTTGGGTGGATGCCGGATGGTTTGAGGGCGGCTGGCCTGACGGTGCAGGCAGTTGGATTCCTAAGCCGGAGGCATTTCCCAACGGCCTGAAACCGGTTAGCGATGAGGCCCATCGGAACGGGATGAAATTTGTGCTGTGGTTTGAACCCGAACGCGTCACTCCCAACAGCCGCGTGGCAAAAGAACATCCGGAGTGGGTGCTACACTCATCTGCCAAGAGCAGGGCTGAACAGGGCGACCTCTACAACCTGGGAGACCCGGCAGCGCTGGCATGGATCACCAATCACCTTTCCCAGTGCATCGGCGATTGGGGGATCGACGTCTTTCGCAACGATTTTAACATTGACCCATTGCGTTTCTGGCAGTCTTCAGATCCGGAGGACAGGCAAGGGATGGCCGAAAACCGCTACATTGTCGGCCTCTATGCCATGTGGGATGAATTGCGAGGCCGGCACCCCGGACTGACAATCGACAATTGCGCCAGCGGCGGTCGGCGATTGGATCTCGAGATGATCAGCCGAAGTTATCCGCTTTGGCAAAGTGACACGCAATGTTGCCAAAAGCCGCAGCCAGTCCAGGATCAGATTCAAAACGCGGGGTTGAGCTTGTATGTGCCCCTGCATGCCGGAGGGGTGTGGGCGTTTGATCCTTATAACTTTCGCAGCATTGCGACCACAGGAGTGGTTTGTCCGGATATTTCCAAGGATCAGGACAAGCTGCCGTTGGTCCGCAAGATGGTGGAAGAGCTGAAATCGCTGCGCCCGCTCACGTTGGGCGACTACTACCCGCTGGCGGAGATCAATACGAGCCACCAATTCTGGAGCATCTCGCAATTCGACCGGCCGGATTTGGGCCAAGGTTATGTCATAGCGTTCCGTCGTGAGCAATCGCCGTTTCCGTCGGCGAAGGTCGCCTTGCGCGGTCTGGATGCCAAGGCGGATTACCTGCTCACAAACATGGACACGCAAGAAAAGAAGACCGTCGCGGGATCGGCGCTCGCCCGGGAATGCACTCTTGATATTCCTGAGCCTGCCTCTAGCTTACTGCTGATCTACCAAAAGCTTCCCTCGCTGGCTTACTGCTGATCTACCAAAAGCTTCCCCCTAGCTTAAAATGAAACGGCAACGGAAAAAGCTTCCCCAAAACCCCGTCAGCCCACCCATCCCTATGAAACAACATCCTCTCAATCGCAGCCATCTCTTCCGCGCCACGTTCGCCCTCCGTCCCGCGTGGGCTAATCGCGTCCTGCCCGCAATGATTTTCGAAGTTTCCTGCGTCATGGCCCTTTTTCTCGGTGCGATCACTGCCTTTGCTGACGGGGGGGATGAAATCAAGCAGGCGCAGGCATGGTCGGAACGGGCTTTTCGCGCCGAAGTCAAAGGTGCCCCGGCGCCCGCTGCTTTGGAGGGCATTTCGTCCGGTGTTCCGTTTTCTTTTGTCTATGGAGGAGTCGCCTCAGCCGATTTGTTAAAAAATTGGCAAACTAAAGTTGAGACCGAGAAGTCGGTCGGCGGAAAAAACCAGCGGGCGATGACTTACACCGATCCGAAAACGGGTCTGGAGCTGCGCTGTGAGGTGACAAGCTTTGTCGATTCCCCGGCGGTCGAATGGGTGCTGTATGCCACCAACAAAGGCAATGCCGATACTCCCATACTGGAAAAACTCCTGCCGCTGAACCTCGATCTCAAGTTGCCGGAAGGGGAGGTGATCTTCCACCATTCCCACGGCAGCACGAATGGCCCACTCGATTTCCTTCCGGTGGATCAAGTCGTGGGGACCAACGCGGTGATTGATTTGGCTCCGTCCGGGGGACGATCCTCGGATGGCCGCATGCCGTTCTTTAATCTGGAATACTCCGGCGGCGGCGTGGTGGGCGCGATCGGCTGGACGGGACAGTGGGCATTCCACCTGCAGCGGGATAAAAGGGACGTGCAACTTCAGGCGGGACAACAAACGTTTCACATGAAACTGCATCCGGGCGAAACTGTTCGCTCGCCCCGGATCCTGCTGGTTTTCTGGAAAGGCAAGGATTCGCTCCGCGGCCATAATTTGTTGCGCCAATTGCTGCTGGCCCACTACGTGCCGCGGATCAATGGCGAAATGGCCATGCCCCCGGTTGCTCTTTCTCCTTACTATGATTATAATGGCCGGGGGAATGAGGGAAATCAAAAGGAGGCAATCCCCATCGCCGCCCAAGCGGGCTGCGAGGCTTTTTGGGTGGATTGTGGATGGAATGAGGGCAGCTATGCCGGTGTGGGGAGTTGGGTTCCCAATCCGGAGGCGTATCCCAACGGTCTGAAACCGGTTAGCGATGAGGTGCATCGAAACGGGATGAAATTTATTTTGTGGTTTGAGCCGGAGCGCGTCACTCCCAACAGCCGCCTGGCGAAGGAGCATCCGGAGTGGGTGTTGCTCCCTGCTTCTGACTCCCGCTTTAAGGACTCCCTCCTCTATAACCTGGCAGATCCTGCAGCTTTGGCATGGATGACCGATCACCTTTCCAAGTGTATCGACGATTGGGGAATCGATGTCTTTCGTGTCGATTTTAACATCGACCCATTGCGGTTCTGGAAAGCAGCGGATACGGAGGACCGGCAAGGGATGACAGAAAACCGCTATATTGTCAGCCTCTATGCCATGTGGGATGAATTGCGAGCCCGGCACCCCGGACTGACAATCGACAATTGTGCCAGCGGGGGGCGGCGATTAGACTTGGAGATGATCAGCCGAAGTTATCCGCTTTGGCAAAGTGACACGCAATGTGGCCGAAAGCCGCTGCCAGTTCAGGATCAGGTGCAAAATGCGGGGTTGGGTTTATATGTGCCCCTGCATTCCGGCGGGGTGTGGGCGTTTGATCCTTATAACTTCCGCAGCATTGCGAGTACAGGTGTGGTGCTTCAGACATCCAAGCTTCAGGACAATCTTCCTTCGGTCCGCAAGATGGTGGAAGAACTGAAATCGTTGCGTCCTCTCACATTGGGCGACTACTATCCGCTGGCGGAAATCAATACGAGCCATCAATTCTGGAGCATCTCGCAATACGACCGGCCGGATTTGGGGCAAGGCTATGTTCTGGCTTTCCGCCGGGAGCAATCGCCGTTTCCGTCGGCGAAGGTCGCCTTGCGCGGTCTGGACGACAAGGCGGATTACCTGCTCACAAACGTCGACACGCAAGAAAAGAAGACCGTCGCGGGATCGGTGCTCGCCAGGGAATTCACTCTTGATATTCCCGAACCGGCCTCGAGTTTGTTGCTGATCTATAAAAAAACTCCACATGTCAGAAACTAAACGCGAAGAAACCGCAAGTTCGCAACCGGTCTGGTATGATGGCTTGGAACAAGACCCGAACTATGCGATAAAATCCAATCCTTCCTGCGCGACAAAGATATTTGTCAACCATGTCGGGTTCATGCCGGAGGCCCACAAGTCGTGCACGATCATCAATCCGACCTCGACGGAATTCATGGTGCGCAAGAATATTGTCA
>Ga0194053_10001960_pt1 | contig 12683 bp, 14 predicted proteins | sample SepL228m_MetaG_FD_161684 | JGI IMG/M metagenome (GOLD analysis project Ga0194053, IMG submission 161684) | Anoxic zone freshwater microbial communities from boreal shield lake in IISD Experimental Lakes Area, Ontario, Canada - Sep2016-L227-8m | ecosystem: Environmental > Aquatic > Freshwater >... | reverse complement strand
GAGTCTGGCAATATTTGGCAATACTTGCTTCAAAATCTTCAACTTTTTTGCCTAAAATAAAATATTGCGCATCACAGACTTCCTCGATAGCTTTCATTATTTCTTCTTTCATTGGTCTAAATTGAGCTTTAAGGTCTAAGAGTGGAACTTGCATAGAGAATCTCCTTTTAGTAAAGTTTTAGAGAAAAAACATAGTTGAATTATACTTCAATCATATAACATCTGAAGCAATCTGCAATGATTCTTATTCAATTAAATGAGCAGATTAAAGCATAATTGGGTTTGAAAGCTACTTTTCTTTAGTTATCATTGTTTAATAATTTGACCAACCTATTTACTAACTCGGCTTATGTTATTTTCACTGGGAAGCAAAAAAACTATTCACAAGGAAAGTATAAATTTCCTTACTATCATGAATGTACCTACAATAACAGCCAGACAAAATGCTGCTTATGATCAGGCTGTAGCTACATTTTACGCCAATACTTTCTCCGGTAATCATGAAGCAAGAAGCTTTATCTACAAATCTGTTTTAACACTATTAGAAATAACCATTTCAGCTAGAAAGGAATTGAGCAATTCTCCTGAAATTAGAGGAAAAAAAGACCCATTTTTTCAATATTTGCTTCTTTTGAGAGACACAATACAGGCGGCTAGTTCTTTAGTAACTCATGAAATAATGCTTTCTAAAGAAGAAGAACACCTAAGCAGTTTTATAGGCAATGAGATTTCAGACCAATTCAAATCTGCCGATCGAATTTTCACAGATAGCGAACTAAATATCATTCGTACTACAACAGAGCTGATTAAATTAGCAACACCTGTAATTATCAGAAACAGAGAAAAGACAATAAAAAATTTCTCATCTGAAGATTCAGGCAGATATCAAAAAGCCTTTATCGAATTCTCAGACTTGTACAAAAAATCTCAGAATTAGACTTATTTACCTCTGGCTCTTCCAACTTTCAATTTAAGAATTTGAAGTAATTCATCTGTATTTACCTTCAAAGATGCGCTGATAGGAACAATCTGTGTGTCGTAAACTTCCTCTTTGAATCTTTCCAAATTCTCTTTGGAGTCAAACAAATCCATCTTGTTTGCCGCAATCAAAGAAGGTCTCAAAGACAAACCCTTCATATACAATTCAAGTTCATTCTTTAGAGAATTGTAATTCTCAAGAGGATCCATCCCTTCCTGTCCGGACATATCTATTACATACAATAGAAGTTTAGTCCTTTCAATATGCTTCAGAAAACTGTGACCAAGTCCAACATTATTATGAGCTCCATCTATAAGACCTGGAATGTCAGCGATGGAAAGTCTGGTAAAATCATCAAAATCTACGGTGCCAAGTATCGGATGTAGAGTTGTAAATGGATATGCCGCCACTTTTGGTTTTGCCGCGGAAACGGCCCCTAGTAAAGTTGATTTACCGGCATTTGGAAATCCTACTAGTCCTATATCTGCTATTGTTTTAAGTTCTAGTTCAAAATGCCTTACTTCGCCTTTCGTGCCAGGGTCACTTCTTCGAGGAGCTCTATTTGTGCTTGAAGCAAAATGGATGTTACCTCTTCCGCCTCTCCCGCCTTGAGCTAAAACAAACTTTTTACCTGTTTCCTCAATATCACAGACAATTTTCTTTTCGTCATCCAGATCTTTGACAATTGTTCCTGGAGGAACTTTCAAAAAAATGTCTTTCCCGCACTTCCCATATTGATCTTTACCCTTACCATTCTCGCCTCTTTCGGCCGCATAGTTAGTCTGATATACAAAGTCAACAAGCGTCTGCTCATTGGTTTCTGCAATCATTATAACGCTTCCGCCATTACCGCCGTCGCCGCCGTTAGGTCCGCCGTAGGGTATATATTTTTCTCTTCTGAAGCTTGTGCAGCCATTGCCGCCGTCGCCGGCTCTCACAGTTATTCTTACTTTATCTACAAACATAAAACTCTCCTAAAACAAAAAAACCCAGCAAACGCCGGGCTCTTTTTCGCGTGATATTTACAAAAAACTATTAAACCTGTTCAATGATGCTAACTTTTCTTTGTCTTTTATTAAACTCAACTACGCCGTCTTTAAGCGCAAATAGAGTAAAATCACGACCGCAACCAACATTTTTTCCAGGGTGAAATTTTGTTCCGCGTTGACGAATTATTATACTACCTGCAGGAATTAATTCGCCACCGTAAGCTTTTACACCTAAGAACTTAGGTTTGCTATCACGACCGTTCCTACTACTTGATTGACCTTTTTTATGTGCCATAATGACCTCCAAAACATGTATATTCCTAAGAGACTAAGAATTCTTAGGATATTGCAAAATTAATAAATTACAAACAACGATTTGTTTTTTACAAAAAACTATTTCTTAACCGAAGTATCGGCAGTTGGTATTAGAACATTAGCAGAAGCGTTAACCAAGGGGAGAGCATTCGATGATGTCGTCTGCTGAGCAAGGAGATTATTCAATGACGAATCATTCTGCCTTACAATACCCCTACCGGAAATGACGGCTAAAGCCAAAGTTACTACCAAAAATATTGTTGCAAAAACAACTGTAAGTTTGCTTAGATGAGAACTAGCATGAGCGCCAAACAAAGAGTCCGATCCGCCGCCACCGAAAGTTGTCCCCAAACCGCCGCCTTTTTTTGACTGCTGTACCAAAACCAAAGCAATAATCAAAATGGCTACCAATACATCAAATACAGTTAAAATTGTGATAATAATTCCCATAATAATTACTAAAAAAGTCTCCTTACTTAACAGCGTTTGCTATGAGATTATAGAAAACTTCTACTTCAAGGCTTGCGCCTCCAACCAAAGCTCCATCTATATCTTTCTGATTCATAAGCTCATTACTATTATCAGGCTTAACTGATCCGCCGTATTGAATTATCACTTTTTCTGCTACTTCAGTACCGTAGGCGTCAGTTAAAAGTTTTCTTATTAGCGCATGAACTTCCTGAGCTTGAGCAGGGCTGGCTGTTTTGCCTGTCCCGATAGCCCAGACAGGTTCGTACGCAATTGTAGTCTTAACTATTTCTTCCGCAGTCAGACCTGAAAGTGAACCTTTTGTCTGAGTAGTGATTACACTATTCATTCTTCCCGACTCGCGTTCTTCAAGAGTTTCACCTATGCAGACAATTGGGAGGACGCCTGAAGAAAGAGCTTTCTTAGCTTTTGCATTAATCAACGCATCAGTTTCGGCATGATACTGTCTTCTTTCGCTGTGTCCAACTATTGCGTATTGCACGCCGATATCAAGCAACATCTTAGCAGAAACTTCGCCAGTGTATGCTCCACTGTCTTTTGCTGAAATATCCTGAGAGCCAATTGCTATATTTGAACCCTTTAATACTTTTGATGAAGTTTCAAGAGCTGTAAATGCTGGGCATACAGCTATGTTGAGTTTACCCTCAAACGATGCAAGCTTTGCTTTAAGTTCAACAAGTAGTTTTTCAGCTTCGCTGGCGGTTTTATTCATCTTCCAATTACCGGCTATAAAAAGCATTCTCTTTTTCATTAGATCTCCTTACTTATTTGTTTAATTAGAAATAAATTCCAGAATATAGCTTAAATAATTTATTTTACGATTAAAGAAGGCAAATAAAAGTCCAGCGCTAAAAGTAATAAGGAAATTCAGTAATCCTCAGATGAGTACAGCCAAAAGGCATTAATTCTATAGTTGTTTCAGGTAAAAAAACCTGAACAGGACTAATGGGAGCATCTCCTGCGATACAAATATTCTTATTCCATTCTGGGATTTGCTTGGCTTTTATCTTAAGCGATGAAGGATAATTAGTAAAGCTGAACGGAATTTCCTCATCAAGACACTTTTCGCTATATTCTATTTCAGAATTTATATTCAAAGCATAATTCCATGAGGATTCCGGGTAAATTTCATAGTCACAGTGAGGAAACTCTCTGTAAAGTTTATCCTGATTTACAACTTTTCTTTCTTCCTCTACCTTCAAAGAATAGACAAGCGGACCTCTCTTCAATGTAACGGCATTATTATATCTGTGCTCAATTTCAATGTCCATATTAAGTCTGACTTCAATCTCAGTCGGGGTTTGAGAATTAATATCAAGTTTGTAATAAGTTCCGCTATCTGTGACTTTGCATGTCTTTTCATCTATCGTTAATTCAGCCACTTTGCACCATTCAGGAATTCTGACATATAAAGGGAAGCTAGCTTCCTTTTCTGATTCGATAACGAATTTGAGTTTATTTTTGAAAGGATAATCAGTTATCAGTCTGATTTTTGTTTTAATGCCGTTTATATCAGTACTGAGTTCAGAAGGAGCAAATGCTGTTACAGCAATGCCATTATCCTGAGTTTTCATCCAAAGGGAGGCGACAAACTTTGGCCATCCTTGATGGAAGTTTGATGTGCAGCAGCCGAAATGAGGCTCTAGGCCATAAATATTTGCATCAGGGTCGTTGGTATTCCACGGCATTGCTTTATTGATACAGCATTCGATTTGGTTAACTTGCTGATCGTATTGGTGAGCCCACATGTCACGGGTAAAAAATGCCGGCAGGGAATTGAATGCAATCTTCTCAAGCCTGTCAGAATATTTCACATCACCAAAAATCTGAACAAGGTGTTCGAGCGAATACATATACTCGACTGCCGAGCAGAGTTCTGTTCCTCTAGTTGGACTTTTTCCAGCTAGACACTCGTCTCCGGTAAAAGTTCCAACTACTGTCCCATGATGTTTGTCCAGCAAGTCTATTATATTGTCGGTAGCAAGTTTATCGTTCTTATCGCCTGTCAATCTCGACATAAGGCCATAAGCTTTGACAGCCATGGCATTATTAACTATGTGACTCATGAAGTTCCAGCCACCCTTAGGTGTAGCCTCAGTCATAGGCCATGAATTAAAGAAGGTTTTCCATCCGAAACCCTGTGCTTCGAGTTTGACTACTAAATCCAAAAGCCATTGTTCAGGCGCTTTTTCATAAAGCCAATATATAGCAATTATTGCTTCAAACCATCTGGCCTGGCCCCAGTCGAAAAGCGGAACCCAGTTTATCGCTGAATTTATTTTCTTTAATCCTTTTTCTACTGAAGTTATAACTCTCTTGTCTTTGGTTATTTCAAAATATTGTATAAGCACTTTCAAGGCAAGAAATTGTGCCCAGATATCATATCTGTCCTTTGCTTCTGGATTCTTTACATTTGAGTCTTTCGGACCGAGCCAGCCATCCTCAAATTGATGTTCAATTATATAGATCATATACTTTTCGACTTTGGCAATCATCTTCGCATCTTGAAGCAGATACGCCAAGGGAATAAACCCATCCAGCCAATAAGGAGCCCTCTCCCATCCTTCAGCTTTCCCGCCAAACCATGCGCTGTCTTTGATATCCGGCCAGAATTTATCAAGATTTCCACTTAAACCATTGGCCTGTATCTCAAGCTGTCGCCTGATCCATCCTGTGGGTTTAATATCTTTTAAACTAACTGGCTCAAAAACAAGAGGTAATAATTTTTTCATAGCATTCTAATCCTATCTCTGAAATTAGTGTTTGAAGTTAACAAACTCCTTCGGGTCATGTTTGTGCTTAAAGAAAATCAAAAAGAGTATCGCAATTACTAAGCTATATGCGGCAAAAGCAAGCATGATGCCGTGCCAATCCTTAACTCCATTTACAGTAAAGAATGTATCTATCATCCAACCGCTTGCATAACTTCCTACAGCGGCTCCGATACCAATAACCATTACCTGATAAAGCCCTTGCGCGCTTGAACGGATTGCAGGATCAACCTGAGTTTCTATATAGAGCGAACCCGAAAGATTGAAAAAGTCAAAAGCCATACCCCATACAAACATAGAAAGCAAAATAAGAATAAAGCCGCTTCCGGGATTGCCGTAAGCAAGAAGCAGCCATCTAAGAACCCATGCGACAAGACTCATAATCATAATCTTCTTGATACCAAACCTGCGAAGAAAGAAAGGCACAAGAAGTACGAAGAACATTTCAGAACACTGTCCTAGTGAAACAATAATCGCAGGAAATTTGAGCACAGGGCTATTTGCATATTCTGCCAGGCGTGAAAAGTCGTGAATGTAAGAATCAGCATAAGCATTGCTCAACTGCATGCATATCCCAAGAAGTATTGAGAATATAAGGAAGGTTGCCATCTTGTAGCTTTTGAATAGTTTGAAAGCTTCCAATCCAAGAAGGCTCATCCATGAACTATCGACTTTCTTGCCAAGAGGCGGACATGCCGGCATAGTGAATGCAACTATACCTACTAGTACTGAAGCTATTGCGGAGATGTAAAACTGCATTGCAGAAGTTTCCAAACCCAGCAAACTTGTTGCCCACATTCCAGAAGCAAAGCCAAGGGTTCCGAAAACTCTAAGCGGCGGATACTCTTTAATTATATCCATTCCAGACTGTTCCATCACATTGTAGGAAATCGAGAACACAAGCGGAATTGTCGGCATATACAAGCACATATTCACAAGCATCAACCAGAAAAGAGCATAAGGAGTCTGAACAAAAGGCACAAATATCATACATATAGCGCAACCGAACTGCAGGATACCAAAAAGCTTTTCTGCATTTATCCAGCGGTCTGCTATAATACCCCCGATAGCCGGCATAAAAATAGCCGCCAAACCCGTTGTCGAGTAAATGATTCCGAACTGAGAAGCTGTCCACTGTTTTGTAGCGAAACAATATGCGCCAATTGTTATTAGCCAGGAACCCCATGCAAGAAATTCGAAATATTGCAGGGCCGCAATTTTGACTTTTAGATTCATTAATTTTTCTCTATTATTTTCTTTTCTTATTTTTAACTTCGACTGTCGAAGAAAGATCTTCCGACGGCAATCTCAAATACCTAAAAAAATGAGTCCCTGACCTGCCAATAAATATTCCACTGAAGCCCCCCGAGACAATATAGCTTATGGCAAGGAACATTATATTCTTGAACATTTCAGGATGCACAGTGTGCTCATAACCGTAAAAATAGTTCTTTACAAAAACCAGAATAATAAGTATTAGTGGCAGGACTGAACCTGGAATTCTCAAAAGTCTATGTTCTCTGTCAACCCTGATTTTGTACCTAAAGCAAGTCAAAAATCCGATTATTGCACCCAGAACCAGAAATATCCCGTAACTAAGAGGGTCTTTAATGTGCGATGCCGTCATAACAAGAAAGACAATCGGCATTATGAGGAGCTTTCTGACTCCTATTGTCCTGTCAAAAAGCGACTTGGAACCCATATATATGAGTAATATTAAAATTAACCAAACCCATGTAGGCGTCCCTTTAATAAGCTCAAGCATAATCTAACATCCCTGCTGTTTAATGATTTGTAGGAGATATGGAAAAAGTTGTAATATATTCAAAGCGTACTTAAAAGCAACTTTTACAAAAGACAAACTTAACGAGCAAGTAAAATAACCCAATATTAAACTTGCCTCGATGTCTTTTTTGTCAGGCCGTGCTACTTTAAATGCTTTATCTTTTAAATTTCAAATCATTTAAGGTTTTTATATTATGAGCGGAATAAGGAATGTGGCAATCATCGCCCATGTTGACCATGGCAAGACCACTCTCGTGGATCAGATAATTAAACAGGCTAAACTTTTTAGAGATAACCAGACAATGCAGGATTGCCTCCTTGATAGTAACGACCTTGAAAGAGAAAGAGGAATTACTATTCTGGCTAAAAATATAAGTGTCGTCTATAAAGAGACGAAAATCAATATAATTGACACGCCAGGACACTGCGACTTCGGCGGACAGGTAGAGAGAGTTCTTAACCTTGCCGACGGCGTGATTTTACTTGTTGATGCCGCAGAAGGTCCGATGCCTCAGACAAGGTTCGTCCTTGATAAAGCTCTTCAGCTAAGACTCACACCGATTGTCATAATCAACAAAGTTGACAAACCAGACGCCAGAGAAGAAGAGGTCTTGAATAAGATTTATGAATTATTTCTTGAACTTAATCCATCAGGAGATGATGCGCTAGACTTCCCTGTCTTATACGCAAGCGGCAGAAATGGCTGGGTCGGAACTGAGAAGAACCCTGCTGAAAAATCTATCGTTCCTCTAATGGATGCAATCATTGAGTATATTCCAGCGCCAAAGATCAAAACCGGTCCTGTCCAAATGCAGGTGGCAACACTTGACTATTCTGACTTTGTAGGAAGAATTGGTATCGGCAGAGTTTACCGTGGCGGATTGAATATCAAAAAGCCAATCGTAGTAATCAAAAGAGACGGCACAATTAAGCAAGCGGCAATTAAACAGCTTTTCATCTTTGATGGTCTATCAAGAAAAGATGTAGAAGAAGTCACATGCGGAGACCTTTGCGGCGTCGTTGGAATAGAAAAAATAGACATAAGCGATACCATTTGCGATGCTGAGATGCCAGAAATAATGCCTCCGATAAGCATAGATGAACCAACTATTGCTATGGTTTTCAGAGTCAATGATTCCCCACTCTTCGGGCAGGAAGGCAAATTTGTTACAAGCCGGCACATCAGGGCAAGGCTCTTAAAAGAAGCTGAAAGAGATGTAGCTCTCAAAGTTGATGAGATGGACGGAGATTCCTTCAATGTAAGCGGCAGAGGAGTATTGCATCTTTCCATCCTTATAGAAAATATGAGAAGAGAAGGTTATGAGCTGACTGTTTCGCAACCTCATGTTATCTTTAAGACTATTAACGATATTAGGAACGAGCCTATCGAAATATTGTCCGTAGATGTACCAGATGAATATTCTGGAAAAGTCATAGAACTTGTAGGAACAAGAAAAGGCGAAATGGTTAATATGGAACAAAGAGGCAAGAGAAAGCTTGTCGAATTTCATATACCTACTCGCGGACTCATAGGCCTCAGAAGCAAAATGCTTACCGCTACTGCCGGTGAAGGAATATTGTCACATAGATTTATTCACTATGCTCCTTATAAAGGTGTTATACCTCAAAGGCTTAACGGCGTACTCATCAGCATGGACCAGGGCAAAGCCTCGGCTTACGCTATTGACGGGCTCCAATTAAGAGGAACTTTCTTCACTGCTCCTACCGAGCAAACCTATGTAGGAATGATAGTTGGGGAGCACTGCAAAGAAGGCGATCTTATTGTAAATATGCAGAGATTGAAAAAACTCACCAATGTCAGAGCCTCAAGTTCAGACAGAGCCCTCATGATTGTCCCCGCTCAAAAACAGAGCCTGGAAGAAGCTCTTGAATACATTGGCGATGATGAACTTGTGGAAGTTACACCTAAGAGTGTCAGACTGCGCAAGAGATTTCTTTCAGAACTCGAAAGAAAACGCCTCAATAAAAAGATAGAACAGCAAGCATAATCAAGACATTTATCTTTTGTATCAAAGATTGTCATCTCTGTTATAAAATATAAATTTACAGAAATTAATAAAGATGTTCTTAAATGTGAGTATCTTATAAAGCAGTATCTGTAGAAGTGTCGGGATTCTCAATAACTTGTATATCTTCAATTTGGATAAAGGGTTCTACTGTTCCTTTTTCATCTATTTCTACATCGCCAGTAACAGTTACATTCTTTCCAATGTCATCGTGAGGCTCATCTGATTCGTAGCGAAAAGCTAAATTTATCGTACCGGTCGAATCTTGAATAGCGTATTTTTTGTCAATCATAATCAATTTCCCGGTCAACTCTACATCTGTGCCATCTTTTACTTCTTTAGCTTTGGCTACAGAAATAAGATGTTCTGTATATTCTAAGACTCCAGGTTTAGCCATAGTGTATGTTCCTATCAACAAGCAACAAATAGCTACTGATAGTTTTAAAACTTTATTCATAACTTTCCCTCATCATTTTATTTAATAAACAGTAATATTATTTTAAATTATATCTGTAAAACTCTATAAAAGCAAATAAAAAACTGTATCGCTGAATTCAGCTGACTGCACAGTTAAAATCAGTGAAAAAGTTCGGAAGTATTGAAATACACAGATACTTGAATGATATTCAGAATTAGTAGCTATATTTTACTATCAATAAAGGCAAACTTTTGTAAGCTCTAACGCTATATCAATATACATTCAAAAATAACCTAAGAGAAAATTAAACCATGAACCAAATAACAGCAAATAGAGTTCCACATATCATATTTTCATACTGGCTAATAAAGATAGCTTCCACAACTTTAGGAGAAACAGGCGCTGATATGTTCTCCATGACCTTCAACTTGGGTTATGCAATTACAATATTATTCTTCCTAACTTTATTTATTATTTTACTTTGGATTAAATTATCATTAAAGAAATATACTCCAACATCATATTGGTTTGTCTTTACTGCTTCAGCAATAGTTGGAACAGCTATTTCAGATTTCATAGACAGGACACTAGGACTAGGATACACATATGGGTCTGCTATTCTTTTAATACTCTTATTGCTAACTCTTTTTTTATGGTATCTAACTGAAAAATCTTTATCGGTAGAAAAAATTCTTACAGCCAAGGCTGAATGCTTTTACTGGGTAGCTTTTCTAATTGCAAATACTCTTGGAACAGCTTTAGGAGACTTTCTTGCTGATGAACTGGGTATCGGATTTCTACAAAGCGCAGTAATTATAGCGATGGTACTGATTCTAATAGCAATGGCATATTACTGGACAAAAATGTCTGGCATACTTTTATTCTGGTTAGCTTTTGTACTAACCCGTCCATTTGGCGCAACTTTCGGAGATTTACTTACTAAACCTGCCGACCATGGTGGTTTAAACTTTGGTACAATTGCTTCATCTGGTTTTTTTGTTATTGTTATGATTTTAGCTCTACTAAGAGAATGCAAAGTAGAGAAGAAAGTCTAATCAGGATATGACAAGCGCAGTATGCTTGTGATTGCAATAAGATAGAGATAGCAATATTTGCTATAGAGTTATCATTCTTTATCGTAAAGTTTGCTATCTTTGCTTCAAAGATAGCAAACTTTGTTACAAAGATTGTCTTCTTTGGCATAAAGATACTCTTCTTTGGAGTAAAGATTGTTATCTTTGTTACAAAGTTACTATTCTCTGCCATAAAGATTGTCTTCTTTGCTCCAAAGATAGATACATCTATCTTGACACTTCTCTTCTTGCTTCTATAATTCCGTTCTTAATGGGGGGATGGCATTACCACTAATGCCTTAATTAACGACAACTTATAATTAAAGGGGAATTTTATGAAAAATCATAAAGCCATTATTAGCTTTGTAAAAATCAAAGATCATGAACTTGGCGATCTAGCCCAGAATATCGTCACAAAAATGACAGGAAATACCGCATTTCCCAAACCCGTTCCTGCTTTGACAGTCGTCCAGACTGCCATCAAAGAGTATGCGGACGCTCTTACCAAATGTCAGGATGGAAACAAATTAGACACTGCAACCAAAAACGCAAAGAGAGCTGTCCTTGAAAAACATCTCGCACACCTCGGAAACTATGTAAATAACATTGCAGAAGGAGATCTCATTCTGCTTGATAGTACAGGTATCCCGCTTACTAAACTTCCTGAACCTATCGGAATTCTTCCAGCTCCAACGAACTTTAGAGTTACAGACGGCGACAATCCTGGCGAAGTTTGCGTTCAGACGGACAAAGTCGAGAAAGCATTGACTTATGTAGTGGTCTTTGCGACAGTTCCTGCTCCTGCCAATATCGAAGACTGGCATGCAAAAACATTTTCATCAGTCAAGAATTGGATAGCAGGACTGGAAAGCGGAAAGAAGTACATCTTCAAGGTTGCAGCCACGAGCAGAGAAGCAAATAATTACAGTTCCTACAATTTTTCGCAACGAATAGAAAGGTTCGTCCAGTAACTTTCTAAAGCCTTACAGCCATCCCTCCATTAAGCCGAGCCTTAAAACTCGGCTTCCACTTTTATATCAGCAATTACATCGCTAAAAAGTAGGGATGGCTCTTCGCAGCAGTCCGAAATAGCGGTCAGCTCGGAGATCTGCCCCTACCAATAAAGATACACTTTGGAGTTGAACGCTCTTTTGGGGCTAAAACTAATTGACAAAAGTCTCTAAGGACAAAGCTGATTTAATTAAATCGAAGTCTGAATCGTTATGAATGAGATAATAGTCATGCTCCATGCAGAAAGTTGCAATAAGCACATCAATAGTCTTCCTGACAGTAATTCCCATGGAACGGAGATTTCTGTAATTTTCAGCGGATTTTTCGGCTATGCTAAAACCCACCATATCAAATTTCCTGAGTCCGTCTAGAAGATATTTAAGCGTGTTATACTCGTCTTTGTTCTTTGTTCCCTGGAGGATCTCACAGTAAATCAGATCGCCGATACCGACTGATTCGTTTTCGAGAGCATACCTGACAAGCTTTTTAATCGCTAGATTTCCTGAAGGCCGAAAGAATTCAATCCAGGCAGATGTATCTATAATGACCACTTTAGTCTTTCCTCATCTCTTCTAGATTGCCTTCCCATTGAATTTTGCCTTCTAATCCAAGAAGCTTCTTCTGGCTGTTCATCTGTATAAGAAGTTTTAGGCCATTTTCAACTGCTTCTCTTTTTGAATTAAATTTCCCTGCCTTAAGAGCCAAATTCATAAGTTTATCATCAATAACAATATTTGTTCTCATATTTCCTCCCAGTTTATACACATTAATTATACACATCCTTAAATTATTTGCAATGAACATCAAAATTCTCGCCGACAAAACG
>Ga0194053_10001959_pt1 | contig 12696 bp, 12 predicted proteins | sample SepL228m_MetaG_FD_161684 | JGI IMG/M metagenome (GOLD analysis project Ga0194053, IMG submission 161684) | Anoxic zone freshwater microbial communities from boreal shield lake in IISD Experimental Lakes Area, Ontario, Canada - Sep2016-L227-8m | ecosystem: Environmental > Aquatic > Freshwater >... | reverse complement strand
TTCGTTGAATGTAAATCCATTCCGCAGTATAGTTTCATGTCTGTCTCCTCGGTTGTTTAAATGCAGTGTCAGTTTACACCACTGGCACCGATCGGGGAGGCAGGCTAGATGATTATCAGGTCTTTAATTATTATTCCATTCACAATAAATCGCTCCATGTATCCGCAATAATAAATCAACACGGTTTCATAACTGCTTGAGTACTTACCCTCTTTAAGATTTAATAAATTCAATGGTCAGTGGATATTTATAGTCTTCGCCTTTACTTGATCTAATTGCCGCAACCAGACAAAAAACCAAATTAATCATGGTTTTCTCCGTTAAGTTTTTTCAATAAGCTATCCATCATTATTTTATTTTGTTCTTCAGTTGTAGCAGGCATTGAAATGTTAAATCGTTTCGCATCATTCAATAATTCGCCATACCACTGATAGCCACCTAACCGCATAGCCTTATAACGTGGCAGCTCTCCATTAAAATAGCTGAAAATTATTTTTCTTTTTGCTTCAACTATGTCGGGGATACCTGAAGTAAGCTCATTTCTTTTTGAGCGTGTTACTACAGCAACTTCTCTACCATTTCTAGTAATCGATACATCATCAGAATTGATAGTATCAAGAAGTTCACCAAAATTTTGTTTTGCTTGTGTTGCAGTAAATGTTCTCATATATTACTAACCTTATCCAAGTTGTCCATATTGTTCATATTATGGCAATATTTAATAAGCTGTCAATTTTTCAAGCAAGCGGCTTTTGATTGCCAAGTTTCTGTAATCAGCTACAATAATTTCATGCAAAAAAACATTGATCCATATAAACAGCTTTTTAGTAACCTATCTGATGCCGATAACGAACAAATAGATCGTGCGTTGGCGATTGTCTCGCGTATTCCTGAAGATCCCCATTATCATCGCCCTTCAGGTGTTGAGGTGGCTGCCATTTTAAGGGATTACAATGTCGATTTTAAAACCCTGCTCGCGGCAATCTTAAGTGATTCCCGTTTGTCGCAGTTAAAGCCGCCGCCTGACCTTAAGGAACAGTTTGGCAAAACGGTTGCGGCATTGGTAAACGATGTCAACTGGTTGAATAAATTGACTGTTTATTCTCTGGAAATGGCAAAAAAGCCCAGTGAAGCGGAAACGTTACGACGCATGCTTTTGTCCATGACGCAGGATGTCCGGGCGGTATTAATCAAGCTGGCTTACCGGATTCACCGGTTACGGAATTTACCGAAAGAGTCGTATGAGATGCGTCTTTTTATATCCAGAGAAACGCTGGATATCTATGCGCCCATTGCCAACAGGTTAGGTATTCATCAGTTTAAATGGGAGCTTGAGGATTTGGCTTTCCGGTATTTAGAGCCGCAAGCGTATCGCCAGATTGCCAAGTCCCTTGCCAATAATCGGGTGCAACGGGAAAACTGTATTAATGGTTTTACTGAACTGTTACAAAAACACCTCGCCGAAGAAAATATTCCCAGTACCTGTTATGGCCGTCCCAAGCATATTTACAGCATTTGGAAAAAAATGCAGAAAAAACAACTGAGCATTGACCAGTTGTATGACCTGTTAGCCGTGCGCGTGATTGTCGATAATGTGACCCATTGCTACACGGTACTGGGCGTTGTTCATAGTTTATGGCAATACATTCCCAAAGAATTTGATGATTATATTGCCAACCCCAAAGAAAATGGCTATCAATCGCTGCATACCGTTATTTTAGACCCGCAAGGCAATCGTATTGAGGTGCAAATCAGGACTCAGGAGATGCATGATTATGCAGAACTTGGTGTTGCCGCGCACTGGGCCTACAAAGAAGGCGGCAAACAAACGGCGGCGATGGAAAAAAGCGTTGCCACTTTACGCAAGTTGCTGGAAGAAAAGCACGGCGATGAGACCTTGAGCGATGATTTTCGCAGTGAGTTATTTAACGACCGGGTTTATGTGTTGACGCCCGCCGGTAAATTGATTGATCTGGTAAAAGGTTCTACACCGCTGGATTTTGCTTATGCTGTTCATAGTGAAATAGGCCACCGTTGCCGTGGCGCAAAAATAAACGGTCGTATTGTGCCGCTCACCTACACCTTAAAGTCCGGCGAACAAGTAGAAATTTTAACCGCTAAAGAGAGTGCGCCCAATCATAATTGGATAGATCCGAATCTTGGTTATTTAAAATCATCGCGGGCTATTAGCCGGGTAAAGAGCTGGTTTAGAAATCAGCAACAAACGGAAAATATAGCGCGGGGTAAAGCTATTCTGGACAGGGAAAGCAAGCACTTGGGATTAAAAACGCTGAACATGGTTGATATGCTTAGCTATTTTAAGCAACCCAATACCGATGCGTTGCTAGAGGCCATTGGTCGCAGCGATATTAACAGTCGTCAGCTCGCCGGTTATTTAAAAATACCCGAACTGGAAGACTTGCCCATTAATGTCCCGCCGAAAAAGTCTTCGACAAAATCGGTGGTTTCGGTTGCCGGTATTGATAATGTGCAAACCTCGTTTGCCCAGTGTTGTTCACCGGTATTGGGTGATGACATTATTGGTTATATTTCCCACCATCATGGCATTACCGTTCACAACTCCCATTGTAAAAACGTCACACACCTGAGCATTGAAAAACAGGCGCAACTGATTCCGGTAGAATGGGGCGCGAAAAAGGCCAGCCATGCTGTGCCTATTGTGATTCAGGCTTTTAATGCCCAGAATTTGCTCAATAATGTATCGCAACTATTGGCGCAGTCGAAGATTCATATTTTTAGCGCGGCACTGGATACCCATCCCGATTTTTCTGCCACGTTAAATTTGACCATTCAAATAGAAAATACCGATCAACTAAGTCAGGTACTTAGTAAAATAAATTGCGTGCCCAATATAACGGAAGTCAGGCGTAAAACTTGACGAGATGCGGGGCATCAGACTGAGGCCTGCACTTTCATCCCTACAGGAAACCCGGCGAACGGGGTAAAATAGCCCATCCGGTTTTAGGCCTTTAGCCTTGTACCTATCTCCTTTAACCTTGCACCTTAAATCTTATGCCACAACAAACACAAAAACGCCTGATTCTGGTTGACGGCTCTTCCTTTTTGTTTCGCGCTTATCACGCGATTCCACCCTTAACCAATCCTCTGGGTGAGCCTACCAATGCCATTTATGGCGTATCCAACATGCTGCGCAAACTGATAGCCGAGTATCACACTGACTACATCACGGTGGTTTTTGACGCGCCCGGAAAAACCTTTCGTAATGACCTTTATGATCAATATAAAGCGCACCGGCCACCGATGCCTGATGATTTGCGCGTTCAAATAGAACCATTGCACCATCTGATTCGCGCCATGGGTTTGCCGTTAATTATAGAGTCTGGAGTAGAAGCGGATGATGTCCTGGGTGCGCTGGCGCAACACGCCGAGCAGCAAGGTTTTAAGGTCATTATTTCCACCGGTGATAAAGACATGGCGCAACTGGTCACTGAGCATATTATTCTGGAAAATACCATGACCAACACGCGCATGGATATTCAGGGTGTTATCGACAAGTTTGGTGTTAAACCGGAACAGATTGTTGATTATTTGGCCTTGATGGGCGATACCAGCGACAACATTCCCGGCGTTCCTAAAGTGGGTCCAAAAACAGCCGCAAAATGGTTGGAACAGTATCAAACCCTGGAAAATCTGGTGGCTAATGCTGACAAAATTACCGGTAAAATTGGCGAGAATCTTCGTGCCAGTCTGGATCAACTGCCCCTGGCCAAACAACTGACGACGATCAAGTGTGATCTTGATTTACCTTACGGTATGGACGATTTAAAACGTCAACCTGTCAATACTGACGAACTAAAAAATCAGTTAGCCGGGTTGGGCTTTTTATCGTGGTTTAAAATGTTGGATAGCCAGACAGACGCCATCGCTGTTGTTGAAGAAGATGCAAAGCCTGCCCTTATTGAATCCACTTATGAAACCATACTAACCCACCCGCAGTTTAATCAATGGCTTGAGCGACTCGAAAATGCCGGGCTGTTTGCTTTTGACACAGAAACCACCAGTCTTGATTACAGCAAAGCAGAGATTGTCGGTGTGTCCTTTGCGGTAACGCCAGGCCAAGCGGCCTATATACCCTTGGCGCATCATTATACCGGCGCACCTGATCAGCTAAACCGTACCGAAATTCTGGAAAAACTACGCCCGCTTCTTGAAAATCCGGATAAAGCCAAGCTGGGGCAAAACCTCAAATATGACACGCATGTGTTGGCCAATCACGGCATAACACTGCGGGGTATTGCTCATGACACCATGCTGGAATCTTATGTACTAAACAGTACGGCAACCAAACATAATATGGATGATCTTGCCAAAGAATATTTAGGCGTAACAACTATTCATTATGAAGACGTTGCCGGCAAGGGAACCAAACAAATTCCGTTTCAAGAAGTGGTCATCGAACAAGCGGCACCTTATGCCGCTGAAGATGCCGACATTACTTTGCAACTGCATCAAGTGTTAATGACCAAACTGCAACCGCACCCTACCCTGCTTGCCTTATATTCGGACATAGAAATTCCGCTGATCAGTGTGCTTGCCCGTATTGAAAGCAACGGCGTACTGATTGATACGGCCATGCTGTCTCAGCAAAGTCTGGAACTGGCCAGTCATATTGTCGCTCTTGAACAACGGGCTCATGATCTCGCCGGACATACCTTTAATTTAGGTTCACCCAAACAAATCCAGAACATTCTCTACGACGAACAAAAAATTCCTGTTATCAAGAAAACGCCTAAAGGCCAGCCATCAACCGAAGAGTCCGTGCTGCAAGAATTGGCTTTAGACTATCCGCTGCCCAAGCTGATTTTGGATCACCGTAGTTTAAGCAAACTAAAATCGACTTACACCGACAAACTGCCGCAACAGGTTGATGACAAAACAGGGCGCATACATACCTCGTATCATCAGGCGGTAGCCGCTACCGGAAGGTTGTCCTCTTCCAATCCCAACTTGCAAAACATCCCCATCCGCAGCGAAGAGGGACGCAAGATACGACAGGCCTTTATTGCCCCGCATGGTTATAAAATTGTGGCCGCTGATTATTCGCAAATTGAACTGCGCATTATGGCGCATTTATCCGCCGATGCCGGTTTGCTAAAAGCCTTTAGCGCGGGTGAAGATGTTCACAGAGCGACAGCGGCAGAAGTATTTGGCGTCGCTCTGGATCAAGTCACCACCGATTTGCGTCGTTCGGCAAAAGCGATTAACTTTGGCCTGATTTACGGCATGTCTTCTTTTGGATTGGCCCAACAACTGGGTTTGTCACGTAGCCAGGCGCAATCGTATATAGATTTATATTTTACGCGTTATCCGGGCGTTAAAAATTATATGGACAGTATTAGAGAACAGGCCCGAGAACAAGGTTATGTTGAAACTTTATTGGGTCGCCGTTTGTACTTACCTGAAATAAAATCACGCAATGCCGCACGTCGCCAATATGCCGAACGCACGGCCATTAATGCACCCATGCAAGGCACAGCGGCTGACATTATTAAACGCGCCATGATTAAGACTGATCAGTGGTTACTGGAAGACAGACCGGACGCAAAAATGATTATGCAAGTTCACGATGAACTGGTATTTGAAGCGGCAGAAGATCAGGTAGAACATTATAGCGCTATTATTAGAAACATCATGAGTTCAGCCGCTGATTTAAATGTACCGCTGATTGTTGATATAGGCGTAGGTAATAACTGGGACGAAGCGCATTAATCATTTTAATGTTGATGAAACTTTTCTTTCATCCTGAAGTCGTACAAACCGCAATGCCTTATGGGTGTTGAATCAGCCGTCCTCCCTCAGTTAATCGGCTGATTACTTCAAAAACCCCAAAATATTTTTAATACGTTGGGGTTTTTTTTAAGCTCTTATTCTAACTCAGGTTCAGATGACTCAACCGGATTAAACAAAAGATCAAGTGCCTTATGTACCTCATCAATACCCATTTTTTTCAACGATGAAAACAACTGTATCGTCAATGGAAAATTAATATCAACAAGCTCTTTTTGAACTTGTAACAAGGTATTTTTTGCGGCTCCATAGTTTAATTTATCGGCTTTGGTTAACAATATATGTAACGGCAAACCGGTGTGCTGACACCATTCAATCATCTGCCAGTCAAATTCAGTTAAAGGATGACGTACATCCATCACTAATATGATTCCACACAATGACTTGCGTTGGGTTAAATATTTTTCCATTAGCTCATGCCACTTTTTCTTGACCGCTACAGGTACTTTGGCGTAACCGTAACCCGGCAAATCGACAAAGCGTTCCGTTGCATTAATTTCAAAAAAATTAAGCATCTGGGTTCTACCCGGCGTTTTACTAATTCTGGCTAAACCGTGCTGCCGGGTTAACGTGTTAATTGCACTCGACTTGCCTGCATTTGAGCGTCCTGCGAACGCAACTTCCCTGCCCTGATCTTCAGGTGTATCTTTAAGATCCGGTGAACTGTTAATAAATTTTGCTTGATGATAAACTGGGTTCATCGTTGCCTCGCTTAAGCTTGCTAATTAGGGTAAAATCTGGCTACACCTTGCAGCCTGCATAGATACATTAAAGGCTACCGTAAAATGACTACTTTATTCCATAGGGGAACCCGATGAAAAAAAAACTGCTGGCACTTTCACTAGCCCTGGCATTTACCAGTACTTCAGCTATTTTACATGCAGAGGGCACTATTAGAGCAGGAAAAGAAAAAGCAGCCGCTTGTATCAGTTGTCACGGCGACAATGGCAACAGCTTGGTATCAACATTCCCCAAGCTTGCACAGCAGCATTCTTCCTACCTGATAAAACAGCTACAGGCCTATAAAACCGGGACACGTAAAAATCCCATGATGTCTGCTATAGCGATGGGATTATCTGATGTGGACATGATTGATATTGCCGCCTACTACGCCGCACAAAAAGTTTCAACTAAAGAATTGCCGATTTTAGATGATGATGAGGATGAAAAACCTGCAACCACAGACGCTGAGAAAAAAGCTGACGGCAAGGATACCCTTCAAGCTATTATTGCCCAAGGCAGTGACCTGTACCGCAACGGCGACCTGCCCCGTGAAGTTTCCGCCTGTATCGCTTGTCATGGCCCTTTTGGCGAAGGCAACAAACCGGCAGCATTTCCGGCATTAAAATCACAACATGCTGATTATTTAATCAAGACACTCACCGATTTTAAAACCGACGCACGCAGTAATAATCCTGAAAACATGATGCACATGATTGCCAAAAAAATGACTGATGAAGAAATCAAAGCGGTTTCTTATCGTATATCGATGATGAAATAAGCTAAAACATTAGTTATCGAATCGTCACTTTTGTTATTGTTTTTATCTAAACTGCACGTTCATTGAGAACTTAACCATGCTTAAAAAAATTGCTCAAACCGGTCTGTTGGTCTTGTTGTTTTCCAGTTCTTTTCTGTTGAAAGCGGAACCTACAGCAGTAGGTTATGAAACCCTTGCACCCGCTCAACCTACACAAAATCCGGATAAAATTGAAATTATTGAGTTCTTTTGGTACGGCTGTCCACATTGCTACAGTTTTGAGCCTTTACTTGAAGAATGGGTCAAAAAGCTGCCCAAAAATGTTGAATTTATCCGCCAACCAGCAGCATTCAATGAACTTTGGAGCAAGCATGCCAAAGCTTATTACACGGCCGAAGCATTGGGTGTTGTTGATAAAGTTCATGCTGATTTATTTGATGCCGTGCAAAACAAAAAAGAAAGTCTCGATACTGAAGAAGCATTGGCCAAGTTTTTTGTAGCGCATGGCGTTACTGAAACCCAGTTCCATGAGGCCTACAATTCGTTTGTTGTCGATGCTAAAATGCGCCAATCACCGTTAATGGCAACTCGTTACGGTATAACCGGGGTTCCTGCCGTCATTATTAACGGCAAATACAAAACAAATGGCCCCTTGGCGGGATCTCATGAAAAAATGATTGAGGTTATGAATCTTTTGATTAAGCAGGAAAGCAGTAAAAAATAATAGTATGGGGAGCAATCAGTAGTTTGCTCCCCTTTTTATTTGCAAGATGGATTTACCACATCAAATCATCAGGGATTTGATAATCTGCATAAGGATCGTCTTTAGTATCAACGGTACTGGTAACTTGTTCATTATGGACAATAACACTGCCGGCATCACGCAAGCTTATTTTTTGGGCTACATCAGACGAAACCACTTCATAACTTTCCCCCAGCTTTACAACAGCCAGCTTGCCACGAATAATTTGATCACGCATGGTTTCAGAGACATACAGTGTCTTTACTTTATTATGATCATTAAAATGGAACGCTAATCCGTCCGCATCTTTAGGTTGTTTGTTGAGTTCTATTAACTGTTTAACTTGTGCGATTAGGTGTTTTTGCTCTTCTTGCTGCGTTCTTAATTGATTTAGCTCACGGTCTCTGTCAGCTTTTTCTGTTTGTGCTTTTTTAGCCAGTTCTTTAGCCTCATCAACCACTATTACATTGTTCTTGCGTAGCTGTTGAGTTTGTTTAAGCTTATCGGATTTTACACTTTTAGCGCGAGCGGAACTCACCAACCCGGATTTTAATAATTGCTCCTGCAACGATAATTTTTGCTTGCTCATCACCTGATTCTCTTACGTTGTAATTTTGATAATTGTAGTTTATTTTTAAAAATGCGTCCGGAATACCCGCTATTGATCTCTGTTAACTTTTCAACAAGCAATACAACTCACTATTATCATAACAGCTAAAATACAACTGACAAGTCTGGAATTATTGTCGTTGTTTAATGTTTACATTAAATCCGGACAAAGCCCATTTTGAAAATGGGCTAACGGAACTATTAAAGGGTGTTCAAATCACGCTCATGTAACTGCATGTTAATAATTTTAAGCGTGGCCAAGACACCAGAAAAAACCTGATTAGAATGCACTGCCCGGGTTTTTCGTAATTCATTGCCGCAAGCCCAAGTGATTACACACTCTGTTAAGGCATTGGTATGTCCGCCCTTGGGAATCCTCACTTCATAATCAACCAAGGACGGCAAATTATAGTTATGCAACGTCATCACCTTGTTGATGGCATCTATAAAGGCATCAAATCCGCCATTACCAGAACCTGAAGCAATATGTTTGGTGCCTTTAACATTAACCCGAATACTGGCCGTTGACTCTAAATCAAGACCGCTGGTAATAGAGCAGTTCAATAATTTTATATGTTGGTAACTCTTGCTTTCCAGCACATCAGCAATAATAAAGGGCAAGTCATCAGTGGTGATGGTTTGTTTTGAATCGCCAAGGCTGACGATTCGTTCCAGCACTTTTTTCTGATTTTCTTCTGATAGATCAAGCTCCAAGAGTTCCAAATTTTTTTTCAATGAAGCTTTGCCACTCATTTTACCTAAAGCATAACTTCGGGTACGAGAAAAACGTTCAGGGCCTAACTTGGTTTTATATAAGCCGCCCTTTTGATCCCCATCCGCATGAATCCCGGCAGTTTGTGTAAAAACATCAGCACCAATAATCGGGGCATTAGCCGCAACCCGTTTTCCGGAAAAATTTTCAACCATGTTGCTAACGCGCACAATATGACTCTCATCAATAGCGAGCTGCATATTCATTTTATCGCGCAATACCACTGCGACTTCAGCAAGTGAAGCATTACCCGCGCGCTCACCCAGGCAATTAACGGTACAATGAATAGATCTTACCCCTGCACGAACGGCCGCCATAACATTGGCCGTTGCCAGTCCATAATCATTATGGGGATGAAAATCAAATTGCAGCTCAGGATAACGAATACACATATCACTCAGATTTTTTAACACATCTTCAGGCGACAAGACACCGAGGGTATCTGGCAGCATAAAATGTTTGATGCCCGAATAACGCAAGTTATCCATTAAAGCGTAAACATAATCTGGACTGTCTTTATAGCCGTTTGACCAATCCTCCAGATAAACATTAACCTTCAGGCCTTTTTCCAGTGCGTAATTAACTGTTTGCAGAATATCGCCCGTATGCTGAGCCAGCGTTTTTCCCAACTGTTCACGGCAATGTTTTTCACTGCCTTTGGTGAGTAAATTAATAACCTCACCGCCCGTTTCCAAAATCCAGTCTACGCTTTTGGTATGATCAACAAAGCCGAGCACTTCAACGCAGCCGTTGAAACCTTCCTGTTTTGCCCATTGGTTAATATTGGTGACGGCCTCTTTTTCACCTTCAGAGACCCGCGCAGAAGCGACCTCAATCCGGTCAACCCTAAGTGACTGCAACAACGCTTTGGCGATGTTGACTTTTTCCGTCGGTGTGAAGGAAACACCCTGAGTTTGTTCACCATCACGCAAGGTGGTGTCCATTAGCTGTATGTGTCTTGAATTTGTAGACATGATTTTTGACTGTGTTTTCAAAGTAACTTTTCGAGACTTTCCCTTAAAGGCGGCAGTCGATTTTCAATAACAACCCATATTTGTGGCAAATCCAAGCCCAAATAGTTATGAACCAATATATTTCTAAATCCCGAAAGCGCTTTCCAATTGACTTCAGGATGCTGCGCTTTTAATTCGTTGGATAATTTTTGTGTGGATTCGACAAGCGTTTGTAAATTTCGAATAACCGCATCCTGCACCATTTGCGAGTTCATAAACACAAACTGAGTGTATTCGGTGTACTCGTTAATTCGGTCGATACAATCAATAATGTGTTCAAGATAAATACTGTCATCTTTCATAATTGCCGGGCTTCGTTTAAAACCTGCGAATACAGGCGCGGATGCAGACTGGTTTTGGTGACTAAATCCACTTTGCGCTGCAACAGGGCCTGTAAATCCATTAACAGCTCCCCTAAATCAAACAAATCGCGCCCCTGTTCAAGCTCAACCAAAAAATCCACATCGCTGGCATCGCTAACCTCGTCCTTCGACATTGATCCAAATAAACAAATCGTTTTGACGCCGTGTTGTTTGGCCAGGTTTTTAATGGCCATTTGATTATCAGTAATTAGTTTATTCATTGCCGCATATTCCGTGTGGGTACGAAAAACATGTGCCCCCCCTACCTTGCTGATGACACCCAATACAATTATCGGATTTAAAAATCTTCACGGATTAATCCAGCTTGTTTGATAATTGATTGTAAAGTTCCGATTGGAATTTCTTTTTTAGCGCCAAGAACAATAACAATGCGATTCTCTTTACAGTATTTGTGATGATTGCCTTTTTGACTCACTTTTTCAAAGCCATGTGCCAATATTACGGCAATAATCTCTTTTGATGAAGGTAGGCCTAGGCATGTACTGAAAACTCGCCAAACATGAACTCGCCAACATCATTAAAATGTGTAAGTGACTGATCATCTTCTAAATAAAACTCAACCACTTCTTTTAAATTGCTCAAAGCCCCATCAATGCTTGTGCCAAAACTAAAGACTTCAATATTTAAACATTGCGAAACGTAATAATCACCTTCGCGGTAAATGATATATTTTAAGTTTTTCATGATTATGTTTTTCTAGACACCTTCGCCATGCTCCAAACGATCTGCAAGAATACGCAACGCCAAAGCTTCTATATTCATAATCGCTTGTTCACGGGTATTACCATAAACCATTGCACCTGATAAGGCTTCTATTTCAGCTAGCCAACGTCCATCCGTTTCTTATTCCAATTCAATTTGATATTTTCTATACACGATCGTTGTTTCTTTTGAGCTTTTTTGCCGAATCGATAATTACATTAATACCGTGTTTACATAGCTAAGTAACAGTTATTTTATTACTTGTTTAATCAAGCTCATTATGTACTCTAAGTCTTTGTCGCTATTAACTTGTATTTCATAGGCACCATTACCATGATGTCCAATATTAGAAACATCTTTAGCTATTCCTTTAGCATCTTCAATGGCTCCAAATTTTGCGTTAATCCATAGTTTCAACGTTCTTTTTTGTAAAGAAATATCAACTACATTACCGTTTTTTTTAAAGGCAATATATAATTTTTGGGGCTTTATCTCAATGCCATCAGCTAAGTTAAGCACAGCATCTCTAAATTTAACATAAAGTTCTGAAATCTCTTCTGTTGTTGATGCTATATGTTCCTCTTCCGTATAAACCTTAATCTCATCAATAACTTTTTTTAATGCTTCATTTTGTTGCGTAAGAGGCTTAATGCTTTCAGCTGACTTGGTCTTTTTAATGGAGTTAACAGAAAATAAATTGTTTTCAAACCGCTTTATTTCCCATAATTCAATAGCAATATCTTTGAAGTTGGTTGCTAGAATTTGATTTTCTGTAAAGGAAGTAGAAACAAAAGCAACGCGTGTTTGACTCCAATCTACATTTTCACGCTTTAAGTTCTGTTTTAATGTTTCATTGTATTCAATAATGAAGTCAGCTTTGTTTTCTAACATCAAACTCAAGTAAGTAAAACCTTGGTCAACTACGCTTAAGTTTCTGTCTCTTTTATATTCAATAATAATGAAAGCATTTGATTGCTTGTCATATGCCAGTGTATCAATTCGTTTATTCTTAATGGTAAATTCACTCTTAACTAAAGTTAGTCCCATTATGATGTTTAAATTTTCCTCAAATACGTTCTGTATCTCACGCTCGAGCTTAAAAGCTTTTTCTTCAACTTCAATTAGCTTGTTATTTTGATTAAGATAAATTGGCATTATTGATATGT
>Ga0194053_10001958_pt1 | contig 12699 bp, 11 predicted proteins | sample SepL228m_MetaG_FD_161684 | JGI IMG/M metagenome (GOLD analysis project Ga0194053, IMG submission 161684) | Anoxic zone freshwater microbial communities from boreal shield lake in IISD Experimental Lakes Area, Ontario, Canada - Sep2016-L227-8m | ecosystem: Environmental > Aquatic > Freshwater >... | reverse complement strand
GCTTCGGGCACGCAGCAGTCATGGCCGCCAAGCGACCCGGTGCGAATGGGTTTGCTGCCGGATTTCTACCTGCTGCAGGAACAGGTGAGCGATGGGCCGGCGATTAACCCGGGCACGCTCCAGTCGCAGGCGGTCCAATTCTACACCGGTGCGCCGCCTTATACTTTTCGCACGTTTCGACAACACGGACTCTTCCTGCATGCCCCTGGCGTTTTGGGGGACGTGACCGAGACGCAGAACTCGGTCTCGTTCACGCTGACGAACTGGGCTTCGGGTCAAACGCGGGTATTGGTGGGTGGATTCACCAGCGCGCCGGGCGTGACCATCGACGGCGCCAACGCGCCGATTGTGTGGCCGCACGAATATGATTCGTCGCGAGGCCTGCTCGTGCTGGGTTTGCAAGGCACCAACCGGGTGCGGCTCCTGCACCCGGCCTTGCCACGGTTGGAGATCAAAAAGGCGGCCACCAACGGCGCAGTCGAACTTTCCTGGCCGGGAGCCTATTCGAGTTTCGTGCTGCAGCACACCTCGAGTCTGGAGAATGTGAGCACCTGGGCGGACTCGACGGCCGCGGTGTCCGTGGCCGGGGACAGGCTCATCATGACGGAATCGAACGCCGCAGCGGCGCGATTGTTTCGGCTGAGGAGCGCGCCGTGAGCCCGCCGGAGCGGTGAATTTGAGCTGAACAACACCCGCGATGTTTCGGGTGGCAGTTTGCAGATCACGCCGGCTGCCGTCGGCGGCGACGATTTCTTGAATCCATCCTGACGGTGAGGTAACTCAAGCAAAAAAATGCTTGTGCAAAGCCGCCGCTGGGCGTAGGAAGAAGCCATGCTGAAACTGTACTCATCTTCTCTAGCTTCCTTCACCCGCCGACAATTCCTCTATTCCTCTGCCCTTGCGGTCAGCGGGATGGCCCTGACGGGTTGTGCCAAGCCCCAGCCGCGCCGCGTTTCCCCGAACGATAAGTTGAACATCGCGGGCGTGGGCGCCGGGGGCAAGGGCTCCAGCGATGTGCGATGCTGCTCGGGTGAGAACATCGTGGCGCTGTGCGATGTGAACGAAGCCTCTGCCGCAGCCACACGCCAGAAATTTCCCCAGGCCAGATTCTATAAGGATTATCGTGTGATGCTCGAGAAAGAGAAGTCGATCGACGCCGTGGATATCGCGACGCCCGACCACATGCACGCCGCGATTGCCGCCATGGCGATCAAAATGGGCAAGCACGTTTATTGTCAGAAACCACTCACCCACGATGTCTATGAAGCGCGCGTGTTGCGCGACCTGGCCCGGGAATACAAAGTGGCGACGCAGATGGGCAACCAGGGCAGCGCGTCCGATGGTTTGCGCCGCGCGGTCGAGGTGGTTCACTCCGGTCTCATTGGACCTGTGCGACAGGCTTACGTATGGACCAACCGACCCCTCTGGCGACAGGGCATGGAACGGCCGGAGGGAAGCGACCCGGTCCCTGCGGGAGTGGATTGGGATTTGTGGCTGGGCACCGCGCCGATGCGTCCTTTCAAGGCTCACTGGCCCGACACAGTCGTCGGGGGCCGGCGTGAAGTTTACCAGCCGTGGGTCTGGCGGGGTTGGCTGGACTACGGCACAGGCGCCCTGGGCGATATGGCCTGTCATACCGTGAATTGGCCATTTCGGGCGCTTAAGCTGGAATATCCGACTGAAGTCGAGGCGGAATGCTCTGGCCTGACGAGCGAGATGTATCCAAACAGTTCAAAAATCCGCTTCGAGTTTCCAGCGCGCGGAAATCAGCCGCCGGTCACGCTCTGGTGGTTCGATGGCGGAAACAAGCCGCCTAAAGAAGTAACCGCAAATGTTGTGAGCATGCTGGACCAGGTTTCCGGCAGCGGTTGTATTTTAGTGGGTGACAAAGGCGAGTTGTTCTCGCCTGAAGACGGTGACGGGGATTTCCGATTTTTCGCGAAGCTCAAGGACGAGAAAGAGCTGACGCGCGCCACCGAGCACGAGGCAGCCAAAGCGATCCCGCAAACAATCCCACGCAATCTCTTCAAGGGCGGAACGGATGAACGCCAACATCTGGAATGGATTGCCGCCTGCAAAGGTGGTGCGCCGGCATACTCCAACTTCGATGTCGCCGCTTATTTGACCGAGATCATGCTGCTCGGCTGCGTGGCAATGCGCACTGGCAAGAAACTGGAATGGGACGGACCAAAGATGTGCGCCAAGAATGCCCCCGAAGCGTCGCAGTACGTCAGACGCAAATATCGCAAGGGTTGGAAGCTGTAAGGGGTGCTTCCTTCCCCCATGACGACTCGCCACCGCTCAGACCGAAGCTTGCCAGAATCGGCATAGCGCTGCGCGGATTTCGCAGACGTCCTTGACGCTTGCTGCCTGCCAACAGGCCGGGAATAGGCGGCGATATCTCGGCTCGGCGAAGCGGGCGTCAATGAGCAGGATGACGCCGCGGTCGGTTTCAGAACGAATGACCCGGCCGGTGGCCTGCAGCACGCGGTTCATGCCGGGAAAGCTGTAGGCATAGTCGAAGCCAGCGCCGGTCTCTGCCTGGAAGTAGTCGCGGATCATGTCCCGCTCGATACAGAGCTGCGGCAGGCCAACGCCCACAATGACCGCGCCAATCAACCGGTCTCCAACCAGGTCAATACCTTCGCCGAAAATTCCGCCCATGACGGCGAACCCGACCAGCGTCTCGCCATGCTCGATTGCGAAGGCCGCCAGAAATGCCTCGCGCTCAGGTTCGCTCATGCCAGGTCGCTGCACGAGGATCGGAACGGCGGGGTCGAGGGCATGGAAGTGCTGCTGCACGGCGGTGAGGTATTGGTAGGAAGGGAGATAGACGAGGTAGTTGCCGGGCCGGCCTTGCACGAGCGCCCTGATAGCCTCGACGACGTCCGCAAGCGATTCGGCACGGGCCTTGAGATGGGTGCGGATGCGGTGTTGCACCAATACCGCAAGGTTTTCGGGCGGGAATGGCGAGGGCAATTGCAGCAGCGGGTCTTCCGGGGTGCCTCCCATCAGAGCGTGGTAATAATCGATTGGCGTGAGCGTGGCGGAGAAAAAGACCGCGGCTTTGCCGCGGGCCAGGGCTTGTCGGAGCAGAAACGAAGGATCCAGGCAGAACAGTCGCACCCGGACCGAGGTTCCAGGCTCGATGATGGTGACGTAGCGCTCGTCATAGAGGTCGGTCGTGCGGCGGAACGAGTGCAGACGGAAGTAAAGATCGAGCAGGCGCTGACGGAAGTCAGCGGGCTGGTTGCGGACGAGCCAGGTTTCGGCTTCCTTGAGCGCAGCGTCAAGAGGAGCAAGCAACACGTCGGGGAAGTGGCGGTCGGCGCTCGGGGTAGCCAGGGCGGGGGCAGGTGAGACGCCTGCCCTGCTCTTTGCGGGGAATAGGTTGAGTTCGATGGACGGATCACTGGCATCGACCGGTTCGGAAGGTGGCTCGGCCGGCCCACAGAGTGTCCGCATCGCCGAACTCAGCCGACTGAGCGCTTTGGCACAGCGCGGCAACGCCGCTTTGATCGCTCGCCTGACCTCCTGGACTTCGCGGCTGTTGAGATCGGCGGAGAACATCTCGCGGGCGCGGTCCACCAGGTTATGAGCTTCGTCCACGAGAAGGCCGCAGTCCCCGCCGTCTTCGGCAAAGTGACGGCGCAAATAGACCTTGGGATCGAACACGTAATTGTAGTCACAGATGACGGCATCGGCCCACGAGGACACGTCCAGCGAAAGCTCGAACGGGCAAACTTGGTGTTCATGGCCCACGGCCTCGAGGACGGCGCGGGTCATTTCTTCACGAGCCAGGGCATCGCGCATGGCCGGCTTGCAGCGGTCGTAGTAGCCGCGAGCAAGCGGACAGGTTCCCGGGTCGCATCGCTGGCCTTCTTTGACGCAGATAGTATCTTTGGCCGTGAGCGTCACCGTGCGCAGGCGCAAGCCCGTTCTCCGCAGGTCCGCCAGGGCCTTTTGCGCCACCGCTCTCCCGCTGGTGCGCGCAGTCAGGTAAAAGATTCGCTCCAGCTTGCCTTCGCTCAGCGCTTTGATTGCTGGAAAGAGCACGGAGATGGTCTTGCCGATGCCGGTGGGGGCTTCGAGGAATAGCCGGCCGCCACGGGCCAGCGTTCGGTAAGCCGCGACGGCGAGTTCCCTCTGGCCGGGGCGGTAACGAGGGTAGGGGAACGCGAGGGATCGGATAGACTGGTCGCGTTGCTGGCACCACAATTGACGTTCCCGCATCCAGTCCACATAGATTGCCGTCGTCTCCCTAAAGAACGCCGCCAGCTCCCGAGAGGAAAACCGGTTACGGAACTCGGTCAGCTCTCCCGTTTCCATGTCGAGGTAGGTCAACTGGATGTCGATGCCCTCCATCGCGTGGTGATGAGTGTAAATGAACCCGTAGCACTTCGCCTGGGCCCAGTGCAAGGGGTCCGCTTGCCGCCCCCAAGCCCCGCAAACGGTCTTAATCTCCTCCAGCAAGACATCCTGGCCCGAGGCCAGGAGACCGTCAATGCGACCTTGGACACGCAGAATAAACCCCTCCGCATCCAGATCGTAATGAATCCGAACCTCCTTCTGATAGCCGGACGGACGTGAGCGCTGGAGCCGTTGATGGCCCCGGGTTCCCGCCAGGGCGCGCTGCGGTCCAACAAAATCACGCTCGCCGCCAAGGTCGCCGCGCCGCAAGACGAACTCGACCAACTCACGCACCGGAACCGAATGGACTGGCTTGGAAACCGTCGGCACGCGGGTAGTTTCATGCCGCAACCGGCCTGCGGCAACAGAATTGTCGGCGACGACGCGCCCGCGCTGCTTAAAAAAGCGTGGTCTGGGCGCCAGAACTCCGTAGAATCCAGCGTGATGACCGAAACACCGCAACGACTTCCTCTAGCTCTGCGCAGTATCGCGATCTTCGAGGCTGCAAAGGGGGCGTTAGCGCTCGCTGCAGGATGTGGGTTGCTATCGTTGCGGCACACCGACCTGCACGCGGTCGCCGATGCCTTCCTGCTGCACCACGGAATTGATCCGGAGACGCACTATCGGCGGCTGTTCATCGAATCGGTGGCCCGGGCCACTGACCAGCACACCGGGCAGATCGTCGCTCTGGCTTTCGCTTACGCCTTGATCCGCCTGGTGGAAGGCTACGGACTGTGGCAGGGCAAACACTGGGCTGAATGGTTTGCCGTGATCTCGGCCGGACTTTATCTGCCACTGGAACTTCATCACCTGGCGCGTCGCCCGACACTGCTCACCATGGGCGTGCTCCTCTTCAATATTGCCATCATGGGCTACCTGGGAAAGTTGCTGGTCCAGCAACGGGAGCGGCGGCGCGGCAGCCTCAGCGACGATCCGGAACCACCGTAGGCATACATGCGAAAAGTGCAGGGCGAAAGGAGGGCGTTGAAGTGTGAGAACTTGGGGACTGCCCAGGGAAACCAAGGAGGATAAACATTAGACAGAAACATTGAAGACGGGACAATTAGACAGAAACATTAGAGACAGAAAAATGGGAACGACAGATGGAAACGAAATCGTATGCGGATTACCGGGCGAAGTCCTTTGGAAGAACCGATCCTTTCCCATTTTTCTGTCTGTAATCTTTCTGTCTTCATGTTTTGTGGACGGTTTGCATGTGGACATGACTGGTGGTGACCGAAGGCGCTTATGGACTGCCCAGGGAAACCAAGGATGATAAACATTAGACAGAAACATTGAAGACGGGACAATTAGACAGAAACATTAGAGACAGAAAAATGGGAACGACAGATGGAAGCGAAATCGTATGCGGATTACCGGGCGAAGTCCTTTGGAAGAACCGATCCTTTCCCATTTTTCTGTCTGTAATCTTTCTGTCTTCATGTTTTGTCTGTCCCTTCTGCCCATAATCAATTTATCCCGCCGTGGTGCGAATCCACCGCACGCATTGGAGTGTGGCGCGCTCGGGATGTTCGAGCCAGGCGTGTTGCGCGAGCCGGCCACTATGTATTCGCTATTGCGTCACCCAGAAGCTGCGGAACGTTCGCCGGTTCAAGTCTTTGATGTCTTTGCAGGGGCATCCATCGATGGGGAACGTGCCGTCATCACTTAAGACTTGAAATTGGCGGAGGCCGAGCTGCGGGTAGATGACGAGCGCTTCAGGATGGTAGTTATTGAAGTGATCCACATGCACCAGCCTCGGTGTGGTGCCCGCCCCAGCCCAACGATAGAGCCGGAAGTGGCCGCCTCCGTCGTATGGGCCGGCGATGATGAGATAGGTTCCGCCATGCCAGGCGATGTCGCGGATTCCGAGTCCGCTCAAATCCAACTGGATGGGCGAGTCGAACCTGGCGGGTTTGCCCGCGATGACTTCATTTGGGTTGAGCAGCGGAATGAGCAAAGCCTTGCCTGCGGGAATGGGATTGCGGAAGCCGATCAGGAGATGGCCTTCGGGGGTGGCGGAAAGACCCTCGATGTCCAGCGCGCCTGGCTCTTTGGGAGCACGGCGCGCGGCATCTGCAAGATGAAACTGATCGAACCTGGAATCCCGGAGCAGATCGTCCAGCAACCGCTTGCAGGGCTTGCCGACCGGGGTGAGGGTTGCCTCGCCACCAATCACCTTGATGTCAGTCGCGAAGAGACGGTGGCGATTGAGGCGCTCTTTTCTGTTTTTGTTGAGGCCGTGAGAGCCAATCCAGAAAGCACGGTCGCCGATGCGGGCGCCAGCTTCGATGTCTGCTTCGATGGACTTGCCTTGGACTCGAAGGAAGGCGTTGAGATCGAACTGTTTGACGGGTCCGCCGGGTTGGTCGGTCCGATACATTCGCAGGATGTTATCCTCGTCACTAGCGACGACGAAGAGATTCGAACTGACCGCAACGGCGCCCGAGGCATCGCACATGCCGGAGTACTGGAAGGGGCTGATTACCCGAAGACTCTCGGCAGCCGATGCCCAGAGGGATACGCCGCACGCAAGCAACAGAAGCGCGCGCATGATAGAAACCTCCCGAGGCACCCCAGACGATCAGTCTTTGGAAAGGATGGTTATGTCCACCAGTTCGCCCGGGCGGATTTTAAGGTTGGAAGGCAGGCTGATGTCGATGGGCAAACCCATCTCGACGCTGGCGAGTTTTACAGGCCCCAGGAAGGTGGGGGGGAGACTTTCCAATTGGGCGCCGACTTCAATGATTTGGGCCGAGCCCACCTCCCGATGCAGCCCACGGGTGCGAACCTCCACCCGCCTTCCGACCTGTGGCTCATCGCAGAAGGGAGGACGCAGATAGCCCACGATGCGCACCGGGTTGAGCGTTGCGATTGTCACGATGGACTGTCCCGCAGTCACGGCTTCCCCCGAGCGATGGTAAATCATACTGATGATGCCATCGATGGGAGCCTTCAAAGCAATGGGGCTTAGCTCGGCCTCGGTGAGCCGCAACTTGGATTCCTGCACCGCAATAGCCGCGAGCAGGGGGTTTTCGGAGACCATGGTGATTTCGGTGGCATTGGTAAGCTGCAAGGTCTTGAAACTCTGTTCCCCCTCGGCGACCAGCCGGGTCAACTCCACAACCTGCTGCTGCAACCCCTGGTAGGTCGCCTTGGCTTCGTCCAGCTTTTGCTGCGACGTGATTTTCCCCTTAAACAGTTCCTCCGCGCGGTGGAATTCCGTTTCGGCTAATTGCAGGCTGACCTGGGTGCTGGCAAGTCGGGTGCGTTCCTTCATCCAGTTGAGACGCAGCCGGTTGTAGCCGATGGCGGTGCGTTGCTGCGCGGCAACCGGTTTCATATCGGCCCGCAGCAGTTCGATTTCAGCGCGGATGACGGCAAGGGATGCGTCCAGGATTCTTGGATCGGCGACCACGACCTGCCCAATGAGGTCGCCGGCTTTGACTTTTTGAAACCGCGTGACGCTCAATTGCGCAAGCAACCCGGGTTTCTGAGAGCACACGTTCGCGATGACTGGTTCGGCCTGGCCCACCAGAGATGGTGAGACGACGTGGTCCCTCCATAAGGATGCAATCGCACAGAGCGCGGCGCCAAAGACAAGAATGGGAAGGACGCGCATGCGCGCATCGCGCCAGCGTTGCTGGATGGGGATGGGAACAGTCAATCGAGATTCTGATTTCATAATTCAGATTCGTCACCAGCATGGACGCTGGACACCCTGGCTACGCCTTCCAGGGCACGGACCTCCTCGACCATCTCATGGGCGCGGGCAGGATCCCGCAGGAGCAGGCGGTAGGAAAGGTCGATGCCGGCGTAGCCTTCGTTGGAGCGCTGGCTGGCACACTGGAGGCTGCGGCTATGGCGGTGGAGCAGTTGAAGCAACTGGGCCAGATCGGCAGCGGGGCGGACCCACTGGATGTTGAGGATAAGGTCGTAGCGCTGGCGAGTGCCGAAGGCCGTGGCCCAGAAGTAAAACATGATCGCCAGCGTCGCCAGGCAGCCGATGATGGCGGAGGTGAACTTGCATGTGCCGCAAGCCAGGCCAATCACAATCACGGCCAGCACGTAAGCCGTGTCAAGGGTGTCGCGGAGAATGCTTCGGAAGCGAACCATGGCGAAGATGGCCATAAGCCCGAAGGCCAACACGAGGTTATTGGCCAGAATCATCATCACCAGCGCGACAATCACCGGCATGAGAACCAACGTGTTGACGTACGAACGCGAATAGGAAAGCCCGGTGTGAGTGAACATGTACATCCAGGCAATCGCATGACCGCAGGTAAACGCCAGCAGCAAGGCGATGGTGAGTGCAATGTAATTGGTTGGGACTGCGCCGTAATCACCGTGCAAAAACCATTCGTTCATAAAAGCCTGATCGACATGGCCGGGACAAGTTGGCGCGCCTTTTCCAGAGTTGCGGGTGTGAGCCGGGGCGTCGCCTGCCAGTCCTGAGCATGGTCGCCGTCATGAAAGCGGTGTGGGCCCACCACCTCCACGCCTTCACAATACTTGGCGGAAGAGAATTGCATCAGATTGAATCTGCGCACTAACTCGTTGAACCAATTCGGGAAGCGGGTGGTAAACTTTATCTCGAGGATGACGGATTCCGGGAAGACCGGGACCGGCTGCTGCATGTTCACGACCGCTTTGGCCTTAAAAAAAGGCTCGGCGCAAGTGTGGCGGTCAAAGGTGACACGCACCAAGTTATCGTGGGGGCTGACCCATGCCTCGCGCAGATAGTGGTTGTGCAACTTCGGCCTGGCACTGAGCTGGTGCAGCAGAAGGTTGAATCGCTGCATCGTCACCAAATGGCGGGGCTCGCAGGAGAGCAGATGCCCCGGCTCAGGCAGTTGGCCGGCGAGGAGCAGCGGAACTGCTTCGCGACGCACCCCGCAACGCTGTTTGATGATGCAGTTGTCAGCGCGCTGTTTGATCTCAAAGAAGACCGGCGTGTTGGGCTGATCGTCGTAATAGCGCAAGCGCAGCTTGAAACGGTTCCTCGTGCCGTTGGCCCCGTCGTGATGAATCTTCAAATCATCCGAGTCCAAATACAGGCTGTGAACCGGATACGAGCGATTGGGCTGGCCGGCGGCGTAATCATCCAATTCCAGATAACTGCTGACAAAGTCCCGGAGCCGATGCGTGATTCCCTCATTGATGAGGTATTTCAGCTCGAAGCGTTGCTGAGGTAATCGGTGGTCCTGGGCCATAACCCGTTAGCGAGAAGCCATTCTTTGGAACCGAATGCGGCGGATATAACCATAGTCACTTTCACAAACCAGGATATTACCTCCGTAATCCATAGTGACACAACGTCCTTCGCTGATTTTTTGAACCGACGGATCGTAAAAGAATGCACCATCGCCGCTGTGCGTGGTGCCGCCACCGCCGTTCAAAAGGAGGTGGATGATGCCGGCGCTGTCCAGGTACCAAAGCTGGCAGCCTTCGTGAGACAGAAGCAGATAGCCGCCCGTGGGCACGGGCCAGGGGCTGCGGACGCCGGAGAGGCCGGTGACCAACGCCGGATATCCATCCCCTCCCCCTATCGTCCCGCCATTACCAGCCAGCGTGACCTGCGAGCCATCGGGATGGACGCGATAGACATAATTGGCGCCCCGGTCGCAAACGATGATGTCGCCACTGGCTTCGACCGCCAGGGTGCCGAGTTCGGAAAAGCCCGAGGCGAGCGTGTGCAGCCCGCCCGAGGGGGTCCAACTCCGCACCTTCGTCCCGGCGCAAAAATAGGCCAGCGATTCGTCGTCCTTGACCCAAAGGCCCCGTCCAGTGTTGAGCGCCGAGCCATCCGTGGTGGCAAGGAACAGGGTCGCCATGATGCCGTTGGTGGTGACGCGTCGTACACGGCCATTGTTCGTATCCAGGACATAGACGGTGCCATCAGCGCGGACCCAGAGACCGTTAGGCTGATTGAGCTGGAGGGTTATGGCTGCGCCCGGCCCTTCGCCGTTGAATCCGGCAAGGTGATTGCCAGCGTGAGTGCGGATGGTGCCGTCCAGGGCGACTTTGAGCACCGATTGGCTGTTTTCGTCAGCGATATAAACGTTGCCTGCGCGGTCGGCCATCGCAATGTGCGGTCGCGACAAAGCCGCCGACGTCGCCCGCCCGCCTTCATAGGCCGCGGACCAGTAACTGACGCCATCCATCCGGCCAAAGCCATTGCCCGCAATGGTTTCGAGAATTCCGTAGGCCCAAACCAGGTTGGTGAACCCTTGCAGTGTGGGCGAGACATCGGCGGCCTGCATTCGATGGAAGCGAGTTCCGCCATCGATGGGACTGGTGAGCCTGCCGGCGGAGTTGGTGGCGAAGACGTTTTGCCCAGGAACCCAGGGGCCGAGCGGTGTGTTGGCCGTTTGGAGGGTGCAAACGCCGGGCACGGGAGCATTCGTCCACATCAATACACCGTCCCGGCCAAAGCTGGTCACGCGCAATGAAGGCGCAGCGTGGCTGGCCGGAAGCGAAACCATCAGTCCGAACAGGATCATAGCCGTCCACTGACCACCGCGCAACTTCGCGCGCGGCGCCTTCCCCTCCGGCCTGGGCTTCAAAACCATAGTTCTATTCCTCGACGGCAGCCTGCACTGCTGAAGCTCAGCCACAGATTTCACGCAGATGTGCCCATAAAACAATCTAAGAGCAAATCCTTGTCAGATCAATCTCAATCTCACTCTCACTCTCTGTGGTGATGGCGGTCCGCGAGCAACGCGGGGAACAACTGGCGGGCCTTCGGCGTAGGCGATGAAACTCTTGGAGTAGCGCTTGACGCTCTACGAGGAAAAATACGGCGTGTTGAACGAGAACTTCTACGCCGCGCTCACCGCCGGCCAATTGGCGCGCTACGACGAGTTCGATGAAACCCGCGCCGATTTCAGCCGGTGGAAGGGCATTTACGAGACTTGGCGCCGGCGTAAAGCGGACTACGACAGGCAACTCAAGGCCCGAAGCCTGGAGGAAACGCTGCGGTTTCAGCCCGCCTACTGATGCCGGAGGTCCCGCTCAAATCGCTACGAGTTCCACCGGGGCAAAGAGCGACTCTGCTGGTATGACGATTTTCCGCACCCGAACGATCCCTCGCTCGCCTCAACCTTCCCGCACCACAAGCATGTGCCTCCGGACATTCGCCACCACCGTATTCCTGCGCCAGAGATGAGCTTCGAGACGCCCAATCTGCCCTTCCTGCTCCGGGAACTCGAAGCGTTGGCTGCGTCGCCATAGTCAGTGGCGGGCCGCTGGATCGGTCGTTTGCGCCGGTGTGCGACCCATGATGTCGTCATGGTCAAGCGAGCACAAATTCGCGCCTTCAGCGAGGCGGTTGCACGGGAGTTTCACCCCCAGCGAATTGTGCTCTTCGGCTCGTAGGCCTGCGGCCATCCCACGGAGGACTCCGACGTGGATTTGCTCGTTATTATGGAGCGGACACGTGACCGCGGGGAAAGAATTTCGGTGCGCATCCGGCAGGCTATTCCGCGAGACTTTCCGCTCGACCTGCTGGTGAGAACTCCGTCGGAGGTGGCCAAGCGGCTCCGCTGGGGAGACCCATTCATGTGCGAGTTGCTGGAGAGGGGCAGCGTACTGTATGAAGCCAACGACGCGTGAGTGGGTCAAAAAGGCGGAGAACGACTTCAAAGTCGCCTCGCTAATTCTGCGGCGGCGTAAGGATATGGTGCCGGACGCCGCGTGCTTTTTCTGTCAGCAGTGCATCAAGAAGTATCTTAAGGCGCACCTGCTGGAGGCGGGGATTGCTTTCCCTCGTACGCATGACCTCCTGCAACTGCTGAATGCTTGCGTTCAGATCGAGCCGCTTTGGTCAGCCTACGCCAAGGTCGTGGATGCAATGTCTGACTATGCTGTGGATTTTCGGTATCCGGGGCACTCGGCCACATCAGCGTGATGCGTGATGCGTGATGCGTGATGCGTGATGCCAGTGGCTGCCATTCGCGCCTTCATTCGGTTTTCGGTTTTCGGTTTTCGGTTTTCGGTTTTCGCTTTTCGATGTTCGAAGCCAGCTAAAGTGCGCCGACTCCCGTCGGCGGCTACCATGGTTTCGGACCCGGGGGCCGCTTACGGCTTGGCCGAGCGCTAGAACCGCTGCGGGTCGAAGCGGGTGGAATCGTCGAACGTCCACAGGCCGTCAGCTCCCGCCATGTTGGTCGAGACGTTCACCCAGAGCGGCGCGACCAGGCTGTCGCTGACCTGCACCACATACTCGACATAGGGCGTCCCCGAGAAAGAGACCGTCACCGTCCCGTCGCCATTGTTCTTAATCCCACC
>Ga0194053_10001955_pt1 | contig 12704 bp, 7 predicted proteins | sample SepL228m_MetaG_FD_161684 | JGI IMG/M metagenome (GOLD analysis project Ga0194053, IMG submission 161684) | Anoxic zone freshwater microbial communities from boreal shield lake in IISD Experimental Lakes Area, Ontario, Canada - Sep2016-L227-8m | ecosystem: Environmental > Aquatic > Freshwater >... | reverse complement strand
TCAATGCCGGCGTCCCCTTCTTCGGCATCGAAAACCTGCCAGCCATTCTGCCGCAACAGGTGGCCCAGCAACTTCCGATAGTTGGGATCGTCGTCAATGATCAAAACCGTCTTCATGCGCGCGTGGCTTGCCGTAGGGGCTATCTTCGCGCATTCCGGGGCAAATCTAAAGCAAAAAAGATGCGTCCTGGAATCCCGCAGGGTGGTTTCAAGAAATCGTAGCCGCCGACGGCAGTCGGCGCTAACACTCCGATAATCAAGGAAAAGTGCGCCGACTGCCGTGGACGGCTACGATTTTGCAGGTTCATGAATCCGCCCTGGGACGGAAGCAGGGTGGTTTCAAGAAATCGTAGCCGCCGACGGGAGTCGGCGCTAACACTCCGATAATCGAGGAAAAGTGCGCCGACTGCCGTGGACGGCTACGATTCTGCAGGTTCATGAATCCGCCCTGGGACGGAAGCAGGGTGGTTTCAAGAAATCGTAGTCGCCGACGGGAGTCGGCGCTAACACTCCGATAATCGAAGAAAAGTGCGCCGACTGCCATCGGCGGCTACGATTTTACAGGTTCATGAATCCGCCCTGGGCCGGAAGCAGGGTGGTTTCAAGAAATCGTAGTCGCCGACGGCAGTCGGCGCTAACACTCCGATAATCGAGGAAAAGTGCGCCGACTGCCGTGGACGGCTAGATTTTGCAGGTTCATGAATCGGCCCTGGACTTGAGTCAGGGTGGTTTCAAGAAATCGTAGTCGCCGACGGCAGTTGGCGCTAACACTCCGATAATCAAGGAAAAGTGCGCCGACTGCCATCGGCGGCTACGATTTTGCAGGTTCTTGAATCCGCCCTGGGAATTCCGAGAGGACGCGCGGACCAGGCGTGGTCGGAAGCCGAACTCCGAATTGCGCCGCTTTTCTTTGCGATCTTTGTGATCTTTCGCGGCTATTAACTGCTCTTTTTAGGTTTAAGGCTGGATTGGGATGTCAGCCGGGATGGGCTGTTTTTCGCGCAGCCGGCGCGCCGCCTCGCCGACCAGCCGCAGATACCAGTCGCTGGGTAAACCATCGTAGCCGACAAAGTGCCCTTGGGTGGGGGGAGAGCTGGTGACTTTAAAAACGGCTGTGCCCTCGTCCACTTCGTCAAACATGGCCACGTACACGGTGTCCGCGCCCAGTCGGGACAACGCGTGGAATTGCTCCCAAAGGAACTGGCCACCCCGACGCGGAATCAGACTCGTGCCAGGCGCTTGCCGCTGCAGATTGTCCCAACTGAAGCCCGGATAAACGACCGGGATCCAGAGCATCCCGAGGCGTTCGCACTCGCGCTGATCTTCGACCCAGTTATTGGTGGCAGCGTGCTTCGCGCCGGATACATCGATCACATAATTGCCAATATTCCAGGGGCAGTAAGCGCCGAACCGGCCGTGGAACTTCTGCCATTCGGGATCGGGGTTATGTCGCCAGTCCCAGTCGCCGCCGCCGACCAGAAAGGCGGAGTACCGGCTCGGGGTTCGGAAGAAGTCGATCAGGCGGTTGGCCAGTTCGGCGTTCATTGGATTGTGCGGGTTTCCGAAGTAGAAACCCCAGATTTGCACAACCGGCTGGCCGATCTCATGCAAGTAACGCGGATCTTCGACGACTTTCTCGTCCACCATCTTCTTCCAATCCGCCGTGAGGACATCGAACACCCGGTCCGCTGGCATGCCGGCGATATCATAGGAAAGCGCCCAGACCCGGCCGGTCTTGATCGCCGCAGCTCGGACATGGTGGAGCACCCGCAAGCGAGTGGGATAGCGTTTCGCTCCCGGCCCGCCGGGGAGATCCACGAGGAAGTGTTGCAGCCAGGCGCCGTCGATGCCGTAATCGCGCATCCACTCGAAATGGCGCAGGACGGTTCGGGCGTTGTCGGAGGTGAACAGTTCAGCCTGCTGGCCCCCAGGATAGGTGAAACCCGGCGCCGGATAGCGCTCCATCGGGGAATAGTCGGCCATGTCCGGCCACAGCTCGAAAGTCAGAAGGTCCGGCACGATCTGCCGCGAGTCGCGACTCCAATGAATCCAGCCCAGGTTGGCGGCGTCATCCGGGCAGCGGAACCAGCCCTGGTAACCGCACATTACTTTGCCCCGCAAGGACGCCGCATCCTCAGTGCCGGCGCAGTCTGCGGGCTTTTTGGCAGAGGTTGATTGTTTATGACCTGTCGTGCATCCGGCCAGTAGGGCGATGAGGAGAATGAATGTGCAACGTGGACGCATGGCGGCAGCTAACGCCGGATTACCTCACGGATAGAGGCAGCATTGACATCGATGTTCAGCAGGCCCGGGGGCATCCAACTCTCCCAGGAAGAAAGCCGGACGGTGCCTGAGCCACCAGTCATAACCCGAATTAAGCAGGCCCATTCCTGGATTCGGCCCGTCGCCATGCGCGCTCCTGCTTGTGAGTTTCAGACCGCAGCAACTCTTCGGCGGACCAGCCTTTGCTCTGCGCATATTGGGCCAACTCGAACAACTCCCTCGCCACGCGCGCGCGCGTCAGCGCGCGCGGCGGAGGCGACAAGACGGATAACTTCGCCCGGCGCGCTTTCTTCAACAGCTTCTCAGCGCGCAGCAACGCCGGCAGGTGTTTCGGGATGCCGTCCAGGGCCGAAGGCCGCGCGTGGCGTGTTCCATGCTTTTCGGCGCGCTTGATCTTCTCCCAGTTCGCCCAGACTTGGTCCACGTCCTTGACCTTGACCTTGAGCTTGCCGAAGACATGCGGATGGCGGCGGATCAACTTATCGGTAATCTGGCGGACGACCTTCTCGAAATCAAAGGCCTGGCGTTCTTTCGCCAGTTGACAGTGGAAGACCACCTGCAACAGCAGATCGCCCAGTTCCTCCTCCAGTTCATGGTCGTCCCCGGCTTCAATGGCATCGATCAGTTCATAGACTTCCTCGACCGCATGCCACCGCAGGGACCGGTGGTTCTGTTCACGATCCCACGGACAGCCTTCAGGCGAGCGCAGTCGAGCCATGACGCTCAGAAGATCCTCAATAGCTGGCTTTTGTTTCTTCATGCGATGACGGCGCGACGTCCGATGCTTTCCTACAGAATGACCAGATTGTCTCGATGCACCACCTCGACGCGCTGGAGCTTTCGGGCCTTGATTTCGTCGGAGGCAAATCCGGCAATGCCGCGTGCGAACTCGGTCCCGTCCAGATCGCAAACTCGCACCACCTCCCCGGCCTCGAAATCCCCATCACAGCGCGCGACACCGGGCGGCAGCAGGCTCTTTCCGCCCTCGCGCAATGCCTTCTTCGCGCCGGCATCGACAAACAGCGTGCCCTTCGGATGATGGAAGAACGCGATCCACCGCTTCCGGCCCTGGAGACGGGTCGGTTGCGGCACAAACAACGTGCCTTCTTCATCGCCCCTCACCACGCGGGCAATGGCTTGCTTCTTTCTGCCCGAGGCGATGATCAGCGGAATGCCCGAGCGGACGGCTATCTTCGCCGCCTGAATCTTCGAGGCCATCCCGCCAACGGCGGTGGCGCTGTCAGTTCCGCCCGCCATTGCTTCCACTGCTTCGTCAATGTGTTCGATGGTGGGAATCGTCCTGGGATTGGCCTTGCCGAAATTCTCCAGCACCCCATCGACGGTGGTCAGCACGATCAGCAAGTCCGCCGGCAATAGCGATGCCACCAGCGCGGAGAGTTTGTCGTTGTCGCCGAATTTCAATTCCGTAAAGGAGACCACGTCGTTTTCGTTGATGATGGGCACGACGCCGTGGCTCAAGAGGGTCACCAACGTGTTGCGGGCATTGAGATGACGCTCGTGATGTTCCAAGTCATCGTGCGTCAGGAGAATCTGGGCCACCGACAGTCCGTGCGCGCCGAAGAGTTTTTCGTAAATCGCCATGAGCCGCGATTGGCCCACGGCCGCACAAGCCTGCAGCTCCGCCAGATCGTTCGGACGTTTCTTGTGCCCGAGCGCGCCCATGCCGGCTCCCACCGCGCCGGAGGTCACCAGGACGACCTCTTTGCCCGCCTGGCGTTGTGCCACGATTTGCGCCACCAACTGCTCCATTTGGGCGAGGTCCGGCTGCTTCCGGCTATCGGTCAGCACACCGGTTCCCAGCTTGACTACGATGCGGGTGACATCTTTGAGTAATTCGGAACGCACTTACAGCTTTCTAAGTTAAGGAATTCGTTCGCGGCAGTATGCCAACCAACCCAAGTTCAGACCTTCGTTACGGCTTGGCCTGGATTTTCTGAAGGGCCTCCTGGGCGGCTTGCGGATGCTGCGCTTTGATGGATTCGGCGAGTCTCTTCACGGCCGCTTCGGCTTCGGGGCGGACGCTGGCGTTGGCCAGGAGCGGCAAGGCGAGTTGCAGGGCGTCGGGACTGGCGGCGCCGCCGAGTGTGCCGAGAATCAGACGCAGATCAGCATCGCCGCGCGCGCTCTCGAGCAACTGACGATAGCGATCGGCCAGTTTGGCGTCCGGATGAGCGTTTTCATCGCCGGCAAGACGGACCAGGCCGCGCAAGGCCAGCCCACGAACGGCTTCCGTTGCGCCCCGGCTGTAAATGCCGGCCAACGCATCCCAGGCTGCCATATCCGGCCATTCTGTCAGCGCGCGAACCGCCGTTTCGCGAACGCGCGCGTCCGTGTCTCGTTCGGCGGCTTTCAGCACCGCAAGCGCCTGCGCGTCGCCGCAGCGAGGCAGCAACGCAACCAATGAACTGATGCCAATGGCGTTCGTCGCCCGCTGCAACGCGGCCAGAACCGCCAGCGAACGGCTGGGGGCGTCGTCCATCTTCCCGAGGGCTTGCGCAGCGGTGCTTTCCGCCTCGGCGCGCACCTCGGCGTCGCGCGCGGTGCCAAGCTGTTTGAGCACGGCCGGAATATCGGTGCCCAGGGCGGTCCTTCCGAGCGCGCGGAAGGCCGCTTTGGCAACGATTGGGTCGGAATTGTCGGTTTCCGCGAACAACACGCTGTTGGCCGCGGGGCCCTGGCGCCGGGCCAGCACGGCGATCAGAGAGGCGCGGGCGTTGCCGGCTGATTTGTTCAATTCGACAACGATGGCGTTGTCGGTGGGAGTGCCGCCGCCCAATCCAATCAAAGCGGATTCAATGGCGCGGCGTTCCTCGGGGTCGTTCGCGCTGGCCAAGGCCCGCCCAAACAAAGCCACAGACGAGGTGTCGCCAATGCGGCCCAGCGCGTTGAGCGCCGCGCGGCGAACGGCAGTGTCGGACGCCGCGAGACTCTGCGCGATGGCGGCGCGTGCCGCGGGATCGCCACGCGCGGCAAGGCTCTCGATCATCCAAACCTGCTCCTGGGCCTGCAGGCGGGGCAGTTCAGCCGCAAATTTCTCCGACGCGCGCTTCGTGCGCAAGGCAGGAATGGCAGCAATGGCCACCGGCTTGAGCGCGGAGTCCGAGCCGCGCAGGACGCTGAGGATGCGCTGTTCGCCACTGCCTAACTCCAGGCGGAGCAACCCCGCCAAGGCGGCGCGGCGGACGTAAACCGGTTCGGAGGCGGCAAGGAGTTGTTCGTAGGCAATTGTCGCAGCCTTTCGGCTCCCCGCCGCAGCGAGGTTGGCCGCGCAACGAACGCGGGCTTCAGTGATCGTGGACGCGAGGTCTGGGGCGGCGGTATTCCGGAGGGAAGCCAGAGTGGCCCAGGCAGATTGATCGCCGATCTTGCCCAATGACGCGATGGCGGCGGCCGCGACGGAATGGTCGAGTTCTGCGGTCAAGCGGGCCAGCGGTTTGACAGAGTGCGAGTCGCGCCGGTCGCCCAGGGTATTAATGATCTGGATGCGGGCGGCTGTCGGAGCGGAAGCCAGCGCGCTGCGCAGGGTATCATCCGCTTGACCAGGCGGGTAGGTGGTGAGAGCCAGGCAGGCGATGCTGACATTTTCGTCGCTCTTCAACATGCCGCCGAGAGTGGGCAAGGCAGATTTGCTGCCGATAATTCCCAATTGCTTGCAGGCAAACCGACATGCTTCAAATGTGGAAGAGGGAGCCAGGAGCTGCACTAGTCCCACTTCGAGCGCCTGACGCGTCGCGGCGTCGGAAGTAGATTGGCCCACCAGCTCCTCGATGCGGCGCAAAGCTTCGCGGCTTTGGCCGGGTTGGTAAGTTGCCGCTTCCGCCACAAGCTTGCTTATCTCGGGTCGTGCGGACGATTGCCCCCACGGAACAATTGACCCGAACGCCGCGCAGGCGCACATCGACAGGAAGAATGCAAAGAATCGGAGTTTCATTGAGGTTCGGACTTCAGTGATTGGATTGGTTTGTCTCTCACGCGCGCCACGGGGCGCGCGGTTCGCGATAGAGCATGCGGTTGGCCTCTTCGAGGTTGAACCGTTCCTTAACCGGATCCCATTTGAGGGCGCGACCAAGCCGCATGCTGATGGTCCATGCCTGGCAGATGGTAATCGCGCGGTGGGCGACTTCCGGGTTGCATACAGTCGGGGTGCGGCTGCCAATGCAATTGATCAGATTGCGCAGATGGTCTGAGGCATCGCCCCAGCCGGCTCCGCTTGCCGCTTTGAGGCTGAGAATGGACTTCGGCTCGGCGGTCACGATGTCTGTCTCGTCATCGACTTGAATCCAGCCCTCGTCGCCCAGGAAACGAATGTAGCGGTCCTTGAATGCGCCGCGCTGATACATGATGCCGGTAACGCCATTGGCGTATTTGCAGCGGCCAATGCCCGTGATCGGGGTGTCGCTGCAAAACTTCGTCGCATCGGGCACCTCGGCCTTGGCTTCGAATTCCACCGGACCGGTGTTGTCCGTGTCCAACGCCCATTGCATTTGGTCCGTGTAATGGCAGCCCATGTCCGTCATCACCCCCTCAGCGGTGTCCCAGAAGTATTGCCAGGCGTTGACGCGCCCGGGCACGAACGGGTACCAGGGCGTTTGGCCCAGCCAGATGTCATAATTCCAGCCGGCCGGGACGGGCACGGCTTTCTCGTGCTCGATGGCGGGTCCGGCCCAAACCTGCATTTCCACCGTGAGCAGCCGGCCAATCTTGCCTTGGCGAACCATTTCCATGGCGAAGCGATAAGATCCGGTCGAGCGACGTTGAGTTCCCGCCTGGTAAATCGAGCCGAAGCGACGGCAGGTTTCAACCAGCGAACGGCCTTCACCAATCGTCAGCGTCACGGGTTTCTCGCAATAGATGTCCTTGCCGGCCCGAGCAGCATAGATCGAACCAAGCCCATGCCAGCGATTGCCGGTCGCAATGGCAACGGCGTCAATATCTTTGCGCGCCAGCAAGTCCCTGAAATCCGGGTAGGTCTGGCAATCCTGGTTGCCATAACGGCGGTCCACAATCTCCTTGCCGGATTTCAGCCGGTCTGCGCGGCAATCGCTGACGGCAAGAAACTGGAGTTCCGGGAAGGCAAGAAAGGTCGGCAGAGTGTCGCGGGCGCGGTTGCCGACGCCGATGGAGCCGAAAACAATGCGATTGCTCGGGGCGACGGCGCCGCGGAGTCCCAGCACCGAACCGGGAACGATCAGGGGCAGAGCGGCGGCGGCGCCGGCGCGGCGCAGGAACTGGCGGCGGCTCAAATTGGATGCGAAATATGATTTCATGGCGGCTGTTAGTGTCTGGCAGCTTCAGGCTTTTCTGCCGCCCCAATCATCGCAATCGGGGAAAGGATTGTAAACACCTCATTCCGGGCAGATACGGAAAGGACACATTACAGGAAAGATAAGTCTTTGCCAGTTGAACGTGGTGACCGCCGAAAACGGGTGAGATTGACGCTGGGTGATTGCCCTGGATGCGCACATCTAGCGGTGATGGGAAAACCTAAAGACAGAAAGATTCAAGACAGGAAGATGGGGAAGATGGGGAAAATGGGGAAGATGGGTTTCTTCTTCATTTTTCTGTCTTTAATTTTTCTGTCTTCTCTCCCGCCCGCCTGGGCGTCGAACCCAAGAACCGCGGTCAGGACTTCCGCTGCAGACACTTCTGGATCAATGAGAGCAAGGTGGCAGCCGCGCACGGCTTGGGCAGGTAAACCAAAGAGAACTCTGTTGCCTTGCTCAAGTCCGGCATCTCGGTGTTGTACCCGCTGGTGATGATCACTTTCACCCTGGGTTTGTCCGCCAAAACGCGCTGCGCCAGATCGATTCCCGATAAGCCGCCAGGCATCACCATGTCGGTGTAAAGCATGTCGATCTCCGCCCGATGCTTCCGCCACAGCTCCAGCGCCTCGGGGCCATCGGCCGCCTCGAGAACCTTGTAGCCGGTCTTCACAAGAATCATTCCCGTCAGGCGGCGAAGTTCAGGTTCGTCCTCGACCATCAGAATCGTGCCTTGGCCGCGCGCGGGTTTTTTCACCTGGGAAACCGCTGGCGCGGCAGGAGGTTGCGCCACGGCAGGCAGGTAAACCCGAAACGTGCTGCCTTTGCCCACACAACTTTCAACCTCCACCCAGCCACCGTGCTGTTGAACCATCCCGCGCACCGTCGCCAGCCCCATACCGGTGCCCTGACCGACGTCTTTGGTCGTGAAGAATGGCTCGAAAAGCATCTGCATCGTTTGATCGTCGATGCCGCAGCCGTTGTCGGTCACCGACAAACATACGTGTCTCCCCGGCTGCTTCTCATGGGCCTTCGCCTGTTCCGCGCCAACTTCCGCCTCTGTCAGCCGAACCTGGAGCAGCCCGCCGTCTTTCATGGCGTCCCGCGCATTCAGACACAGGTTGTAGAGAACTTGCTCCATCATGCCCATATCCGCGTTCACCCAGGGCAGTTTGTCCGCGCTCGAGAACTCCAGAGTGATGCGCTCCCCCGCGAGTCGGTCCAGCACTTGGCACTGCTTCGATACCATCGCCGCCAGGTCCATCGGCTGGCGTCGCATCACCGACTGACGGCTGAAAGCCAGCAACTGTTTAATCAGATCGGCTGCCCTTTGACATGACTCCAACATTCCGCCCAACAGTTCGCGCTCCTCGACCCCAGGACTGAGCGTCTGGACCAGTTCCAGGTTCATCATCACGGCCGCAAGGATGTTGTTAAACTGGTGCGCCATGCCGCCGGTCAGGTAGCCAATGGTTTCCATCTTCTGGAATTGCTGCGCACGATCTTCCATCCGCTTGCGCTCGGTGATGTCCTGCACCAAGCCGGACATTCGATTGACTTTGCCTTCGGAATCTCGTTCATGTCCGCCTCGGTCCCAAATCCACCGCACTTTGCCATCGGCGCGCCGGATACGGCAGTCGATGCTCCAGTCGGATTGATCGGCAACCGCCTGGCGGAATTTCCGTTCCACTTCCGGTCGGTCCTCGGGCAGAACGTGTTCCAGAAACCTCTCGTAGGACCAGCTTGGCAACAGCGTCTCATAGCCGAAAATGCGGTCGTGAGTCAGCGTCCGCTCCACCTGATGGTTCAGCAGGTCAAGCTCCCAGGCGCCGATCTGGGTCGTTTCCAAAGCAAACTTCAAGCGCGCTTCGCTCTTCCGCAGCGCCTCTTCCGACTGGTGCTTGAAGAGTGCCATTTCGATGGTCGCTCTCAGCTCGCGGCCCTCAAAGGGCTTGAGGATGTAACCAAACGGCTCCGCCAGCTTCGCCCGCTTGATCGTGTCTTCCTCCGAGTAGGCGCTCAGAAAGATCGACGGAATGTGGAACCGCTGGCGAATCTCCCGGGCGGCGGCAATGCCGTCCATCTCGCCCTCGATCTGGATGTCCATCAACACCAGGGCGGGCCGCAGTTCCGCGGCCAGGGCGATGGCCTGATCACCGCTGGCAGCCTGGCCCACTGACTGGTAGCCCATTTCCTTCAGCCGCTCGATCAAGACGGCGGCAACGATTGGATCGTCCTCGACAATTAAAATCCGTGGTTCATTCATGCAAAGCCGCTAGAAACTATGGACAAAGCAGACCCTTGCACAACCATTAATCAGCACCAATCTCCGGGGAGAGCCGGTGGTTGCCCCCAAGCTCCAGAGGAGCGGCATGTCTATAGCAACGGTGCCGCCAGGACACCGCCAGCTCCGTAGAAGCGGCATGAATGGCATTTTGCATCCCACACAGGAGACAACAGAGTCAACAGAGTTGCACCCTGCCACAACCTTTGAACAGGGAAGACGGGAAGACGGGAAGACAGGGGGCCTTTGAACGCCTGAACCTTGAACCGTTGAACCTTGAACGCGCCCGGGCCGCCGCCCGCGCGCCCAGCAGGGAATGAACCGCAGATGGCGCAAATGAACGCAGATGGGAGCGCGCCCTTGCCGCACTACTCGTTTACGAGGTTCACTCCCAGTCCGACGGGCGCAAGTCTGCCTTGGCTTCCTCTATCGCACGCTCAAGCACACGTAAGCGGCAGGCTTTTGTAACCGTTTATTATATGTCAATGCATGGGGCGACATCGCGGAAAAGTGAGGTATGAATGGCAGTAGCCCAAGCATGAAAGCCGAGGATAGCAGGGGCCACGTCTGAGCGCCACAATGACCTGCCGAGAGGAGATATTATGGAGTGCGCCGGCAGAGCGCTTAGCGGCGACGGCGCTTTGGCTCCCGGCGTAGCCAATTCCGTACTTATTGAGGCGATTACTTGCGCGGGTCGGAGCGCGAACGGCTTCACCGCGAGCAGCCCAGAGCACACGCAAAACCTGCGCACTCTCGCTAAGGATAAAACTTGGCTTCCATCAGATGAGGACGGCGGCTCGCGGAATGGGATGCGTCAGCGGATCTTGTCCACTTGGATGCGTCTGAGGTCGTTCACACCGAGTTGGAGGAGCGCGGCCGTTTCATAAAGATCGAGGTTTGGCACGACGACCGGCGCCTTGGTGGCTTGGCGTTGGCGGTCGAGCTCCTGGATTGAGAGCATGTCGAGGGCAACCGGGTCTTTGCTGAAGCGGAGCTGGTTCAGGATGGTGGAGTAGTGCAGGAGCCCGTGCTCTCCCCCCTCGTACTGGCCGATAAGAGCGTCGGTGATGTTGAGGACGACCTTGTCGCCGACAGCTTCCAGCGCGTAAATCTCGGGAATCGCCCGTGCCAGACGGCCGGAGCTGGACTCGAAACGGATGAGGTTGTCCACGCTGCCGGTCGCCAAGCTGTAGAGATTGCCGGAGACGCCCGCCAGGTTGTGGTTTAGTAGCGGGTTGATGTTAATGATCTTTGTGAGATCCCGGCTGACCAGTTTGGAGACGAAAGATTTGCGCCCCGTGCCATTGGTTTTCATGCCGAACTCAAAATCGCCATAGACCAGGTTGCCAATGATCTCGCTCTCGTAAAAGGTCTTTTCGTCCCAGCCTGCTGCCACGCTGCCGACGACACGGATGCCATAGCGGTCGGCCAGATCGAAGAAGCCCGCGAGGCGGAGGTCCACCAGTTCTTTGTCCCACACGACGATGTTCTTGGCCGGCACGCCCGCCGCAAGCAAGCCTTCGACTACCGCCGCCACCACCGCCGGCCGCGTGCCGCTGTGGGGCCCCGGTGAGGAAAAGACTTTGATGCCGACGATGTCTTGCGTTTTCACCAGGCTAAGCCAGGCAGTCGTGAGGGAGGCGTTGCCCGTCAGGTTGGTGATGCCGCGGTCCACCATGTCGCGAATGATCGCGGGCCGAGGGCGGAAGGCATCGAGCGCCCCGGCGTCTTCGACCACCACGACACGCACCCGCGGGCCGGGATTGGCGAAAGACGACGGCAAAGCCGCCCCCGCTCGCCAGGAAGCGGCGAGGAGGCAGCCACAGATCGCCGGCAGGAGCCAGCGCGAAAGATTGCGCCAATGTGGTGCGTTTCTTGACACGTCAGAGCGTGGATGTTACCACCACCGTAGATGGTGACCATCAAAAACCGGATCAGGAACAATACTGTTATTTTGCTGACGTCCCTTGGATTGCTCGCCGGCTGCATGCCGCCGGGTTCTCGCGCTTTGCTGGACGGCAAGCGCCTCATCGAGCAGGGAAACTACGCAGAAGCGGCGGAGAAGCTGCGCACGGCGACATCCCTGCTCGCCACCAACGCGCAAGCCTGGAACTACCTGGCGCTAGCCCAGCATCACTTGGGAGAGCGGGACGAGGCGGTGAAGAGTTACACGCACGCGCTGTCTTTGAACCACGACCTCAGTGAAGTGCATTACAACCTCGGATGCCTTTGGCTCGAGCAAAACAAACTGGACGCCGCCAGGATGGAGTTTACCGCCTACACGCTGCGCCGTGGGAACTCCGTCCAGGGCTTCCTCAAACTTGCCACCGTGCAAGCCCGCGCCCGTGATCTCACTGCAGCCGAGAAAAGTTTCAACGATGTCCTCCGGCTCAGTCCGCAGAACCCCGAAGCGCTCAATAGCCTCGGCTTGATCCGCCTTCAGCAGCGCCGCCCGGTCGAGGCGCAACAGTATTTCGCCGCTGCACTCAAGCAGCAGCCCGGTTACCGCCCCGCGTTGTTTAATTCAGCCGTTGTCGCGCATCAATACTTGCACGACCTCCCCGTGGCGTTGCAAAAGTACCGCGAATACCTCGCCCTCAAACCGCCGCCGCCCAATGCCGAGGCGCTGAGGGCCACCATCCACCAGATCGACCAGGAACTCAATATGCCCCCACGCCCCCCAATAGTCGCCAAACCCGCGCCGCCGGCCGTGACCAACGCCGCCCAGCCCAAACCTGCCCCGCCTATCGCTGCCTACACTCCTGCGCCCAAACCTGCCCCACCGGTCACTGCCAACACTCCCGCGCCCAAACCTGCGCCAACCAACGTCCCACGTGTCCTCGCCTCACCGAAAGC
>Ga0194053_10001951_pt1 | contig 12713 bp, 13 predicted proteins | sample SepL228m_MetaG_FD_161684 | JGI IMG/M metagenome (GOLD analysis project Ga0194053, IMG submission 161684) | Anoxic zone freshwater microbial communities from boreal shield lake in IISD Experimental Lakes Area, Ontario, Canada - Sep2016-L227-8m | ecosystem: Environmental > Aquatic > Freshwater >... | reverse complement strand
GGGCGGGGCACATACATGCCCACCATGAGGATCACGAGGCTCAGGGTGATGTTCAGGACGATCAGCAGATCGAGCATGAACGCCGGCAGGGGCAGCACCATCACCACCAGCACGATCATGACGAAAATAGGCGCAGCAAGGTCCGACCGCCGGCCGAGGCGGCCCATGAATGGAAGCAGACGGTCTAGAAAGGTCAACATACCGACACCCGCAGGGTCAGGGGCGAGGGGCGTGCCAGAGGGGGCTGTCGGCTATCGGCTCTCAGCTGTCAGATGCCCGGGCTATCGGCTGTCAGCTCTCAGCTGTCAACAGATAGGCCACGGCCCACCCGAGGCGCTCCTGCGGCGCCTTCTTTCACCGAGAGCTGACAGCTGAGAGCCGACGGCCAGCGCTGCCAAGCGCTGCCAAGCGCTCAGCGCTGGATCTTCAGCCCATCCCAGCGCTCCGGCGGGTGACACCGGCACCGCCAGCCGGCCCAGCTCACCCGCTGGAAGCTCACCGCTCCGGGCCAGGGTACCCGGTCCAGCCAGGCCTGCAGGGCCCGCTGGAGGCGCAGGCGCTGCTCGGGCTCCAGGGCGGTGTCGGCCCCCACCCAGGCCCCCGCCCGGCGCGCCTTCACCTCCAGCAGCCGCAGCTCGGATCCCCGGCTGAGCAGCAAGTCCAGCTCCCAGCGGCCCAGCTTCTGCCGCCAGGCCACCAGGTCCCAGCCCCGCAACCAGAACAGCCAGAGCGTCAGCCGCTCCGACCACACCCCCAGGCGCCGCGCCGCCTCACCCCGCCGCGAGCGGGCCCCGCCTGTTACGTGGGAACTGCCACTGATCACCACCAAGGCACCAAGACACCAAGAACTGCAAAGACAAAGTCCTTCTTCTTTCTTGGTGTCTTGGTGCCTTGGTGGCGGAAATTGTCTTTGTTCTTCATGAACGCACCACGCTTGGGGTTACTCGTCCCGCCTGGGCAGGAGCAGGCTGCGCTGGACGCGCTCGAGGTTGCCGTGGATGCGGACGACCTTCCAGGCCAGCACCATGGCGTAGCCCAGCCAGACCCAGAGCAGGCGGGGGTCCACAGGCGTACGCTTGAGGGCGTCTGTGCCGAGATCCAGGCGCAGGCCCTGGAGATACCAGACCACGACACCAAAGGCGATGATCAGGTAGCCCCAGCGGATCCAGTAGGGCCGGAGGCCTTCCTTGACCTTCCAGCGCAGCAGCAGCCAGCGGTCGAAGCGGTCGCTCTTCTCCTCCGTGAAGTGGAGGGCCAGCAACTGGTCCACCAGGGGGGCGTAGCGGTGCGCCTTCAGCTCCTGGATCTCCTCCTCGCCGTTCACCTTGCGCAGGAAGGCTGAGCGGATCTTGCCGATGCACTCTTCCCAGGGGGCCTCCTCCCGCTGCAGCGACAGGTGCAGGCGCACCAAGCCGACCCAGAGCAGGGCCTGGGCGAGGAGCACCGCCCAGAGGGACATGCCCTGCCAGCCCTGGGTGCGGACGAGTTCGAGGAAGCGGGAGAGATCCATCCCGGCAGTTTAGCCCAGGGGCCGGGGGGGGCTGGGAACCATGTAACCTGGACAGGGGCTGGACCGAAGCTGGCCCGGGAGGATCGCATGGGCACCGAAGACCTGAAGTCCGCGACGAACTGGGCCAAGGAGCTGGGCGTTCCCGAGAAGAAGCTCAAGGACGCCCTCAAGGCCGCCGGCATCGAGCCCGACGCCAAGAAGGGGGTCTGCGCCTTCTACTCCAAGGCCTCCGCCGAGAAGGCGAAGAAGGGAATCAAGTAGGTCCCTGGACCTTCCTAGACCTTGCTCCAGGGCACCTCGCCCGCCGCCAGGAAGGCCTCGCCATCCAGGCCCTGGTCCTCGGCGCGCTTGAGCAGGTGCTGGAGGGCCTCGGCGGTGGCCTCGGCGTCCTGCAGGGCGCGGTGGGCGCGGGTGTTGGTGATGCCAAGGAACTCGCAGAGCTCGCCCAGGCTGCGCCGAGGCAGCTCGGGAATCAGGCGCTTGGCCAGCAGCCGGGTGCAGATGAGGCGGTGCCGACGCCAGACGCCTTCGGGCAGCCAGGCCTTCAGGAAGCTGCCGTCGTAGGGGGCATGGTGGGCCACCCAGACGCGGCCCTCGAGCTGGGGCATGAGCTTCAGGGCAACCTGCTCCCAGGGGGGAGCGCCGGCCAGCATGGGCAGGGAGATGCCCGTGAGGCGCTGGATCTCTTCGGGCAGGAACCCCTGGATGGAGGCCAGGCTGGAGAAGCGGTCCTCGACCACCAGGCCGGAGAGCCGCACCAGGCCCACCTCCGTGATCTCCGAGGGCTGGATGAACCGGCCATCCTTGCCCCAGCGGGCCTTGGGGCTGCCGCCGGTGGTCTCCAGGTCGATCACCGCGAACCTCAGCTCCCGCAGAACGGGGGAGCCGGATTCGAGGAGGGGCTGCTGGGTCATGCGCTGACCAGGGTCTTGAGTCCGTCCCGGAACAGCACATCCACCTTCTTGCCGAGGCGCCGCTGCACGCGGCCCAGGCCGAAGGTGGGATGGTCCATCCAGGCGCCTTCTGCCCAGGTCTCGGACACGCGGTAGGGCCGGGCCAAGGCGCCACCCTGCTCCCGGACCAGGCTTTCCTGGAACTGGGCGGCCAGGGAGTTGGGCCGAGCGCCGCCGGTCTTCGCCGCGGCGGGGAGGCGCGGGACGCGCGGGCTGCGGGCGAGCGGCTCGGGCTTGGCCGCGCGGTATTTATGCACGGACCGGCAGTTGCCGCAGATAAGCCGGTCGGGCACGCCATCCGATGCGGTCAGCACCTGATGGCGGGTCTCCCCACCGCAGCGGCCGCAGGGGGCATCCACATCCTGGCCGGCATAAAAGGTCTTCATGGCGTGCAACTCCCTGGGCCTGGCCCCGCAGGCTTCGGCAAAGGCTCCTGCTCTCGGTTCATGCCCACCAGACTAGCAGCCCAGCAGGGCCTTCACGTGGGCCAGCCGCTGTTCTCTCTCCTCGGCCTGGCCGCGCAGCTTGCTCACGGCGGCCTCGGGGGCCTTGGTGATGAAGCTGTCATCCCCCAGGCGGGCCCGGAGGGGCTCCAGCTCCTTCTCGAGCTTGGCCAGCTCCTTCTCGAGCTTGGCCAGCTCCGCGGCGGGATCCTTGAGCCCCGCCAGCTCCAGGGCCACGGTGCCGCCTGCCACCACGGCGACGCTGCGGGTGGGGGAGCTGAGATCGCCCTGGGTGAAGGTGACGGACTCCAGGCGGGCGATGGACTTGAGGGCCTCGGCGAAGGGCTCGAGCTCCACTAGGGTAGTGAAGGCCGGCACCCGTTTGGCCGGGTCCACCCCCTGGTCGGCCTTGAGCCGCAGGAAGCCCGAGAGCAGCTCCTGGAAGCGCGGGATGAGGGTGCTATCCCCGCCCTGGATCTGGAGAATCGGCTCATCCACCGGCCAGCTCCGCAACGCCAACAGCGGATTTTCCCCTTGAGGTAATCGCGCAGCGATGACCTGCTCATGGATCTCTTCGGTGAGGAACGGTACGAAGGGATGCAGGGCGCGCAGCAGGATGTCCAGGAAGCCCAGGATGGCGGCCTTCTGGCCCGGCGTGCCGCTCACGAGCTGGACCTTGGCCAGCTCGATGTAGGTGGCGCAGAAGTCGTCCCAGACCAGGTGGTAGAGCAGGTCCGAAGCCTCGTGGAACCGGAATTCCTCAAGGGCCTTGGTGACGGCGTTCAGTCCGTCCCGCATCTTGCCGATGAGCCAGAACTCGGCCTCGCCGAATTCTGGCTGGGTGGAAAGCGTGATGGAGTCGTCAAGATTCATCTGCACGAACCGTGACGCGTTCCACAGCTTGTTGCAGAAGTTGCGGGAGGCCTCCAGGCGCGCGGTGCTCATGGCGATGTCCGTGCCCGGCGCGGCCATGATGGCCAGCGAGAAGCGCAGCGCGTCGGTGCCGTACTCCTCCATGACTTCCAGGGGGTCGATGACGTTGCCCTTGGTTTTGCTCATCTTCTGGCCGCTGGCATCGCGCACCAGGCTGTTGAAGTAGACCTTCCTGAAGGGCACCTCGCCCATCCAGGTGAGGCCCGCCATGGCCATGCGCGCCACCCAGAAGAAGAGGATGTCGTAGCCTGTGATGAGGACGCTGGTGGGGTAGTAGCGCGCCAGCTCCGTGGACTCCTCCGGCCACCCAAACACACTGAAAGGCCAGAGCGCCGACGAGAACCACGTATCCAACGTGTCCGGGTCTTGTATCAGTTCCTTGGCTCCGCATGCGCAGCATGCGGAGGGCTGGTCCATCTCCACATGAAGCTCCCCGCAGGTCCCGCAGGTCCAGGCGGGAATGCGGTGGCCCCAGACCAGCTGGCGGCTGATGCACCAGTCCTGGATGTTGGTGAGCCAGTGCTGCCAGACGGCGGCGTGGTGCTCGGGGGTGAACTGGATGGCGCCGGTCTGGACGGCCTCCAGGGCCTTGGCCGCGGCCTCCTTCACGTCCATGAACCACTGCTCGCTCACCAGGGGTTCCAGGGCGGCGCCGCTGCGGTCGCTGAGGCTGATCTTGTGGACGTAGTCCTCCACCTTGGCCAGGAAGCCCTGCTCCTCCAGGTCCGCCAGCACGCGCTTGCGGGCCTCGAAGCGGTCCAGCCCGGCGTAGGCCCCAGCGGCGGCGGTCATCTTCGCGTCGAAGCCGATGACGGTGATGGAGTCCAGCTTCAGGCGCTGGCCGGCGGCGAAGTCGTTGGGGTCGTGGGCCGGCGTCACCTTCACGCAGCCGGTGCCGAAGGCGGGATCCACGAAGCTGTCGGCCACCACCGGGATCTGGCGCCCGGTGAGGGGCAGGTTGAGGAACTTGCCCACCAGGCTGCTGTAGCGCGCATCGTCCGGATGCACGGCCACGGCGGTGTCGCCCAGCATGGTCTCAGGCCGGGTGGTGGCCACCACCATGTCGCCGCTGCCGTCCGCCAGGGGATAGCGCAGGTGCCAGAGCTTGCCCTTGCGCTCTTCGTATTTCACTTCGAGGTCGCTCAGGGCGGTCTGCAGGGCGGGATCCCACTGGATCATGCGGGGGCCGCGGTAGATGCGACCGGCCTTGTAGCTCTCCACGAAGACGTGGCGCACGGCCTTGTTCAGGGCCGGATCCAGGGTGAAGCGGTTGCGGGTCCAGTCCACAGAGCAGCCCAGCCGCTTCAGCTGGTGCTCGATGGCGCCCTGGTTCTTGTCCTTCCAGTCCCAGATGCGCTGCTCGAAGGCCGCGCGGCCCAGCTTGTGGCGGTCGGTGCCCTCGGCCTTGAGCTGGCGCTCCACCATCATCTGGGTGGCGATGCCCGCGTGGTCCGTGCCGGGCACCCAGAGGGCGTCGAAGCCCTGGGCCCGCTTGAAGCGGGTCAGCACGTCATGCAGCGTGTTCACCAGGGCGTGGCCCATGTGCAGGTTGCCCGTGATGTTCGGCGGCGGGATGACGATGGACCAGGGCTCCTTGCCGCTCTCCGGGGCCGCCTCGAAGGCCCGGGAGGCCTCCCATACCGCGTACCAGCGCTCCTGGGCGGTCTTGAAGTCGAATGCCTTGTCCATCTCGCGCATGGGAATCCTTGGGGGCCGGGCCGGGCTCTGGGTCGGGAAGGCCGACCCGGAAGACAGAAGACACCAAGGAACCCGGTCAACCGGCGAGCTCTTGGCCCCGAAGCTACCAGTCTACCTGTGGAGTCAGGCCGCTTCCAGCAGGGGTCGCCCGGCGGCGCTGGAAGCTGCGAGGATGGAGAGCTTCCAGGTGAGCCCCCCATGACCCTCCGAGCCCTCGCCCTTGCCACCCTGCTGCTGGTCTGGCCGGCGGCGGCCGCCGCTCCCATCGAGGGCCTGATCCTGCCCAACCGCCAGGCGGAGGTCTGCGCCCCCGTGGCCAGCCGCATCCTGGAGCTGAAGGTGGGGGAGGGGGAGGCCGTCAAGGCCGGGCAGACCCTGGCCCTGCTCGACGGCAGGCTGGAAGAGCTGGAGCTGAAGCGGGCCAAGCTGCTGCTGGAGCGCCGGGAGTTCGAGGCCAAGAGCACCCAGCGGCTCTACGACAGCCGGATTCTCCCCGAGGCCAAGGCCCTGGAGACGCGCATCGAGCTGGAGCTGGCCCGGCTGCACTACGAAACGGCCGTCCAGCAGGTGCGCCTGCGCACGGTAGTGGCCCCCATGGACGGTGTGGTGGTGGCCCGCAGCCGGGAAGTGGGCGAGTCCGTCTCCAGCGCCCAGCCCCTGTTCCGCATCCAGGACATCAGCCGCGTGGTGGTGCAGTGCGCCGTGGCGCCGGAGGCCCTGGGCGCCCTGAAGCCCGGACAGAAGCTCCGGGTGCAGCTGCTCCCCCTGGCGCCGGGCGGAAGCTTCGAGGGCGAGGTGGTCCTCGTGGCCGCCTGCGCGGACAGCGAGGGCAAGGTGCAGGTGAAAGTGGTGGTGGAGAACCCCGAGCGCCGAATTCGCCCAGGCCTGCGAGCCCAGGTGGAGCTGCCGTAGGTGGACCCGCCACACCCGGTGAAGATCAACAGCGGAACCGCAGATGACGCCGATTGCGTAGATGGGCGCCGACGCGAAGGGGAGCGGAGAACGGCTACGTGCTCAGTGTTCGCATCACCGTTGAGCGTGCCGTGATTTCGTTTCGGCTCCTAGTCGCCGTCGGAACGCTCCCAGACCTCTTCCCACTCCAGGTCGGTCCACCACTCCATCTCGAGGCCGTCGCAGGTCTTGCCGTAGGAGGGGCAGGCGATGCAGCCGTCGCCCCGGTGGACTTCGGCGTCATGCTCCGGGGGGTAGCGCAGGACCAGAGCCAGGCCTGCCTCCCGGGCGGCCTGCTCCGTGTCGGTCATGGGCCGGCTGGGCAGGTCCAGGACGTGAAAGCGCCGCAGCCGCTCCTGGCTCTCGGGGAACATGACGGAGTTCTCGGCATCGATGTGCTGCCAGAGCGAGCGGGTGTAGGCCACCGCGAGCTCCTGCAGGCGCAGCCGGTCCGCCTCGGCGGCCAGGGGGCTGTCCAGCAGCTCGGCCAGCCCGTCCAGCAGGCCGCCCATGCGGTGGTGCTCGCCGGTGAGGGCAGGGATGGGGCCGCGCTCACGGGGCAGTTCGGCCCGCTCCACCAGGGCCCGGAAGAGGACGGCCTCCTCTTTGTCGTGGTGGAAGGTGCCCGCGTAGTGGCGGAAGAAGGCCAGGAACCGCGCGCCATCTGCCGTATCCCCGCTGCCGGCCAGGCGGGCGGTCACGAAGGCGCGAAGGGAACCCAGTACCTGCTCGATCAGGTCATGTTCGGCGTGGAGATCATCGATCAGCTGCATGCTCAGGCCCTGACCGCGGCGCCTTCCACCCGCATCCCCAGGGACTGGAGCAGCCACTGGTCGTGGTCCAGGCCGGGGCCGGGGGTGGTGAGCAGCTTCTCGCCGGTGAAGATGCTGTTGGCCCCTGCGAAGAAGCAGAGGGCCTGCAGCTCGTCGCTCATCTGGGCGCGCCCGGCGCTGAGGCGGATGCGGCTCTTGGGGAACAGGATCCGGGCCGTGGCGATCATGCGCACCAATTCGAGGGGCGGCAGGGGGTCCACGTCCGCCAAGGGCGTGCCGTCCACGGCCACGAACTGGTTGATGGGGATGCTCTCGGGGGCGGGCTCCAGCTCGGTGAGCTCCTGCAGGAAGTGAATGCGCTGGTCGATGGTCTCGCCCATGCCCACGATGCCCCCGGAGCAGACCTCCAGGCCCGCGGCGCGCACGGCGGCAATGGTCTCGAGGCGCTCATCGAACTTGCGGGTGGAGATGATGGTCTCGTAGAAGTCGCGGCTGCTGTCGATGTTGTGGTTGTAGACCTGGCAGCCGGCTTCCTTGAGGCGCCGGGCCTGGCCTTCGTTGACCATGCCGAGGGTCACGCAGACCTCCATGCCCAGGCCCGAGACGCCCTGCACCATCTCCAGCACCGCGTCGAAGTTGGCGTCGTCCTTCACCTCGCGCCAGGCCGCGCCCATGCAGTAGCGGGTGGAGCCGGCGGCCTTGGCCTCGGCGGCGCCGGCCAGCACCTTGGCGACATCCTTGAGGGGCTCGACCTTCAGGGCCGTCTGGTAGCGGGCACTCTGGGGGCAGTAGGCGCAGTCCTCGGGGCAGGCGCCCGTCTTGATGGAATCCAGCGTGCAGAACTGGATCTCCTCCGCGTTCCAGTGCTGCCGGTGGGCCGTGGCCGCCCGGAAGAGCAGCTCGGGCACGGGCAGGTCGTGGATGGCGCGGATGGCAGCTGGGGACTGGGGCATGGGTGGCTCGCAAAGGGTCCATTCTACCCTCAAGCCCCGGCGGGCGTTATTGACCCAGGCATCGGTTTTGATCTGCGCTGGTCTGTGCTGTGCCCCGCATTTCCTCCGAGAGGTCTGGGCTGAAGGCGGAATAGACGGGTCGAACCAAAGGTCCCCAGGGGCATGCTAGATTTGGGCTTCCTCCCGAACCTGAGCCCCCTTGAAGGAACGCCCCTTGGCCCCAAGTCCTGAGTCGTCCGCGCCCGTCACGGCGCTCTCCCGAGAGGACCGCATCCGGCTGTATCGGACCATCTACGCCGCCCGGCGGATCGACGACAAGGAGATCCTCGGGAAGCGCCAGAACAAGGTCTTCTTCCAGATCAACGGCGTGGGCCACGAGGCCGTGCAGGCCGCGGCGGCCATGGTCTTCCGCCCGGGTCACGACTGGTTCTTCTTCTACTACCGCGACCGTGCCCTGGCCTACGGCCTGGGCTACACCGCCCGGGAGATGTTCCTGGGTTCGGTCGGCGCGGGCGCGGACCCCGCCAGTGGCGGCCGCCAGATGCCCAGCCACTGGGGGCACAAGGACCTGAACATCTTCACCACCTCGAGCCCCACCGGCAGCCAGCTGCTCCAGGCCGTGGGCGCGGCGGAGGCGGTGCTCCGGGCCGAGCGGCTCGGCCTGCTCGACCGCCTCGGCATCCACGCGGACGAAGTGGTGCTGACCTGCACCGGGGACGGTACCTGCAGCCAGGGCGAGTTCTGGGAGGCCGTCAGCAACGCTGTGAACCTGAAGGCGCCGGTGGTGTTCCTGGTGGAGGACAACGGCTTTGCCATCAGCACCCCCACCGAGGTGCAGTATTCCGGCGGCAATGTGGCCGCCCTGCTGCAGGGCTATGCGGCCCATGGCCTGCTCATCCTGGATGAGGTCGACGGCTGCGATCCCTTGGCCAGCCACGCGGCGCTGCAGGCCGCTGCGGACTACGCCCGCGCCCGCCGCGGTCCGGCCCTGGTGCGGGCCAGGACGATTCGGCCCTACAGCCATTCGCTCTCAGATGATGAGCAGGCCTACAAGTCCAAGACGCTGCGGGAGGCCGAGGCGCTCCGGGATCCGGTGACCAACTACGCGCAACAGCTGGTGGCCTGGGGGGACCTCACCGAGGCGGAGCTGAGCGCCCTCAAGGAGGAGGTCCAGGCCGAGATCAACACCGCCTGGGAGGGCGCCGAGATCGCGCCGGGCCCCGCGTCCGGCAGCTACTACCGACACCTCTACAGCGAGGCGGTGGACCCCACGGCCCCGACTTTTGACACGGAGACCGCCGCCGGAGACCAGGCCACGGGTGCCAAGACCATGATCGATCTCATCAACGCCACCCTCAAGCACGAGATGGCGCGGGACCGGCGAATCCTGGTGTTCGGCGAAGACGTGGCCGATGTCAGCCATGACGACAATGCCGAGGAGCTCAAGGGCAAGGGCGGGGTCTTCAAGGCGACCCACGGTCTACAGAAGCGGTTCGGTCCGGACCGCGTCTTCAACACGCCCTTGGCCGAGGCCACCATCGTGGGCCGGGCCATTGGGCTCGCCGTGCGCGGCTTCAAGCCCGTGGTGGAGATCCAGTTCTTCGACTACATCTGGCCCGCCATGCAGCAGCTGCGCGACGAGCTGGCCAACATCCGGTGGCGCTCCAACGGCGCTTTCGCCTCGCCCATGGTGGTCCGCGTGCCCATCGCCGGCTACCTCATGGGTGGGGGCACCTACCACAGCCAGTGCGGAGAGAGCATCTTCACCCACATCCCGGGCCTGCGGGTGATCTGCCCCAGCTCCGCGCTGGATGCGGCCGGTCTGCTGCGGACCGCGATCCGCTGCCAGGACCCGGTGCTGTTCCTCGAACCCAAGCACCTCTACCGGCAGACTCACAACAAGGGCAACGATCCCGGGCCGGACTTCATGATTCCCTTCGGCAAGGCCCGCACCGTGCGTGAAGGCTCGGACCTGTCCGTGATCACCTTCGGGAACACGGTCCACCGGGCCGTGCAGGCTGCCCGCGAGGCCGAGAAGGAAGGCCTCTCCGTGGAGATCATCGACCTCCGCTCCCTCAATCCCTATGACTGGGAGGCCATCGAACGTACCGTGAAGAAGACGCACCGGGTGCTGGTGGCCCACGAGGACACCCTGGCCTGGGGCTACGGTGCCGAGCTGGCCGCCCGCATCGCCGACGAGCTGTTCTTCCACCTGGATGCCCCCGTGCGGCGACTGGCGGCCAAGGACACCTGGGTGGCCTACAACCCCGCCCTGGAAGACGAGATCCTGCCCCAGCCCAAGGACTTTCTGGAGGCCTACCGCCGGCTGGCGATTGTCTAGAAAATTTACTGGATAGTTCTTCCGGGCCGATATCCTCCGTATCAACACCCGGAGGTGTCATGAGAACTCTGCCGATCGCCCTCTTCCTCACCGCCAGCGCGGCCTTCGCCCAGCTGGGGGCACCCTACTCGGCCCCCGCGGGACCGGAGCGCACCTGGACCCTGGGGGCCCAGACCTTCGGACCCACCCTGACGGGCCACTTCCAGGGCAAGCAGGATGGCCAGCCCATCCTGGTGGACCTGGACGCGGATCTTGGCTTGGGTAAGGACAAGGCTACGCCCGGTTTCTTTCTGGACTACCAGGGGCCCCGCTTTGCCTTCCAGGTCTCCAGCGGCACCACCGAGTACAAGGGTGACCGTGTGGTGAACCGGCTCGTGACCATCAACGGGACGACCTATTCCCTCGGCAGCCGGGTCCAGTCCCACGTCAAGCTCGCCGCCGTGGATGGCACCTGGACCATCAAGTTCGTCAGCGACCCGGCTGGTTGGCTGGGCCTGGACCTGGGGGTCAAGTCCTGGACCCTCGACATGGATGCGGCGGGCACCTTGCCGCTGCCGGCGCCCCAGACCCCGACCACGGCCAGCACCCGCGTGACGGCACCCATCCCGCAGATCGGCCTGTCCGGCGGCGCCCGCGGTTACAACGGCGCCGTGGAAGCCAAGGCCTACGTGCACTACCTGGCCTACAAGCAGGCCAAGTACACGCTGCTCGGAGCGGATGTCCGGGTGTTCCCCGTCAAGTGGTTCGGCCTCCGGGCCTTCTACGAGGGCGGCAAGTTCGATGTGCCCAAGGGATCCGTGAAGGATGACCTGGAGTTCGTGCTGGAGTGCAAGGGCGTCGGACTCGGTGCAGTGGTGCGGTTTTAAAAATTCTGAACTTCCCTAAAAAAAGAGATAGACGAAGCCGATTCTGTCATGCTGATTGCCGTGACCCGCCAAGGGCGGACCTCACATATACGCTTTGACGGCCTTGTCTGGGGAAAGTCATCGCATCATCATCACCAGACTATCTGCAGGAATACCGTCATGGCTCAAGGCACTGTCAAGTGGTTCAACGCCGAGAAGGGCTTTGGTTTCATCACCCCCGATGAGGGCGGCGCTGATCTCTTCGTCCACCACACCGCTATCCAGGGCGGCGGCTTCCGCACGCTGGACGAGAACCAGCGCGTCAGCTTCGAAGTCGCCCAGGGCCAGAAGGGCCCCCAGGCCACCAACGTCCAGAAGCTCTAGAGCCTCTGCCATCCAATTGAAAAGGCGGCCTTCGGGCCGCCTTTTTTGTGTCAAGGAAACCGCCAGGGAGGCTAGTGGTGCCCGTGGTTGTCCACTGGGGCGGCCTTGCCGATGAACTCGGCCTTCCGGCCCAGGAAGATGACCCAGAGCCCGTAGCCGATCAGGCTGGCCACACCCACGGCGAAGAAGCCCGGCAGGGCCTTGGCCAGGCCCGGGTTCCGGAAGCTGAGCAGACCCAGGCCCGCGCCGAAGAGGCCGACGAGGATCAACAGCAGGCCCCAGCGGCTGGCGGCCACGGGATTCTGGGCAACTTCCTCGGGCAGGGTGCCGAGGGGGTTCTTCACTTCCCCGGCCATGTGGGTGCCCTGGAAGAGGAGGACGGCGGAGAGGACGAAGTAGAACACCAGGAAGATCATGGGCGGTCTCCAGAAGCTCCAGGATCGCATGAATGCTGGATCCCTGGGGCCGGAAGCCGATTCTGAAATTCGGGACTTGACTGATTCAACCGATTGATTAACCTTAAAAAACAGTATTGATCACTCGATTGATTATTGCCCTTGAGGTCCCCATGGTTGCCCCCTTGCTGCCCCACGACACCCGCTCCCGGCTCATCGAATCCGCCATCCTCCACTTCGCCGCCAAAGGCTACGACGGCACGGGCATTCGTGAGATCGCCAAGGGCGCCCAGGCCAACTCGGCCCTGGTGGCCTACCACTTCTGTGGCAAGGAGGGCCTCTACCTGGAAGCCCTCAAGGCCGTGTTCTCCCGCAAGACCTCGCCCCTGACCGGCCTGCAGCACCCCCCCCCGGCGGATGCCCCCGGGGCCAGGCAGGCGGCCCTGGAAGGGCTGCGGGCCTACCTCCGGGCCTTCATCACTGAGCTGATGTCCTGCGATGCCTCGGATCCCGTAGGTGAGGCCGCCATGGTGC
>Ga0194053_10001950_pt1 | contig 12716 bp, 8 predicted proteins | sample SepL228m_MetaG_FD_161684 | JGI IMG/M metagenome (GOLD analysis project Ga0194053, IMG submission 161684) | Anoxic zone freshwater microbial communities from boreal shield lake in IISD Experimental Lakes Area, Ontario, Canada - Sep2016-L227-8m | ecosystem: Environmental > Aquatic > Freshwater >... | reverse complement strand
TTTCGTTGTCAGACAATCTCATTACGTCATACATTCTACCATGGCGGGAAGTAGTAAACACGTGTTGTTATACACAGGTCAAAAAGGCATGATGGCGACTTACCTAAAAGGGGTGTGAGGGGTTACGTACGAAATATGGCGATTTTTACATGGAATAGAAGTGTGCTGCCGACGCTACTGAAGTAACTTAGTGCCGAGTTTTGTAGCTATTGAAGTTACTAAAATGCTGAGATACTGTCGGTACCGACGCGGCCGAGGTTATCAAAGTGGCGATTTTTGCACCCGCAAGGCACCCTATCCGCCGCGAGACCCCCCCTGAAAAAAAAGTTGCTATAACAACCTCGTACGTTTCTATTTCCGATACCACGGCTCAAATGCTCACCTTTTTTTCGCAAAATTACACCAAAGGTTGTCATGACAACTTTTTTTCAGGGGGGGTCTAGCCGAAGAACATGTGGTGAACAGTGAAAAAGCGCCGCTTCGCACCGTAAAACAGCTACGTTATTTACCGCGTTTGGCGCTCATATCATTTATGCAAGACTCTATAAAAAAAATGCAAAACTCATCATTTACGCAAACACTCTCCTTTCCAGTTTCTTGCACCTCACATCTAACTGATCGAATTCGACTCGCTGAGCATAATGTAGCAACACATTATCAAGACCGTTAGTAAGTCTGGTATCGATCCTGGTAACTTTCTCCTCGAGTGCATCAAATCTCTTATCAACTCCATTGAATCGTTCATCCATTTCCGCAAATCTCCTGTCAATGCGATCAAATCCATTCATTACAGCTATTGCCAGATCATCTACCAATTGAGTAGTGGCTAATGGCTTGATAATCTCAACAACCTCAGCACGAGTAGCTAACGGTTCGAGAAGTGGCTTGATAATCTCAACAACCTCAGCACGAGTAGCTAACGGTTCGAGAAGTGGCTTGATAATCTCAACAACCTCGTCTTTCGTAGCCAAAGTAGCCATCCGCATGAATATCAGATCGATCGACTTTGCTATCGATACCAGAGATACATTGTTTTTCTTAGTTTCACTATTCATGGGAGAATTATATCAAAATACTTTTCGCTTTGTAAACTATTCAGCGATAATATTTTATGTCGTAACAAAAAATCCGCCCGTATTTTCATACGACGCGGAAATTTTGCCACTAACTTGTCCATATTTCAAAATACACTACTATAGTGCCAGCAAATATCGAAGAATTTCCTTACACAATTTCACAAACTCCCGCAGCACACGCTAACTCTTTCTTCATATCCGTCTCATTTTGTTTCTCATAGGAAATGATCTTGGAGTAGTCGACGTGTTCGAGCCTCTTCGACAACTCCTTGAAAGTTTTCTCATCTATGGCTTCATACGGCGCTAGTTTGTACACGTGATCTTCGCGAGGTAGGAATGATAGACCACCGACGATGTCCCAATTCTCATAGACCCAATTGGCGACCGTGATCCACTCATCATTACCTACTGAGATCGTCACTGAAGGATTGTGTTCGGTATAATTCACCTTGACCATCTTCCAATATTCTAGTTGCTCCAACGCTGACTGGTCATTCTTGAAGACCGTCGTTCCTTGTGGAGCCTTGACTGGGAATTCTAGAACGAATGTCGTAGCATTCTCCAATGTCTGACCTACCTCTGGTGAGAACGGCACGCCTTGATCGCGAAGCATTTTGAATAGTGAATCAGTCGAAGCGATGCGTGCGCGGCGGATGTAGAACTTCGAGTGTCGTGGGTGCATACCAGATGAACAGTCGAACGTCTGTGAACCATTACCTGAGGGCTTCACGCAAGTCACCGCGGTTGATTCGGAAATACCAAACCTCTTGGCAAACTCCTTATTTACCTTCACAGCTTCATCACGCAACCTCTTCATCACCTCTGGCTTCCTCACGGCTGGGCAGTCCCATTGACCTGTGATAGAAACTCCTAGTAGACGCTCTTTCTCACAATTTTCCTTCCATTCCTTGGACAAATATTCGAAATGTGTGAGCATCGACTGATATGTCCCCAGGAGAGAAGCGATACGGATCTTCTTCATCAATGTCTTCTCAGTGTCCTCGGCGCGAGCGACGACTTCGGAAAGATTACAGAACTGTTTTGACTGTAGAATGATCTCTCCGCAAGGATTTACCCCGATCATACCGACGATATGCTTGCCTGTTGGGTCAAAATATCCTTTGTATCCACGCAATGCCTTTATACGTCTCTCTGGTAAACTCGTCGCCAACGAACCTCTGTTGAATATTCCTCTCTCTCCAGAACGGCTCTCTATGAGCGCCATCCACTCCTTTAGAAACTGTTCATTGGTAGGCTTGGTGGTATATACAGCAGAATTGTTAGCTAGTGATCGGTGTGGGTGCGTCACGTAAAATGCACCTTTCTTGGCATCTCGGATCTCTGGATCATCTAGATCTGATAGAGATATGAGCGCACTCCTCCTCACACCACCAGAAACGATACATTCTCCCATCATACAAGTGATATCGTGAACATCGATATTCCTCATGCGTCTCCCCTGACGTTCCATGATGATATCTCTGGTAAAGCTGAGTAATCTCCTCAATGGTTCTGGACCTGATGCCTTGCCTCCGCCGACCTTCAGTCTCGCACCCAATGGTCTCACCTCCGAAAAATCAAAGTCTACATCCTTGCCTGCCGCCCAAGCTGTCGCTCCGACGACGAATGACTGGCACCAGCCTTCCTTGGAGTCTGCTACGACGTGTGTTTTCAATTTCTCACCTGTTTGCATCAGGATCTGTGGAAACTTCTGTACGTTGGCGCTCTCAGCAGAGAATCCTACCCCTGTTCCATTCATGGAGATATACATGATCTCTGACATGTCCTGGAATGACTCTGGGGCGATGTATGAGCAGTTATATCCGCATACATTCGTCCTGCGTGCCGCTGGTCCGGAGAATTGGAGCAATCTCATAGACGGTATCGCGCTCTGCGTCAATATAGACTCGCGTACCTCACCATATTCCGCGTCCTTGAGCTTGTTTCCGAGATTCTCCTTCATGAAGCCCATGTATCGATCCACCGTCTCTATCCATGTCTCTCGTCGGCTCTCTGTATCTATCCAACGTGAATATGTCCTGTAATATACGAACTCTCCCAGCGCGTTGCGGAAGTATTTCTTGGAATCTATCGCTAGTTTGCGCACATGCTCTGGTATCTCCACCCCCTTTGCACGCAGCTTCGCACGCTCTTCGCGGTAGATAACGTAGTGCTTGGCGGTCTTTACGAAATCTGAACGCATGAGTTCCGTCTCTACGATGTCCTGACATCCTTCGACGGTCGGTAGGAAGTTCGAAAACTTCTTCTTGATGCGTATGAGCTCAGAAAACACACTGTTCGCGACCATTCGTGCCTCCTCCAGTGAACCTTCATTCACTGTATTCATGCCCTTCATGATGGCATTTACGATCTTTTCGAGGTCAAACTGTACTATTCGACCGTCTCTCTTGATAATTGTAGGGATGGAAGGTGCCTTACCCGCACTTCCAGTTGCGGACTTTTTCTTCTTGGGCATATTTATGCGCAGGCGGACTGCGAAATTATGTCTACGAATTGTTAATAAATAAATGTTCTCTCTTGTACGTGCATTGTAACGCCTGCCGTTGAAAAATAATAGATGTGGATAATTATTTACAGCATAAATATTTCATCAGAACAAGGTAAGGTAGTGTAGGTGACACACTCACAGCTCTTTTCAGGGTCCAGACGACACGATTCTTCTGAATCGCCTGCGGCTTTGTTTCCATTATGCCAGCATTTTCACCCAGTCATCATGTCCCTCACGCACCTGCGGAACTCGCTTCATGAAATTTCTATGTAAAAGACAGGGTCTTTTACTGAGAAATTTCTACTGCGCTCAGACAGGTCCTCGGTGCGCTCTGAACATGATGACTGGGTGAAATGGAGAGAATGTCCAGAGTGGCGCCACCGCCCTATCCGCCGCGAGACCCCCCTATTTAAAAAAGTTGTCATGACAACCTTTGGTGTGATTTTACGAAAAAAAGGTGAGCATTTGAGCCGTGGTATAGGAAATCGAAACGTCCGAGGTTGCTATAGCAACTTTTTTTTCGGGGGGGTCCAGCCGAAAAACCTGTAGGAGCGGGCATGAATAGAATCGCACCTTCTGAACTCGAATACCCTACTCTCCTGGTAACCTCTCCTCACTCCCTACTACCTAATACCTACTTAAAAGACCAACCCCACCCCTTTCTCTATCCCAAAATTCTTCGCAGCACCGGCGTTCATTTCTAATACGTAAGAAATATTCATTGGAGGGAAATACGAGTTCGGATATGTCGACGGAGCGACGTTCGAGTCGATGGCAACTACCTTGTGAGCGGCATCCATCCAGATCATGTCCAGAGGGAATCTCATATCCTTCATCCAGAAACCATAAATACCCGGTCGGTCGAATATGAACAACATACCTTGACTCGCTTCCAATAATGGTCGACCACTCAACCCCTGTTCTCTCATGGCCGGTCTATCAGATATCTGTGCCGTGATGACACCGCGCGGTGATGTGATGCGCACAACTCTCTGAGTCGCGCCAGATCCTATCTCAGAATTCTCATGCACGGCCGCCCTCGTATTTCCCGCCGCGGCATTCGAGGCAGTAGCATTCGATATCGATGGTGTATTTCTGGCAGACAAGATCACAACGCCCCAGATGACAGCAATGATGGCCACTACTATGATGAAACTATTTGAAACTGATATTTTTTTCTTCGACATTTCTCGTGTGTAGTATCGGAAACATATTAGTGGCGCCTTGGAATCATTATGCTAGTATAGCATCAGCAGTGACAGTAGCATTATAGCAGTATTTATTAATATATATGACTGGAGTAGTAGTTAAGAGCGGGTGATTGGTCGCTAGTGGCTAGTGTCTAGTGTTTAGTGACTAGTGGCTAGTAGTCACAATAACTAATCACTAATCACTAATCACTAATCACTAACCACTAATCACTAATCACTAGTCACTAATCACTAGTCACTAACCTCTATTCACTAATCACTAGTCACTCATAACTAACCCCCAATTTTCATGAACCCCATCAACATTTGGTCCATCTTGGTCTCCGTCCTAGTTTCATTTGGTATCGGTGCTCTGTGGTATTCCCCATTACTATTCGGCAAAGAATGGATGACTCTCATCGGCATGTCGGAAAAAGATCTAGCCGAGACACGCATGAGCCGCGTTTGGGGATCATATGTGATCCAGATCGTCGTCTCGATCATCTCCATATGTATTCTCAGTTTCGCCATCTCCGCTATCGGCACCTGGAGTTTCTCTGATGGCGCCTTCATCGGCTTCTTTGCTTGGCTCGGATTCGTCGTTCCTGTCGGCATCTCTGAACTTCTATGGAGAAAGATCCCTGGTAAACTTTTCCTCATCGATACCGTCTACTATCTACTAGCATTCACTATCAGCGGTGCGATCATCGCCGCCTGGTACTAGGGTTTTCTAATTATGGAGTTGGAGTTGGCGCAGGAGCTGGATCTGGAGCGAGCGCAGGTGCTGGTGCAGGTTCTGGTGCGGGAGCGGGCGCCGGTGTTGGCGTTGTCGTTGTCGTATCTACTGGAGCGGGCGCTGTAGCAGGTGGCGTCTCAACGACTGGCGCCGGAGCCGGTGCAGGAGTCGTTGTATCTGGAGCTGGTGTAGATGGCGTTGATGAACCTGTATCTGGCAACATCGTCGTACTCGAGGCGACTATGATCATAGGCGTAGTCGAAGCCGCTGGTGCCGTTATATCTGGCGTCGTCGTAGCCGTCGAGCTCGCAGTATCTGGAGTGATGATCGTTATCGGACTAACATCTGGCGTCGATGTTGCTGTCACCACCGGATCCGGCGTAGGCGCTGGAACAGGTGCTGGAGCTGGTGCTGGAGCCGGTGGCGTCACCGCTGGCGTAGTTACCGGAGCCGGTGCTGGTGCTGGAGCTGGTGGTGGCGTGAGGAGTGAAGGTGTCGTACTAGCTGTCTCACATGATCCGGATCTCTTGTTGAGTTCGCCGTCCAATATAGTCACGCAGTACACCGAGCCCGTTGACTGATCTGACATCTCCAGTCCTTTGGATACAGCGACCGTCTGTGCCTCCACCCTGTCTATATACGCTATGTGTGCTGTTAGTTTCTCCATGAACCAGTCAGTCGATGTCTGCAACATCCTCTGTACGGCTATAGAGATCGTCTCGATGAATGATGTCGATGATGTCACCGCCAATACTGTAGAACTAGCCTCCTCTATAGCTATCCTCGTGACCATCGCCGTATTGACTGCGAGAGTAGTCGAAGCCATATCCTCCAATGCCTGGACCTGAGTAGCTAGGTCATCGAGGTTGATCTGTAGATCAGATACCTGTATCACCATCTCAGATACTGTCGAAGAAGCGGCCATACTCGCAACATCCGCGGTCAACTGACTGAGAGATTTGCTGACACACGTCGTGGCGTCGATGCACGGAGCACCAGCCAGTTCGACTAGATTCTGTCTGAAGATATCTAGAGAATTCGTCGATGAAGCGATGTATGAGTCAGTTTTCGAATTGAGTTCCTTGATACCGGCGATAGCCATTGAGGACATTTTGGCATAGTCTAGACTGGCTGCATCGACTCCGTTGGCTTCATATTGTACGAGTTCTGGTACAACCTTTCCTACCTGCTCAGCGATGAAGCCTATGTCGTGCTTTCCACCATACTCTGCCTTCCAGTCAAAGTAAACTGGATTTAACATAGTTATCTTGTCCAATGCACTGGAGATAGGGGTAACATTTTCCTTCCAGCGTCCGGATGAGTATGTTATCCATGCATATGCACGACCTGTTCCAGCGGCACTGCTAGCATTCGGTAATTCGAGTCTATTGGCCGGATCTGTTGTACCCAAACCGAGACCTACATAACCGGTCCCAAGCATTACGAAACTACCAGTTGGTGCATTATTTTGCATCCTGAATGGCGTAGCTGTTATAGATGTCATTGTGTCATTCAGATTTTGGATAGCGAAACAGTTGGTGCAACCATTACTACCGTTTCCGAATCTCATAACCTGCTGGCCTGCTGTATTACTGGTAGCATTTACCATCACCCATGCCTCGAGTTTTCCTTGGAGGGTCATATATCCACTCGCGGTAGAACCAGAGTTTGGTCCAGGCTTGATAGTTAGCATTGCAGATCCTGTAGCGTTACCAGTCAGATAGTTATCATCAAAGTTCATCAAGCCAGTAAGCGAGCCGACCTGAAGTTTTGTCGTCGGATTCGTCGTGCCGATGCCGACGAAGTCGGACTGACTAACTGTCAGAGCAGGAGCAATAGCTTGAGCAGGACCATAACCTCTACCGATGTAGAGCTTATTACCATCTGCATCATTGTTTGCAAAATACCAGTTTGCCGTACCTGCATAATTGTATACCTCATAACCTGCTTGATATCCCGCAATTCTCATCGATCCATTTCCTGCACCCGTCAGATTGGTAATGACATCCAATTTCCTCTGTGGATTCGTCGTTCCGATGCCCACATAACCCGGACTATTGTAATAGATAGAATAACCACCAGTCGTCCACTGTGAGGAGCCACCAGAAAATGCTGTACCATTCTGACGGAGGGTGCCAGTAAAGTTGATGTCACCGCTTACGTCCAACTTATACCCAGGCGTCGTGGTCCCGATGCCGACGTTCGTGCCGTTATCATATAGCGCGCCAGTACCAATCGTATTCGCATCTGTCCAACGTGCCGAATAGTTCGCAGTTCCTGTCATGGCTGTGAATGCACTCGCTCCATTACCTTTGAGTACACCAGTCAGTGTACTTGCTCCGGTACCACCTCTTCCTACCGCTAGTTGACCAGACCAACCGACTGCTATGCTTGTTCCCCTTAACAATGCAGTTGCAGGTGTTCCTCCTAGAGTTAGAGTGACGTTCGTGTCATCTGTCTTTGTCAATGATTGACCAGTTATATCACTTCCCGCCAATGTGGCACTTATAAAATTTGTCCCATCACCTCGGAGTACGTTACCAGCAGTAGCGGCACCATTTACCTTGTAGCCTGTTACGGCATTGACCGTTCCGGTGAAGGAAGCTGCGGAGGAAATAGTCTGACCGTTGATGAGACCGGAGGTGATGGTGCCTGTGGTAATATTCGGCGAACCAGTTAAACCACTAGCGAGATCTGCCAATCTTGCCGAATCAACACGAACTCCATAAGTACTAGAACCATTCCATCCCATCAATGTTGGGTAGGATGCAGTCCAGACATTTGCTGAATTTGTGCTGTTTACAGCAGCTCCTGTTGGGGAAGTTGCATTCGAGGCATCAAATATCACGTGGCCATTTCCATAATTTTTCCAACTGAGCATGTTAGCTACGGTAGAAGATCTGTATGTAGCCCAATTCGTCTGATCTCCTATGAGAGTGTAGGCGCTACCCGTCACATTTCCTGTGAGAGGACCGGAGAATGATGCGGCTGTCACCGACCCCGTAAAGTTCGCCGCACTAGAGATCGTCTGACCGTTGATGAGACCGGAGGTGATGGTGCCGATGTTTGCAAGATTTCCACTGGCATCAATTCTGTTGGTTCCAATTCCAGCGCCAGTATTGATACCAGTTGAGCCTGTCACCGTGGCAGCACTTCTGAAGGCGCCGTCACTACTACGAATTTCAGCTACAACGGATGGCTGACCAGAGGACGACCCTGATTCAAATGTCCAACCATAATTACCAACATTCTCAACAAAGCTTCTCAATGCCCATGAAGTTACGAGGGATCCAGAAGGAGCGGTAAGATTGCCATGAGGACCTGTACTTGTCGTACCTGCAGAAGCCATATACTCAGACCATGCAGTATATGTTGGATCGTACCATGATATACCACTTCTAGCAGCGAGACTCCTTCCCATTTCAAAATTTGTTCCATTCAAAGTTGTTACTCCGGTCATCGTTCCTCCAGTAAGAGCAAGGTCTAATGACGCGTGGCCAGTAACTGCTCCTGTGAGAGGACCGGAGAATGATGTGGCTGTAAATGTTCCTCCACCAGTGATGTTGTTGCTGCCCATGGCAATAGCTCCACTCATCGTTCCTCCAGTAAGAGCAAGGTCTAATGACGCGTGGCCAGATAATGCACCCGAAAAAGTTGGAGCGTAAACCGTACCAACGAATCCCGCGTTACCAGTTTGGTGATCAATATAAGCCATAGCTAAGCCAGCACCGATGAACGCTGTTGAATTTGGAGGAACGGTAATGGCTCCAGCAACAACCAACGCTGAATCAATATTTCTATTGTAGATACCCCACGATGCCGAATCACCCCAATTCATGACCCAGGCATCATTGCTGTTGTCATTCGAACGGATAAGGGCATTGTTCACAGAAGAATTCCCGACATATGTCGTAACATTCGCACCAGTTCCAAGGTGAGATGAGTTACCACCTGACCAGGCAACCGACCCCGTAAAGTTCGCCGCACTAGAGATCGTCTGACCGTTGATGGTGCCTGTGATCACTGCGTTTCCATTGACCTGTAGACCTGTGGAACTAGCCGTTCCGTCAACCTCTAGCTTTGTTGTTGGTGCAGATATTCCCACTCCCAGATTGCCCGTAATATAAGTATTGTGAGCGAACATACCTCCGAATGTTGCCGCTCTCGCCTCCTCGTTACCCAACTGTTTTCCATCACCATCCATCAAATGTCCTGCCACGAAATTGTGCGTGCCATCTACTTCTATATCATATACTTTTTCTTCACCAACCTTCTTTATGGAGATGATCTCATCCCACATCACGTCTCCTTCACCTTTCACCAAAACATCATCATTCGGGCAATCTAGTCTGGCACCACTTTCAAAATATGGTGAAAACACATCTCCCTTTGGTACGGCGAGTTCCATGCCAACTTCGAGTTCGGAGACTTTTCGCCACTTGGCTTGATTACGTTGTTTTGTTGAATTATTGATCATATTGCGTCATGGCTCTTGTTGGCGAAGCCTCTGGCAACATCAGGCACCGGGGCGTTAAACCTAACCCACGACTTCTCCAGATGGAACATCTTCGTTCTATTGATCATATACCGACCTATTATATCATCTATGAGCTCCCCATTCACCTTTGAACCATAGACTCCTTTTATCTGTTCCAGATACACAACCATCTTGTTGCAACCAGCCATAGCTTTTTCCAGCAAACTAACACCGCCGTTGAAATCAGCGAACCTAGTGCTGTGCGCTTCTCCTATATATAGAGGAACGAACATGGAGCAATTGATCATATTTTCCATAAAATCATACCCCAATTTCAATAGTTGCGGCTTCATATCCTTGGCGATCAGAACAGCGCATTCCAATGTCTTCTGATATACATCTAGATCACGGAATGACCTAACTGGTTTCTTCGGAGCAAATGGTTTGCTATATTTATTGTTTTGATAATTTGTCATATTGGTTATTTTGCCATTATTGGTATGATTGATAATCTATTTTCTTTCGGTACCTCGGCCTTGGTACCATCCTTGAAATGGACATAACGTTTTCGCGGGCTCCTACCGGTCAAGCTTTTGGTAACGTCTGCTACGGAGCGCTGTAACTTCTTCACCACGTGTAATGGGTAAAATTCGAAATAATCCTTCTCATCGAACCATGCGCACTTGAACTCGAATAGCCTCATACCCGTGAGTCGCGACATGGCTAACGCATACCATGTGAGTTGTTCTATCGGTTTCTCTTTTGCGGCATTCGGTTTGTAATCGAGGAGATGCACCGAGCCGTTGCGTATTTGGACAAAATCTATATGTCCGGTTAGTAACTTTGGCATATCTATGCTCTTGCCACCTTTCAACTCTATTTTTCCATCTTCCCCGACAATATTAAATTTTAATATGTTCTGCATATGTACTACATCTTCTTTCCTTATATATACCGGCACCTCGGTTGCCACTGTGCAGGAATCATTGGCGATCATAAATCTCTGCAACTCCTCATGTCTCTGTTTGTTGTCCGTGACTGCTTGTAGGACGAAAGCGGCTAGTTTATTGGCATAATTGAACTTACCCTTCACGATCATATCTGTCTTGTCAAATTTACTCTTGACCTCACTCATCCTTTCTCCGTCAGCAAAATATTGGTGAGGTGTTTCGGATGAGACATTATCTAGGTATTCTTTCAGCGGTTTCAAGTTACGATTCTTGAATTCTTGGAGCATCAGAACGATCTTGGCACGGTGATATCGGAATCTATAAAGTTGGCGATGTGCCATGGTCACGACCTCTATTATATCTTTTGGAGAAAACATCTTTATGGCATACTCACGTAGTCTTCCAAAAGTACAGAGTGATTTGTACTGATTGATCCATTCAGATAACGTCGCTGGTCCCAAAGTGAGGTTAAATTTCTTTTTGATGATCTGACAGGTCGCTTCCAGAGTCAGTCCCAAATTGTAATAACTCATGCCTTCTATGATCACTCGGAGTGGAAAATGCTTGCCTTTTACATCGCTCGCTGTAAATGTCTTCCCGCATTCTGTATTTCTACAGATATACAGCTGAACGGTTTGGTTTACATTCTTGCGGGTACCTCTCTTGACGAAATCGGCAGAATTGCAATACGGGCAGAGCTCAGCACCCCTCAGCGCGAATTGGCTGATGATACTCCTACCTTCTGCCGAGGACTTATCCTCCACTCGTTGTATTTGTTCATTTGACATTATATTTTGTTTGAATAAAACTATTTTTGCTGTTGTGTCTGTAATGTTTTGTAGACTTTAACTAATAACATTTCTATTATCATCCCCCATATCATCCGAGTCAATTCGGGAAATCTGGGGAGAAACGGTGGATGAATTGGGGATAATTTCTGAATGAGAATTAGAAAGACTATTCCTTATATCACGACCTCCTGGGGTCAAAATCTCACGACTTCCGGAAATTTGATCGTTGTCATCACTATTCGTGATACGGCTGGTGGTATTTTTTGACTCGGATTTTTGACTAGTTGCGGCTTTCGTGTTCGTGATTTCTTTCATTCTGGCGAGGTAAGGATGGGTGCTGGTGGTCTTGATGACGCGTCCACTCTTGGTGCGGACTTCGAAAATTTCTCGAATGCCCATATCCATCAGGGCGTTGATCTTTTGGTATACGACCTTATTTGTAGCCTCTTCTAGGGTCATGACCTCATCTCCGGGCTGTATATCGCGAATGGCGACGAACTGGTAGTCGTACTCATCTCCGTCTACAGGTTCGGTTCCATCATCCTCACCATGAGCGTTTTTTGATTTCTTTTTTCGGCGGCGGATCGGGAGAAGGGTGTCTCCTGTCATGCAGTGACCGGCTACGTGAAGTTTTTGGAGGGGCGTCGTCGTCCCGATGCCGACGTTGCCGCCGCTTGGATTTAACAATAAACTTTTTGAAGTTTGACTATAAAGACTGATATTGCCTGTAGCAGTATTTGCCTCCATTCCACCAAGCTGAGTTGTGCCATTGTAGAGATAAAAACCGCCATAACCTGCTGCATTTGGATTGTTCACGCTCACTGCTGGATATTGACCAGTTGAACCACCGGACGAATTTTTGTTAACTTCAAGCAACCATGCGGGTCCCGTCGTCCCGATGCCGACGTTGCCGTTCATAAATGCTACCCTTTCGTCCCCTCCACCAGCAGTGGAATATACACCCAACATTTCTTTTCCCGTGGGGTC
>Ga0194053_10001946_pt1 | contig 12771 bp, 11 predicted proteins | sample SepL228m_MetaG_FD_161684 | JGI IMG/M metagenome (GOLD analysis project Ga0194053, IMG submission 161684) | Anoxic zone freshwater microbial communities from boreal shield lake in IISD Experimental Lakes Area, Ontario, Canada - Sep2016-L227-8m | ecosystem: Environmental > Aquatic > Freshwater >... | reverse complement strand
ATGATAATCTTGTTGTTTTATTTACTGATTATTTAACAGGAGAACCTTTTTACTCATTTTTAGGTGACCATAAAGTGAACGAAACCGCAGAAACATTGTTAAATCTTTCAACAAAAGAAGGGTTAAAACCAATTTTGAAACTTGTGCCAGAAGAATCAGTAAATAAAATTGACAATAACAAATTTCAAATAGGGGAAGACAGAGATCATTTTGATTATATATTTTCTACGGATAGTTTGAAAAAAATGGAAGGTAGAAAATTTGAAGTAAAAAGAAAACATCTTAGATTTTTTAAAAAAAAATTTCCACATGAAATAAAAATTTTAGATTTAAGTAGCCCAGCAATTAAAGACGAAATAATAAATTTATTTGATGATTGGGCTAACGATAAAGGGAAAGACTCTGTTGATTACTTTGAAAATGAATTTTTAGCATTATCTCGTTTTTTAAGTTTTTCAGAATCTGTAAAAATATTTACAATTGGAATTTATTTTAAAAATAAATTAATTGCTGTATCAATAACTGAAAATACTCACAATGCACACAACCTGGGTCATTTCCAAAAATCTAGAACTCGTCTTTATAAGGGTATTAATGATCATCTAGTGCGTGAGCTTGCTTCATTATTAAGTGAAAAAAAGATTACGCATATGAATCATGAGCAAGATTTGGGAATAATTGGTTTAAGAAAAAGTAAAGAATCATATGTTCCGTCTCATTTTTTAAAGAAATTTTCCTTATCATTGTTAACTAAATGAGTTTGGTGATATAATCTAATTATATTATAATAATATCAATAATTATGATAAAAAACATAAAGCAATTTTTTAAAAGCCGAATGGTGCAAACAGATATTGTGTTGATGGTTGTTATTACTATTTGGTGGTTATTTGTAAAACCATTTAGTCCTGATGCTATTGTAGATGCTAAACATTTTTGGAGTTCTACCTATATGCTTATTTCTATTATGGGTGGAATTTTTGGTTTAATTATTTCAAAATATTGGGGCGGATATAAAAGCATAATAGGTAAAGCAATTCTTTGTTTTTCTGTAGGCTTGTTTCTTCAGTCTTTTGGACAGTTAATATATAATTATCATACTTTAGTTACAAAAATTGAAGCACCATATCCATCACTTGGGGATGTGGGATATTTTGGCAGTGTCTTATCCTATATATATGGTGTATTGCTTTTGGGGCGTGCAACTGGGCTGAAAGTTTCTTCTAAAACTTATAGTAATAAAATTCTCACAATAGTGTTTCCACTATTAATGTTGATTTTTTCATATTTTTTCTTTTTAAAAGGTTATCAATTTGATTGGTCTAAGCCACTCACAGTCTTTTTAGATTTTGGGTACCCTTTTGGTCAGGCAATTTATGTTTCTCTAACATTGCTTGTACTTTTTGTTTCTAGAAAATTTTTAGGTGGAATAATGAGAAGACCAATTTTATTGTTACTTTTTGCTCTTGTTGTCCAATATATATGTGATTTTAATTTTTTGTACCAAGCAAATCACGGCAGTTGGTATGCTGGTGGTTGGGGAGATTATTTGTATGCAATTTCATATTTTATTATGACTTTAGCTATTATTTATATAGGTTTTGCTTTTGAAAAAATAAAAAATAGTTAATTTTTATGGATACAATTTTAAAAATTCCAATAAGAATAATTAAAGAGCAAGAACTTGTGATAGGTCCTTTGGCGTGGGATGAAGCAGGAAAAGTCTCTGGGCTTGTGATTAGTCAAAAACACGATTCTGTTTCTTTTTCGGGGGATAGTAAAGATATAATAAATCGTCTTGTTGCCCAATATGAAAGGCTATTCGGTAAAGCCTCACGTGCTGTTTGTCATGATGCAGTGCAAGATTTAATAGTAAATATGTCCCCAGAAGAAATTCCTTCAAGTCTTAAATAATAATTCATTATGATAACTGACGATAAAAATTCTATTGCTCCTGAAGAATACAAGAGAGTAACAGAGGCAATGTATAAGCAGAATCTAGAACTTGCAAGATTGTACAAAGAAGTTGATAGTTTAAACAAGGATTTACAACAGCTTATCCAACAAAGGGAATCACTTGAACATCTTATTACCCACAAGGTTAAAGGTTCTTTTACACACACGAAATATATTTTCTCGGAAATTTTACAAGGAAGCTATGGTGCAATAACTCCGGAACTAAAAAGAATGGCAGAATTAGGGCTCGATTCAGATGAAATGGGAGTACGAACAGTTGACCTTATTTTGAACGCTTCCAATTTACAAAAAGGCACAGTAAAATATGACATAAAGCCAGTTGATATGAAATTGATCGTCCTTGAAGAAGTAAATCATAAAAAAGATTTAATGGATAGTAAGGGATTGAAACTAGAAACTGAAATAAAAGATGAAAATTATTTAGTCAATGGTGATATTTTTTGGCTCAAAGAAGTTGTAAATAATCTAATAGAAAATTCTCTTAATTATACAAAAGAAGGGAAGATAACAGTTTCTTTATACAAGAAAAATAAAAAGATTCTCTTTTCTGTAAAAGATACTGGGATTGGCATAAGTCCTGAAGATAAAAATAATTTATTTACCGAAGGGGGAAGGGGGAAAGAATCTGTAAAAACAAATGTGAATAGTACTGGTTATGGGCTTTACTCAGTAAAATTAATTGTGGAGGCTCATCATGGTCGTGTTTGGGTAGAGTCTGAAGGTCCTGGAAAAGGAGCAGACTTTTTTGTTGAATTAGATGCAATAGAGAATTAAGAAAGACAGATACTTTACCCCCACACTTAAAATTAAGTGTGGGGGTTTACTTTTTGAGGTGTTTTTGGTAGTATGAAACTTATGCAAGAAAACGAAAATAATGATAAAAATATAGAAAGGGAAGACAACTTAAATGTTGGAGATTCTCGTGTGTACGAAGTTGGGTACTTATTAGTTCCTTCAATTAAAGAGGAAGAAATTCCAATAGTTTACGGAGATTTAAAAGAGTTAGTTTCTTCTTTTGATGGAAAGGCAATTTCAGACGAAATACCAGTAATGATAAATTTGGCTTATACTATGCAGAAAACAGTTCAAAATGTTCGAACTAAATACGACACAGCTTATTTTGGTTGGATGAAGTTTTATATGGATGCCGATAAAGTTGTAAACTTAAAAAAGAAATTGGATTTGAATCCTCTTGTCATTAGATTTTTAACGATGAAAACAGTAAAAGAAAATACTGTTGCCGCAAAAAGATTTGTCCACAAAGATATTACTCGAAAGAAAACTCCAATAGTGAAAAGTGCTGAAAATGAAGAAGCTGTTGTAGTCAATAAAGAGGAGATAGATAAAGAAATAGATGCAATGGTTGCAGAATAAATTGGTTATTAAAGTAAATTAAAAAATTATGTATTTAAACAAAGCAATTGTAATAGGAAATCTCACTCGTGATCCAGAATTAAGGTCACTTCCATCAGGGATAAAAGTTTGTTCATTTTCTTTGGCCACCAATCGTGTTTGGAAAGACAAGAATGGTGCTAAACAAGAATCTGCTGATTATCACAATGTTGTAGTTTTTGGCAGACAAGCAGAAACAGTTGCCCAATATATGAAGAAAGGAAGCTCAATACTTGTAGAAGGGCGAATGCAGACAAGAAGTTGGGACGACAAAACAAGTGGAGAGAAAAAATATCGTACTGAAATTATTGCAGATCGTACTCAGTTTGGTCCAAGAGGAACGGGAACAGGAGGAAGTACACCAGCTCCAAAAGCACAAGGAGAACAAAAAGGTGAGGAATTGGATTCAATCGAATACCCAGAAGAAGACATTAACCCAGAAGACATTCCATTTTAATTATAAAAATATCCCCCTTCGCATAAAGCTACGGCGGGACAAATAAAACATATGAAACAAGATTATTTTTCAGCAAACAATATAAAACATATCGACTATAAGGATATAGCAATTTTAAAGAAATTCTTAAATCCTAATGGCAAAATTATGAGCCACAAGCGAACTGGTGTTACTTCAAAGAACCAAAGAGAACTTACCGCTGCGGTAAAACGTGCTCGTTTCCTTGGACTTCTTCCTTTCGTTGCAAAATAAAAACTTTAATTTTATACTCGCTCTACATATTCACCTGTTTCAGTGTTGATGCGGACAATGTCACCTTCGGCGATAAACATTGGGGCATTTATTGGAGTTCCATTTTCTAAAATAATTACCTTTATTCCTCCTTTTGAAGTATCTCCTCGGACTGCAGGTGGAGCTTCTTTGACTTTGAATTCCATTTTAATTGGAAGCTTGAGGCCGATAGTTTTTTCTTCATCATCTTCATCGGTCCAAACTAAAGCTCCCACAATTTCGTTTGCTTTTAAAAATTTAGCAGAATTTCCTAGTAGACTTTCATCAAGTTTGAAACGGTCTGCTGGGTTGGTAGGACTTGAAAACCAAAATTCACCTTTATTTTGATATAAAAACTTTACATCTCTTTTTTCAATATCAGCTTCGTCTGCCTTGTCTGAAACGTGGTAAGTGGCAGGGAATACCTTTCCTGAAATCAAACTTCGGAGTTTGACCTGGTTTTGAGGTTTTCTTTGTTGAGTACGAGCCACATGAGAGTCAACGACTTCACACGGTTCGTCGTCGTGTAATATTATTTTTCCACCTCTTATTTCACTATATTCTAATGTAGCCATATTTTTTTGCGGTTAATATTTTAATGTCTTCATACTATCAGAAAAACTTATAAAATCAAACTCAAAAATCTTCCCCTCCTTAATAAGGAGGGGAGAGATTCTTGAATTTTAATTCACCTCACCCTAGCCCTCTCCTTATTAAGGAGAGGGGGAATACTTACACCTCTTCAGCAAATTTCTTTTTTATTTCTTTTAGGATATCTCCTGATAGTTTTGCATTTTCTTTTTCGCGCAAGAATTTACGAGTGGAATCATAACCTACACCCAACTTAACCTTTTCAGCGCCTTCTTTTTCTGGAACATAGAAATATGAATTGCCACTTTTCTCAATTACCTTGAATTTCTCGCCAAGAGCAATAATTTCGCCTTCCTTTGAAATTCCTTCATTGTAGATAATATCGAATTCTGTTTGTTTAAATGGTGCTGCAACTTTATTCTTTACTACTTTTACCCGGGTGCGGGAGCCTACGACATCTTCTCCTTTTTTAATTTGAGCAATTTTTCGTATGTCGAGTCGGACTGAAGTGTAGAATTTAAGAGCCTTTCCTCCTGGAGTAGTTTCGGGATTGCCAAACATTACACCTATCTGCATACGAATTTGGTTTATAAATATAACAACAGTTTTTGAACGAGCAACAATTGCTGTAAGTTTTCTTAAAGCTTGTGACATTAATCTTGCTTGTTTCCCAACATGATATGCTCCCATATCTCCTTCAATTTCGTCTTTTGGGGTAAGGGCGGCAACGGAGTCTACAACGATAACATCAATTTTCCCTGTGCGAACTAAACTTTCAACAATTTCGAGTGCTTGTTCTCCCGTGTCGGGTTGTGAAATCAATAGGTCATTAATTTTTACTCCGAGTTTTTTGGTATATTCTGGATCCATTGCATGTTCTGCATCTATATAGGCACAAACTCCACCTAATTTTTGGGCTTCGGCTACGATATGCGAGGCGAGAGTAGTTTTCCCGCTTGACTCTGGTCCAAATATTTCAATAATACGTCCGCGGGGGATGCCACCGACACCGAGTGCCATATCAAGACCAAGCGATCCAGTAGGGATAACATTAAGATCAACTCTTGGAGTATCTCCCATTTTCATAATTGCCCCTTCTCCAAATTTTGTTTGAAGTGCTTTTAATGTTTCGTTCAAACTAGATTCTCCCATTGTTTTATCTTCTTTTTTTGTTTTTTTAACCATAATTTTAATATATTAATTGATAATTTTTTTCATCTACATGCCCAAATTTGTCTTGGGCTTTAATATTGACTACATTATAACCCGAAAGTAGGACTAAAGTCTCATTAAAATTTCCACCTTGGTCTATTGAAATTTCCCGCCCATTTAATGTTAGTTTGACTGCATTTTTTGCGATACCCGTTATTTTTAAAATACTGTCGGAAACTTTCATATTATCAGTAATATTTACGTTCTTTATTTTTACTCCAAAAATCAAATTTCTTGAATTAAAAAACGCAAAAGTTGCAATTAATATAAAAAGTAATGAAACCAGAGATATCTTTAGTATTTTTTTTGCGTCTTGGTTCATATTACGTTTTCTCCATTTTCATTTCGATTTATTTTTTCTAGTACTTCTCTTGGTTTTGCACCATCTGAAGGACCTATTACTCCACGATTCTCCAACATATCCATAAGTCTTGCGGCTCTGGCATATCCTAAGCCTAGTTTTCTCTGAAGATAAGAAGTTGAACCTTTTCCTGCTTGAATAATACATTCACGCGCCTCCTCATACAATTCATCTTCTTCCTCTTCTTTTTCATCATCAAGTACGCTTTCAAAAATAGATTTATCAGCAGAAATTGAACCATTTGAGATTGATATTTCTTCCAAGACTTCATCTTTATAAGCATCTGCAAGGTATTTTACAACTTTTTTTACTTCAGATTCTGAAACATAAGCTGATTGTAAACGTTCAGGTTGAGCATCACCAGAAGAATAGAGCATATCACCAGCACCAAGTAATTTTTCAGCTCCACCCGCATCGAGTATTGTACGAGAATCTATTTGAGAAGAAACCTTTAGTGCGATACGAGCAGGAATGTTTGCCTTGATAAGTCCAGTAATGACGTTTACTTCAGGACGTTGAGTTGAAAGTACAAGGTGAATTCCCACAGCACGAGACATTTGGGCAAGTCGCACTATTGCAGATTCAAGTTCCCGAGGATAGGCACTCATAATGTCGGCAAGTTCATCTATCATTATCACAATATATGGTAGACGATCAGCATTTATTTCTGTTTCTGTACCATCTCCATTCTTCTTCATTTTCTTCCCTCCTTTTCCAAAAACATTATTGTGATACGACTCGATATTTTGGACTGATTCAGCTTCTAGTATGTCATAGCGACGGTCCATCTCTTTTGCTGCCCATTTCAGAGCAAGTATTGTTTTCTTTGCATCAGTAATAACTGGAGTAAGTAAATGTGGAATCTTATTATATAAAGTAAGTTCAACCCTCTTAGGGTCAATTAAAATAAATTTTAAATCATCAGGTCCGTTTCGATAGAGTAGGGAAGTAATCATAGAATGAATCGTAACTGACTTTCCAGAACCGGTTGTTCCTGCAACTAAACAGTGTGGCATCTTTGCAAGATTTCCAAAAATTGCTTTACCAGAAATTCCACGACCAAGTACAACAGTAAGTGGTTTTTGAGAATGTTGGAATTTTTCATCAGCAAGCATTGTAGCGAGACCTACGATAGATTTTGATTTATTTGGAATTTCAATTCCCACGAGTGATTTGCCTGGGATTGGTGCTTCGATTCGAATAGGATGAGCAGCAAGGGCGAGGGATAAATCATTTTGAAGTCCGACGATGCGAGAAAGTTTTACTCCTTCGGCAGGCTTCAAAGCATAACGGGTGACAGTAGGTCCGACGGTTATTTCATCCATCTCAACTTCAATGCCGAAGTTTGCGAGAGTACGTTTAATAATATTTGCATTTGCTTTCACATCTCCAGTATTTGGTTTACCTTGATCTTCTTCCAGTAAGTCTAGTGGGGGAGGCACATAATTTGATCTCCCACTATAAGTTTTTAATTTTAGATTTTTTGGAGTAAATTCTTCTTCTTTCTCAATTTTAGGTTCTTTTTCTTTTTTCCCTAGTCCTAATGCATTTTTTACTTTATCTCCCGTTGTCTCCACTTTTTCTTCTTCTAATTTTTCTACTTTTTCTTCTCTAGAATTTTCATCTTCAGTATTTTCTTGGCTTTCCACATATTTTTTTCTTTGTATCCATGCCCATAATCTTTTAAAAAAAGGAATGAGAGCAGGCTTGGTATCAAACATTATTAAAATTGAAATTACTAAAATTGCTCCAAGTAAAAGTATGCTTGCATAGATGTCAAAAAAATATATAAATGGAGTCGATAAAATTCTTCCCAAAAATCCTCCGGCATGGTTGCTTCCTGCTATGTCTATAATACCGAGTCCTGAAAGTAAAAACATAAACGAACTTATCGTACGAGTAATTCCTATTTTTGGAGTTTCAGATTTTACAAAAGACCATCCGAGTAAAATAAAAAGAATTGGTAAAAGTGAGTATCCGTATCCAAAAAGATAATTAAAAAAATTATAAACTAATTGTCCTGCACGACCTGCCATATTAAATTGAGACATAAACAAAAACAATGCCAAGACAAAAAAAACAATTGCCCAGATGCCATGTTTTGTTTCTGTTTTCAGTTTATTTTTTTGAGAAATATCCTTGTTACTTTTTTTACTTGTATTAGAAGATTTTTGTTTTTCATTTTTTGCCATTTACGTATTTTAGCATAAATCACCCATATCAAAAAGTATCAAGAAACGGGATTATTATTTTATACTGCACGGATATTTTTTTGCTAAAAAATTCCTCGTGCTCGCGTCGTCACGCTCCCAAGGCAGTCTAAAACAATAATCCCGTTTCTTCCATGATTTTAGTAAGAATTGTTTTTTAAATGTCTTGCGCAGGAACTTAGAAAATAAAATAGGTACTCCTATTATTATTTTCTTGAGTGACGAGTAGAGCAAAAATGAAGCTTCATTTTATGCGTGCATTTTAAAAATTAGTCTTACTGAAATCTTTTAATAATAATCCTCTGGCTTTTATATTCTAACTGTTGACATGTCGTGTCTTTTATATATAATGGACAGCATGTTAGAGGAAAATAGTAATCTAAAAAGTCACATAAAAGACACCTCTCATCTCCCATCAATCGGCAAGGTTGAGATTTTTCGTTTGGGGTCCTATAACAAAACAAACAAGCTTGTTAGTGCTTTGTACATGGTAACGGACATAATGGACAAAGAAGAACCATTAAGAATTAAATTAAGAAATTTAGGTACAAATATTATATCGGACATTCATTCTCTTGATAAAGGACAAGCCTTATATAATAGGATAGATGATAAGGTTTCAGAGATTTTGTCCTTTTTAGAAATAGCATCTTCGGTTGGAGTAGTGTCTAACATGAACTCAAGTATTTTAATGAAAGAATTCATTGATTTAAGAAAATCAATATCAGAGATTGTTCCAAAAGAAGATCAAAATTGGTTAGAGGAATTTATGAAAGAAGGTCAAATTAGTGAGAGAGAAATTTTAGAAAAAAGGGCAATTTCTATAGGACAAGCAAGTACTAGAATTGGAGTTCAAAAAGGTAGCACCTTGCTTCAAGCTTTAAGTAAAGTTGGTGGCAAAATTGTGTCCGATAGAACACAAAAAATAGTAAACTCACCAACTGATAATAACGGACAACATGCTCATTCTTCCAATTCATTTAGAAATGAAAATAATGATTTATTAAAAAATAAAAGACGTGAAGAAATAATTTCTATCATAAAGGACAAGGCAAGTAGCTCTTTAAATTTTGATGGAGTAACCATAACGGACATTAAATCTATCGGACAAGGTGTATTACTTTCTTGCGGAGAAAAAACATTACAAAGAGAACTTGTCTCTATGGTATCAGACGGTGTCCTAAAGAAAATAGGGGAGAAAAGATGGTCAAAATACAACTTAAAAAACTAGATTTTTATTTTAAAAAAGATGCGTAATTAAGAATCTCAAAAATGTGATGCCCTATTAAAGGGCTTTTTTAATGTTTCGAAAAATAAGCAACCTAGCTTCTCTCAAATTTTATAACTTTATGAACTTTTTGACTTTATTTTGGGTTGCTTTTTGGTCGAAAAAATGTAAGAATGAGTTACGTGGCTCGTCTTATCCATTGGTGGATGAGGGTTATCCACATAATATATTGTCGTATTTTAAGGCTATATATTATAATGATATTATGTTTACAAGAAAGTATTTTCTACTGAGAGGTAGAAGATTTATGTGTATTGTAAATATAAAATCGTACTTGTTTTCGTCCACGATTTCGTCGAAAAAATCTTGGATGAAGAACAGACTTTCTTGTTTATCTCTATGATAAATAGGAGAAGGAAAGGTCATTGAAAACAAAATATTTTTATCAGATACAAACAAAATTCTGATAGAAAGATTCTAGTAATATATTACTAGAAGTGTCTTGTTTTCAATTTAGTTTTACATCTGTCCACAATTTATTTTTTATCGCATTATTAGTATTTATTAATTATTGATAAAAAAGAATTGTGATAGAAAAAGTTCTTCTTTACTAGACTAAAGTCAAGTATTGGAAGAACATCGTGCCCTTAGTTTAGTCGAAACTTATTAATGGCACAAAAAAATATTATGAGTAAATTATTAAAATCAAAAATAATTCTTGGTTTTATGATCGTAGCAATTGCTTTAGTTGGATTTGCATCCTTCTCAAAAGCTGATTGCTCATTAGGATCAACAACCTTGAAATATGGACAGAGAAGTGCAGCAGTTACCTGCTTGCAAACTTCTCTTAATGTCACTCCTGCAACTGGCTACTTCGGAAAATTGACTTTGGCTGCAGTGAAAGCTTTTCAAGCAAACAAAGGCCTAACAGCTGATGGATTGGTTGGAGCTATGACAAAAGCACAAATTACAACTGGTACTGTTCCTCCTGTAGTAACTGGATTCGCTCCAGCAGGATGTACAGCAGCTTCAGGATTTAGTCCTGTAACTGGTGGTGCATGTTATGCTGTTGGAACAACTCCAACTCCAGTAACTGGCCCATTATCATTATCCCTAGCATCTGACACACCTGCAGCAGGATATGTTCTAGCTAACCAAGCTACAGCAGACATGTTGCACTTCAATGTTTCAGGTACAGGAGTACTTGGTACAGTAGTATTACACCGTTCTGGAATTTCAAGCCAGAATACTTTGTCAAATGTTTATCTATATGATGGCGTAACCCGCTTGACTGATGGATACTCATTCAACACAGCAGGTGATCTTACAATCAACAATATTAATCTTGCAATCAGTGGAACAAAGACCCTTTCTGTAAAAGTAGATGGATCTTCAACCGCTGGAAATGACACAACTATTGCTATAGCGGTAACAAGCTTCACATCAGTAGGTGGCACAGCAAATGCTGTGAACGTTCAAGGTAACATGATGTACCTTGGAACAAGTTCATCTCTTGCAACAGTAAAGTTTGATGGATTAAATTCAGGATGTTCTGGTGGATGTAACGTAAACACTGGCGTTAGTGCATATACAGTATGGTCACAAGCTATGCAAGTTAACACTCGTACAGTTATGTTGAAGAGTGCAAACTTCCGAATGTCAGGTTCAGCTCCAGTAGATGCCTTCGCAAACATCAAATTGTATGTTGATGGCATTGACTCTGGAAAAGTTGGAGTTGTTATTCCTATCAATGGTTCAAACTATGCAATGTTTGACATGACAGCAACACCTATCAGCTTGACAACTGGAACACATACTCTTGATCTAAGAGCAGATATCTTCAAAGGTGCAAGTTACAATGTAACTACATCTGTTCAGACAGCTGCTGATCTTACAGTTTATGATCCTCAAATCGGCGTAAATATTGCTGTTTCAACTCAGAATGGTGCTTCTATGCCAAGTTCTGGAGGTCAACTAAATATCAACGCAGGTACTGGTTCATTTACAATTGATCCTACCTTCCTTTCAGCAACAAATATTTCTGGAGGAACAACTGGTGCAGTTATTGCAAAATACAAGATTCATGGATACAGTGAAGACGTAAAAGTTCAAACCCTTTCCGTGACCCCTGTACTTGTTAACTGTACTCCTTCTTGTGCTACTGAAGGTCTACAAAACGTAGAATTGTACTTCAATGGCTCACAAGTTGGTACAGCAACAAATTCAACAGCTTGGTTGCAAGCAACAGGAGCTCTATCTTTCAATCTTGGTTCACAAATGATTGTGCCAGCTGGAATGGATAGTGTTCTTGAAGTTCGTGCAGATCTAAGAACAACTGGAAGTGTAAATTACACTGCTGGTACAGTTTCTGCAGACCTAACTGCTGTTACATCAAATGCACAAGGACAGACTTCACATTCAAACGTAACCTTGCCTGCTTCAAACATTACTGGTCACACTCTTGCTATACAAACAGGAGTACTAGCAGTGTCAAAGAGTACAGGTTATGCAAATCAGAGCGTTACTCCAAACACAGCTAATGTAAAAATTGGTTCATATACACTTCAGAACCAGAGTACTTCAGCTGCTGTTCGCGTAACAAGTCTTTTGGTTGCTATGAAAGAAGTAGGTGGTACTGCAATGACTTCAGCTACAACCCCAGCATTGACAAACTTCTCAAATCTAAAGACTTCAGAAACATCAGGTTCTGGTTCAATCCCAGTTCAACCACAAGGTTCAAATACCTTCTCAGTTGACTTTACTCTTGCACCAGGTGCAGTAAAGACCATTGATGTCCTTGCAGATACAAGTTCAGCAACTGGTACTTCATTCAGTACTACTCTTGTTGTAACTTCTCTAAGTTCAAACGTTGCAGTTAGCCAAAATGGAACAGGTTATGCAGTAACAGGACAAGTAATTTCACTTTCTTCTGGTACTCTTACCAACCCTCCAACAATGGTTACTGCTTCCTCAACTGCTCAACAATTCGTAGCAGCTGCAGGTGGAGCTGATAGTGCTACAAAAGCAACCTTCAAGCTTCTAGCCTCTGGTGGTGCTGTGACAGTTACAGAAT
>Ga0194053_10001944_pt1 | contig 12780 bp, 12 predicted proteins | sample SepL228m_MetaG_FD_161684 | JGI IMG/M metagenome (GOLD analysis project Ga0194053, IMG submission 161684) | Anoxic zone freshwater microbial communities from boreal shield lake in IISD Experimental Lakes Area, Ontario, Canada - Sep2016-L227-8m | ecosystem: Environmental > Aquatic > Freshwater >... | reverse complement strand
CACTGATTTTTGTGATGATAAAGATCGTGTGATCGTGACTAGTCAGGGTGAGTACACCTATTTTGCTTCAGATATTGCCTATCATTACAACAAAATGAGTCGCGGTTTTAATTTGATGATCGATTTTTGGGGCGCCGATCACCACGGTTATATCGGTCGACTTCAAGCTGCCATTGATATGCTCAGAGCCGAGGCCAGCTACGCTGGCGAACTAAAAATCATGATTTGCCAGTTGGTCAGACTAATGAGTAATGGTCAAGAAGTTAGGATGAGTAAACGTGCTGGAAATTACGTTTTACTCGACGAATTAATCGATGAAGTCGGTCCGGACGTAACCAGGTTCTTTTTCTTAGACAGAACTCTCGATACTCATATGGATTTTGATCTAGATTTGGCCAAAGAAAAGTCAGACAAAAATCCGGTCTACTATATCCAGTATGCTTACGCGCGTATTAATAGTATTCTTGCCAAATCCGAAATCAAAAATTCGAACGTCGATTTAAGTTTACTTGTTGACCCAACTGAAATTGCTTTAATTAAGCAACTGATTAAACTACCAGAATTGGTTGAAGAAATCGCTGGTAATTATGAAGTTCAAAAATTGGCTTTTTACGCACGCGATTTGGCTACCAGTTTTCATCATTTTTATGAAAAATGTCCGGTGCTCAAAGCCGATGAAAAGTTGGCTGCGGCCAGGTTGCAATTACTTGAGGCCACAAAAATCGGGCTAAAAAACACTTTAGATCTGATTGGTGTTTCTGCCCCAGAAAAAATGTAAAAATCGGTAAAAATCTTCAAACGCCTCAATGGACTGAGGCGTTTGGTGTGTCAACAATTTCCAATATTTAATTAATAAAAAACCACCCGAAGGTGGTTGAGTGTTAGGTCAGACAAAACGCGGCGACAGATGGCGTTTTGGTTTTTTCCCTGAAGTAAGATGGAAAAATAAAATTGTCATTTCTTGTGGTGCAGCAGGTGCAAATGTCGGCAAATTCAATTTTCTTAACGCCAGCGTCTCTGAGTGAAGCGATGGCGGCCGCCTGGAGATTGATTTCGATTAAATCGTCTTTTTCACGAATGAATTTTTGCCAAAATGGTTGGCCGACTTGGGCCGTGACTTCTTTTTTGAATTTGTAGCAGCAGGGTCCGATAGACGGGCCGATTGCTGTTAAAATATCAGCCGGGTTCGAGTTAAAGTCTAAAACCATTTTGCGAACCGCCAAAGTCAGTAAGTCTGGAATTTGTCGCCAGGAGGCGTGCATGACGCCGCCGACTTGATTGGTTTGATCGTATAAAAATATGGGTAGGCAATCGCCTGGTTGAAAATAATACGGTGTTCGTTTTCTGTAAGCCAGAATCCCATCTATTTCGGCCAGTGACCCGATTGAATGACCAACCCTGATGTTTAAGCCAAAATTGACTTGAAGCCGGCCTGAGTGATAGGTTTTGCCGATCTTATCATCAAAATAATCTGTTATTTTTTCCTCAGCTTCGGCTCTGGTAAAACCGCCGGGCCGCGTTAAACAGATGGCGTGGAAATTCATTTGGTTAAATATATCTGGTTTCCATTGCCAGATATTTTCACCTACAAGTGTTAAAGACATAAAAGGTACCTCCCAAGAGTAAATTTAGGATGTTTCTATTTTAGAGTAAAAACAGGTTTGTGTCAATCTATTTTTGCATAAAACTGGGTTTTAGCTTACAATATATATAGCCTGCCTGTTAGAACATTTCAATTTGGGTTAACATTTTTTACATCGGGAGCCCGATTTCTTATTACCCGTGGGTAGTAAGATGGGGCACCCACTAGCGTTAAAGAACGCCAAATTCATGTTTTACTGGTGGGCTACTAAAATTATTACAAAGATTGGGTAAAACCTTGGTTTTTTGTAAATTAATTTTGTAGTCTTTTCGACCATAAATTTGGGGAATTATATGGAATATGAAGTTCAATATGCTAGGATCACCACGACAGGAAAATTGCCTGACCGTTTTTTAAATTGCCAATCTCGGTCGAGTATGGATATTTCCAAAGCCTATATGGGTACTTTTTACAGTTTGATCGAAATTAATTCGCCGTGGTTCGCTACTAGTCAGGTTGGCCAATCGATCATCAATACTTTTTATCAAGCTTATTATAGTGGCGATAGTACTTCTGATTTGGACAATTTTGAATCCGCGCTTAAGGCAGTCAACGAAAATTTGACGAAAATTACTCAAAACGGCGAAACTAATTGGATTGGTAATCTGAATGCGATTTTGGCTATTCAGATTGAGAATCGAATTATTTTGGCTCAAACTGGTACGGCCGAAGCTTATATTTTCCGCCAAGGCAAAGTCAACCACTTAACTTACGGTTTGGCTCAAGACCAAACTGAGGTCCACCCGGCCAACACGTTTTCTAATGTCACAAGCGGCGAACTCAAGGTTCATGACAAAGTTTTAATTGCTAATCCGGACTTGTTTGTTAATCTTGAACTCGACACTTTGAAAGAAATAATTAGTATAAATAGTCCTCGACAAGCGGTTTTACAGATCGCGAAAATTTTGAAAAAGAAAAAGGTTCGAGCGGTTAATGTGATGATTTTAGATCTCATGACGCTCGAGCAGGCTAGTAAAGTTCTAGAAGATAATTTAAGCGACAATATTCATTTGGATAGACCGATCGAGTCTGCCTTTGTTGGTTTTGAAAAAGTTTGGCAACAAATTTTATCGCCTTTATTTAGCTTTTTAGGTAAGCTACTGGCAAGTGCTTTCGGTAAATTATTTACCTTTACCGTAAAAAGTATTAAAAATATGAAGCAAAAACAGGCGGCAAAACCAGCTAAAATGGATCAATTCCATAAGGATTTTATCCAGGATTCCGGTAAAGACGAGGGTTTGCTTAAAGATGAAGAAATTCAATATTCGCCAGAGCTTCACGTTCACCACTACGAAATGGAAAAAAAGAAAAAAATCGCGGGCGATAAATATAAAATAGTGAAGTTGATTTGGCAAAAGGTTATGAATTTTGTACATTGGCTTATTTTGCTCTGGCACTCGAAGAAAAATCGACCTTATTTACTAGGTGCACTCGGTTTAATTGTGGTAGTAATTATAGTTTTTGCTATTAGCGCGGGTAAAGGTTCTGGCAAGAAAATGACTTTGCTCGAAGCTCAAACCATTTTAAAAACGGTGCAGGCGGCCCAAAAAGATGGTAAAAATTATAGTTCAATCGGCGATAGTGAAAGAGCAAAAATTAGTTTTAATAATTGTGTATTAGGTGCTCAAAAGATTAGTTCAATCGAGATTTTAAAACAGGATTCGCAAGCGGCTGGTCAATCTTGTCAAACCGAGTTAGATCGGTTAACAAACACGACGCGTTATGCTAGTTTACAACCAATTATGTCTGGTGTGACTGGGGTTAAAAATGTTTTTAATATTGCTGGTCAAAATTATTTAGTGACTGCCAATGAGATTTACAGGGTTGGCGCCGGCACAGCTAAGCCTGAAAAAGTGGCGTCTTTGCCGCGTAATAATGGCGATATTCTTTACGGCGTAGCCAGTAGCGAGATTATTTTTCTTTATACTTCGAGTCAAAATGTTTATGAATACTCAATTGTTAGCGATACTTTTGACCAAGCTAAAATCAACGGAACTTGGGAAAAAGCCACTGGCTTGAGTTACTATAATGGTAATTTTTATTTGTTAGATGGGGTTAATGGTCAGGTTTATAAACACGTTTTGAGTTCACAAGGTTTTGCCGCCGGCCAAAATTACCTAAATGCTGGTTTCGCTACGATCAAAAATGGTATTTCTTTTGCGGTTGATGGTTCGGTTTATGTTTTGCGTTCGACCGGTGATGTAGTTAAACTTCAAGGCGGTAAGGTCCAAGATTTTATTATTCGAGATTTACCAACCCCGAATTCCAAAATTGAAAAACCGGTCAAACTTTATACCGATTCGGATACGAGTTCAATTTTTATTTTGGATGCGGGTCAAAATCGCATTATTGAATTTGATAAAGATGGTCATTTTATTCATCAGTACGCTATGCCAGATGGCTTCGGCACAATTACTGATTTTGATGTTTCCACTAAAACTAAAAAACTCTGGCTGGTGAGCCAGAATAATTTATATGAGCTCTCGCTTTAATTAGAGCGATATTGGGTGACCGACTAAAAAGTTAAAAATAAAACTAACAACGTGATTTAAGATAAAAGGAATCACTGGAATTTGAGTGTCGAAAATAATCAGGGCCATTAAAATATAAAAACCAAATTGTTCAAAATATAAATAAGTTGTGTCTTTTAAAAATAAAGTTAAGAATTTTGAGCCATCGAGTGGGGGAATTGGTAAAAGATTGAAAACCATCAAGGTTAGGTTAAGGAGAACGCCTAAAGCCAGACCGCTTTGAATTAAGGCTGGCATTGGGATAAATCTAATCAATAAGCCGAGTAAACAAGCCAGTAAAAAGTTGCTGACCGGTCCGGCCAAAGCCACGGTGATATTGTCTAGTTTTGGGTTTTCAAAGTGAAGCGGGTTCACCATAACAGGTTTGCCCCAACCAAAACCAGCTACTAGCATTAAAATTGAACCCCAAAGATCCAGATGGGCGAGTGGATTTAGAGTTAACCGCCCCATATGTTTGGCCGTATCATCACCCAAAAGATGGGCCATGTAGGCGTGAGCCGCTTCGTGAACGGTGAGTGCCAAAACTAAAATTAATAGATAAATTATGACTTCGACAGGCGAAGTGATCAATCCGAGTAATAACATCTTGATTTTTTACTTTCTTTCTGGTATTATTATTTATATAACAAACTAATACTAAATTAAACAGTCTATCTGTTTAATTATATGTGAAATCCGAGGAAAAATAAATGTCAAACAATCTTAAAAAACTTAATTTAAACCAAATGGCATCAACAAAACATGTTTGCCAAATTTGTGGTAAAGGTCCGGTAGCCAGTTTTAACAAACCGCACTCACTTCACCGAACTAAAACTGTTGTAAAACCAAACACACAGCCTTTCAAAGTCCAAGGACTAAGATTGACTGTGTGTACACGGTGTCTAAGAACTATTTCGAAGAAAATTACTCTCTAAGAAAAATTCCTAAATTTGAGCTTTAAGCTTACGCTTGTTCAGCTCTTCGCTTGTCGAAGCATTCTTTGCAGAGCACATCTTTAGGATCGCGAGGTTGAAACGGCACTTCGTCCGTTTTTCCGCAATCTTTACAAGTGATGGAAAAGGTTGGTCGATTTGCTTTGGCTTGCTTAGCGTTGTCGCGGCAGTTTTTGCAGCGGCTAGGCGGGTTCTGTAAGCCTTTGTCTGCGTAGAACTTTTGTTCTCCGGCAGTCCAAACGAACTCACTTGAGCAATCCTTACAAGTCATTGTTTTGTCTTGAAAATCCATTTTGTGATTCCTAATAGTATAAAATTAATGGGTCGACCGGCCTGTGATAGGCCACCCTTATGATTATTATAACATTATTATTCACAACTGGGAACCCCCTGGACAAAAAACTTAAAATTTCTTGATAAAAACCCTTAAAACTGTTAACTTTAAATCATGATCAATATTGCAAATCTTATGAGTGAGCGAGCAAATTCAATTCTCGTGATCGGCGAGTTTGATATTGAAGAGACCAGAAAGTCTTTAAATATTAGTTTGGCCGATTTTGAGCTAGTTGATGACGAAACAATCAAAATTGAACAGGTTAGACAGTTGATTCACTGGATTCACCTAAGACCGGTTAATAGTGACAGGAAAATGTTGGTGATTCAAAATGCGGAAAATATGACTACGGAATCGGCCAATGCTTTACTAAAAACTCTTGAAGAGCCGCCAAGTTTTGTTTTAATGGTTTTGACTACTAAAAATGAGCAAAAAATTCTTGGGACGATTGCCTCGCGGTGTCAGAAAATAAAATTAACTGAAATTTCAAATCAGATTACCGCCTTGAATTATTTGGATCCAGCTCAATTAGGCCAGATGACGATCAAAGAGCGTTTTGACTGGACAGTTAAATTTGCTGAAGAGGAGCCAGCGGCCATCAGATCAACTTTGATCGCCTGGCAAATTTATTTTCGGGAGAAATTACTAGCCGGTCAGGACTGTTTAGAGATTTTGAAAGAAATCAGTCGGGCAAAAGATTTACTTGAGACCAATATTTCAGTAAAATTATTAGTAGAAAACCTTTTATTAAAGTTTTAATTAATCGAGAATACATATATGAACCAAATTCGCGTGTTGAGCACGGGTCAAACCTATAAAATTGAAGCAGGGGAACAACTTAATTCTGGACAAGAAGTTTTAGTTGAAGCGGAGCAAATTCTTGAACCATCGGTTGTTCTTTGCGTTTGTCCAAAGAAAAATATCGATAGTTTGCCTGAAACTAAATTTATTCGTATTATGACGCCAGAAGACAGAACACATCGAAATGAGCTTAAGGAAAAAGCCCGTCAATCGATCGATGAAGCTCAAACAAAAGTGTTGCGTCATGGTTTGGATATGAAAATTTCCGATGCCGATTTATCTTTTGACGAGAAAAAAATGACTTTTTATTTTTCATCAAACGGCCGCGTTGATTTTCGAGCTTTAGTTTCAGATATGGTTGGAAGTTTTCGTAAAATTATCCGTTTACAGCAGATTGGTCCAAGAGAAGAAACCCGTTTAATGGGTGGTTATGGTGTTTGTGGTCAAGAATTGTGTTGCAAACGTTTTATTAAAGATTTAGACGGAGTTTCGGCAAAAATGGCGGTGATTCAGGAGACGGGCGGATCGAAACTTTCCAAAATGACTGGTTGTTGTGGCCGACTGATGTGTTGTCTTTCGTACGAGGCCGACGAAGATAAAGGTTTGATTAAAAAGGAAATTAAGAAATAAATAACAAACAAGGGCGATAAAATGAGTACATATTTTTGGGATTTTATTATTATCGGCGCGGTGGTTTTGATTTTTTTGATTTTAGCTCGACGTTTGCCGGTGGCTGCCCAGTTCCAAAAGGCTGAAGATGAAGTCTCGCCAGCAAGAATTGTGGCAGTGGGCGCGATGGCTCAGGCTGATGATGCTTTTGATCGTAAGGATTACACGGCTGCCGAAAGCTTGTATATTAAGATTGCAGCTCAGGAACCAAACAATTTTAAAGTTTATGATCGGTTGGGGACTATTTACATTGTGCAAAAAAACTATTATGATGCTAAAGACGCCTTCTTACAGGCCATCAAGCTTGAATCTGGCGATCTTTCACTGTTTATTAAGCTCGGTGACGCCTATATGGGGTTGAAAGATTATTTTAAGGCCAGTCAGTCGTATATGCAGGCAGTTGAGCAGGAGCCGAAAAACAAAAAATACCGAGAATTGTATGAAAAGGCTCAAAAAGCTTTGGATAAAGAGAAGAAAAAGAAAAAGTAGAGTATTCTTAATGTCTATTTAAGCCAGCGTAGCTCAGTGGTTTGACAGACCTCGTGACCTCGGTCATAGAGCAGCATTCTATATTATAAAGGTCATGGTATGTTGTCGCAGAAATTTTCTTCTGAAAATTATAGAGCAATATCAATTATTTAAAATATAGTGTTTATTTTCCTGAGCCGGTGTAGCTCAGTGGTAGAGCAGCTGTTTTGTAAACAGCAGGTCGGAGGTTCGAATCCCCTCGCCGGCTCAGGGAAATAAAATAAGGTTGAAAAATATCTTTTTTTAGTGTAAAATGTAAAAGTGGATATGCCAAGATACCAAAGCGGTCAACTGGAGGAGACTGTAAATCTCTTGCCTTCGGGCTTCGGGGGTTCGAATCCCTCTCTTGGCACCACGCTTCTCGAGCCTGCTCGAGATATGCCCGGGTAGCTCAGTGGTAGAGCAACTCCATGGTGGGACACATGTCTCCTGCCCATTATTAGAGAAATCTAGTTATGAATCCCGAATAACGGTTAAAGACCTGATAGGTTGAGACCGTGGCACATTTGCAAAAATGGGCCCGAACGACTGACAAGGGGAGCTAAATCGTAAGATAGCTCAAGATACAGTCTAACCCCTTTATAAATCATTTATGGTGAAATAAGGGTGTAAGTGAAGGAGTAGGTCGTCGGTTCAAATCCGATCTCGGGCTCCAAAATAAGTATTAAAATCATCATATAAAGGAAACAAATGGCTAAAACTAAAGTTCTGGCTTTTCAGTTTAAGTGCGATGCATGTAAATCATTGAATTACATTACTAGCAAAAATCCAACTGAAAACAAAGAAAAAATTGAGCACAATAAATTTTGCAAAAAATGTCGTGCTACAACCTTGCACAAAGAAACCAAAATTTCTAAAGCAAAAAAATAACTTAATTATCCGTTTTTGTTATCTGCTTTTTATTTTATTTTATGATAAAATTAAGTTGCGGGTAATCAAAACGGATAACTTTGTATTTGGGAGAGTAGTTTAGTGGTTTGACAGACCTCGTGACCTCGGTCATAGAACATCGGCCCCTAAAATTATTATTTCAGTTTTAGTTTTAATTATAAATTGTATATTATTTACGGGAGAGTAGTTTAGTGGTAGAACATCGGTCTCCAAAACCGATAGTGAGGGTTCGATTCCTTCCTCTCCTGCCAAAAAGAAAGTCGATTAATTTTTTAGTTTGCTTTCTTTTTTTGTACTAAAAAACGCTAGAATTAATTCTAGCGTTGCCGGATTAAGAAGTCGTGACGGTCGGTTTGTTTGGTACGCGGAAATTGTAAAGCAGATTATCGTTTTCGTAAACCATTTGGGCCAAATCTGCCGGCACACCGAGCATCCGTAATATATCGAACGAATACGATGGTCCGGTGCCGTGATAGCCGCAATTAAGTCCTGATTCAAGGATAATTACTTCTTCGCCGGCTTTGGTCCCGAAAAATTCGAAATGGAATTGGCCAGCCTTGTTTAGCCTGATTTCAATCGGTTTAACACCGATCACAAGTTCTTTAAAGTGATCTGCGGAGTTGGCTGAATTGCCGCGAGGTCCGTCGTGATGAACTTTTGCCATTTATCTACCCCCTTGATTGTAATAGCCGAAGCTTATGGCTACTATACCTTAAAATATTTGAAAAGTCAATGCATTTAATAGTATTTTTGTTGTAAAAAAGCCTAAACGCCTCAATGGACTGAGGCGTTTATTGCGCGGGGATTGATTGTGATATATACTATTATTAAGGGAAAAAAGTTGGGGTCGAAAGACCTTTTATTACAGTATTGCGGGACTAAATAAGGGAGGGGATGGATACGATTCGAAAAACTATAATCGATGCGCTTTTAGAAAAGAACCGACTCACAGCAAGTGAGGCGGCTGGTTTTGATAAATTCTCAACCAATGAACAGATTGAGAAGAAGTTGCGCGAAGATAAATTAGTTTCATCGGAAGATATCGCTAAGGCTTATGCCGTGGTTTACGATTTGCCGTTTATCAGACTTGAAAGTTACGATATCAATCAAGAGGCTTTTAGGTTAATCCCGACCGAAATAATTGTAAAAGATAAGATCATTGGTTTTGATAGAGTTGGTGATGAGAAAATTAAAATTGCGGTGGCCAGTCCCGGTATGATCAAGAATAATCCACCGGCGATTTTGGCGGATTTGAAAGAGAAAAAAGGACTTATTGTTGATTTATACGTGACGACTTTGGAAGATATTCAAAAAGTGGTGGCGCGGCTAGGTTCTGCGGCGACGACAAAAGTGGAAGTGGCCCAGGCCGACATGAGTTATCCACAGATGAATAATTTGAAAACTGTTGATTTGAAATCGGAAAAAATTCCATATGACGTGATTAGTAAATTTCCGGTTGAAATTTCTCAAAAATATAAAATGGTGGTTTTTGCTAGTCCCGATGTAAATACGATCCGAGTGGCTATTTCTGATCCGACTGATGTAAAAGTTAGGGAAATTCTTGATTTTGTGCGTGATCGCAATGAAATCAAAATCGAAGAATTCGTGGCTAGTCCAGCTGAAATCGACGAAGCGATCAAACTTTACTATAAAAAACCTGAAGATACTAATGTTGTAGTTGAGCAAGAAATTACCAATTCGTTAGAAAAATCTTTAACTCAAAAAGAAACTGAAGAAAATATTGCTAAACCAGAACCGCAAAAAGAAGAAAAAATTGAGAAACCGAACCATAGTGGTTTTAGCGATTTCTTAAATAAATCCGTAACACATGAAAAAACCGAAGTTAAACACAGTCCAGCTTTGAGTCAAAGTGAGACTCAGAAAATCATTGCTCGTGCGGCTGATGAAGCTAAAATTAATGCCACCAATTTGACTCAAAATATTAAACCTGGCGTTGCACCGGTCAGACGTAAATTCGTTCGACGACCGATTCCGTTTGATGCTCAGGCGGTTCAAGAGCAGCAAGTTCAGGCACAAGCTGAAGAAACCGCGGCTAGCGCCGTAATCGCACCAGAAAATGATCTCGACCAGTTTCTGGGCCAACCGGTTAAAAATATTGAAACTTTTAAAAATATTGTTCAAACTGGCAATGTGCCGCAAATTTTGGCAGCTTTAGTGGCTTTAGCGGTTAACATGAAGGCTTCAGATATCCATATCGAAGCCGAAGGCGAAGATGTGCGTTTTCGTTTTCGAGTTGATGGTATTTTAAAAGATATTTTAAAGGCGCCGTTACCACTTCATGCCGCGTTGATTTCGAGAATTAAAATCTTATCGAGATTGAAAATCGATGAAGCTCGTGTGCCACAGGACGGTCGGTTTGATGTTAAAACTAACGGGCACGAGATTGATCTTCGTGTTTCAACCTTGCCAACCGTTCGGGGTGAAAAAGCGGCTCTCAGAATTCTAGACAAATCGCAAAATATTTATACACTTGAAGATTTGGGCTTTAGTGGTCGTAATCTTAAGGTGATTGAAGAAAATATTACTAAACCTTATGGAGTCATATTGGCGACTGGTCCAACTGGCTCAGGTAAATCGACTACTTTGTATTCGATTTTGAAAAAAGTTTCCAGTCCAGCTGTCAACGTGATTACTCTTGAAGATCCGGTTGAGTATGAAATGCCAGGAATTAACCAATGTCAGGTTAAGCCAAAAATTGGTTTTTCGTTTGCCGAAGGTTTGCGTTCTGTTTTACGACAAGATCCAAATATTATTATGGTGGGTGAGGTTCGTGACGCAGAAACCGCTGGAATGGCGACACATGCGGCATTGACTGGTCACTTGGTTTTGACCACTTTGCATACCAATGATGCCGCCGGTGCCTTGCCAAGGTTAACCAATATGGGTATTGAGCCGTTTCTTATTACATCTTCAATTAATGTGGTGATTGGCCAGCGTTTGGTGAGAAAAATTTGTCCAAAGTGTAAGCACGAAGCTAATCTACCAGCCCAGATGCTTGAAGAAATTCAAAAAGAATTGGCAAGTTTGAATTTGCCTCAGCCATATAAATTTTACGAAGCCGAAGGGTGTGCCGAGTGTAATAATGGTTACTCCGGGCGATTGGGTATTTATGAAGTTTTAGCTATGACGGAAAAAATTGAAGAATTGGCTATTGCGCGTCGGCCATCTTCAGAAATTAAAGAAGCGGCCGTAGCCGACGGTATGATTACCATGAAGCAAGATGGTTTAATGAAAGCAGTTCAAGGTTTAACCACAGTTAGTGAAGTTTTAAGAGTAACGTTGACAGAATAAAATTTTGGAGGGGAATATGCAAATAGGTTTAATTCCGGAAATGAAAAAATTATTAGACATGGCAGTGGAGCGTAAGGCGTCAGATTTACATTTGACTGTCGGTATGCCACCAATGCTTCGAATCGATGGCGTTTTGATGGCGATTCCAGAAACTCAACCATTAACCGGTGAGATTGCTTTGGAATTGGTTCAGAGTTTTATGACTCAGGATCAAGTTGACCGATTAAAAGTGCGTAAAGAAATCGACTTTTCTTTTGGTTACCAAAGCATGCGTTTTCGCAGTAATGTTTATTTTCAAAAGGGTTATATTGCGGCGAGTTTGCGCTTGATTCCAAAATTGGTTCAGAGTTTTGAAGAACTTGGTTTGGCGCCAATTTTACAAAAATTCATTACACCTTCTCAAGGTTTTGTGATTATTACTGGTCCAACTGGACACGGTAAATCTACGACTTTGGCGGCCATGATTAATGAAATTAACCGAACCAGGGCTGAACATATCGTCACGATCGAAGATCCGATTGAATATGTTTTTGAGCATCAAAAATCAATTATCTCTCAACGCGAAGTCGGTTCAGATACCAATACATTTTCCAGAGCTCTTCGTAGTGCCCTTCGAGAAGATCCAAATGTGGTTTTAATTGGGGAAATGCGTGATTTGGAGACGATCGAGGCGGCTTTGACTTTGGCTGAAACCGGTCACTTAGTTTTTACTACACTTCATACAAATTCAGCTGCTCAAAGTGCTGATCGTATTGTGGATGTTTTTCCGCCGCACCAACAACAACAGGTTCGCATGCAATTAGCCAACGTGCTTTTAGGCGTGGTTTCGCAACGATTAATTCCTAAAGCTCAAGGTGGACGTATTGCGGCTTGCGAAATCATGATTGCTAACTCGGCTGTGCGTAATACAATTCGTGAAGGCAAAACCCATCAATTATCAAATATCATCCAGACTTCGGCCGCTGAAGGCATGATCAGTATGGATAAAGTTTTGGCTGAACTCGTGTCAAAAGGCGATATTACGATTGATAGCGCTTTGACTTGGGCCAACGATCCAAAAGCCTTTAAGATGATGGTCTATTAGTGTAAGTTGGAAATTTAACATCAAGAAAATTTATTTCCTCTTGTATTATTTTGAGT
>Ga0194053_10001942_pt1 | contig 12792 bp, 10 predicted proteins | sample SepL228m_MetaG_FD_161684 | JGI IMG/M metagenome (GOLD analysis project Ga0194053, IMG submission 161684) | Anoxic zone freshwater microbial communities from boreal shield lake in IISD Experimental Lakes Area, Ontario, Canada - Sep2016-L227-8m | ecosystem: Environmental > Aquatic > Freshwater >... | reverse complement strand
GAATACCAAACTAAGATATAATTGTCAAATAAAATTTGTGCAAAAGTGAATTAAGTATATAAAATAATATTATTTTTGATGCAATTTATCTTTTAACCATTTTTCACCGGCGATTCCAGGGGTAGTCAATTCATACGATGAAATTATTATTTCTAATTCTTCCAAGGTGAATATATTATCTTCTAATATTACTTCTCGCAGATTTTTCTTTACCATTGCAGCTTTCTTTGTTAACTCACTCGCCTGTTCATATCCAATATATGGTGATATTGCAGTCGCCAATGCAAATGAATTATTAAGGTTGATGCTTATCTGTTTTTCATTAATTTGTAATTCATTTATACATTTATCGATAAAGATCCTGACGACATTATGCATAATTGTTAGCGATTGAAGTAGATTATGAGCGATTAATGGTAAGAATGAATTAAGTTCTAATTGTCCAGCTTGTGCAGCCAAAGTTATTGCAGTATCATTCGCAATTATTTGATATGAAGCCTGGGTTACTGCTTCAGCCATTACAGGGTTGATTTTACCGGGCATTATTGATGAACCAGCTTGCAAGTCTGGTAAAATGAATTCACCGATACCACCATGTGGACCTGATGATAACAATCTTAAATCTGACGATATTTTTATTAAATTAACTGCAGCAGTTTTTAATAATCCGCTGACTTCTACAAAGACATCAGCATTTTGTGTAATATCGATCATGTTTTCTGAACGAGCAATGTTTAATCCGGTTAATTCTCGTAAATATTCAGAAACAATGAAGATATATTTCTGGTCTGCATTTAATCCCGTCCCAATTGCAGTACCACCTAAATTTACCTGTCGTAGTTTTTCTTCAACCACATGCAATCGCCACCAATCTCGTTGTATTGCTTGTGCCCACGCGCTAAACCTTTGGCCAATAGTTATTGGTACAGCATCCTGCAATTCTGTTCTTCCCAATGCAACAATTGAGGCAAATTGAGTTTCTTTCTTTTGAAGTGCTTCCTGCAAATCAGCAAAATCATCAATTACTTTAATTAATACTTTTAAAGACGCAACTCTTAATGCAGTGGGGAATACATCATTAGTTGATTGCTGACAATTGACATCATGCAGCGGGTCAATGAATTGATATTCGCCTTTAGAATAGCCGCATTTTTCAAGCGCAATGTTTGCTATTACTTCATTAGTATTCATATTTGCACTGGTCCCTGCACCACCTTGCATTGCATCTGTAATGAACTGATTATGCCAGGAACCATTATAGATTTCTTTAGCAGCAGAAATGATACCATCTGCAATTTCAGGTGACAATTTCCCTATACGCTTGTTAGCCATAGCAGCAGCGGCTTTTACTATTGCAAGAGCGTTAATTAATTCAGGGTGCAAAGGTTGAGATAAAATGGGGAAATTTTCAAAGCTTCGTAATGTGTGAATGCCATAATATGCTTCGTCTGAGATGTCTTTATTTCCTATTAAATCGTGTTCAATACGCATAATTTAATCTCCCGCTAAATCGTCTTAATTAATGTATCGTCGGCAGCCCATTGTCGGCGAGGCTGACAATGTTTGCTGATATTTAATAATACCCCAATTAACAACAGATTAGTCAGCATATTGCTGCCGCCATAACTAATGAAAGGCAGCGGTATGCCAGTAACGGGGGAAAGTGTAAGATTCATACTAACATTTATTAGAATATGACCAACAAACATTGCACTGATGCCGCCAGCGACTAACCTTCCGAAAATAGTATCAGCTTCTTCTGTCATTCTTAAAGCACGCCAAAGCATTACACTGTATAATCCTAATACTAATAAACAGCCAATAAATCCATATTCTTCACCAAGAACAGCGAATATAAAATCTGTATCCTGCTCTGGTAAAAAACCTCTTTGTGCTTGTGTTGAATGAAATGGCCCTTTTCCGAAAAATCCCCCAGACCCTATAGCAATTCTTGCTTGTTTCTGATGGTAACCGCCGCCTTTTGATTCTGCATTCATGAAATTTAGACGGTCTTTTTGGTATGGTTTAATAAGATTTGTGTTCCATGCAATTATAAATAGTAATAATACAGCACCAAGCATTGAGCCTAATATCCACCAGCGTACCCCTGCAATGATAAGCATAACAAGGCATATTAAGCACATTATTGTAGCTGTTCCCATGTCAGGCTGCATTAATATTAACAAAATTGGAAGTCCAAAATACAATAAAGAATGTATAAAACGTGGTATTTTTTTAATTTGATTTCCAAATCGTGAAAGTAAAGATGCAAAGGCAATTATCATTGTGAATTTCGCAAATTCTGACGGTTGCAGACTTATAGAACCTAACTTCAGCCATGAATGTGCACCATTAATCTCTGGAGTAAACATGATACCAACTAAAGCTATAATTGTCCAAAAATAAAAAGGTCTACGGAATTTATTAAAAATGCGATAATCATAATAACTGAAGAATATGGTTCCGCCAATTCCTGCTGCAACAAAAATGAGTTGACGAATTAATTTACTTATCCCATCGCTTACATACGATGCACTGGCGAGAACTAACAAGCCGATGATGAGAATGCCAATCATGGAAAAAAGTAATAAAAAATCTTGTCGGTTATCGCTCTTTCTCAATTTAATCTGCTCTATAATGGGCGCCGGTACTGGTATCATTACGTAACGCTGCTGCTGTCACTAATTGTGCAACTTCAATAGCATTTCGTAACCCTAATAATTGGTCTGTAAGTTTAGTTTCACGATAGAATTGGTCAATTCTATGAGATAAATAACTCAAGTCTGCAATAGCTCGGGTAAGGCGCTTACCAGTTCGTACAATACCAGCATAATTCCACATTGTTGTTCGAATTGTCATCCAGTCTTGTACTATTAAAGCCGGGTCAATAGCTTCTGTTAGTCCTAAGTCATGCCAATCAGCGACATTATTAAATCGTTCATAACTATCGCCTAATGTAGCCGCAGCGTTTTCACCAGCTTTGGTACCCCAGGTTAGCGCTTCCAGGAGAGATGTGCTTGCCAATCGATTAGCACCATGTAAGCCAGTACAAGCTACTTCGCCTACAGCATATAGATTATTAATTGATGAACGTCCTACTAAATCGACTTTAATACCGCCAATAAAGTAGTGGGCAGCTGGTACAACAGGTATAGAATCTTTGGTTATATCAATTCCGAATTTAATTAATTTATTATAGATATTGGGGAATCTTTCTGCTATATTAATCTTTACTTCACTTAAATCAAGCCAAACGAAATCAAGACTATCTTTTAGCATTTCTTCCCAAATTGCGCGTGCTACTACATCTCGTGGCGCCAGGTCTGCTAATGGGTGGTAATTCACCATGAAATATTCGCCACGATGATTTTTTAATTTAGCTCCTTCGCCACGTACAGCTTCACTTATTAAAAATCTATTTGAGTCTCGATGATAAAATGCGGTTGGGTGAAATTGAATATATTCTGCATTGATAATTTCAGCACGGGCGCGGTTTGCCATTGCTAAGCCATCACCGCGTGAAATAGTTGGATTTGTAGTATGCAAGAATATCTGTCCTAATCCACCTGTAGCAAGGATTGTTTTACGGGCTAATATTTTGCTAACGTGATTATTTTGCTGATGAAGAAAATATGCTCCCAGGCATTCATTTGGTTCGTAAATATCTAACCTATCAACAGAATGGTGGGGTAGAGTAATAAGATCAACCGCTGTTAGTCGAGTATGCGTAATTATATTGGAATGTTTATCGACAGCTTCACTCAATGATTCCATTATTGCCATTCCAGTAGCATCTGCCGCATATAATATTCGTCTTGAGGAATGAGCAGCTTCTTTAGTGTATACTAATTTACCACTTTCACGTGTGAAATCTACACCTACCTGATCTACAAGCGTGTTATAAACTAATTGCGGTCCTTCTTCAGATAACTGTTTAACAGCAGGTGGCCAGCAGAGTCCATCACCAGCGGCAAATATATCAGATGACAACAAATCAGCAGAATCATCAAAACCTTTAGCGATTATGCCACCCTGTGCATAAGCAGTATTTGATTCAATTATATTACTGCTTTTATTTACTAAAATAACGCGTGCACCCATATCAGCAGCTTTTAATGCTGCTGTACATCCTGCAACACCAGTACCAATAACTAATACATCGCAATCAACAGTATTCATCAACTAACCTCAATTACGAATAAATTATAGCATTGCCAGCATAATATAGCCAGAACAGTTTCACGAGATATGATGATATTTGTTAATCAATTTGCTTAATAAGTAGATTTCGATTAAATATTTTCTTAATAGAATTTTTATGTTTCATAATTGATGCTGCTTCAACTTCAAATCCTTTTCTTGATTTTATGTTAAATTGCAATGTTGAAGAGTCAGGAGCTTCTATAGTCAATTCGTCTACTCGCGAGCAATGGCTTCTGTCTAAACTTTCTGCAAGCTGCAAAATAAGCGATAAAGTTCCAAGTGATTCAATCATTTCATCAGGGATATCAGCTGTTATTAATAATTTACGGTTAGGAGTGCCTTTTTTATGGAAATAAACCAGTGCTGCGATTAATGATAACTCATGTTGGTCAAACCCTAATATATCGGTATTTTTTACAATATAATATCCATGCTGATGATGATTGTTAATATTTATAAATATCCCAATGTCATGAACCATTGCTGCCCAATGCAGCATTTCACGTTGATTCTCATTTAGATTGATTATTTTCAATTTTAGAAATTCATCGAAAATATTCAATGCTAATCTTGCAATTTGTTCTGCATGGGTCACATCTACTTTAAACTGGTTAGATAATCTCATAATGCTTCTTGCTCGAACAGACATTTCTGCTATTTCAGGAGGATATACTAATTTGTGCAAATAGTCGAAGAGTAAACCGTCTCTTAAACCACGTTCACTTGCTATAATAGAGCTTATTGATAATTCCTGCATAATTACTGATAAGATTGCCATCCCTGATATAATGATATCTGCTCTTTGCGGACTCATGCCTGGCAAGTTTTTTCTTTCTTCTAATGTCATTTTACATAAGAGTTGTTCTATTTCATTTAATTCATTTATAGAAAAAGTATTCGAATATAAATTAGGCTTGTCTCTTCTTATGGATGCAATATTATTAATTGTTTCTATCGTCCCGCTACTTCCCAGGCAGATATCAAAAGATAAATTTTCAAAATGCTGTATAGACCTGATTGCTTCATCTCTAATGTAACTTTTTATTTGTTTGTATTTTCCAGATGGAATAGCTTTTTTCCAATTTGGTAAGAAATGATTGGTTAGTCGAATTGCTCCAATTTTAATACTGTCTAATATTTGCTGATCCCGTTCATTTCCAAGTGATATTTCGGTGCTTCCTCCTCCTATATCTATTGATAATACCCGTTTGCTGCCAAGATTTATGCCGCTTGTAACCCCTAAGAATATTAGGCGTGCTTCTTCTTTACCGCTGATTACATGTAACTCTTCGCCGGTTAATTCATGAAACATGTGTAAAAATTCACTTTGATTGCTTGCTTCACGAGTAGCAGCAGTTGCGACGGCTTGTATTATTGATGCACCCATTAATTGAGCTGTTTCAACGAATCTGCCAAGTACAATTAACGCTCGTTCAATAGCTTCTTTATGCAGAGTATGATGGGCGAACTCGCCTTCTCCTAATCTAACTTGTTCTTTTTGAAGTGTAAGAATTTGAAAAGTATAATTATCATGAATCCGTACAACTAAAAGACGTGCTGAATTAGTACCAAGGTCGATAAATGCAACTATTTGTTCTCTTTTTTCCATGTAAAGGTGATTGTCCTTTTGAATAATTCTACCATATAATCACCCTTTTTAATCGCAGCCTCAATATTTTGACTTGGATTTTCAGCAGAAATCAATTGAATTAGTATCTTACTTCTGGTAATTCTACAAATAATATCATAAATTTTTTGTTCATGACAGTTGTCAAGTCCATCTGCAATTCTTAAAATTGCAGAAAGTATCTCTACATGTTGCCTGTCTTCATAAGACAGCGCAGCGAATGAATCATGCGTTAATGATGGTTTTGATTTACGATGATACCGTGCTATTTGAGCAGTTAATTCACGTTCAATTGATGTTAATGGTAATTGAGCATTGCGGATTAATTGGGCAGCCCTTTTATGATGACTATCTATTCCTGTTGTCCATCCGATATCATGAAGCATCGAAGCAAATACAAGAACATTTTCTGCATTTTTATCGAGATTATGTAGAGGCAATAATTGATTAAATAATTTTTTAGCAAGATTTGCTACTTGTAATAAATGTGGTACATTTGCGTTTATTTCATTAATATAAAGCTGAATGTCCTGAATTAATTGTTTTGCAGGAGTAACAGAAGTTTTGGCATTTATTAAATGAAAAGGTCTACCTTGAGTAAACATAGAAATAAATGAAGTAGGTAACCCTTTTGAATTAATAGCATTAATTATCACATCGGTATCATATTCAATTCTATGCATTTCAATATTAAGGTTATCTTCATCATCTATTGTAAGCATTGAATATGCTGCACGAGGGTCGCCGTCATCTGGTCTGCCAACACTGCCTGGATTTATAATATAATGTTTTCCTATTTTAACAAAAAACTGTTTATGTGTATGACCGCACAAAATAATATCTGCCTTAGAAGCAGTTAAAAGTTCTTTTAATCTTGCTACAGGAGTGTTGCTATCAATACCTTCACTATCAGATTCTGGACTGCCATGAACTAACATTACTCTGTATGATGATAAAAATGCTGATATCTTGTCAGGAAGTTCTGCTATTAGTTTTCGATTAGCTTCAGTCAATTCATTCCATGCCCAAACAAAAGCATTTTTTTTATCTTTATTTGTTTTGGCAGGAATATTTTTCTTTAAACCCGCATATTTTAATACTTTTTTATCATAATTTCCTTGCAGGTTATATTCGCATTCTTCGCATATTAATTTTAAAATTTCATTTGGGTAGGGTCCATAACCACAATTATCACCAAGGTTCCATATCATCATCGCCCCAGCTTTACGGGCATTTTGAATAACAGCTTTTAAGGCTGGTAAATTAGCGTGAATATCACTAATTATTGCAATTTTAATCATTATTTTTCACCATTATTGATTTTGCATTGTTAATTTTATCAATTAGCGTTTTCCAAACCTGTTTCTTTTTTGAATCTTTCCAGTATAATCTAAAATTATCGATTATATCATTTCGTGATAATAATCTATCATTCATAATCTCATCAATTCCATTAGAAATACGTTTAAATCCACGCGAATTCCCTGCATATTTTATCATAAGTTCTTTTTCTTCTTTTATAAATAATGGAAGTTCTGATATCCATACATCAGAATCATGTAAATCTCCTAATAATTCCTGAATATTTTTAACGACTTTAATTTCTTCATTAAAGCAATTATCAAAAGCTTCATTTGTAAGATTTAATGCATAACGCAATTTTTTTGCCATAATCCGCATTTCATGCAATTTATCATATTGGTTATTTTCATCTGGATTATCATTAACATATATTTCATGTGCAAGGAGTTTATGGGTTAAATCAAGCAATACAGGTTTGATTTCATTATCAAAAGATTCCTCGCCTGATAATTCACTGAATGATGAAATAGTAGAAGTTGAAGACATTTTATTTGTAAAATGCATAAATGCATTTCCTGTTTCAATGTTATTGGCTATTTCAATAACATTTTGCTGATATTTCACGCGTTTCTGTAACAATCGCAGTAGAAATCTTTTTGCACCTGGTGTAGGATGGTCAATAATCCATTTTTGAATAAAAATAATTTGCACATCGGTATCGCGAGCGAGTCCTAATGCTTTGGTGATTTTTCCGGTAACTTTATTCCATCGTTTTAAATCATTCGGTGAAAACCATGGTGAAAATATCTGTAATGCTGCGCGTAAACGTCTTGATGCTACGCGGCATTGATGCACATATTCTGGGTCTTCACTGGTGCGGGCACCGAATGCTTCTTCTTGTAAAATTTTAATTTGAGATAAAATAATCTGACATATATAAGCTGTCGCCTGGCAATTTTCTATCGGCATTTTTACCCCCTATGCCAGTGTGCAAGTTGAATTTCCTGTGAGTTGTATAAATTTTGATTATGATGTTTAATTCGCCTGTAACTACCATCAGATAGCAGCATACGTGCCTGAACATTGTCATTTAAGTGTACCATGATTATGTTATTATAAATATCTGATTTCATTTTATCATCAGTTATTTCAAATAAAACTTCAACTCGCCTATCTAAATTTCGCGGCATTAAATCTGATGAACCGAGGAAGATTTCTGGTTTGTCATTATTTCTAAAATAATATATGCGAGCATGTTCTAAAAATCTCCCTACAATTGAGGTAACGGTAATATTTTCACTTAATCCTTCAACACCTGGTCGAAGACAACAGATACCACGTATTTGTAGGTTAATCTTTACACCAGCCTGAGAAGCGCGATACAATTCGTCAATACATTTTTGATCAGCAAGTGAGTTCATTTTCATAACGATATGACCATTGCCGTTTTGTTTATGATGAATTATTTCACGGTCTATACGATTTATGATGTCAGTTCTCAAGTGTTCGGGACCAACCAATAAATGATTGTAAGTATTCTTTTTTGAATATCCGGTAAGTGAATTAAATAGATCAGTTACATCGGTACCGATTTCTGGTTTTGTAGTAAAGTATGACAAGTCGGTATATATTTTTGCAGTAATTGGATTGTAATTGCCTGTTCCAAGATGTATGTATCGAGTGATAACATCATTTTCGCGTCGGATAACCATGCAGACTTTTGCATGTGTTTTTAATCCTAATAAACCATAAACTACATGCACACCATTTTGCTCTAATTTTCTTGCCCATGCGATATTATTTTCTTCATCAAATCTTGCTTTTAATTCAACTAAAACAGCTACTTGTTTTCCATTATCGCGAGCTTCTAATAACGCATCAACAATAGGTGATTTTTCACCAACACGATATAAAGTCTGTTTTATTGCCAATACCTGCGGATCGCGTGCAGCCTGGCGAATAAATTCCACAACAGGTGAAAAACTGTCGTAAGGATGGTATAAAAGAAAATCTTTTCTTTTAATTTGCTCAAAAATAGACTCTTCATTATTAAAGACATTAACAGGTATGAACGATTGATCTTTTAATTCTGGCCTATCAATTTTAAATAAAGACATTAAATTTGCCATGCCTATGGGACTACCCTTAGCAAACATCAAGAATGGTGGAATGTTTAGATTTTTACATAGTAAATCTCTGTATCGTTTTGGCATCGTTTTTTCGACTTCAATTCTAACACTGGTGCCAAATTCCCGCATTTCAACACTTTCTTCAATTTTTTCCATTAAATCATCTGCATCATCCTCATCAATTGTCAGGTCAGAATCACGGGTAACACGAAATGGATATGCTGCTTTAATTTCCATGCCAGGGAAAAGCATATCAAGGTTTGATATTATTAATTCTTCTAACCATGTGAATACAATTAATTCATTCGGATTTGATTTTAATTGAACAGGTACTAATCTCGAATATAAATCCGGCACTTTTACTCGGGCAAATTGTTCGCCATCTTCACCATTATCAATAACTACAGCAAGATTAAGGCTGAGATTTGATATGAATGGAAATGGATGTCCCGGGTCAAAAGCTAATGGGGTTAATACTGGAAATATTTCATTTTCGAAATGCTTTCTTAAATGATTTTGTTCTTCTAAAGATAATTCATTATAATGACGAATTATAATTCCCTTTTTTTCCAATAAAGGCAATAATTCTTCTGACCAGCACTTGGATTGTTTTAATAAATAACGAGAAACATTTTTACGAATATCAAGTAATATTGATGATGTTGATTTCCCGTCAATCGATAATTCTGATGATCCAGATACAAATAATCTTTTTAAACCAGATACACGAATCATGAAGAACTCATCAAGATTAGATGAGAATATTGATAAGAACTTAACACGCTCAAGTAACGGATGATGAGTATCTATTGCTTCATCCAATACGCGCTCATTAAATTTAAGCCAGGATAATTCGCGATTAATGTATTTACTTTTTTCTGTCATCTGTTTTATTAACTACTTTTTTATGTATTTAGTCAATTTTCTCTGGCTTGCAAAGATGATCTTCTTTATGACTTAATCTTTTACATTTTTTACATTTATAATATTTACTGCCATCTTCTTTGCATTTCATAGCTTTTTCATGATCATTTTTTTCTTTATCTTTAGATTCTTTACATAATTTGCTCATTTGACACCTCACTTATAAAATCATATATTACCACTGTAAAGATGATATAAACAAAAAGATGATACAATATAAATATTAAAATTTTGTTAGTATTTTGTTAAAGAGGTTTTTATGAAAGATATAAATGAAATGGCTGAAGTTGAAATCAAAATCGAATTATCACCATCTATATATAAAAAAATATCACAAATTATAATCAGCAAAGGTTTTACTTTTGTTGGTATTGATGATCAAACTGATTATTACTTAGAGTTTGAAAAGGTTGAAAAAGGATATAATTTCAAAAGATTACGCGTAATTCCAGGACAATTAGCTGTAATTACTGAGAAAACATGGAAAATAATTGAGAATGAAAAGTTCAGAGTTGAAAATGAATATAAGATATCTGATGAAGAAAAAGTACAGTTAATAAATTCGGATGTGAAATTTATAGCTAAAAAATGCCGGATAAATTATATTGGACAATATGCCGGTTGTGAAATGCATATATGTGAAGATACTCTATTTCTTAAAAAGTCAACCAGACATTTACTTGAATGTGAAATAATTACATCATTAGAAAATGCTATGAAAGCAAAAGATATTGTATTACAATGGTTTAAAGATGTATTAGAGATAGATGATGTTTTGATTGCACCCTCTATTTTGGAAATGATAATGGCAGATGCTGAATAAAGGAACAGAAATGCGTTATATATTTTTACTTTTTATTCTTTCATTAATTGTGAATGCAGCTACTTTTGAATACTTTTTTGATAAAATATCAGATTATAACGTCAAAGGAGTAAAAATAGACCTTAATGACCCTTTAGTAAAAATAAAGTTAGGTTTAGCACAAGATAAGATTGGAAGAACAGAAAGTCTTGCAAATATTGCCAAACGAAATGATGCAAAAGCTGCAATAAACGGCTCCTTTTTCGATGCATACACAAGCAATGAATTAAAAAATCCTGACATGTCGCTTATTCGTAATGGCAAATTAATATATAAAAGTGATATTGGTTCTATAATAGGGTTTAACAGTAATAACAAGCCTGTCATTGCACGTGTGAAATATAGTTTGTGGGGAGATGTTACATCTGCAGAAGGGAAGCTCAGGCAATGGCACGCTTATTGGATTAATCGCAAACCTACAAGTTCACCATGCGTTACCGTTTTTACAACTGAATGGGGTAGTAGCGTGCAATATTATGGTGGTACAATGATTGTTGTATCTGGGGGAATAATTTCTTCTATATCCAATCAGTCAGTTCAGATTCCTGCTGATGGTTATGTAATAAATATTATTGGTGATAATAAGTTATTATCATATTTCGGGAAAGGCAATAAAATTAATTTTACTCCTAAAATAGAAGTTGATGGATGCGAAAAAACTACATGGGGAAATGTAATGATTGGTGTAGGTGGGGGTCCACGAGTATTAGTAAAAGGTATAACTCAATTTAATCCATCAAACGAGTTGTTTTCTGACCCCAAGATTTTAGAACGAAGTGGGGCAAGGTCGGCGATTGGATATACCGCAGACAATAAATTAATTTTGATTACTATATCCAGTGCTAAAGTTCATGATTTAGGCAGAGTTTTGAAATCACTCGGTTGTACTGATGGTATGAATCTTGACGGTGGTGCATCGAGTGGGTTATGGTTTAATGGAAAAATGATTGTTACGCCTGGCCGTCAAATCAGCAACGCATTATGTTTTTCGATGAAGAATTAACATTATTTATTGAAGAATTTATCAAATAGATATTTCATACTATCAAATTTCCATACACGTTTTTGATTGATGTCTATTTCACCCAGGGTACTATTCTCATTATGGGTTACTCTTAATCCAGGCATCCATGCTGCATTCATACCAAGTTGCTGTATTTGTTCTGCTAAAAAGAGTTCTTCACCATATAAAAATGCCGGGTATTGTAATGTCCCACCTTTTTTAAAGAACGTAGGACGTAAAAAGATTGCAGAACCATGTATAGCATATACTGGTTGAGGTGATAATACGATATTTTCTTCATCAATTGCTGTTTTTTTCTTCTTTCTCATTTTACGCCATTGTTCATCCCAAATCTTAAAAAGCCAATCATATTTAAAGATGAAAAGCCATTTCTTAATATCGGCAATAGAAGGTCGAGTTTCTTTAAATGGATTTTGCGGCGTATTATCTGGTAATCTAATATCAGGTCCCATGGCGGCAAGGTTTTCTGGTAAACGTAAAGATAAAAGCCGAGTAAAAAAACCTTGCTGGAATTCAATGTCAGTATTTACTACGCCAATCCAGCGTGGCCATTCTTGCCATTGACGCTGCCACTTTTCTAACGCAAAAGCGCATCCGCTGAAATATCCGGGGTTTTCAACGTCTGTTACAACCATTGCCCCCGGAACTGACGCATTTGCTTGCATACTGCCATCATTATCACTGACAACAACACGTATGTTTACATTGTCCTGTATTGCAC
>Ga0194053_10001934_pt1 | contig 12835 bp, 10 predicted proteins | sample SepL228m_MetaG_FD_161684 | JGI IMG/M metagenome (GOLD analysis project Ga0194053, IMG submission 161684) | Anoxic zone freshwater microbial communities from boreal shield lake in IISD Experimental Lakes Area, Ontario, Canada - Sep2016-L227-8m | ecosystem: Environmental > Aquatic > Freshwater >... | reverse complement strand
ATTTCAGAACGATTGCCGCAGCGGAGCCCATGTGTTCACATCGGGCGAGTGCATCCGCGTGAGGTCGAGGGGCACAGTCCCTGATAGTTACACATGAGTACGATCAACAGCGACGAATATTTTTGCGTAAGCCTGTTTTTAAAAAGTGGTCAAAACCCAATTCGATATGTGAATGTGGGAATAGTACCGTCCAACTATTGACATCCAAAAAACAAATCACCAATCGTTATAGGACCATTTCTGTTCACAACGATCCCGGTACCCGCAATACTTACACCGGAAGAAATCCGGGTCAGCCGGAAACTTTTCGTTACTTATTTCCTCAATTAGCTCAAGAATAGTTTCGGTGAATGTGGCAATGGTCTCCTCATTGGGCACATAGTGAACATGCTTGCCATCTTTTAAGAAAAAGAGCTCTGCCCTTTCCGGGAGCGAGCCGGTCATGTGCTGAACCGCAAGACAGTACATATTGATCTGGATATCCTGCTTGATCTTGTTTTTGGAGATGGTGCCGGGTTTCTTTCCGGATTTGAAATCAATCACCACGTACCCGCCTTCAGGAGTCTGTTCAATGCGATCGATGAATCCGTTCAGCGTGTGACCGGTAAACGTAAACGTGAATTCGTGCTCAACGCCGGTTACGGTGTTTTTGTTTAGTTCCTGCCATGCGAGGTAGGTGTCCAGGATCGCGTGTGCGGAGGTCCGGGCGGCTGACTCTTCAAATTCGGTCTCGTAAACTTCTGATGGCCAGAACTCATCGAGCAGAGAACGTGAATGGTCCACGGGCGCGAGCGTTGGGTGGGGATGTGTGGTCAGCTTCTCGATCACGGAATGGATGGCCGAGCCAAAGACCATGGGCGGGGTTGGGGGTGCCGGGATCTTGTCTATGTAGCAATACTTGTACTGGAGTGGGCAGTTCTGGTACGTCTGGAGGGTTGAGGCGGAGAAGAGGGGCATTGATATCCGGGTATTGGTTGGGGAGGGGGATAAGGGTGAGTGGGTGTGAGTTTGCAATGATTGGGGAGTCTGAACCGGAGTGCAAACGGAACAGGGAGGTAACCTTTCGTCGTTACCGGGAACGCTGCATTGAAGACATTTGGATACGCACTGAAAATTGATCCCCGGTTTGACATGGCGCTTCACAACAAAGGTTTATCGTTAATGCATCTAAAAACGATATCATGAGAAAATAGCGGTTTTTAACCTGGCTTTAATGATTGATTTAAAAAGTTGGCCGGGCACTGCATTAATTGCATATGCCCGCATGGGAAATAACCGGAAGGCAGCGATGCTACTGAGTGAGGATATGAGATGAAACTTCTTCATACATCTGACTGGCATCTTGGCAGCACATTGTGCGGAAAAAAGCGATATGATGAATTTGATCTCTTTTTTAACTGGATACTTGATCGGGTTGAAGAAGAACAAATTGATGTAGTACTCATCAGCGGAGATATTTTTGACACGAGCAACCCTAGTTCCAAGGCGATAGAATATTATTTCAATTTTCTCGGACGTATGGCAAAATCCAGATGCCGATATGTTGTCGTGATTGCTGGAAATCACGATTCCCCCTCACTGCTTGATGCCCCAAAAGAATTACTCAAATCTTTAAATATTCACTCCGTTGGTTCCATTCCTGAAAAGATCGAAGACGAAGTGTTAGTACTAAAAGATCCAAAGGATAATCATTTTTTAATTGTCGGTGCAGTTCCGTTTTTACGTGATCAGGATGTACGGTCTGTTGAGGCAGGAGAAAGCATCGATCAAAAAACTCAAAATCTTCTGAAAGGAATTCAGGAACATTACCAGGATGTCTATGCATTGGCAGAACGTAAACGCAGCCAATCAGGAGGCAAAATTCCCATTGTCTTCATGGGACATTTATACGCTGCCGGTGGACATTCGATCGATGGGGATGGAGTTAGAGAGTTATATATCGGCAATCTCGCAAGAGTTAGCACAAAAACATTTCCGGCAGGTATTGATTACCTGGCCCTTGGACATTTACACTCCGCCCAGATTATCAACGATTGTGAAACAATCCGTTACAGTGGGGCGCCTTTGCCCATGGGTTTTTCCGAAGCTGATCAACAAAAAATTGTTCTTTCAGTGGAATTTATCGATGGGAGAATAATAACGATTAAGGAAATCCCAATTCCCCATTTTCAGGATATTTTGCCGATCAGTGGTGATTTTGATACTGTCATATCGAAAATCAGGGAATTAAAAAGGATAAATAAGCCCGTATGGGTTGAGATCACCTTAAATGAAGAACGAATTATTCCTGATTTTCAGGAAACTATCAATACCCTCATCCGTGGTTCGAACATTGAAGTTCCGAAAATTACAAACACCCGTGTAATCCGGCAGGTTCTTCAGCAAATGAGGATTGACGAGTCTCTTGCAGATATGGATGAGACTGCCGTTTTCAACCGCTGCCTTGACGTTAATAAAGTTCCAGAAGAGCAAAGACCGGAATTACTGGCATCGTATAATGAAATTCTCACTACGGTTCACCAGTCCGATAAACTACAGGAGGTGAATTGAGGATGAAAGTTTTGAATCTTCGGTTTAAAAACCTGAATTCCCTGAGAGGAGAATGGAACATTGATTTTACCGATCCGGCCTATAGTTCCGGGGCCATTTTTGCAATAATCGGGCCAACCGGATCCGGTAAAACCACGATACTCGATGCGATGTCCCTTGCCCTTTATGGTAAAACACCCCGCCTTCCGGATATTACAAAAGCAACCAATGAGATCCTCTCCAGTCAGACCGGAGAATGTTTTTCTGAGGTTGTGATCGAAACATCCAAGGGAACATATTGCTGTCACTGGGAGCAACATCGGGCAGATAAACGTGCTACTGGAGATCTTCAACAACCAAATCATGAGATCTCTGATGTGAAAACAGGCAAAGTACTTGCATCGAAAAAAAGGGAAGTATTGGAAAAAATTATTGAAGTGACCGGACTGGATTTCAATCAGTTCACCCGTTCTATCCTTCTTGCCCAGGGAGGATTTGCAGCATTTTTAGATGCAAAAGCAGATGAACGATCCCCCATTCTGGAACAAATTACCGGTACTGAGGTTTATAGCATAATCTCCGCAGAAGTACATAAACGGACTTCCGATGAACGGAGAAAACTTGACGATTTACAAACTAAACTCGGCATGATACAGGTACTGACTGCCGAAGAAGAAGATGCGCTGAATAAGGAGAAGGATCTGAAACAAAAAAATGCAATGGAATTATCGAAGATTATCAAAGGGCTTCAGGATTCGATTGAATGGCGGAAACGGCTGAACACTCTCGAAAAAGAAATTCTTGCCCTAAATACAGAAAAAGAGGAGTTCAATAAAAAGAAAGAAAATGCACAGAGTGATCTTGAACGGCTGGAGCTTGCAAAGAAAGCTGACAAGATCGAAAAAGAATTTACCAAACTCGATGCGAACAGGCAACAGCAGAAGAAAAATCTCGATGAGTTTCAGGGTTTCAATACACAACAACCACTCATCAGGGCACAATATGATGAAGCGGTTTTAGAAGAGCATGCAGCCGCAAAAAAACTTGAGGACCTGAAGAAATTCCGGGAAGAAGAAAAACAGGTTATTACCCAGGTAAGAAATCTGGATGTCAGGTTCCAGGAAGCGGAGAAGATTGTTAAAAGTCTGAAATTGGAACATGGGACGATTATTGAAGCCTGTGATGAACAAAAACAAAAACTTGCTCTTACTACAGAACAACTCCAGACCACAACGGAAGATCTTCAGGAAATTGAAAATTATTTATCATCACACGAGAATGATGAAGGACTCACAGAATCCATTGCGGTCTACAATCTCAAGTTCAAATCGTATCATTCTCTTGATGAAAAAATCAAGAACAAACGGAATGAACTAAAAAAGACCATAGAAGACCTTACCAAAACAGAAACAAAGGTTTTGGAACAGAAAAATCAATTGAAAAAAGTTAAGAAAACACAATTAACCCTCAGCAAAAATATCGAGACACAACAAAAAAATCTTTCAATTCTCCTTAAAAATGAGGACATTTCCACCTGGCGTAATAAGGAGGAGGAACTTAGGCTTGCATGTGATAAGCTGAACCGCTTAAAAGCAAGTGCTGAAATTTCCAAAAATCTGTTTGAAGAGATTGATCTTCTAGTAAAAAGTCACGAAAAACTTACCAAGGAACATTTCAAAAATAACGCAAATCTCAAAAAACTCGAGAAGGAAAAACAGGAGAAAGAGGATCAAGTAGAGCAACTGGAAGAACGAGCCGCTTTGCTTAACCGAGTACGGGATCTCGAAAATGAAAGGTTGCAATTGGAAGATGAGAGACCCTGCCCATTATGTGGATCTCCTGATCATCCGTATGCGAGAGGCAATGTTCCTAAACCGGATAAAAAAGACGCAGAGTTAAAACGCTTCAAGAAAAATCTGAAAGATATTTCCGAAAAAATTTCTGCAGTATCGAATGAAATCGTCAGGATAAACAACGACGTTGTTCATAATAAAAAAGAACAGGTAAAACAGAAGAAACTATTACTGGCCTCAGAGAAGGTATGGGAATCAGAATGTAAAGAATTTGGTCTTGATCTTCACCCTGCAGATAAAAATGACGCTGTTGTAAAAATACTTAAGACATATGAACATGAAAAGACATCATGCCATGAAATCGTGAAACAGGGAGATAAAAAAGATAAGGAACTCAGGGAAAAGGAACGAGATATACAGAAGGGACAAGACGAGATATCACGATTGGAATCATCTCAGCAAACTGCAATATCAGATTGTAAATCATTCATGGCCAATAAATTAAGAATTGAGGGAGAAATCAAGGAAGATACGGATGAAATTAAAGATCATGTCGTTATTATCAACCAGACGTTCGAAAAATACGGATACAAGGATTCAGATCCGAAAAAATGGCCCGCTCTGATAAAAACTCTTTTGGCCCTGAATAAGGTTTTCAAAGAATATACCTCCAAAAAACAGCAATTGGACAACCAGAAAAACGGTCTTACCTCTGAAATTGGTATACACCGGGCAGGCATCGAAGCATCCGATAAACAACTTGAGTCAAAGAACACCCAGATCACGGAAAAAGAAAAGATTACAAAGAAATTTTTTGATGAACGATCGAATATGTATGGCGAAAAGGACCCGGATGTGGAAGAAAATCGAATAAAAATCCTGCTTGAAGGAACCGAGGCCCATCTGAAGAAATCTTCGGACAATAAACACACAAGTCATTTGTCATTACAATCCATCCAGAGCCAGATGGATCGTCTCAATGAAACAATAAAGATCAATGGAAAAACGCTCCAGCAACTGGAAACGACTTTTCAATCATTGTTACAAAACGTCGGCTTCCTAAACGAAAATGCTTTCCTTACAGCCCGGTTGCAACCGGAAACATTTGAAGAATTCAAAGAGTTGGAAGTGTCTCTGATGAGAGAGGCAGAACAACTCCAGGTCCGGATTGGGGAGAAGAAAAAAGATCAAGACCTGGAACTCAAAAAAGACCTCACACAACTCCCGGTTGAAAAATTATCAGAAGATGATGTATCATTCCGTGCACAATTAGAAATTGTCCAGAATGAATCTGGAGCAATCCTTGCGAAGTTGACCATCAATACAAATGAAAAAGAGAGACAGCATAACCAGCTGGCGATGCTCGAAAGACAACAGGTTGAATGTGGCCGCTGGGAGCGTTTACATACATTGATCGGGTCTTCGGATGGGAAAAAGTTCCGTAACTTTGCCCAGGGACTTACGTTTGATGTATTAATTGCCCATGCGAACCAGCACTTACAGAAAATGAGTGACAGGTACCTGCTGTTCCGCAGTGCCCTGGTGCCTCTTGATCTTAACGTAGTCGATAATTATCAGGCAGGAGAAATCCGATCCACAAAGAATCTTTCCGGGGGAGAAAGTTTCATCGTCAGTCTTGCATTGGCCCTCGGATTATCCGGTATGGCAAGTCATAATGTGCGGATTGATTCATTCTTCCTTGACGAAGGATTTGGGACATTGGATGATGAAGCGCTTGACAGCGCCCTGATCACCCTTTCCGGATTACAACAGGAAGGTAAACTCATTGGAGTGATTTCGCATGTGGCAGCGATCAAAGAGCGTATCACCACTCAGATAGTTGTCGAGAGGAAGACCGGTGGACAGAGCCTTTTGAAAGGGCCGGGATGTAAGTTTAAGGCGTATTGATTTTCTGAACAAAAACAAACCAATATCAACCCATTCTCAACATAATCAAGGAAGAACTGCATGACTTCCATCACCCTCTTCAATGGCGCAGAGTCCCTTGGTAAAAACAAGATCTATGTCGAAAAAGGTAGGCTGAGCTTCCTTTTAGATTTTGGCAAATTCGGTGCATTCTTTTTTAAATTTTTAAACGAACGACCGGGTCGGGGGCTCAACGATTCGTTCTTCTTCGACTTTGTACAAAAACTCAATAGCTACCGGAAAGTGCTGGGGACTACGGATCTCACGTTCACCCGGTTTCCCGTGTGGATGCGGTTCTCATCTCGGAGCATCGGGCTGCTGAATGAGAACATCCCCGTTGATTCTTAAAAATGCTTAATTGCTGTTGAACGGGTCCGCGTGTTGAATATCACAACGTCTGCAATCGGGTCCGCGAGTTCAAAGAATCGGCTTTTGGTTACATTGCTCTGTACGAAATCTGTCATTGGGATCCTGGCTCATGCACTTGTGCTGAATAGTAATCTGTAGGAGATAGACGTTAGGTTTTGCGGAAGAAAAATGGGAAAATGTAATGTATTTGGGAGGGGGCAAGACTTAAAAAAAACTTTAGGTAAATTTATTTACCAAGTTGGTTAATATTTAGTTGTTCTAATAATGGAGATTGTGTTCAGGGACGAGAATTTGCGGAAGTTATGCGAGAGTGAAAGGTACGCCGTTAAACAACTCGGTTCTCCATGTGCTGAAAAATTAAAAATCCGTATATCTGATATTTTCGCTGCGTCAAATGTACGTGAATTGCCCTCCGGTAGACCCCATGCTTTAGAGGGAAAGAGAAAAGGACAGTATGCTGTTGAATTACATGGGGGTTTACGATTGATCTTTGTCGCAGCAAATCAGCCTACTCCATTAGTTGGAAAAGATAATGTCGATTGGTCAAGAGTCACCAAAATTAAAATTATTGAAGTCGAGGATTACCATGCCTGATATATCGAAAAAATTTTCACCGGATTGGATTTCTCCGCCCGGGGAAACGATTGCGGACATCCTGGAAGAGAGGGAGTGGACGCAAACTGATTTCGCAGCACGAATGGGCCAGTCTACCAAACACATAAGTCTGCTCTTAAACGGAAAAGCTGCAATAACTGAAGAAACTGCTCTGAAACTGGAAAGCGTTCTTGGCAGCACGGCAAGCTTCTGGCTTAATCGTGAAGCGCAATATCGGGAAAGTTTAGCCCGGCTCGATGAAAAGAAAAAATTAACATCGTGGATCCCTTGGATGGAACGTTTTCCAATAAAAGATTTAATGGATTACGAATTCATTCCAACCCGCAGATGTGACAAAGCACAAAAGCCCTTTATCGTCAAAGAGTTATTGCAGTTCTTTGGTGTGGCTTCACCGGAAGGTTGGGAGTTGCGGTACGTTGGCATGCAAGTCGCATTCAGAAGGACACGTGAAGAACAGAGTGATATCGCTTCCATTTCATCTTGGATTCGACGAGGTGAGATGATAGCAGAGAGGATGGATGGACCGGGTTATGACCGGGCAAAATTCGAAAAGGCGCTAAAAACCATTCGCACATTTACTAAATTACCTGCGAGCAAGTTTGAACCACAGTTACGAAAATTATGTTTCGATTCCGGTGTTGCATTAGTACTAATTCCAGCTATCCCGGGAGCTCATGTCAGCGGTATGGCACGGTGGTTAAACCCGCACAAACCATTAATCCAGATGTCCCTCTACGGAAAAACGAATGACCGCTTCTGGTTCACATTCTTCCATGAGGCAGCACACATTCTGATGCACGATAAAAAAGAGGTATTTCTCGATGAGTTTGATGGGGGCCGTTTAGAGTCAACAGAAGAAAATCAGGCCGACACGTGGGCCCGCGATTTCCTTATTCCACCGGAACATGGGGCCAACTTGTTGTCATTGAGAGATAAAAGCTCAGTACGAACTTTCGCAGATAAAATCGGGGTTCATCCCGGAATTGTAGTGGGTCGACTTCAGCATGAAAAAATTATCCAACATTCTTGGATGTATGATTTGAAAGTAAAATTCCAATTCAAATCAATCAAAATTTCTGGATGATAGTTATATTCAGAAACAACGGCGATGCAGAACCCGGTGTCACGACCGTAGGATTATCCACGTTGTTTCTCACAAATGCTTAATTGCTGTTGAACGGATTTACGAGCTTGCGGACCACGCTCATGGTTACATTGCTATGTACGAAATCTTCCATTGTTTTCTCTGACACCTGCACTTGTGCCGAATAATACTCTGTAGGTGAAGGATCTTAGGTTTTACTGAAGTGAAATGGGGAAATTTTCCGTTTTATTTTATTACCAATAGTAATTTTTTATAGTACTAAACATCTCTTTGAGTAATAATATATATACCCGAACTGCCTATGTATGGTATGGTGAAATGTGATGGACGCAAGCAAAAACTCCGAAGTAACGCCACCGGACTATCCGGTAATTTTTCAGGTAAATAATCCTGAACTGAGGGATAAGGTAATTGAGCTGTCCGCTATTCTCGATAACTGGGAATTATATGAGAAGAACCCGGGGGATCCGGTTCCAAATATAATGTTAAAAACCGCTCAGTGCGGCAGTTCATTTGGCGGGGGAAGTCCACGGCTCACGTTACGGCAGCTCTTCTCCATCTGGAGTTCCGGCAGCTTGATTCATTCCGCATATTATGATCGGGATGGAAACGAAATTCACGAAAATCTTTACCGGGTTGGTATGGGATGCGGATTGTCCGGTGCGTATGTATTCTGGGGAATTGTTCCGACGAGAAAAACTATCGTAATCTCCGATTGTTCGCCGATCAGGGGGATCTGTTCCATTGCCTACAATATGACGCTATACAAAAATGCAGCTAATCCATGGAAGACACAGATCTCACATGCCGATGAAATCGCTGAACGTGAATGGCTGGGATCAAATGATTTTCGAAGTTCCGTCTACGGATGGAATTGAAAGATGGCGGACAAAATGGCTGACAATGTTGTGATTATAAAAAAAATGAATGCAGCTCAATTACTCAAGGCGTTGGATTTGGATGAGGCATATGATACGGCGATAATGAAAATTTGCAAATCACGCCATATGATGCAGGATCAGGCGGGTACAGATTTTCTTTTTGGCAAACTTGAAGAGTTAGATGCGTATATTGCCGCTAATAAATCCGGGACACCTACGTTAGAAGAAGTAAGACCGATTATCCAATAATGGATAGACCTTCAGGAAATTGAGATGGAGAAGGAAAGGGCAGAACAGAACGAAGGGGATGAAACACTCATCCAGCAGTTTAAGATTACCTTTCCCCGCAAAGAACCCGGGAAAGGTATGGAAATCAAGTTTAAAAATGGTAAAGAGGTTGAATATATCCTATCCACAGCCACATACGCGTTAATCAGCGCTGGTAGGAATTTCAAACGAAACGAGGATGATAATAAACCTCCGGAATATTTCAAAGAACGGCACGCGCTGCTAAAAGAAGAACTGGTCAATCGCGGGTGCATGTTCATTCAGGTTGTCGGGAAATACGGGATGCCCGAAGATCCATTCCTCGTAATGGCACACGAACTAAACCTAGATGAAGCCATAGAGATCGGGTCCGCAATTGATCGGGATAGTGTGATCCACGTTAGTGGGGGGAAACAGACACGGGTATTCATCACGGACTCCAGTCTGGATGACGGTACCCCAGCCCCAAAAGGGTCTTGCTTTAATGGGAAGGGGTGGATCAACGTTGACGCAAAAGCCTCTGATAACTACACGGCACTGGACGTGGGGGATAAACAAACGGCACGGTTCTGTCTCAACTTTGATTGGGATAAACTCGTCTCTTGCGACAGGGCGCTTACCATAAACCCAAATCTTGCCGAAGCGTGGCTCAAACGCGGAAACGCGCTACATGATCACGGTCGATATGCAGATGCGATCGACTCGTATGATAAGGCGATTGCCATCAAGCCAGATTACGCCGAGGCATGGAGCAATCGCGGATTCGCGCAAGGTGAACTTGAACGAATTGAACCACAGAATATTTTGTTATGGCGGTTCGCGACGGAATATTATGTGTGGTCATCTCCGGCGGTGTCGAACGGAATTGTCTATGTCGGGAGTATGGATAAGAACCTGTACGCAATCGATGCGGTGACAGGGAAAGATAAGTGGCGATTTGCGACGGGGGGTACTGTGCACTCATCCCCGGCGGTATCGAACGGTATCGTTTATGTCGGGAGTTATGATAAGAACCTGTACGCAATCGATGCGATGACGGGCACGGAGAAATGGCGGTTTGCGATGGGAGGTGCGGTGGTTTCATCTCCGGCGGTATCGAATGGTGTCGTCTATTTCGTGAGTAAGGATCATCACCTGTATGCAATCGATGCGGTCACGGGCACGGAGAAATGGCAGTTTGCGATGAATGGTGCGGTGGATTCATCGCCGGTGGTGATGAACGGTATCGTCTATGTCGGGAGTTGGGATAAGAGCCTGTACGCAATCGATGCGGTGACAGGAAAGGAGAAGTGGAGGTTCTATACGGGTGGTTGGGTGGATTCATCGCCGGCGATGATGAACGGTATTGTCTATGTCAGGAGTGATGATAAGAACTTGTACGCAATCGATGCAGTAACAGGAAAGGAGAAGTGGAGGTTCTATACGGAAAGTTATGGGGGTTCATCACCGGTGGTATCAAACGGGATTGTCTATGTGGGGTGTACTAATAACAACCTGTATGCTATCGACGCGGTAACGGGTACTGAGAAATGGCGGTTCATGACGGGAGGTTATGTAAAATCATCCCCGGCGGTATCGAACGGTATCGTTTATGTCGGGAGTTATGATAAGAACCTGTACGCAATCGATGCGGTGACGGGCAAGCTGCATTGGCGTTTCAAGACAGAAGGTGAGGTGCATTCATCGCCTGAGGTGGCGAACGGGGTTGTCTATATCGGGAGTGATGACTACCACCTGTATGCGGTTGAACAAATGCAACCACTTCAAAGTACACCTCCATAGAGATGACGACTGGTGGTGAATGAGAGGATGAAAAGGATTAATGGAGAGTTAAAATCGGGTAAAAGTTATTGAAATGAAACATTTGGAACGAAAAAAATGGATTAAAACCGATCAATATAAATTTTGAATGATTTGTAATTGAACTTACAGAAAAAACCGCAGATCGCTTGCTGAATCAGTGATGAAGATAATCGAATAGGTAGGGCATAATAATGTTTGAAAATTTTGAGATTCGTGTCTTTAAAAAAGATCTGATAGGACAGCTATCTGATCCTTGTAAAAAAAGCGAAGCATGGGATGGTTCTGAAATATATGAGTCTGGGGAGCCACCAGAAGTAATTGTACGATTCACCCAGACAGAAATCCAGGTTTATCGTTGTTCGTTTTTTTGGGATGGTCCTCATAATTTAGTAAAGGATCCACAATTACTTGGCACAGTGAATTGGAAATTGCTGGGTTGCCCGGATGCTAGATTCAGTTGTCTGATTCTCATTAAAAACGCTCAAGAACAACGACGAAATACATTCCGAAAATGCAGATATTGTGGGGGAACATTCCCACCGGAACACATGGCTGATGATGTCTGCTACAGTTGTGAAGAAATACATCTTCATGTAATCCACTGACGTTTGATTGTTGTATGATTCGTTTGTCAGACGTTCAACGGACTAAGTTGGTTAAGTTTTGTTATTGACGATAAGAATACAATTGAATTTGAGATAAACCCAAAAAAGCCAAAGCTAATGAAGAGGGATTTTAATAATTAAGAGTGTGCGATTATTGTTCCTCTTTTTCCTTAACTTCACAAAGATCCCCATATGCACACCACTGGCAGCGCCGGTATTCAGGATTTGCCGGGAACTGTTCGCTGGTTATACCATTGATGAGTGTTTGAAGTGTTTCTTTAAACGATCCAATTGTTTCTTCTGTCGGTACATATGGAGCACGTTTGCCATCTTTTAAGTAGAATAGTTCTGCTTTTTCGGGGAGATGACCGTACAACTCCTGCACCGCGAGGCAGTAGATATTCATCTGGATATTTTCATTCACCGCTTTCTTCGTCATGTCGGACGGTTTTTTACCGGATTTGAAATCGATCACTACATAGTTCCCGTTCGGTGTCTGCTCCACCCGGTCTATGAACCCGTGGATTGTGCGATCGGAAAACGTGAAGAAGAATTCTTTTTCCGTTTCGATAGCCGTGTTGGGGTTTGCTTCCTGCCATGCGAGGTAGGTATCCAGCAGGGTCGATGCGGTATCCCGCGCCTCTGATTCCTGTGTTGTCGATTCGTATACCTTAGATGGCCAGAACTCGTTGAGGAGTGCGAGAGCCTGCTCCAGTGGAGAGAGGGATGAATCCGGTTTTTGTGTAAGATTTTCAATCACGGAATGGATAGCGGTTCCGAATTCGAGCTGAACTGCCGGGGGTGTCGGGATTTTGTAGAGATAGGATAATTTGTACTGGAACGGGCAGTCCTTGTACCTTTGAAGCGCGGAGGGAGAGAACGATTGCGTTGCCGACACAATCGACTGGTGGGGCGGGGTGATGATCGTATCGATTTCATTAC
>Ga0194053_10001933_pt1 | contig 12846 bp, 10 predicted proteins | sample SepL228m_MetaG_FD_161684 | JGI IMG/M metagenome (GOLD analysis project Ga0194053, IMG submission 161684) | Anoxic zone freshwater microbial communities from boreal shield lake in IISD Experimental Lakes Area, Ontario, Canada - Sep2016-L227-8m | ecosystem: Environmental > Aquatic > Freshwater >... | reverse complement strand
ACATGACGGCCCTGGTGGGCGCCATGGACGCCATCAAGACATCGAGCGCGGACATTGCCAAGATCATCAAGACGATTGACGAGATTGCCTTCCAGACCAACATCCTGGCGCTCAACGCCGCCGTCGAGGCCGCCCGGGCCGGCGAAGCGGGCGCGGGGTTTGCGGTGGTGGCCGACGAAGTGCGGAATTTGGCGCAACGCTGCGCCCAGGCGGCCAAGGAGACGGCCAGCAAGATCGAAGACGCTGTCCAGAAGAGCGCCGTGGGCGCGGATATCAGCGCCAAGGTGGCCAAGAGCCTGGAAGAGATCGTCGGCAAAGCCCGGCAGGTGGATGAAATGGCGGGCGAAGTGGCAGCCGCGTCCCAGGAGCAAAGCCAGGGTATCTCGCAGGTCAACATCGCTGTGACGCAGATGGACAAGGTGACGCAGAGCAACGCGGCCAACGCCGAGGAAAGCGCGGCGGCGGCGGAAGAGTTGACGGCGCAGGCGGAGTCGCTGAAGGACGCGGTGTCGGAACTGCTACGGCTGGTGGACGGCCAAGGCCACCATGCGGCTGCGGCTGCTTCGCTGGCTGGGGCGTCCAATAAAGGTGGCGCGAAGGGAGCCTTCGCCAAACAACATAAGCCGGCTGTCACCGCCGCCCACACCAACGGCAAAGGCCATACCACCGTGGTCCGTGGGGCGAGGCAGCCGGCATCTGAGCCAGCGATGGCCACCGCCGGTCGCCGCTCGGAAATCCCTCTGGAAGGCGATTTCAAGGATTTCTAAAATGATCACATGGAATTCATCCCTCGAAACCGGCAACTCCGTTGTTGACAACGATCACAAGGCCTTATTCGCCCAGATCAACGCGCTTGATGACGCCCTCAAAAAGAGACAACCAATGAATTTATGAGTATAACCAATATATTCATGCCGAACCGAATTCGCGAAGCCAATACCGGGTTGCACTGGGTGAGAGTGTCAACCGTTGCCATTCTGATTTGCAGCAGTTGCTGGCACAGCCAGGCCGAGGATGCCAAAGCCGCATTGGTGGCACCGGCGGAGGTGGTAACTGCCCCAGCGAGTGTCGGCAAGGAATCCAACCTCACAGCCGATCAGGCGTTACAGCGGTTGGTCGCGGGCAACGAGCGCTACGTGGCCGGAGCTGCCACGCACCCCGATCAGACGGCTCAACGCCGCGCTGAGTTGGCCAAGGGGCAGTTCCCCTTTGCCATCGTGCTGACCTGTTCGGATTCGCGGGTCGTCCCGGAACTCTTCCTGGATCAAGGTTTGGGTGATTTGTTCGTCATCCGCAATGCCGGGAATATCCTGGACGATCATGTGATCGGGAGTATGGAGTACGCGGTCGAGCATCTGCATGTGCCGTTGGTTCTGGTCGTCGGCCACGAGAAATGCGGCGCCGTTTCAGCCGCCGTGGCTGGCGGTGAAGCGCCAGGCCACATTCGCAGCGTGGTGGAGGCCCTTGAGCCGGCGGTGGAGCAGGCAAGAAACCTGCCGGGTGATAAAGTGGATAACGCCGTCCGTGCCAATGCTGCACGTGCCGCGGAGATTCTGACGCGCGTCCAGCCCATCCTCAAAGAAGCGGCCAGCAGCGGCAAATTGATGGTTGTCCCCGCCCGCTACGATCTGGCGACTGGCCGCCTCGAAATCCTTAAATTGCACTGAGCAAAATTTAGTCTTTCCAGGGATTCACTGTCTGGCAGCCGGGGAAGTGTTTTTCGTTCCGCGTCACTACCGTGAGAGCGTGACTGCGGGCGATGGCCCCAATCAGTGAATCATCGTAGTCACATGGGAAATTCCCCACAGATGCCCGCTTAGTCAAGGAACAAAGTGGCATCCAGTTACCGCACTTACGAAAGAATTCGCCTCAACTGTTTTCAGTTCCTGCCGATACAGACTTATCCCCGGCGTCAGCGCCGGGCCAGGCATTGATATCTATGACAACTGAACTAAAAGAACCCACCACGGCGATGATCGGCCAGAACCTGGCCGGCAAATACCTCACCTTCATTCTCGGCGGCGAATCCTACGCCATCCCTGGCCTCAAAGTGCGCGAGATCATCCGCTTGACCAGCATTACGACCGTGCCGCAGATGCCCGATTACATCCGCGGCGTCATCAATCTGCGCGGCAAGATCATTCCCGTGATGGACCTGCGCCTGCGCTTCGGCTTCGCCGCCGCGACCAACACCGAACAGAACTGCATCGTGGTCGTCCAGGTCAAAAACCCGGCGGGTCAGGCCACGGCGATGGGCCTGGTGGTGGACGCCGTCGAGGAAGTCGCCCAACTTGCGGCGTCGGACATCGAGGAAACGCCGGACTTCGGCGCGCAGGTGGATACCGGTTACATCCTCGGCATGGCCAAGATCAAAGGGGTCGTCAAAGCGCTGCTCGATATTGACCGGGTCATCGGCGGTGACACCGTGGAGCGCCTGGCGGCCACCGGCTAACACCAGAAACCATTCACTCCGTTATCACCAGACGACAAATTAGGTTAAACAAAATTAGGTTAAACAAAGTAAGATTATGAACCAATGGACCATCGGAAAACGCATCATCGCCGGCTTCACCGCCACCACCGCCATCGCGGTCATTCTGGGGCTGGTCGGCTACATCATGTTCACGCGCGTCTCGACCCAAGTGACCACGCTGAGCCAGCACACCCTGCCCGCCGTGCAAAACAGCACCGGTGTGGAGCGCGCCGCCTTCGAGTGCCTTATGGAGGAACGTAATTATGTCCTGGCCCAGAAGGAGGAAACCCACCAGAAAGCCAAGCTGAAGGTGGCCGAGTTGATGGGCAACCTGGACAAGGTGGACAAGGTGGCTGCGCAGTTCAAGGACACCGCCTTGGAAACCAAGTCCAAGAACGTGCGCCTGATCAGCCAGGAATGGGCCGATCTCTACGAGAAAGGCGTGGCAACCTTCCAAACCCGGCAAGTGGTCGAAACTGATTTTGCCGCCAAAGGAGTCCTGGTCGGCAATGAGGCTGAGGCCTACCTGACCGCCAAGAACACGGAATACAACGAGGCCAAAAGCTCGCTGGCAATCGTCAACCGAATCAGCACGCTGGCGCTCGACACGCGGATAAATGAAAAGGCCTACATGCTCTCCAAGGAGAAGACGTTCTTCGACGCCATCGAAAAGAACATCGCCGCGCTCCTCGCCAGCTACACCGAACTCGAAAAGTTCCACCCGGACGCCACCGAACAAAAGCAAATCGCCGAAGCCCGCAAGGCCACACAGGACTACTTCGATGCCGCCAAGAAGTGGGTCGAGGTTCAGAAGACCACCGTGATCGCCGAAGGCACGATGACAAAGACATCTGAGTCCGTGTTGAGCGCCGCGCAGACCTTCCTGGCGGACAAAGAAAAGGCTTTCCGCGCCGCCACCAAGGAAGAGGAGAAAACCAACAGCTTTCAGATGCTGATGGTGGGCAACACCGTCCTGGATGATGCCAATGCTGCCGTGGTGCATTCCAAGAACTACATGCTCACCAGCAAGGCCGAAGAGTGGAAAGGGGTCACGGACAGAATAGATAAATTGCTCAAGACCTTCGCCCAATTGCGCGCGCTGGCGACCACCGACCAGGACCGCAAGGCCATCGAGACCGCCGAGAAAGGCACCCAGGAGTACCTCGTTGCCGCCAAGGCGTGGGTCGAAAACGACAAGCAACTCAAGGCCGCCGCCGGCACCATGGATGCCGGAGGCGAGAACGTTACCACCAACGCCGCCGCCTATGCTGCCGCCAAGACCACGCGCACCGACAAAGTGGCGGAAGCCGTGTTCATCGTGAGCGATATCGCTCAAACCGCCCTCGATGTCCGGCTCAACGCCCGGATGTACATGGCCAGTCAAGATCCGAAAAACTGGACCGCCCTCGAGGGCGGAATCACCAAGCTCAACAAACTCTACGCCAACCTGCGCAAGGTCTCGCTTACCACCGACGATCAGCAGCGCATTGACCGCGCGGAGAAAGCCACCGGCGAATACCTAGTCGCCGCCAAGGCTTGGGTGGCCAATGACAATAACCTGCGCCAGACCATCCTGCCGCAGATGAAGACCATTGGCGATACGGTCCTCACCACCGCGCAGGCCGCCGAGAACGACGCCTGGAAGGCCTCCAGTGACAGCAGTGCCAACGTCACCTCCATCGTGGCCAGCTCGAAGGTCATCATCGGCATTGCCTTGATCATCGGTCTCATCATCGGCGTCACGGCTGCGATCTTCATCACCCGCTCCATTACCGGACCCATCCGGCTGGTGGCCGACACCCTCTCCGCCGGGGCCGAGCAGACCGCCGGCGCGGCGGGCCAGGTTTCCTCCGCCAGCCAGTCGCTGGCCGAAGGCGCCAGCGAACAAGCCGCCTCGCTCGAGGAGACCAGCTCTTCGCTCGAAGAAATGTCGAGCATGACCAAGCGCAACGCGGAGACTGCCGGCAAGGTCAAGGAGTTGGGCAGCGAAGCCCGCAAAGCCGGCGATCTGGGCGTGAAAGACATGACGGCCCTGGTGGGCGCCATGGACGCCATCAAGACATCGAGCGCGGACATTGCCAAGATCATCAAGACGATTGACGAGATTGCCTTCCAGACCAACATCCTGGCGCTCAACGCCGCCGTCGAAGCCGCCCGGGCCGGCGAAGCGGGCGCGGGGTTTGCGGTGGTGGCCGACGAAGTGAGGAATTTGGCGCAACGCTGCGCCCAGGCGGCCAAGGAGACGGCCAGCAAGATCGAGGATGCTGTCCAGAAGAGCGCCGTGGGCGCGGATATCAGCGCCAAAGTGGCCAAGAGCCTTGAAGAAATCGTTGGCAAAGCCCGGCAGGTGGATGAAATGGCGGGCGAAGTGGCAGCCGCATCCCAGGAGCAAAGCCAGGGTATTTCGCAGGTCAACATCGCCGTGACGCAGATGGACAAAGTGACGCAAAGCAACGCGGCCAACGCCGAGGAAAGCGCGGCGGCGGCGGAAGAGCTGACGGCGCAGGCGGAGTCGTTGAAGGACGCGGTGTCGGAACTGCTACGGCTGGTGGACGGCCAAGGCCGCCAGGCGGCTGCGTCTGCTTCGCTGGCTGGGGCGTCCCACAAAGGTGGCGCGAAGGGAAGCTTCGCCAAACAACATAAGCCGGCTGTCACCGCCGCCCACGGCAACGGCAAAGGCCATACCACCGTGATCACTGGGTCGAGGCAACCGGCGCCTGAGCCAGCGATGGCCACCGCCAATCGCCGCTCGGAAATCCCGCTGGAAGGCGATTTCAAGGACTTCTAAATCCAGACTGTCCGCACGCCGGAGCCGGGCCCTGTCCCGTCTCCGGCTTTTTGTTGCTGGAGGGGGAACCAAGAGCAGAGATACCATCGAAGAATGGAGCGCACCAGACCGGCAACTACGATCGTTTAAGCTTGCACGTGGCTACGTCCATGAAGGAACCAAGTGAGAGTCCGAGGGAAACCCGCATCGGGGCTGGTCAAGCGCCGCACATCCCCTGTTGTCGTGCCGTAACCGCCAGGTTCGATGAAACCGAGCACGCTGCCCAACACCAGCAGCAAGGTTAAGGCTGGCACCACAATCAAGCCGCCACCGACCCTCACTAACGAACCGAGCAACCCCGCAGTGTAGTGTAGGCGATCCCCAAGACGGTCAGGGTGAACAGGAGTGGGGTCGCGCTCGCTGTTTCGCTTTTTCTCTGAGGTCGGCGAGCCGCTCGCCGGCGGCAACGAGCGTTTCCGGCCGCTTGGCGAAATGAAGCCGGACCAGGTGCCGGATTGGCTCACGGAAGAAGCTCGATCCCGGGACGCCGGCTACGCCGACTTCTCGGGCCATCCATTGGCAAAAATCAACGTCGCTGCCCCAGCCGAACTCGGCGATATCAACCATGACATAGTAAGCCCCTTCCGGCTGGCTGTAGGTCAGGCCAGCGGCGTCCAGATATTTCAGGAAGAGGTCCCGCTTTTCAGTGTAGTCCGCCAGCAACTCTCCGTAATAGCTGTCGGGCAACTCCAGTCCGGTTACGGCCGCCTCCTGCAGCGGGGCGGCGGCGCCCACGGTGAGAAAGTCATGCACTTTGCGGACGGAGTCGATCACTCTCGGAGCGGCAATCACGTATCCCAAGCGCCACCCAGTGATCGAGTAAGTTTTGGAAAGCGAACTGCACGAGATGGTCCGTTCGAACATACCTGGGAGCGCTGCGAAGTAGGTGTGCCTGGCGGGAGCGTAAACGATATGTTCGTAAACTTCGTCCGTGATGACGAAGGTGTCGTGTTCCTCGGCCAACTGGGCAATGAAGAGCAGCTCTTCCCGGGTAAAGACCTTGCCCGACGGATTGGAGGGATTGCAGAGGATAAGGGCCTTCGGCTTTTGGGCAAAGGCCCGCCGGAGTTCCTCGGGCTCGAAAACGAACTTTGGCGGCCGCAAGGCCACGTATATCGGTTCCGCTCCGGACAGAATCGCGTCGGCGACGTAGTTCTCATAGAACGGCGAGAAAACAATGACTTTATCCCCCGGGTTGCAGGCCGTCATCATGGCGGCCATCATGGCTTCGGTGCTGCCGCAGGTGACGACGATGTTCGTCTCCGGATCAATCGCCAGCCCCATGAAACGTGATTGTTTTCGGGCCAGCGCGGCTCGAAACCTCGGCGCTCCCCAGGTGACGGCATACTGGTGCGGGCCGTTGCGAGCCGCCCGCTCCGCCGCCAGGAGGAGCGCCTCAGGCGGGTCAAAGTCGGGGAATCCCTGCGACAGATTAATGGCGCCGAATTCGATGGCCACCCTCGTCATTCGACGAATTACCGACTCTGTGAACTGGCTGGTGCGCTTGCTGGTTTCAGGCATTTGATGCGCTCTGTTGCCAGTAACCGGAGTCTAAGTCAATCAGAGAGCGACGGATTCGATCGTGCGGTTGGGATCAAGGGCGTGCGCCGCAAGCCACTCGGGGTTGAAGAGCTTCGACTGGTATTTATGGCCGGAGTCGCAAAGGAGCGTCACAATGGTCTGGCTGGGGCCGCGTTCCCTGGCCAAACGCAACGCGCCTCCCAGGTTAATGCCCGAAGACAATCCCAGGAATAATCCTTCCTCCCGCAAGAGCTGATAGTCTGCTTCCAAATCTCCGGCACGGTTGTGGAGTAATGCGCCAGGCGGTTGGCGGTATTATCGAACTGGTTCGCCCACACCCAGCCCTTCTCCTCCGCGAGTCGCTGCGCGACGCGGTTATAGTTGGCCGGGTGCTTGTAGGGCGCCTCCGGCACGGTCATCACCTCGGCGCCGAGCGTGCGCAATAGGGTGATCTTCTCCGGCGATTGATTGTCCGGAATCACGATGACCACGCGGTATCCCCGGGCATGACCGATTAAGGCGAGGCCGATCCCGGTATTGCCCGCCGTCCCTTCGATAATGGTGGCGCCGGACTGCAAGCGTCCGCTGGCTTCAGCTTCGGTTATAATTCCGAGCGCGGCGCGGTCTTTCACCGAGCCGCCCGGATTCATGAATTCGGCCTTGCCGAGAATCTCGCAGCCTGTCAGTTCCGACAAGCGGCGCAGGCGGACTAACGGCGTCCGACCGACATAGGCTTCAATTCCCTGGTAGCGTGATGTGCCCATGATCTGACTGCGCAAGGCCTAGATGGAGTAGTCGGTATCCCCCGCCTTCTTTCGGGCGGTCTTGTCGCGAATGGTAAGCTGCTTCTCTTCGTAAATGACAAGAGAGTTGGGCGGCACGCTGTGGAGAAGAAAAACATTCGCGCCGATGGTGGAGTTCGCGCCGATGACGGTTTCGCCGCCGAGAATGGTCGAGTTAGGATAGATCGTGACGTTATCCTCGACATCCGGATGGCGTTTGCCGCCTTTGACAATGTGCCCGGCTTCGTCTTTGACAAAGCTCCGCGCGCCGAGCGTCACACCGTGGTACAACTTCACGTGGTCGCCAATATTGCACGTCTCCCCCACGACGACGCCGGTGCCATGATCGATGAAGAAATGCGTGCCAATCGTCGCGCCGGGATGGATGTCGATGCCGGTCCGGCTGTGCGCCCACTCGGTCATCATGCGCGGTACCACCGGGGCGCCGCAGTGAAAGAGCCGGTGGGCCAGCCGTTGAATGGCGATGGCCTCGATGAACGGGTACGAAAGGATGACCTCCTCGCGATGCAAGGTGGCCGGGTCGCCTTCAAAAGCGGCTTCGATGTCCGTGCGCAGCAACGCGCGAACCTCGGGCAGCGACTGGCTGAACTTCCGGATGATGGGCCGCGTGCGTCCGGTCGGTTTATTAGGATTGCCCATGCGCACGCTCTTGCCCACCTGGTCTGTGAGTCGCTTGATGATGGCGGTCAACCGCGCCGCCGTGAGTTCATCCAGCGAACTGTTATGGACTGGATCGTGGTCGTGAAAACCGGGAAACAAGATTTGCAGGAGATCCTCGCAAATCTGCCCGACCGCCCGCGTGGACGGCAGGTTGTCGGCATCGCGGTTATTCAAGCCGCCCGTGCTCTCGTAGGAACGGAGCAATTGTGGCACCGATTCCTCAACGAGTTCGGCCATCCAGACCGCATCCCGGCTCGAGGGGCCAACAGCCGTCTCCTGATCAATCAGTGGTGTGGTCATGTCGCTAATTTCGCTTCAGCGAGCGCAATGCCCGTGCGAGCGCATCCACTTCATCGCGGGTATTGTAAAACGCCAGCGAAGGGCGGACGCTGCTCTCCAGCCCGAAATGCCGAATGGCCGGCTGTGCGCAGTGATGTCCGGCGCGGACGGCAATGCCGTTCTTGTCCAGATGCCGCGCGATGCTCTCGTCCGAGAGGCCGGGAATCACGAATGACAACACGCTGGCCTTGTTTGCTGCTGAGCCGATTGGGCGCAGACCGGGAATCGTCCCGAGCGCCTGGGTGGCGTATTCCAGCAGCGCGTGTTCGTAGGCGGCAATCGCGGGAATGCCGACCGTGAACAAATAATCAATCGCCGCCCCAAGTCCAACGACGCCCGCAATGTCCGGCGTGCCGGCCTCGAACTTTTCCGGGGCGTGTTGATAAACCGTTCTCTCGAAGCGGACGTCCTTGATCATGTGCCCGCCACCCTGCCAGGGCGGCATCGCTTCCAGCAGCGGCGCTTTGCCGTAGAGTGCGCCGATGCCGGTCGGGGCGAAAACCTTATGACCAGAGAAGACATAGAAGTCCGCGTCGAGCGCGGTGACGTTGACCGGGATGTGCGGCGTGGATTGCGCGCCATCGACAAGCACGGGCACCCCACGGGCGTGCGCGAGCGCAATGATCTGTTCGACGGGATTGATTGTGCCCAGCGCGTTGGAAACGTGCGCGACGGAAACGAGCTTGGTGCGCGGCCCGAGCAGCTTCACGTACTCGTCCAGAATCAATTCGCCCCGGTCGTTGATCGGGATGACGCGGAGCGTGGCTCCGACCTGTTCGGCGAGCAACTGCCAGGGCACAATGTTCGCGTGATGCTCGAGTTCCGTGACGATGATTTCGTCGCCCGCGCCGATGTTCTTGCGTCCGTAGCTTTGCGCCACCAGATTGATCGCCTCGGTGGTGCCGCGAACGAAGACGATTTCTTTCGCGTCCGTTGCGCCCAGAAACTTGCGAACCTTCTCGCGACCCGCCTCGAACAATTCGGTCGAGCGAGCGGCGAGGGTGTGGGCGGCGCGGTGGATGTTCGAGTTGTCGCGAGCGTAGAACTGGGACGTCGCGTCAATCACCGATTGCGGCTTGTGCGTGGTGGCGGCGTTGTCGAGCCAGATCAGCGACTGGCCGTTGATGATCTGGTGCAGCGCGGGGAAATCGCGGCGCACCCCTTCAATGTCGAACTTCGGAATCGGCGTGGCGTTCTTCGGATACGACTGGCAGGACGCCGGCGATTTGCCGGATGCCTCGCTGCCGCGCAGGAAATAAAACTCCGGCGTGGCCAATGACTCGGCTTGTGCAAAACCCAGAACCGAATTCGAGTTTGCCGTCCGCGTGTCCGGCCGGTTGTTCTGCGATCGATAGCCGTTGTTGCAACGGGGTTCGCCGAAGGCGTAGGCCTCCCCGGACTCGGGCGCGTGCGCGCCGGTCGGGGTTTGTTCCGGCTGCGCGAGCTTTGGCGCGGCCGGTTGCGAACTCGGATGCACCGGTGGGACGGCGGACGGGGTGCCCGCGGAGGACAGACTCGGCAGACCCGGGGCCGCGGGAGCCTCGGGCGTCGTCGGCGGCTGCCGCACCGCGCGCGTGAATTCTGAGTACGCCTCAGCCACCAACTTGGTGACGAGATCGGTATGGGCCGCGTCGTCGCCCACCGCCGGTTCAGCGGCGGGGAGGGACGCCGCTTCGCTATTGTTTCCAGTTGTATTCATGATATTGGTTCACGACGACGTTATCCAGCCGGGCGATGGCGTCCGTGGTGAGCACCGCAGCCGAGAAGTAGCGGGTGACAAGATGCGAGGCGATGGACTGTTCGTTGGTTCCCATGTAGCGCACGGACAGGCCGGGCTCAACCTCACCGGTCACGCCAGTCTTCTGCAAACCGACCACGCCCTGCTCGGCCTCACCGACGCGCAACAGCAGAATGCTGGTGGCGCTCTTGGAATTCAGTTCGAGTTTATTAGTCGAAATCAGCGGCACGCCGCGCCAGGTGATGAACGGGGTTCCGAACAGATTAACCGTCGGCGGCGGTACGCCTCGGCGGGTCGCCTCGCGCCCGAATGCGGCAATGGCCTTGGGATGCGCCAGGAAGAATGCGGGCTTCTTCCAGACGAGCGTCAGCAGTTCGTCCAGATCGTCGGGCGTCGGCGCCCCTTTGCGGGTGCCGATAGTCTGCGAGGCCGAAACTTCCTTGAGCAGGCCAAAGTCCGAATTGTTGATAAGCTCCCACTCCTCTTTTTCTTTTACGGCTTCGACTGTCAGTCGGATCTGTTCGCGGAGTTGGTCAATTTTGTTGCTATAGAGATCCGTCACCCGCGTGTGCGTGTGCAGCACGGTCTGGATGGTGCTCAGATGATACTCGCGCGGGTCTTGCTCGTAATCCACAAAGGTCGCCGGCAGTTTCGGCTCGCCGCCGTCCACGGTAAGCAGGTCCACTTTGACTTCGCCAAATTCATTGGCGGGTTTGCCTTTCCCGGCTTTGGCAACGCGGTTGACGCGATAGACACCGCCATCTACATCCACCCACGGGAGCAGCTTGTGCAGCCAGCGAGGAGTGATCTCGGTGTATTGCGGGACGGTGACGGTGGCGGTGGCGAGGTTGCGCGCTGCTGGAGTGCTCAGGCTTAAGGGTTCGGTATTTAATTCTTTGCTCATAATTTATCTTGTTTTGTTTGATTGTAATGGAACTTTCCGTCGCGTCAGGCGCGAAGAAATCGCAGAGGGGATTGGGCTCGTCGAATCAACGGCGAGACATCGGAAAGAATATAAGACCGCCGACCGGCTCGGCACATGGACCCAACCCCGCATGAATTCACTCTTGTTTCCCCGGGTGCCTCCAGTGGCCTGGTCAGCGCCTTTGCTTTGAAAGGTAAGATGGCGTTTGTCGCCTCTCCTGAATCTTTTACATTAGTAGCAATTTTACACTTCACCCAGACCCTGTCAACAAAAGAAGAAAGAAATTTTGCGGACACCTGAGGCCCCCTCCAAATAAGCCCATTTTCGTTGTCGGCACGGCCTCCAGTGGCCTGATCAGCGCCGGTGGTCTTACAGAATTGCAATAACGCAGGTGCGCGTCGAGTCAAATGCTTTCGACATCTTTCTATCCACCTTCTCAGGGGGCTCGTATGGTTCTTCGGCAGACAGGTTGGACGAGATTTCAGCAGCCGGAAGCCGGAGGGTTAGCGCCCTTTTTCAGCCGTGAATGAATGTAGGGCAGTTGATTTAACCGCAAAGAACACAAAGATCGCAAAGAAAGATCGTTATGAATGGATTGCATAAGTGTCCCCTTCACCCGGCCGGTGAATCAGAAAGAAGGGATTGAAAGGAAGGATTGACGCAGGCAGCTTGATTTCTATCATCCATGCATGTCTCCAGCCCGCAACCAGAAGTTTTCAGGCCGAGCGAAGTCCAGCGCGGTGGCGCCTCGATCTGCAACGAGAGTCAAAATCACCGTTGCAAGCCAACCCCCGTTGACCGGCCGGTTCGTGGCATTGGACTTTGAAACCGCCGACTACGAACGGGACAGCGCTTGCGCGTTGTGCGTGGTGGTGGTGGAAGACCAAACCGTTGTCAAGACCTGGAACACCCTAATCCGACCGCCGCGTTCGAGCTTTTGTTTTACCCACCTGCACGGCATTGCCTGGAGCGATGTCAAAGATAAACCTTCGTTCGCGGAGCTGTGGCCGGAGATCGGAACGCTTTTGGACGGCGTGGATTTTATCGCAGCCCATAATGCCTCGTTTGATCGGTCTGTCCTGAATGCCTGCTGTCGATCCGCCGCGTTCAAGGAACCCGCCAAGCCCTACCTCTGCACCGTCAAAGTCGCGCGGACGCTGTGGAACCTTCGTCCGACCAAACTGCCGGATGTGTGCCGGCATTTGGATATTCCGCTCAAACACCATGACGCCACATCTGACGCCCAGGCCTGCGCTCGAATCCTCGTGACTGCCCGCCAGCAGGGACACGATTACGCGCATTTGCTTAAAAAGCATTCGCTGCGTCCCGTTTAGCGGGAGGTGGGCGGCTGTGGCATCGGGTGGTTTGGAAAGGGGGCAAACCCATCACGTGGGCGCTGTTTTCCGTGGTTCTGCTTGCTCGGCGCGGAGCGGCTTCATCGCTCGCCGCGATTCGATTCGCGAATGGCCGCCGACGCTTCGGTGGAAAGAACCGTCTCACCGAAGGTTTGCTTCAGACGAGCCATGTAATCAGGATGTTTCACGGGGTGCCGAGGGGGGG
>Ga0194053_10001932_pt1 | contig 12857 bp, 3 predicted proteins | sample SepL228m_MetaG_FD_161684 | JGI IMG/M metagenome (GOLD analysis project Ga0194053, IMG submission 161684) | Anoxic zone freshwater microbial communities from boreal shield lake in IISD Experimental Lakes Area, Ontario, Canada - Sep2016-L227-8m | ecosystem: Environmental > Aquatic > Freshwater >... | reverse complement strand
GGATCGGATAGTTACAATCACGTGCGTTCGCTGGCGGTGCAGGCAGACGGGAGAGTTTTGGTGGGCGGCCGGCTGGGCGCTAACCTTCGGCGGCTAAATATGGACGGAACACTCGACTACGGGTTCAATCCGGGGGCGATCGGCTATGTGGACTCGCTGGCAGTGCAGGCGGATGGCAAGATTCTGGTGGGCGGAGAGTTCGGCACGCTGGGCGGGCAGACCCGCAACCTGATCGGGCGACTGAATGTTGATGTGACACTGGACACCGGGTTCAATCCAAGCGTGGGTGGCGCTTATCCGTATGCGGTGAACTCGATGGCGGTGCAGGCGGACGGAAAGATTCTGGTAGGCGGATTGTTCACCACGCTGGGGGGGCAACCGCGCACAAACATAGCCCGGATAAAAAACAGCGACCCCGCATCCCAGAGCCTCAGCTTCGACGGCTCCACGATCACCTGGCTGCGGGGCGGTGCCAGCCCGGAAGTCTGGCGCACGACTTTTGACCTTTCCACCCATGGTCCCACATGGAGCAACCTCGGCGCGGGCACACGCATTGCGGGCGGATGGCAACGGGCAGTTGCTTCCGCTCCAATCACCGGCGTCATCCGGGCGCGCGGCTATGTCACTAGCGGCTCAAGCTGGTTCGTGGAAAGCCAGCTTCAGTTTACCAACACGGCCCCGACGATCGTTGAGAATCCGCAGAGCGTGATGAAGCTGACCGGTGCCTCGGCCACCTTCAGCGTGACCGTCGCTGGCACGCCGCCCTTCTCCTACCAGTGGCGCCGCAACGGTACGAACCTTGCCGACAGCAACCGGATCAGTGGCGCCCGAACCAGCACCCTCACCATTACGAACGTCCAAAGCCAGGATGCCGGTTTCTACACGGCGGTGGTGAGCAATCCGTGGGGTTCCGTGACCAGCGCGCCCGCGATGCTTCGGGTGCTTTCCGTTGAACGGCTGACTCTCTCGGTGTCGAACCAGACCCCCGCGAGCTTCGACTTCACCAACGCGGCTTGGGTCGAGTTCCAGTTGACCGCGGATTGGTGGACCAACGCATGGATCTTTTACACGCTGGACGGCACGCAGCCCGCTCTCTCTTCCCCCCAGTACACCGGCCCGTTGATCGTCAGCAACACGGTCGTCGTCCGCGCGCTTACTCTCAATCCGGTGGATTTCTCGTCCGTGGGGATGGCCCCGGCGGCGATAAACCTTTGGACGGCGTTCCACTTGTTTACCACGGCCACGGCCGGCGGGACGGTCGGCTTGGCGCCGCCGGGTGGTTTTTATCGGAGCAACACGGTGGTCAACTTGACGGCCTCGCCGGAAGCGCACTGGGAGTTTCTGAGTTGGAGCGGGGCCGCCAGCGGCACTTCCAGCAACACTAATCTTGTGATTGACCAGGACAAGTTGGTGACCGCACAGTTTGGCCTCATTCCGGTATTCGCACTGGCGGTCACGACGGTAGGGAGCGGAACGGTCTCAGGGAACACACAAAGCAATTACGAACGCGGAACGGCGGTCACTCTGAGCGCCATACCGGCGCCGGGTTGGGAGTTTCTGAGTTGGACCGGAGACACCAGCGGCATGTCCAGCAACGTGAGTGTGCTGATGAACCGGAACATGAGTGTGACCGCGCAGTTTGGCCTGATTCCGAGGTTCACGCTGACGGCCACGACGGTGGGCGGCGGAACGGTTTCGGGCAACACGCAAAGTAACTATCTTCGGGGAACGACGGTCAACCTGACCGCCGCACCGGCGTCGGGCTGGGAGTTCCTGAACTGGAGCGGGGATACCAGCGGCACGTCCAGCAACATTAGTCTGGTGATGGACAAGAACAAGACTGTGACCGCGCACTTTGGCCAGTTTCTATTCACGCTTAGCGTCACGACGGTGGGGGGCGGAGCGGTTTCGGGCAACCAAACCAATTACTTACGGGGAACCACGGCTAACCTGAGCGCCGCACCGGACCCGGGCTGGTATTTCCAGAACTGGAGCGGGGACGCTGGTGGAACGTCCAGCAACATTAGTTTGGTCATGGACCGGAACAAGAGTGTCGTGGCCAACTTCCCCCCGCTTACCCTGCTGGCCGTGACCGCGGGCGGAGGGACGATTGCCGCAAATCCGGTAAGCAACTATGTGCAGAATTCGACCGTGGCGCTGACCGCCCAGCCCCAAAGCGGCTGGACTTTCCTGAACTGGATGGGGGATGCGAGCGGGACCAATCCCCAAGCCAGCGTGACGATGGATCGGCCCAAGGAGGTCCAGGGCGTTTTCGGCACGGAGTGCAAGACCAATGTGGTGGGACAGGGCACGGTGGTGAGGACTTTCGGCACGGGACTGGTCCCCTTTGGCGGCGTGGTGCGGCTGACAGCGATCCCGCAACCGGGATATTATCTTGGGCTGTGGGGCGGCGCGGCCAGCTCACAGGTTAATCCTCTCGCTTTCACCGTGACGAGCGCCACTCCGACAGTCAGCACCCTTTTCGTGGCGCTGGGCGCCAACCAGGCCACGCTGACGGTGCGGGAGCAGGGCGCTGGCGTCGTCGTGCGCGAGCCGCAGGTCAACTTCTACACGAAGGGCCAGGCGGTACGGTTGACGGCCCAGCCGTTTCCGGGACAAGCCTTCCTGGGGTGGTCGGGCGACGCCAGCGGCACCCAGAACCCGCTAACGGTGACGGTCACCACCAACCAGACGATCACCGGGACCTTTACGCACCGGCTCGGTCTAGCCATCCAACCGTGGCCAGCATCAACGCAACGCCGGGGATTTCTGCTCCTGCTGGCGGGAGATGAGGGAAACACTTGTTTGGTGCAAACCTCGCCTGACTTGGCCATTTGGCAACCCCTGACGACGCTGACCATCTCCAACACCGCAGTGCAGTTCATTGACGTGGCCGTGACGAACCACTCCCCGCGCTTTTATCGCGCAGCAACTCTGCCCTAACGCCACCATGAAGACAAAACGCAGTTCCATCCGTTCGTTGGGGCTGGCTGTGGCCGGCCTCGTCCTCAGCGCCAGCCTCGTGCTGGCCGGCACCGCGCCGCAACTCACACCGCTCCTCAACGGCAAATGGCCGGCGAACACGCGCGGCATCGCCTTCGATGTCAAGGTGGATGGTAACTATGCATATGTGGTCTTCGACGGCGGGCTGTCAATTCTTGACATCAGCAACCCTACCAACGGCGTGCGCGAGGGCAGGCACGCAACGTCACCATGAAAACGAAACCCGATCCTCGTTGCTCAATGCTCGCCGCCATTCTTGCGGCCCTCACTCAACTCTCAACCCTCAGCCCTCAACCCGCTTCCGCCCAGTCCCCCCTACCCGACAGCTTCAATCCGGGGGCGAACAATGAAGTCTACTCGCTGGCGGTGCAGCCAGACGGAAAGATCCTGGTGGGCGGTTGGTTCACCACGTTGGGCGGGCAGACGCGCACAAACATTGGTCGGCTGAATGCGGACGGGACCCTGGACAGCGGGTTCAATCCGGGGGCGAATTCGTCTCCGGTTTCGCTGGCGGTGCAGGCCGACGGAAAGATTCTGGTGGGCGGCTGGTTCACAACGCTGGGTGGACAGACGCGCAACCACATTGGGCGGCTGAATCCGGACGGGACCCTGGACAGCGGGTTCAATCCGGGAGCGGAAAATGCGGTGTGGTCGCTGGTGGTGCAGGCGGACGGGAAGATCCTGGTGGGCGGCTGGTTCACCACTCTGGGCGGGCAGACGCGCAACTATCTCGGTCGGCTGAACGCGGACGGGACGCTAGACAGCGGGTTCAATCCGGAAGTGGACAGCGGCGTGTATTCCATGGCGGTGCAGGCGGACGGAAAGATAGTGGTGGGTGGCAATTTCCAGTGGCCGTGGACCCGAATCGGGCGGCTGAACGCGGACGGGAGCCTTGACGACCGGTTTTGGACGGGGGCGGATGCACCGGATCATACTTACGCTCCCTATGTGTATTCTCTGGCGGTGCAGGCGGACGGGAAGATCCTGGTGGGCGGCGATTTCACCAGACTCGGCGGGCAGACGCGCATCGGTATCGGGCGGCTGAATGTCGACGGGACCCTGGACAGCGGCTTCAATCCGGGGGTGAGACGTACTGATGGCGAATATCCGGTTGTGTATTCGCTGGCGGTGCAGGCGGACGGGAAGGTGTTGGTGGGCGGCTTCTTCACTAAGCTGGGCGGGCAGACACGGAACTGCCTCGGCAGACTGAACGCCGACGGAACGGTGGATAGCGCTTTCAATACGGGGGTGGGAAGAACCGATAGCTATGCCCCATGCGTGAATTCGATGGCGGTGCAGGCGGACGGCAAGATATTGGTGGGTGGCCTTTTCACCACGGCGGGCGGCCAGACACGGACCTATCTGGGGCGCCTGAACAACACCGCACCGGCGACCCAGAGCCTCACCTTCGACGGCTCGACGATAACCTGGCTGCGGGGCGGCAGCGGCCCGGAAGTCTGGCGCACCACTTTCGATGTCACCACCAAGGGTTTCACCTGGAGCACCCTGGGCGCAGGCACGCGCCGAACGGGCGGATGGGAGCTGGCGGCTGCTTCCTCGCCGTTGAGCGGCGTGATCCGGGCGCGCGGGTATGTCGCTAGTAGCTACTATAACGCCTCGGGCTGGTTCGTGGAAAGTCAGCTTCAGTTTACCAACACAGTCCCGAGGATCGTTGAAAATCCGCAGAGCCTGACGAAGCTGACCGGTGCCTCGGCCACTTTCAGCGTGACCGCCACTGGCACGCCGCCCTTGTCCTTCCAATGGCACTGCAACGGCACGAACCTCGCGGACGGCAACCGGATCACTGGCGCCAGAAGCAGCAGCCTCGCTATCACGAACGTCCAAAACCAAGATACGGGCTTCTACACAGCGCTCGTGAGCAATCCGTGGGGTTCCGTGACCAGCGCGCCCGCGATGCTTCGGGTGCTTTCCGTTGAACGGCTGACTCTCTCGGTGTCGAACCAGACCCCTGCGAGCTTCGACTTCACCAACGCGGCTTGGGTCGAGGTCCAGTTGAGCGCGGATTGGTGGACCAACGCATGGATCTTTTACACGCTGGATGGCTCGTCGCCCAGTCCGTCTTCCCCACAGTACAGCGGCACGTTCATCGTCAGCAACGCGGTCGTCGTCCGCGCGATTGCTATCAACCCGGTGGATTTTTCATCCGTGGAGATGGCGCCGGCGGCGATAAATCTTTGGACGGGGTTCCACTTGCTTGCCACGGCCACCGCCGGCGGGACAGTTGCCTTGGCGCCGCCGGGTGGTTTCTATCGGAGCAACACGGTGGTCAACTTGACGGCCTCGCCGGAAGCAGCCTGGGAGTTCTTGAGTTGGACCGGGGACGCCAGCGGCACATCCAGCAACGTGAGTCTGGTGATGGACCGGGACAAAAGTGTGACCGCGCAGTTTGGCCTGATTCCGCGATTCACGCTGACGGCCACGACGGTGGGGAGCGGAGCGGTTTCGGGCAACACCCAAAGCAATTACTTGCGCGGAACGACGGTGAATCTGAGCGCCGCACCGGCGCCGGGTTGGGAGTTCCTGAGTTGGAGCGGGGACGCCAGCGGCACGTCCAGCAACGTGAGTGTGGTGATGAACACGAACAAGAGTGTGACTGCGCACTTTGGCCAGACTCTATTCACACTGGCGGTCACGACGGTGGGGAGCGGGTCGGTTTCAGGGAACACTCAAAGCAATTACTCGCGCGGAGCGACGGTCAATCTGAGCGCTGAACCGACGCCGGGCTGGTACTTCCAGAGCTGGAGCGGAGACACCGGGGGCACGTCGCGCACCGTCAGCGTGGTGATGGACGGGAACAAGAGTGTCGTGGCTCGCTTCGCGCCGCTCACGCTGATGACCGTGACGGCGGGCGGGGGAACGATTACCGCAAACCCGGCGAGCAACTATGTGCAGGATGCGACCGTGGTGCTGACCGCCCAGCCCCAAAGCGGCTGGACTTTCCTGAACTGGATGGGCGATGCCAGCGGGACCAATCCCCAAGCTATCGTGACGATGGACCGCCCCAAGGAGGTCCAGGCCGTTTTCGGCGCGGCGTGCAACACCACCGTGGTGGGACAAGGCGTGGTGGTAAGGAATTTCGGCACGGGTCTGGTCCCTTTTGGCGCCGTGGTGCGGCTGACGGCGATCCCGCAACCGGGATATTACCTGGGGCTGTGGGGCAACGCGGCCAGCTCGGCCGTCAATCCGCTCGATTTCACTGTGACGAACGCCAATCCGACGGTCGGGGCTCTCTTCCCGGCGCTGGGCGCGAACCAGGCCACGTTGACGGTGCTGGAACAGGGCGCTGGCATCGTCGCCCGCGAGCCGCAGGCCAACGCCTACCCGAAGGGCCAGGCGGTGCGGTTGACGGCCCAGCCGTTTCCGGGACAAGCCTTCCTGGGATGGTCGGGGGACGCCAGCGGCACCCAGAATCCGCTAACGGTGACGGTCAACACCAACCAGACGATCATCGCGACCTTTACGCACCGGCTCGGTCTGGCCCTGCAACCGTGGCCCGGAGCAACGCAACGCCGGGGATTTTTGTTCCTGCTGACGGGCGCTGAGGAAAACACTTGTTTGGTGCAAACCTCGCCTGACCTGGCCGATTGGCAGCCCCTGACCACGCTGACCATCTCCAACACCGCCGTGCAGTTCATTGATGTGGCCGTGACGAACCACTCCACGCGCTTTTATCGGGGGTTGTTGCGCTGATCAATAAACCCCTGAAAATGATGAACCATGAAGACCCTTAACCTCTGCCTCGGGCTGGTTTTTCTGATTGGTCAGCATTGCGCTGTTGCCGCCATCGCTGACCGCTTCGACTACCCCATCGGAAACCGCGACCGCTACACCGAGGCCAACGACGGCGATGGTTGGTATGTCGCGCTGGAGTTCGGCGAGTGGAATCCCGATGTCTCGAAATACCACCTTGGCGAGGACTGGAACGCCGAGTCCCTCGGTAATACCGATTGCGGGCTGCCCCTGTATGCGGTCGCGAACGGCACCATCGTCTATGCCAATATCGCTTCTGGTTGGGGCCGGGTGCTGATTGTGCGGCATACTTTGCCGGACGGCAGCCAGGTGGAGAGCCTTTATGGGCATCTGGCCAGCTTCGCCAAAACCAGCGGCGATGTGGCGCGCGGCGAGCAGGTCGGGACTATCGGGGACGGACGCGAAGGAGGTGTAACTTACCTCTGCCATTTGCACTTGGAGGTTCGGACGGCGGCATGCCCCAACTGGGGTCAGCCCGGCCCGGGTTACTCCGCCACGTCAACGCCGGTGGGGTGGACTGATCCTTCAGAGTTTCTCGACGCGCACGCCGGTGTTTGCCACGCCGACAGCGAAGTGATCGGCTGGTGGAACGATGACTACAGCCAAACGACCATCCCCAGCGGATTGAGCAACGCAGTAGCCATCGCGGCAGGGGGCAGATATAGTCTGGCGCTTACTGCCGAGGGCCGGGTGGTCGGCTGGGGATTGCTGGACATCGATGGCCATCGTATGACCATCCCGGGCACTTTGAGCAACGTGGTAGCCATCGCCGCCGGATACGACCACAGTCTAGCCCTGAGGGTAGATGGTCGGGTGGTTGGTTGGGGGGAAAACTGGGGCGGCCAAACGACCATCCCCAACGGGTTGAGCCGGGTGGTGGCCATTGCGGCAGGACGCGGCCACAGTCTAGCGCTCACCGCCGAGGGCCGGGTGGTTGGTTGGGGGGCAAACAACTACGGCCAAAGGACAATCCCCAGCGGGTTGACCAACGCCGTGGCCATCGCGGCAGGAGCACTTCATAGTCTGGCGGTGACCACCGAGGGCAGGGTGGTCGGCTGGGGCATCATGGACTTCATCCCCAGCGGGTTGAGCAACGTGGTGGCCATTGCGGCGGGAGAATATCACAGTCTGGCCCTGACCGCTGATGGCCGGGTGTTTGGCTGGGGGTACGACGACTCCGGCCAAACGACGATCCCCAGCGGGTTGAGCAACGTGGTGGCCATTGCGGCGGGATCATATCACAGTCTGGCGGTGACCACCGAGGGCCGGGTCGTTGGCTGGGGGCGCAACGGGGACGGCCAAACCGCCAGCCCCAGCGGGCTGAGCAACGTGGTGACCATTGCGGCGGGATGTTCTTCATATCACAGTCTGGCCCTGACGGCCGAAGGCCGGGTCGTCGGCTGGGGGCTCAGTGGGGAAGGCCAAACGACCAGCCCCAGCGGGCTGAGCAACGCGGTGGCCATTGCGGCCGGGCAGTTCCACAGTTTGGCCCTGACAGCCGAGGGTCGCGTGGTCGGCTATGGGTACAACAACGATGGTCAAACGACCAGCCCCAGCAACCTGAGCAACGTGGTGGCGATCGCGGCGGGAAGACAGCACAGTATGGCGCTGACTGCCGAAGGGCAGGTTGTCGGCTGGGGCGATAACCGCTTCGGCCAAACGACGATTCCCAGCAACCTGAGCAACGTGGTGGCCATCGCGGCAGCAGACTTGCACGGTTTGGCGCTGACCGCCGATGGGCGGGTCGTCGGCTGGGGGGATAACTACTCGGGCCAAACGACCAGTCCCAGCGGGTTGAGCAACGTGGTAGCCATTGCGGCAGGAGCACTCCATAGTCTGGCGCTGACCGCCGAGGGCCGGGTCGTCGGCTGGGGGGGTAACTACTCCGGCCAAACGAACATCCCGACCGGGTTGAGCAACGTGGTGGCCATCGCGGCGGGAGGAGGCCACAGTCTGGCGCTGACCGCCGAGGGCCGGGTCGTCGGCTGGGGGAAAAACAGCTATGGCCAGCGGAACATCCCCAGCGGATTGAGCAACGTGGTGGCCATTGCGGCAGGAGGCGACCACAGTCTAGCGCTGACCGCCGAGGGCCGGGTGGTCCGCTGGGGGTACAACGGCTCCGGTCAAACGACGATCACCAGCGGGTTAAGCAACGTGGTGGCCATCGCGGCAGGAGAATCTCACAGTCTGGCGCTGACCGGTGATGGCACCCCTGCTATTACTCTTCAACCTGTCACCCAGTCGGTCATCGCGGGCGAGACGGCGACGTTCCAGGTCGCGGCTGTCTGGGCGGCGGGCACGCCGCCGCTGGGTTATCAGTGGCGGAAGAACGGTCTGCCACTGGCCGATGGCGGCAACGTCTCCGGGGCGAGGAGCAACGCGTTGACGCTGGCCAACGCCCAGTGGGCCGACGTCGGCCAATATACCGTCGTAATCACCAACGCCTTTGGCAGCGTGACGAGCCAGGTGGCGAACCTGACGGTGCTGGGGGTGACGCCCCAGTTCCTCACCCAGCCGCAAAGCCAGATGGTGCTGCTTGGGACGAATGTGATCTTCCGCGTGACCGTCACTGGCACGCCGCCCTTGTCCTTCCAATGGCGCTTCAACGGCGTGAACCTTTCCGAAGGCGGTCGGGTCAGTGGCACCCGAACCAGCACGCTCACCATCACGAACGTCCAAAGCCAGGATCCCGGCCTCTACACGGCGGTCGTGAGCAATCCGTGGGGTTCCGTGACCAGTGCGCCTGCCATGTTCCGGCTGTTTTCACGGCTGACCCTCTTAGTGTCGAACCAGACCCCTGCCCGCTTCGATTTCACCAACGCGGCTTGGGTCGAGGTGACGTTGACCGCGCCTTTCCTCAACCCCTTTATCTGGTACACGCTGGATGGCTCGCCGCCCAGTCCGTCTTCCACCGAGTACACCGGCACGTTCATCGTCAGCAACACGGTCGTGGTCCGCGCGCTGGCTATCAATCCGGCGGATTTCTCGTCCGTGGAGATGGCGCCGGCGGCGATAAATCTTTGGACGGCGTTTCACTTGATTGCCACGGCCACGGCCGGCGGGATGGTCAGCTTGGCGCCGCCGGGCGGTTTCTATGTGAGCAACATGGTGGTAACGCTGACGGCCGTGCCGGAACCGGCTTGGGAGTTCCTGAATTGGACCGGGGACGCCAGCGGCACAGCCACCAACCTCAATGTGGTAATGAACCGGGACAAAATTGTGACCGCACAGTTCGGGCTGATTCCGAGATACACGCTGACGGCCACGACAGTGGGGAGCGGAACGGTTGCGGGCAACACTCAAAGCGATTACTTGCGCGGTACGACGGTCTGTCTGACCGCCGCACCGGCGGTGGGTTGGGAGTTCCTGAGCTGGACCGGCGACGCCAGCGGCACGTCCAGCAACGTGTGTGTGGTGATGGACCGGAACAAGAGTGTGACCGCGCGGTTTGGCCTGATTCCGCGATTCACGCTGACGGCCACGACAGCGGGGAGCGGAACGGTTGCGGGCAACACTCAAAGCAATTACTTGCGCGGAACGACGGTCAACCTGAGCGCCGAACCGGCGCCGAGTTGGGAGTTCCTGAGTTGGAGCGGGGACGCCAGCGGCACGTCCAGCAACATCAGTGTGGTGATGGACACGAACAAGAGTGTGACCGCGCAGTTTCGCCAGCTTCTATTCACGCTGACGGTCACGACGGTGGGGGGCGGAGCGGTTTCGGGGAACACCCAAAGCAATTATTCTCGGGGGACGGCGGTCAATCTGAGCGCTGAACCGGCGCCGGGCTGGTACTTCCAGAGCTGGACCGGGGACGCCGGCGGCACATCGCGCAACGCCAGCGTGGTGGTGGACCGAGACAAAAGTGTCGCGGCCCGCTTCGCGCCGCTCACCTTGCTGGCCGTGACCGCGGGCGGGGGAACGATTGCCGCAAACCCAGCGAGCAACTATGTGCAGGATTCGACCGTGGAACTGACCGCCCAGCCCCAAAGCGGCTGGACTTTCCTGAACTGGATGGGCGATGCCAGCGGGACTAATCCCCAAGCCAGCGTAACGATGGATCGGCCCAAGGAGGTCCAGGCCGTTTTCGGCACGGAGTGCAAAACCACCGTGCTGGGACAAGGCGTGGTGGTGAGGAATTTGGGAACGGGGCTGGTCCCCTTTGGCGCCGTGGTGCGGCTGACGGCGATCCCGCAGCCGGGGTACTATTTTGCGCTGTGGGGCAACGCGGCCAGCTCGCTCGTCAACCCGCTCGATTTCACCGTGACGAACGCCAATCCGGTGGTCGGGGCCTTTTTCTCGGCGCTGGGCGCGAACCAGGTCACGCTGACGGTGCAGGAGCAGGGCGCTGGCATCGTCGCCCGCGAGCCGCAGGTCAACTTCTACACGAAGGGCCAGGCGGTGCGGTTGACGGCCCAGCCGTTTCCGGGACAAGGCTTCTTGGGCTGGGCGGGGGACGCCAGCGGCACCCAAAATCCGCTAACGGTGACGGTCACCACCAACCAGACGATCACCGCGACCTTTACGCACCAGCTCGGTCTGACCATCCAACCGTGGCCAGCATCAACGCAACGCCGGGGATTTCTGCTCCTGCTGGCGGGAGATGAGGGAAACACTTGTTTGGTTCAGACCTCGCCTGACTTGCTCAGTTGGCAGCCCCTGACCACACTGACCATCTATAACGCCGCGGCGCAGTTCATTGATGTGGCCGTGACGAACCACTCGCCTCGGTTTTATCGGGCAGCAGCAACTTTGCCCTAAGGACACCATGAAAACCAAACTCCAGCCTCGTTGCTCAATGCTCGGCGCTATTCTTGCGGCTTTCACGCAACTCTCGACTCTCAACCCTCAACCCGCTTCCGCTCAGTCCCCGCTTCCCGACAGCTTCAACCCGGGGGCGAACGCACGGGTGTTGTCGCTGGTGGTGCAGGCTGACGGACGGATTCTGGTGGGCGGAGCTTTCACCACGCTGGGCGGGCAGACGCGCAACTACATCGGCCGGCTGGATGCCAATGGGATCCTGGACAGCGGGTTCAATCCGGGGGCGAATAATTGGGTGTTGTCGCTGGCGGCGCAGGTGGACGGCAAGATTCTGGTGGGCGGAAGCTTCGGCACACTGGCCGGGCAGACGCGCGTCGGTTCTGGACGGCTGAGTGCGGACGGGATCCTGGACAGCGGGTTCAATGCGGGGGTTATCTGGGCGAGCTACATAGGACTTTCGCACACGGTGCAGGCGGATGGGAAGATTCTGATGGCCGGCGAATTCAATTCCTTGGCCGGACAACCGCGCAACTACATCGGGCGGCTGAATGCAGACGGCACGCTGGACAACGGGTTCAATCCGGGGGCGAACGCATCACCGTGGTCGCTGGCAGTGCAGGCGGACGGGAGAATTCTGGTCATCGGCGAGTTCACCACACTGGTCGGGCAGCCGCGCAACTACATCGGGCGGCTGAATGAGAACGGGACCCTGGACAGCGGGTTCAATCCGGGGGCGAACGCACGGGTGTTGTCGCTGGCGGTGCAAGCCGACGGCAAGGTTTTGGTGGGCGGCTCTTTCACCACGCTGGCCGGCCAGCCGCGCAACTACATCGGGCGGCTGAATGCGGACGGGACCTTGGACAGCGGATTCAATCCAGGGGCGAACGGCGAAGTGTGGTCGTTCGCGGTGCAGGCAGATGGGGAGATTCTGGTGGGCGGCGGTTTTACCGCGCTGAGCGGGCAGACGCGCAATCGGATTGCCCGGTTGAATGCGGACGGAACCCTGGACAGCGGGTTCAATCCGGGAGCGAACAACTGGGTGGGTTTGCTGGCACTACAGACGGATGGAAAAATCCTGGTGGGCGGACTGTTCACGACGCTGGGCGGGCAGACCCGCAACTACATTGGGCGGCTGAACAACACCGGCCCCGCGACCCAGAGCCTCGCCTTCGACGGTTCCACCATCACGTGGCTGCGTGGCGGCACCAGCCCGGAAGCCTGGCGCACAACTTTTGACGTCTCCACCGACGGTTTCACCTGGACCGGCCTGGGCGCGGGCACTCGCCGGTCGGGCGGATGGCAACTGGCAGTGGCTTCTTCCCCGC